>Ga0209160_1000685_pt1 | contig 28172 bp, 25 predicted proteins | sample GraSoiAngelo_153_FD_186167 | JGI IMG/M metagenome (GOLD analysis project Ga0209160, IMG submission 186167) | Grasslands soil microbial communities from the Angelo Coastal Reserve, California, USA - 14_1009_12_40cm (SPAdes) (version 2) | ecosystem: Environmental > Terrestrial > Soil > Grasslands ...
CGTGCGCTCCGCCTCGAGCCGCGCGCTCTCGGGCAGGCCCGCCTCGAGCCCGCGCAGCTCGCTCGCGAGCGCGTTGCGCCGCTCGCGCACGCGCTCCTGGGCGAGCCGCAGCCGGTCGTACCCCAGCACGCGCGACAGGAACGCCGCTCGCTCCGTCTTGCCCAGGCTCGCCATCACCGCCAGCTCTTTCTGCCCGGTGAAATAGGTGCTGAAGAACTCGTCGTGGCGCATCCCCAGGACGCGCTCCAGCTTGGCCGTGACCTCCGTGAGCGCGTTCGCCACGACGACGCCGTCCTGGTACAGCTCGGCGCCATGCAGCCCCCGCACGACGCGATACTCGTGCGCCCCGAGCCCGAACTCGAGCTCCACGCGGACGCTCGAGCGCGGCTTCGCCCGCAGGTTACGGATCCCCTCCTTGTCGCCTCGCGCCGCCGCGTTGCCGTAGATCGCCCAGGCGATCGCCTCCAGCAGCGTCGACTTGCCGGAGCCGTTGGGGCCGATGATCCCGGTGATCCCGGGTCCCACCACGATCTCGCTGTCGGCGTACTGCCGGAAGTTGACGAGGCGCAGCCGGTGCAGCCGCATCAGCCCGCCTCCCCCGTCGCCTCGCGGCCGACCTGCTCCAGGTACTCGACTCCCAGGCGGACGAACGCCTCCCGATCGAGCGACGCGTCGAGCGGGCGCCGGCTCAGGAACTCGCGCAGCGTGTCGGGCAGCGTGTGGCGCCGCCCGGGGCCGCCGACGCCCACGGCCCGCCGCTCCTCCGGCCGCCGCACGTCGAGCTGGAAGTTGAGCGCCCGGGACTTGTAGTGACGAATCGCGGCGTGGTCCAGGTCGCGCGCCGTGCCGCGCGACACGTCGTACACGACGAGGCGTACCACCTGGTCCTCGACCGTCGGATCGACCGCGGCCACGCGCTGCGCGATGCGAGCGTCGAGCTCCGTGGCGCTGAGCCCCGCCCCCTTGATCGGCGGCAGATCGATCAGCCGCCGCGCCCCGGGGATCGGCCGAAAGGTCGTGCGGGCCCCCGGCAGGTCCACCAGGAGGTAGCCTTTCCCCGGTCGGCCGTGCTCCGCCTCGTCCTTCAGCTCGCCCCAGGGGTTCGGGCTCACGTACTCGAGGCTCCCCGAGTACCAGGCGTTGGCCGCGACCTCGTGGCAGACGTGATAGTGCCCCAGCGCGACGTAGTCCCACTGCGCGGGCGCGAGGTCGTGGACCGTGAGCAGCGCCCCGCCGTACTCCGCCGCGCTGCGGTCCTCGCCGATCACGCCCTCCACCTCGCCGTGCACCAGCAGCACGTTCCGCGTGGTGGCGTCGCCCCGCTCCGGCCGCAGGGCGGGTCGCTCCTCCCCCAGGAGCGCCTGGTGGGGCACCGCGAGGACCGAGCAGTCCAGCTTCGGGAACACGATGCGGCGCGGCCGTTCGATCACGACCTCGATCCCCAGCGCCTCGTACAGTCGCAGAATCGTCCCCGTCTCCACGGAGCGCGGCGTGTCGTGATTGCCGGCGATCAGCACAACGGGGGTCTCCGGGAGCGCCACGCGCACCCGCTGCAGCTCCCGGAACAGGAACAGGATCGCCGGGTTGGTGGGGCGGACAGAGTGGAAGACGTCCCCGGCGAGGAGGATCAGGTCCGGGCGCTGCACGACGACGTCGTCCACGGCGTGACGGAACGCCTCCGCCACGTCGGCCTCGCGCTGATTGCCGCCCCGCGCCGTCTGCCGGTCGTACTGGCGAAAGCCGAGGTGGAGATCGGCGAGGTGGGCGAGCTTCACGCGCTCACTTTCCGCCGGTGAGCTGCAGGGAAGTCCTCTGCTCCATCGCCATCGTCATCCCGGCCGGGCCGAGCTGACCCCCGCTCGCCTGGATGCGCATCGTTCCGCTCATGGTCGAGCCGAGCGGCGCGCCTCTCGATACCGAGAACTGCCGCTCGCCCGTCAGCGTCCCGGAAAAGCGCAGCGTGGAGGTCTGCCCCTGCTGGGTGACCGTGACGGGGGCGGGCGGGAACGACGTCTCCACGGCGAGGACGACAGTGGTGTCGGCGCCCGCGATCTTGATGTTCTTCACCGTCAACTTGCTCATGGCCTTGAGCGGCGCGCTCGTTCTCACGATCTGGGAGATGGCCAGCTCGGTCTCGGACGTCCAGGAGTCGCCGACACCCACCGGCTCGGCGGGCAGCGGGAACGCCATGTTCTTGACGCTCTTCCCCATCTGGTCGGTGAGCGGCGAGGGCGTCCCGGCCACTCCGTGGAAGTCCGCCCGCACGACGTTCATACGGTCGTCGTACACGATCGTGCTGGTGAGCCCGCGCATCCGGTCGAGGGCCGGCTTCATCGCGTCGGGGCCCATCATCGGCGACTCGAGCGTCGTGGAGTCGAACTTGACGGTGACGCCGATGCCTCCGTCCGTCGGCCCGGCCACAGATTGCGTGTAGTACATCCGCATCGTGAACGCCTGGCCCGGCATCCGGGACATCGGCCCCGTCTCGAACTTGATGGAGCTCTGTTGCTCGAGCTGGTAGCTGTAGGCCGCGCCCACCGGGGGGTGGAAGCGGAGCGCGATCTTGGGCCCGCTTGCGCGGTCGCAGCCCGTCGAGGCGAGCAGGCCGGCGAGGGTGAGGGCGAGGGCGAGGTGACGGGCGGCGGTCATGAGCGCTCCGGGCGTCAGTAGGGTTCTTCCGATATCGGATTGAGCGGCGGCACGACGTGGCGCGAGCGCGGCACCGCCGGCGCGACCCGAGCGCCCAGCGCCTTCCGGAAATAGGCCAGCGCGTCCTCCGGCCGAGCGCGCCGCACCGCAGCGCGACCCGAGCGCCCAGCGCCTTCCGGAAATAGGCCAGCGCATCCTCCGGCCGAGCGCGCCGCACCGCAGCCAGCGCGCGCCGTACATCCTCCGCCGTGCGATCGGCGATCACGTCCTTCACCTGGTTCGGCCGGATGCGCCGATCCAGCCGCACCAACTGGCGGACCACGGCCTCCTCGAACGGCAGGTCGGCCGCGGGCGGGAAGCGCTCCACGCCGTCCCGGCCGCGCAGCGGCGCGGGCCGCGGAAAGCGCACGAAGATGGGCTGCGTGAAGTGCGGGTGACGCACCATCAGCTCGCCGATCGGCAGCGTGGCGAGCTTGATCTTCGTCGCGGGGGAGAGCACCTGATACCCCGGCGTGGCCAGCTCGTCCATGTCCATACGACCGTACACCAGCGTTGCTGCATTCCCCACGATGCGCCGATGCACCTGCGAGCGAAACTGCTCCGCCCCGAACAGCACCAGGCCCAGGTACCGTCCCCGCTCCGAGATGTCGAGGAGCATCTTCTTCACGTACGTCTCGGGACCGTCGGCGGGAGCGTACTTGTTCAACTCGTCTACGAACACCACGACTGCGTCCACGCCCAGGTCGCGCCGCTCGAGGTGCTCGCGCAGCTTCGACACGACGCGCGCAAAGACGAGGTCCTGGCCGAGCGGGTCGACGTTCGCGACGTCCACGACGTACACCGTGCGGTCCTGGAACTCGCCCCAAGGGAGGTCGTTCGAGGGACCGTCGTCCGTGACCAGGCCCTTGCAGCGGGTCGAGATGTTGGCGAGGCGGTTGCGCACTTTGCGGATGGTGGCGATGTGATGGGTGCGCCACATGTCGCTCCGCCCCGTCGCCTCGAGGCCGTCGAAGATGGCCCGGAAGAGCGCGTCGAGATCGGCGAAGTTTTGCACGCGGTGGTGCCGGCCGAAGCCGTCGTCGAAGTCCTTGTTGAGCACCCGGTCGGCGAGAAAGTCGATGAACGCGTCGGCCTTGGCGTCGATGTCGTCGCGGTTGAGGAGCACTTCGGCGAAGTCCAGGACCTCCTGCAGCCCCCACACGAGCGGGTCCACGTCGCCCACGAGATCGGGATGGGTGCGCAGCGTGTTGAGGTTCACGCCGTCCGCCTTGAACGGCGCGAAATAGCGCACACGGTCGAAGGGGCGCGGCTCCACCTCCAGCCGCGCGTAGCGGCGCCGGTCCTCCGCGTCCAGCTCGCCCGGCCGGTCGAGGAAGCAGAGATCGGGCCCCTTCACGTTGAAGCACACCGCGGCGATGCGTCCCTTGTGGGCGGGGAAATGCCGAAAGATGGACGCCAGCAGGAACTCGACGGCGCTCGTCTTCGTCGCCAGCCCCGAGACGCCGGAGATGTTCAGGTGCGCCGCCTCCGGGCCGAGCAGGAAGTCGGCGTCGAGGTAGACCGGCGCCTCCAGTCCGCCGGAGGTGTAGAGGCCGATCGGGATCGCCGTGGGCTGCGCCCCGCCCACATAGGCGTCCATCCGCAGGGCCTGCGCCACGTCGGCGTCGGCCACCACGTGCACCTGACCGAGCGGCACGGGTTGCAGCGGCTCCTCGGGGATCTGCCGCAGCACTGCCGCGGTCCACAGCCGAATCTCCTGGCGCACGGTCGGCGCTTCCGCCGCGCGCGCCGGGTCCCCTTCGGCACCCACGACGTCGTGGAGCGGAGTGGCCAGGTCCGAGTAGGCGAACCCGTCCGTCACGACGCCGTACACCACACGCCCTACGCCCAGCGCCCCACGCTCCGACGTTTCGACCCGGACGATGGCCCCGATACCGATCAGGGTCTCGTTCGCGGTCCAGAAGTGGAACTGGTGCGGCGTCGCCGGCTTGAGCTCGGTGGCGACCACGCGGCCGATGGGAATAGCCGATCAGGGTCTCGTTCGCGGTCCAGAAGTGGAACTGGTGCGGCGTCGCCGGCTTGAGCTCGGTGGCGACCACGCGGCCGATGGGAATAGGACGGCTCTTGTCGATCATGACCCCGTCTTCGGGAGACGGGACCCGGCCGCCGGGAGCAAGTCCCGTGGCGCGCGGCTCCGCAGGTAGGTCTCCACGTCGTGTATAGGATACAACAGGCGGTCCCAGCGTGCGTCGGGCGTGGAGACCGGGGCGCGCTCGCGCAACAGCCATCCGGACAGCGCCGTGGCCTGCGCGACGCTCGCGGGGTGCGCGCGCGCCTCGATACGGAGCAGCCCGTAGAGCAGGTCGTTGCCGTCCCACGGCCACAGGCGGAGATACCAGGAGTACACCGGGCGGTGCTGGTGCCCCAGGGGCCGAAACGCGCTGGTCCGGTGGTCGGCCGGCAGGGTGAGCGCCCGCTCGAGCGCCACGCCCTCGAAGTATTGCGCGCCATGGCTCTTGATCACGCCGAGCGCCCGCGGATGCTCGGCGAGCACGCGGGACTCGGACAGGAGGCCATCCACGACGAGCCACTCCTCCGGGCCAAGCCGGCCGGCGCAGCGCTCACCGACCTCCCGCTCCACCTCCTCGCGCGCGCGATCCACGCGCAAGTGCGCCGCGCGCAGTGCTCTACCCGGCTGCCCCGTCTCGTCCGCCGCGAGATCGACGATCTCCACATCGGCCTCCTCGAGCGCACGGCGCACGGGCGCAGACAGGGCGGCGAGCCGCGTGATCGCGAACTCGCGTGCCGCTTCGTCCGCGGTCCGCAGCCGGCGGTCGGGCCCGCGCCGCCGCACGGCCGCGGCGACGTGGGCGCGCACAATCGGCGTCACGCCGTCATAGCCCACGACGGCCCAGCGCTGGATGCCGTCCAGGAACGAAATCACGGGGCCCGGCGCGGCCGCCAGGGGGACCGGGTGCAGCTCGAGCGCCGCTCCTTCCACCAGCTCCGCCCCCGTGGGCCCAAGCGCGTCGCTATGACCCGTGCTCGCATCCGGGACGTAGGCCGCGCGCACCGCTCCAGCGGCGACGATCGCCTCAGTCCAGCGTTGCCGCGGCGTCATCGCGTCCGCAGCGCCCAGCCGATGTAGCTCACGCTGAGATCGTCCGTCAGCTGGGGAAACCCCTTCATCTCCTGTACCACGAGGTCGTGCACGGCCAGCCGCTCCGCCAGCTCCGCCGGCGTGACGAACCGGGCGAACTCGTGGAACCCCTGGGGCAGCGTGTGGTGGACGTACTCCTCCTCCCAGATCAGCCGCAGGAACGCCGCGATCGTGCGGTTGTGCGTGACAAACCCGAGTCCCCCGCCGGGCGCGAGCACGCGGGCGATCCCGGCGATGGCGCTGTCGAGGTCGGCGACCTGCTGCAGGACGCCGGTCGCGAAGACGAGATCGAAGTGGGCGGCGAAGTCACCCGATGCCAAGCTCTCCGCGGTTGCCAGTCTGTAGTCGATGGTCAGCCCGGACTGCGCCGCGTGCTCGCGGGCCACGGCCAGCGATTTCTCCGACAGGTCGATCCCCGTGACGTGCGCCCCTTCCGCCGCGAGCGACTCAGCGAGGATGCCGCCGCCCGAGCCTACGTCCAGAACGCGCTTCCCTTGGAAGCCGCCGAACACGCTCCGAAAGTACGCGACGCGGGCGACGTTCAGCTGGTGCAGCCCCGCAAACGGGCTGGCACTGCCCCACCACAGATCGGGGACCCGCTCGAGCAGGCGCTCGTATTTGTCGGGCGTCGCAAGTCCCTCGAGCCGCGGGAGTTGACCGCTCATTCGGAAACCTTCACTGCCACCACGAGGCCGTCCCGGATCGGCACGGCGGCGGCAACGACGCGCGGGTCCGTCGCCGCCAGGCGGTTGAAGGCGCGCACCCCGTCGGCATCCGGGCTCCGGTCCGCCGGGTCCACGACCGCGCCATGGAAGAACGCGTTGTCGCACAGCAGTAAGCCACCCTGACGCAGCAGCTTGAGGCTCCACTCGAAATATTGCGGCAATGGCGCCTTGTCGGCGTCCAGGAAGACCGCATCGAACCCGGCGGTGAGCGTGGGGAGGAGGTCGAGCGCCGCGCCTTCGACCAGCTGCACTCGCGGCGCGACGCCCGCCTCGGCGTAGGCCCGGCGCGCCAACGCGGCGTGCCGCGGGTCCTTCTCGATCGTGGTGAGGCGACCGTGAGGCGGCAGCGCGCGGGCCAGCCACACGCCGGAATATCCCGCGAGCGCTCCGAGCTCCAGCACGCGCGTCGCGCCCACCGCTCGCAGCAGCACGTGGAGCAACTTCCCCTCGTCGGCGGAGATGTGAATGGCGGGCAGGCCGAGCGCCTCGTGCCGCACCCGGATGGCTGCGAGGACGGAATCTTCAGAGGCGAACAGCTCGGTGGCGTAGCGCGCGAGCCGCTCGTCCACGCTCAGGCGGTGACCTCGACGTTCGGGAAGGGGGGTACCTCCAGGAACCACAAGCCGGCGAGGCGCGATTGCTTGTCCAGCTCGACGAGGACGTGGTCGGCGATACGCACGACCGTCGCGGCGCGCGTCCGCCCCACCCGGATGTGCAGCACGGACTCGGTGTGGTTCTTCTCGACCGTGAGCGCCGTGTCCACCTCGACGGCGGCCACGTCCGGCTGCGACTTGCGGCTCGCGAAGACGACGCGGCCCTCCTTCGTCGGCTCCGGCACGGCCAGTTCGTCCAGGGTGCGCACGTCGTCGGGCCAGCTCACCACTTCCACGCCGCGCAGCACGCCGCCCGCCACGTCGAGCAGCACGAAGGACCCGTCGTCACCCTCCAGGTCCACCGTCCCGTTGAGCCCGCCCGCCCTCGCCACGCCCCTGCAGGCCACCGACAGAATGTCGGTCTCGGGGTCCCAGCGATAGCTGACCTTCGGGAGCTTCCCGTCGAGCGGCTCGATGCGTGTCTCGAAGCTCATGCGGACGTCGGCTTCCTGAGGTGCGGGAGGGAGCATAATATAGGCGCCACCTCCGAGGGGGGCTAGGACGATGGAGCGGCGGGAATTCCTGGCGGCTGGCGCCGCCGTGATTGCGGATTGGCGATTGCGAATTGCGGATTCCCCCCCGCCCGCGCCAAATCCGCGATCCGCAATCCGCAATCCGCAATCGCCGCAGGAGCCTGCCCTCTCCCGCGACGTCTTCGCCCGCCGGCTCGCCCGGGCCCAGCAGCAGCTGCAGGCGCGCAAGATCGATCTCCTCATCGCCACGCCGGGGACGAACTACGAGTACCTCACGGGCTACAACCCCGGCCGCAGCGAGCGGCTGATCGCGCTGCTCCTGCCCGCCGGGGGCGACCCGACGATCGTCTGCCCCAGCTTCGAGGTCGAGCGCATCCGGCAACACAGCGTGGTCGCCGCGACGCGCGGCTGGGAGGAGCAGGACGACCCCTACCGCCTGGTCCGGCAGGCGGTCCGGGAGATGAAGCTCAGGGGGCGTGCCGTGGCGCTGGAATCGACCACCGCCTACGCCGTCGCCTTGCGGCTCGCAGATACGCTCGGCGGGAAATTCGTGGATGCCGCCTCGATCACGGATCGCTTGCGCATCATCAAGTCCCCCGAGGAGGTCGCCCTGATCCGTCAGGCCATCGACATCACGGAGGCGGCGATAGCCGCGACGTTCGCGAAGCTCGCGGTGGGCGCCAGCGAGCGGGAAGTCGCCCAGCTGCTGTCGGGTGAGATGCGACAGCGTGGCGCCGAGGGGGGCGGCCTGGTGCAGTTCGGGCCCTCCAGCGCGCTGCCGCACGGCGGGCCCGGCGGCCCGACGCTGGCGCGGGAAATGGTCGTGCTCATCGACTGCGGATGTCGCGTCGGTGGCTACACGTCCGACATCACGCGCACGACGTGGTTCGGGGACGCCCCGGTGTCGGAGTTCACGAAGGTGTTCAACCTGGTGCACGACGCGCAGACGGCCGCGATGCAGCAGCCCCCGCTCACGCCCTGCCAGGAGATGGACCGGGCGGCGCGCCGGGTGATCGCCGACGGCGGCTACGGCCCCTTCTTCACCCACCGCCTGGGCCACGGCATGGGCCTGGACGGTCACGAGCCCCCCTACCTAGTGGAAGGCAACGCCACGCCGCTCGAGCCCGGGATGGTGTTCACCATCGAGCCGGGGATCTATCAGCTCGGCAAGTTCGGCGTGCGGATCGAGGACGACTGCGTGATGCGGGAGAACGGCGCCGAGGTGCTGTCGCAGCGGGCGGCGAAGCGCTAGTCCCCCAGCTTCTTGGCGAACGCGACGATTCGATCGAGGGCCTTCACGATGCTGTCCGTCGCGGCCGCGTACGACAGCCGCACATAGCGGTCGTCCCCGAACGCCGCGCCGGGGACCAGCGCCACGCCGGACTGCGTGATGAGGCGGGTGCAGAACTCGGTGCCGCTCGTCCCCCCGAGGGAGTCGACGCGGAAGAAGAAGTAGAAGGCGCCGAGCGGCTCGACGAACTCGATCCCGGGCAGCTCCTGGCGGAAGCGGCTGACGACCAGGTCGCGACGCCTCCGGAACTCGGCCACCATGCGGGTCACGTCGTGCTCCACCCGCTCGTCTCCGAGGGCGGCCGCGGCGGCGTACTGCGCGGGGTGGTTCGCTCCAGTGGTGGTGTGCGACTGCAGCGCCGCCATCGCCTTGGCGATCGCCCCCGGGGCGAGCGCCAGGCCGATCCGCCACCCCGTCATCGCGTACGCCTTGCTGACGCCGTAGACGACGACCACCCGCTCCAGCAACTCGTCCGGCAGGTCCAGGAACGACGGCGCCGGACCCGTGCCATAGTGGATGCGGCGGTAGATCTCGTCCGCGATCACCCACACGCCTCGCTTGCGTGCCCATTCGGCGATGGCCCTGATCTCCCCGTGGGTGTACACGCCGCCCGTCGGGTTGCACGGCGAGCACAGCACGAGCCCCTGGGCGCCGGGCACGACCCGGTCCAGATCCTTGACGCTCACCTTGAGGCTCCACTCGGGGTCCCCCGACACGAGCACCGGGCGGGCGCGGGCGAGGTGCACGATCTGCGGGTACGAGACCCACGCGGGGGCGGGGACTGCCACGACCTCCCCCGGCCCGAACAGCGTGAAGCACGCGTTAAAGAGTGACTGCTTGGAGCCGCTCGACACCACGATGTGGTCGGCGTTGACGGGCCGCCCGCCGGACAGGAGGGACAGGTGCTTCGCCGCCGCGGCGCGCAGCTCGAGGATCCCCTCGTTCGCCGGGTAGTGCGTCTTCCCCTCTTTGATGGCCCGGATGCCGGCGTCGGCCGGAATCGGCGGAGTGGGGAAGTCCGGCTCGCCAGCGCCCAGGTCGATGACGTCCTCGCCCGCCGCCCGGCGCCGCTTGGCCTCCTGCGAAATCGCGATGGTGGCCGACGTCTCGAGGTGCTGGAGGTTGGGGGAGAGCCCCTGGGTCATGCGCCACGATACCCACGCACGGTCTCCGTGCGCAACGGTCTGCGGGCTGAAATCATGGGACTCCGCTCCCGCGCTCCAGCGGATCCACGTACGTGCTCCGCTTCCATTTGTACGGCAGCTCGATCACCCCTCCCGGCTTGGTGATCACCGCGAACGCTCCGAGCGCGTCCCACAGCACCCGGCGTTGTTGCACCACGGCCCCGGGCTCGCCCAGCACCTGTCCCAGGCGGAACCGCACCACGACGTTGCGGGGCGCCGGCGTCTTCGCCGTCGCAGCGGCGAGCACCGACAGCGCCACCGTCGGAATGCCGTGTCGCTCCACCTCGCGCGCGATCAATCCCACGGACTGATGGCAGGTAGTTCAGCCAGGCGTGAACACCGCGTGGGTCGCGCCGTCGGCGACGAGGCGCCGCGCCACCTCGGGCGCCGTTTCCCGCGTCAGCCGCTCGCGCTCCGCGCCCAAGACGTGGCCCATGAACCCGAAGTGCCGTGGCGCCACCCGCACACCGAGCGGCGCGAGCTCCCGCAACCGCTCCAGCGGGAACACCGTGTTGACGTCCCGGTCCGCCGCCGCGTGGTCGTAGTAATCGTGCGTGATCATCAGCTGGGAGGCCGCGACGTCGCCGGGAATCTCGCGAAAGCTCGCGTCGCCTCGCGGGTTGTCCATGTCGAAGGGCGTCGCGGACCGAGGGTGGACGCCGGCCGCGGTGACGAGCGCGATCCGACCGTGGTGAAACGGCACTCGCGGCGCGACCCACGGCACGACGGCGCCCCCGACCGGCGCGAGCCCCCACCGCGCGTACAGCGTAGCCCACCAGTGAGCTCGTGTGTACCAGGAGGACAGGAGCTGGTGCCAGGCGCGCCGCAGGCTCATCACGTGATCGTTGCCTTTTCGCCCGCCACAAACTAGCATCCCGGCGACGGCGCAGCACCTCTTTGACAATCGAGGACCGTGTGACGCTGGATGAGGCGAAGGCCGCGCTCGAGCGCGGCCGCCATGTGGTGGTGGTGGTGCCCCCCGAGCCGGAGCAGGCAGGGGCGGTGTGGGAGCTCGTGGGCCCGTTATCGCCCGGGCACCACCCCGGGGTTGACCCACCCGTGGTCGTGATGTGCGCCGATGATGTCGCGGCGACGGAGTGGGCGTCTGCGCCACCCCCGCACGTCCGCGTCCACGCCGTCACCGCCCTCGGCCGCGCGGCCCGGATGCTCCAGGACCGCGGCGTGGACGTGCTCGCCGGCGCGGTCAAGGACCTCGCCCTGCTCGTCAGCCGTTCCGCTCTCAAGCTCGAGACCACACACACCATTGTGGTGGCCTGGCCCGAAACGCTCCTCGCCAGCGAGCACGCGCCCGTCCTCGACACCTTGCTGGGCGAGGCGAAACACGCCCGGCGCATCATCCTGAGCTGGAATCCGGCGGCGCTGCGTGATTTCCTCGAGCGCCACGCGCACCGGGCGCACGTGGAGGGCTCGCCGCCGCTGGACGACAGCGCGCGGCCCCTGCCGGCCCTGGGGCCGGCGCGTTACGTCGTCGTCTCGCCGTCCCGTCGCCCCGCTGCGCTGCGCGACGCGCTCGACGCGCTCGACGCGAGACGCCCCTACATCTGGCGCGGTGGCCCCGTGGCGGCGCCCGGCGACCCGCCGGACGCCGTGCTGGGTGTGCTGCTCCCCACGCGCGCGGAGTTCGCGGCGCTGGCGCGCCTGGGTGCGCCGGTCCTCTTTCCCACGGCAGCGCAGCTGCCCTACCTCCACTCTCTGGCCCGCCCGCTGACGCCGCTCGGGCTACCTACCCGGGCGGACCGCGCGCAGGACCGCGCCGCCGACCTGCGGGAGCGCGTGGCGCAGCTCCTCACCGACCGGAGCGTGGACGCCGAACTCGCGCTGCTGGACCCACTGTTCGAGCGACATGATCCGGCAGAGGTCGCGGCGGCCCTGCTCGCGATCCTGGGGGAAGGGAGAAGCGGGAGGAGGGAAGGACCGGTGATCGAACCCGTTCCCGCCGCGTGGGTCAAGGTGTTCGTCAACGTGGGGAAGAAGGACCGGGCGGCGCCCAAGGATCTCGTGGGAGCGCTGATTCGCCAAGTCGGAATCGAGAAGCAAGCGATCGGGCACATCGAGCTGCGGGACACGTTCTGCCTGATCGACGTGGCGCCGGCGGTCGCGGAGCGGGTCGTCCGAGATCTCACTGGAGTGACGATCAAAGGGCGTCGTGCCGTGGCGCGGATCGAGCGGCAGACCTGAGAACGCCGACGGGCCGCCCAGCGGGGCGGCCCGTATACCGCGTCCTCGAGTCTGCGACCTGCGGTGTCCGATGCCTACCTCTTGTTGTTCAGAGCCATCTTGAGCTGCTTGCCGGCACGGAACGCGGGAGCGATCGACGCCTTGATCTGAATCGTCCCACCCGTCTTCGGGTTGCGGCCCATGCGCGCGGCGCGCTTGCGGGCCTCGAAGTTGCCGAACCCGGTGATCTGCACCTTCGCGCCCTTCTTCAATTCGCCCGCGATGATGCCCTTGTCGTCGAACAGGGCGTCAATCGTGCGAGTGGCATCGGCCTTCGACATCTTGGTGCGCATGGCCAGTGCCGCGGTCAGCTCAGCTTTGTTCACGCGATCTCCTTGTGGAGGTCTAGGGCCGGAGAAAGCCTTGACGTTTCGCCCCTTTTCTCGGGGGGGCGCCCGAAAAGCCTGAAATCCCGCCACAATATGGGGTACCCCCCCGAAAAACCGCAAGATACCAGCACTTCCTTGACCCATCCCCCCCGAGAAACTACCCTTCCACCCCGTTGCCAGACGCCAAGACGCCACGTTCCAAGAACCCCTCGTGCAACTTGGCGTCTTGGCGTCTAGCAACTCGAGGTTTGCATGTTCCACGGCACCCGGCCCGGTTGGATCGAAGTCATTTCAGGCGTGATGTTTGCGGGGAAGAGCGAGGAACTGATCCGCCGGGTGCGGCGGGCCGTCATCGCGCGCAAGCAAGTCCAGGTTTTCAAGTCCCACCTCGATGCCCGCTACGCGGGGCTGTATTCGGTGACCAGCCACGACGGCCTGACGGTCGACGCGGAGCCTGTGGATTCGGCCGATCAGATCATGCGGCAGGTGCGGCCCGACACCGAGGTCGTGGCGATCGACGAGGCACAGTTCCTGGACGGCGGCGTCGTGACCGTCGCCAACGCCTTGGCCGACCGGGGAGTGCGCGTGATTGTCGCCGGCACCGACAGCGACTTCCGGGGCGAGCCCTTCGGCGCCATGCCCATCCTGATGGCGGTGGCCGAGATCGTCGACAAGCTCCAGGCGATCTGCGTCGTGTGCGGGGGACCGGCGACGCGGAACCAGCGCCTCGTCAACGGCAAGCCCGCTCCCTGGGACAGCCCGACGATCATGGTGGGCGGGCGGGAGTCGTACGAGGCCAGGTGTCGACATTGCCACAGAGTCCCGAAGCGTGATGAAGATCAAACGGCCCTCCTGTGAGCCGTTGGCCATTGGCGATTGGCCGCTCGGCAGCCAACGGCGAATGGCCAACGGCTAACGGTCTGCAGTGCTGAACGTCGGCCTGACGGGCAACATCGCCTCCGGCAAATCCACCGTGGTCGACCTGTTCCGCCGCTGGGGAGCGACGATCATCGACGCCGACGCGCTGGCCCGCGAGGCGCAGGCGCCCGGGGGCGAGGTGCTGGCCGCGATCGCGCGGCGCTTCGGGGCGGACGTGCTCGCGTCCGACGGATCGCTCGACCGCGCCGCGTTGCGGGCGAAGGTGATGGGTGACGATGCCGCCCTCGCGGCGCTGAACGCGATCGTCCATCCCGCGGTGCGGCAGCGCCGCGCGGATTTGATCCGCGCGGCCCGCTCGCGCGGGGACCTGCTCGTGGTCAACGACATCCCGCTCCTGTTCGAGGTGCTCGACCCGGCCGAGTTCGACGTCGTCGTCCTCGTGGACGCGCCGGTCGCCCTGCGGCGCACCCGGTTGCGGGCGATGCGCGGCCTGGCCAACGCCGAGGCGGACCGGATGATCGCGGCCCAGATGCCCGCGGAGCGCAAGCGCGGCCGCAGCCACTACGTCATCGACAACGACGGCACGGTGGAGGAGCTGGAGGCCGACGCGCGCCGCCTGTACGACGCCTTGGCGGCGCGGGCCAAGCAGTTGCCTTGACACGCCTTGGCGGCGTCTCTAACCTTCGCCCCGACCCTCCCCGAGCCTGAAACGAGCGCGCCGGCGCATGGCCCGAATCCCCGACGACCTGCTCTACTCCGAGGAACACGAATACGTCAAGCGTAGCGACGAGGAAAACGTCGTCGTGGTGGGCATCACGGACTACGCGCAGGGGGAGTTGGGCGACGTGGTGTACGTGGACCTGCCCAAGGTGGGAACCACGTACGGCCGCATGGACGTGTTCGGGACGATCGAGGCGGTGAAGGCGGTGTCGGAGCTGTTCTCGCCCATCGCCGGCACCGTGATCGCGGTGAACACGGCGCTCGACAAGGACCCCGCCCTCGTGAATCGCGACCCGTACGGCGAAGGATGGATGATCAAGCTACGGATCAAGAATGCCGGAGAATTCGATCAGCTGCTCGGCAGCGAGGAATACAAGAAGCACATCGGAGAGTAGCGTCATCCGCCGACCATGAAGACCACCCGAGAGATCGCGCGCGCTTTCCTCGTCACCGACCGCTTCGCGACGCGGCACATCGGCCCGAGCCCCGACGAGACGCAAGCCATGCTCGCGACGCTGGGCTACTCCTCGCTCGACGCGTTCATCGACGCGGTCGTCCCGGCCGACATCCGGTTGTCGCGGCCGCTCAACCTTCCCCCCGGCCGGAGCGAGCGCGAGGTGCTGCAGGCGCTGCGAGGATTCGCGGCGCAGAATCAGCTGTACCGCTCCTACATCGGGATGGGATACTACCCCTGCTTCACGCCGCAGGTGATCCAGCGCAACATCGTGGAGAACCCCGGCTGGTACACGGCGTACACGCCCTACCAGCCGGAGATCGCGCAGGGCCGGCTCGAGGCGCTGCTCAACTACCAGACCGTCGTCTCGGACCTCACGGGCCTGCCCATCGCCAACGCCTCGCTGCTCGACGAGGCGACCGCGGCGGCCGAAGCGGTCCACCTCACGCAGAGCGTGACCACGGTGCCCGCGGGCGCGACGCCGGTCTATCTCGTCGCCGACAACTGCCATCCCCAGACGATCGCCGTGCTGCAGACCCGCGCCGTGGCGCGCGGGCTCAAGCTGCTCGTGGACGACCCCGCCCGGTTCAGCTTCACGCCCGGGGTGATCGGGGCGCTGGTGCAGTACCCCACCACCGAGGGCGCGATCGAGGACTACACGCGCGTGTGCGCGGCGGCCCACGCCGCGGGGGCGCTCGTCACGGCCGCGACCGACCTGCTCGCCCTCACCCTGCTGCAGCCGCCCGGCGAGTGGGGCGCCGACATCGCCGTCGGCTCGAGCCAGCGGTTTGGCGTGCCGATGGGCTATGGCGGCCCGCACGCGGCGTTTTTCGCCACGCGGGACGAGTACAAGCGGCACCTCCCGGGACGCATCATCGGCGCGTCGCGGGACGCGGCCGGCCGCCCCGCGCTGCGGATGGCGCTGCAGACGCGCGAGCAGCACATCCGGCGTGAGAAGGCGACGAGCAACGTGTGCACGGCGCAGGTGCTCCTCGCCGTGATGGCGAGCATGTACGCCGTGTATCACGGCCCCGAGGGGCTGCGCCGCATCGCGCAACGGGTGCACACCCTCACCGTGCTGCTCGCCGCCGCCCTCAGCCGCCTGGGCTACCATATCGTCCACTCGTCGTACTTCGACACCCTGTGCGTCGAGGTCGAATCGTGGGCGCTGTCGCGCCTGATCGACGCCGCCCGCGCCCGCCGCACCAACCTCCGCACCGTCTCCCCCACCCGCATCGGCATCTCCCTCGACGAAACGACGACCCTCGGCGATCTCGCCGACCTCGTCGCGGTGTTCTCGCTCAACGAGGTGCTGCCGTTCATGGTCGAGGATCTCGGCGCCAGAGCGGACACGGCGATTCCCGAAGGGCTGCGGCGCACGTCGCCGTACCTCACGCACCCCGTGTTTCACAAGTACCGGTCCGAGACGGAAATGCTGCGCTACATCAAGAAGCTCGAGGCGCGCGACCTCTCGCTCACCTCCGCGATGATCCCGCTCGGCTCCTGCACGATGAAGCTCAATGCGACGACCGAGATGGCGCCGCTCTCCTGGCGCGAGTTCAACCGGCTCCACCCCTTCGCCCCGCGCGAGCAGGCACAGGGCTACCGCACCCTGTTCCGCCAGCTGGAGCAGCAGCTCGCGGAGATCACGGGGTTCCCCGCCGTGTCGCTCCAGCCCAACTCCGGAGCCCAGGGCGAGCTCACCGGCCTGCTGGTCGTGCGGGCTTACCACACCTCGCGCGGCGAAGGGCACCGCGACGTGTGCCTCATCCCGACCTCGGCCCACGGCACCAATCCCGCGAGCGCCGTGATGGCGGGCTTCCGGGTCGTCCCGGTGCGGGTGGACGCCCGGGGCAACATCGACCTCCAGGAGCTGAAAGAGCACGCGGCGGCGCACCGCGACCGGCTCGCCGCCATCATGATCACGTATCCGTCCACGCACGGAGTGTTCGAGACGTCGATTCGCGACATCTGTCGCATCGTGCACGAGCACGGCGGCCAGGTGTACATGGACGGGGCGAACATGAACGCGCAGGTGGGCCTGTGCCGCCCCGCCGACTTCGGCGCCGACCTCTGCCACCTGAACCTCCACAAGACCTTTTGCATCCCCCACGGCGGCGGCGGCCCGGGGATGGGCCCGGTGTGCGCGGCCGAACACCTCGCCCCGTTCCTCCCGGACCACCCGGTCGTACACCTCGGGCGCACGAGCCCCTGCGGCACCGTGTCGGCGGCGCCGTGGGGAAGCGCGTGGATCCTGCCGATCTCCTGGGCCTACGTCGCCCTCATGGGCCGCGAGGGGCTGGTCGAGGCAACGAGGCTCGCGATCCTCAACGCCAATTACATCGCCAAGCGCCTCTCACCCCATTACGGCGTGCTGTATACCGGGCCCAACGGGCTCGTCGCGCACGAGTGCATCATCGACACGCGTCCCTTCAAGCAGTCGGCGGGCATCGAGGTGGACGACATCGCCAAGCGGATCATCGACTACGGCTTCCATCCCCCGACGGTCTCTTTCCCCGTGGCGGGCACGCTGATGATCGAGCCGACGGAGAGCGAATCGAAGGAGGAGCTGGACCGCTTCTGCGACGCCCTGATCGCGATCCGCGAGGAGATCCGGGAGATCGAACAGGGCCGGCAAGCGCCCGGCAACAACCTGCTGACCAACGCCCCCCACACGCTCGAGGACGTCATCGCCGACCACTGGGACCGCCCCTACCCGCGGGAGCGGGCGGCGTTCCCCGCTCCCTCGACCCGCCAGCACAAGGTGTGGCCATCGGTCGGGCGCGTGGACGGGGCGTACGGGGACCGCAATCTCGTGTGCGTGTGCCCGCCGGTGGAAGCGTATGCGGTCGCCGCTGACTGACGTTTCCTGGCACCTGCTGCTCGACCCCGAGGGCCATCGGGGCGCCGAGAACATGGCCATCGATGCGGCCCTGCTCGCCGAAGCCCACCAGAGCGGCCGCGCGTTCTTGCGGCTGTACCGCTGGGACCCACCCTGCCTCTCGCTCGGCCGCAACGAGCCCGCCGCCCGCCACTACGATCGGGCCGCGATCGAGCGGCTGGGGCTGGACGTCGTGCGCCGGCCGACGGGCGGGCGCGCAGTGTGGCACGAGGGGGAGGTGACCTACGCGGTGGCGGCGCCGATCGCCGCGTTCGGGTCGCTGCGCGAGGGCTACCGCCGGATCCACGAGCAACTGGCGGGCGGGCTGCGGGCTCTCGGCGTCGCGGCCACGCTGGCGTCGGACGGTCCGACCGTCCGACTGCGACCGTCAGGGAGTCCTTTAGGGTCCGACGGGCCCGGCGCCTGCTTCGCCAGACCCGCGGGCGGCGAGATCGTCGTTGGCGGACGCAAACTCGTCGGGTCGGCCCAGGTGCGTCAGCGCACGGCGTTGCTGCAGCACGGCTCGATCCTGCTCGAGGGCTCGCAGGAGATCATTGCGGCGATCAGCCTTCAGCCGTCGGCCGTCAGCAACGGAACGACGTTGTCCGCGGTGCTGGGGCGGCCCGTATCGTTCGATGAGGTCGCCGCAGCGGTCGTGCGCGCCTGGGGCGACGACACCGCCTCTGCCGTCTGCTACCCCCCTTTACCGCCCTCTCCCGCCCCCTTTTCCGACCCTGCCTGGACCTGGCGCCGCTAGCGCGCCGGTAGAATCTTAGGCACCATGCGAGCGCCGCACGCCGTCCGAGCGTCCCCGTCCGCGACCGTCCGTCTCACCGCCCTCAGTGTCCTGCTGTTCGTCGCCTGCGCGCGCCGCGAAGGGTGCACGGGCGACTACTGCGGAACGCTCGTCATCGCGACGGCGGGGGAGCCCGAGTCCCTGCTCCCTCCGGTGATCACATCGGCCGTGGGGCTAGCCGTCGCCGATCAACTGTTCTTGAAGCTCGCCGACATCGGGCTCTCCACCAACACGGTCGGCGACGAGGACTTCCAGCCGCAGCTCGCCGAGCGGTGGGAGTGGGCCGATTCGGTCACGCTGGTGTTCCATCTCGACCCGCGGGCCCGCTGGCAGGACGGCCGCGCGGTGACTGCCCTGGACGTCGCCTTCACCTTCGACGCCTACAACGATCCGGCCGTGAACTCGGCCTTCCGCTCGGGGGTGCGCGCGATCAGCGCCGTCACGGCGCGGGACTCGCTCACCGCGGTGTTTCGGTTCCGGAAGCGCTACCCCGAGATGTTCTACGACGCCGTGTACCATCTGCGGATCTTGCCCGCCCACCTGCTGCGGGCGATCCCGCGGGACCAGTGGCGCAGCGCCCCGTTCGGACGCCAGCCGTTGGGCGACGGTCCTTACCGGTTCGTGTCGTGGAAAGCGGGGGAGCAACTGGAGCTCGCGGCCGACTCGACGTTCTTTCTCGGACGGCCGCACCTGCGACGCGTGATTTGGCGGCTCACGCCGGACTTGCAGGTCGCGGTCACCCAGCTCGTCGCCGACCAGGCGGACGCCATTGAAGTGCTCGGGCCGCCCGACAACCTCAAGCGGGCACAGGACGCGCCGCAGCTCACCCTCTACCCGTACCGCGGCGCGACGTACGCCTACCTGGGGTTCAACCTGGCGGCGAACGGCGATTCGAGCAGGCCGCATCCGCTGTTCGGCGATCGGGAGCTGCGGCGCGCGCTCGTGATGGCCGTCGACCGGCAGCGGCTGCTGCAGAATGTATGGGGCGATGCCGCCAGGGTGCCCCCGGGGCCGGTGCCGCAGCTCTGGTGGATCTGGGATCCCGAGACGCGGACCCTGCCCTCCGACACGGCCCAGGCGTCGCGGCTGCTCACCCGGCTCGGCTGGCGGGCCTCCGATCGCGACAGCGTGAGGGAGCGGCATGGCACCCGGCTCGCGTTCCGCATCATGGTGCCGACGACGAGCGCGGTGCGCCGCCAGTACGCCCGCCTGCTGCAGGAGCAGTACCGGTCGCTCGGGGCCGAGGTCGAGCTCGACGAAGTGGAGCCGACCGTCTTCGCCCAGCGGGCCGCGGCCGGGCGTTTCGACGCCCTGCTCATCTCCTGGAACACCGATCCGACGCCTACCTCGTCCATCGCGCAGACCTGGACCCGGGAGGGGATCGGGCGCTCCAACTATCTGCGCTACGTCAACCCGGCGTTCGACGGGCTGGTGGAGCGGGCGAGCGCCGGCGCGGGCCGTCGCGCGGCGACGCAACGCACCTGGCGGCAGGCCATGGAGCTGCTCAACCAGGACGCGCCGGCCGTCTTTCTGTTCGCGCCGCAGAGCGTGGCGGCGGTGCACCGGCGGGTGGCCGACGTCACGATCCGGCCGGACTCGTGGCTGGCGCTGCTCCGCACCTGGCGCATCCCCGCCGAGCGGCTGATCGATCGCGACCGCGTGGAGCGTTAGGTGACGGCGTGGCTGGTGCGGCGCGTCGCCGCCGCGATCGCCATCGTCTGGGCGGTCGTCACCGTCACCTTCGTCCTGCTCCATCTCGCCCCGGGAACGCCGTTCCTGCCGGCCGCCGAGACGCCGGTCGATCCCGCCGTGCTCGAGCGGCTGCGGAGCCAATTCGGGCTCGATCGCCCCTTGCCGGAGCAGTATGTCCGCTTTCTGCGCGAGATCGCCCGCGGGAACCTGGGCGAGTCGTTCGCGCTCCACCGCCCCGTCGCCGACGCTCTGGCCGAGGCGCTCCCCAACACGCTGACGCTGGCGGGCGCCGCCTTGTGCATCGAGTTCGTGCTGGGCCTGGCGCTGGGTGTCTACCAGGCGGCGCGAGCCCGCCGGTTCGGCGACGTCGCTCTGGGCAACGCCACGTTGTTCCTCTATTCGGTGCCCACGTTCTGGTTGGGGCTGCTGCTGCTGGTCGTCTTCGGACAATGGCTGCGCTGGTTCCCGGTCGGGGGCGTGGTGGATGTGGTGACGCACGAGTCGCTGCCCTGGGCGGGCCGCGTGGCGGACCGGCTGTGGCACCTCGCACTCCCCGCCGCCACGCTCGGCCTGGTGGGCGCGGCGGGCACCGCCCGCTTCGAGCGGGCCGCGATGCTCGAGGCTCTGGGCCAGGACTACGTCCGCACTGCCCGGGCGAAGGGGCTCCCGGAACGACGCGTGGTGCTCGGGCACGCGCTCCGCAACGCACTGCTTCCCTTCGTCACGCTGTTCGGTCTGGCTTTTCCGTTCCTCCTCACCGGCGCCGTGCTCGTGGAGACGGTGTTCGCGTGGCCGGGCATGGGGCGCCTGGCGGCCGAAGCGATCTTCCGACGGGACTACCCGGTGGTCACCGCCGCGGCGATGCTGGCGAGCGGGATGGTCGTGCTCGGCAGCCTGCTCGCCGACCTGCTGTACGCGGCAGCCGACCCGCGCATCCGGACCAGCGACGCGTGAACGTGCGGGCCTGGCTCGCCCTGCTCGGCGCGCTCGCCGTGGCCCTCGCGACGGTGGGCGAGGCACGGCGGCTCGCCGCCCGTGGCAGTCGCGGGCGCCGCTTCTTCCGTCACGCCACGGCCTCCGGCGGCCTCTTCGTGCTCACCTTCTTCACGACCGTGGCGGTGGCGGCGCCGCTCGTCGCGCCCTATTCGCCCTCCAGCATGCCCGAGATCGTCGCGCTGCGGAACGCGCCGCCGTCGCTCGCCCACCCGCTCGGCACGGATCTCTACAGTCGCGACGTGTGGAGCCGCCTCGTGTACGGTGCCCGGGTGTCGCTCGGCATCGGGGCGCTCGCGATGCTCGTCGCGGTGACGGTGGGCGCGGCCGCCGGGGCAGTGGCGGGCTACGCCCGGCGCTGGGTCGACCCCGTCCTCATGCGGCTCGTGGACGTGGGGCTGTCGATGCCGCGCATCTTCGTATTGCTGATGGCCGTCGCGCTGTGGGAGCGCCTGCCGGTGAGCGCCCTGGTGCTCGTGATCGGCCTGACCGGATGGTTCGGGACGAGCCGCCTCGTCCGCGCGGAGGTGCTGTCGCTGCGTGAGCGCGAGTTCGTCGCCGCCGCGCGCGCGCTCGGCGCCCGGCCGGCGCGCATCATCATTCGCCACGTCCTCCCCAACGTCGCCGCCCCGCTGATCGTGTCCGCGGCGCTCGGCATCGGCAGCGTCATGCTGCTCGAGGCCAGCCTGTCGTTCCTCGGCATCGGCGTGCCGTCCCCGATGCCGAGCTGGGGGAACATGATCGCCGACGGCAAGGACCAGCTCGTGACGGCGCCGTGGACGTCGCTGTTTCCCGGACTCGCCATCGCCGTCGTCGTGATGGCACTCACCGCGGTCGGCGACGCGCTGCGGGACGCCCTCGATCCCGGCCGGGAGACGGCGTGACGGAGCCCTTGCTGCGCGTGCGCGATCTCAAGACGTACTTCGTCACCGAGCGCGGCGGCGGCACGGCGCGCGCCGTCGACGGCGTGTCCTTCGACGTCTATCCCGGCGAGACCCTCGGCATCGTCGGAGAGTCGGGGTGCGGCAAGACCGTGACCTCGCTCTCGATCCTGCGGCTCATCCCGGAGCCGCCGGGCCACATCCTCTCGGGCAGCCTGATCGAATTCGAGGGGCGGAGCCTGCTGACGCTCCGCCCCCCCGAGCTGCGCGCCATCCGCGGGAACGAGGTCGCGATGATCTTCCAGGAGCCGATGGCGTCGCTCAACCCCGTGTTCACGGTGGGCGACCAGATCGCCGAGGCCGCGATCGTGCACCAGCGGCTGCCCCGCAAGCGGGCGCGCGCGCGCGCCATCGAGATGCTGCGCCTCGTCGGCATCCCCGATCCCGAGGAGCGCGTGGATCACTACCCGCACCAGCTGTCGGGCGGCATGAGCCAGCGGGTGATGATCGCGATGGCCCTCGTGTGCCGCCCGAAGCTCCTCATCGCCGACGAGCCGACGACGGCGCTCGACGTGACGATTCAGGCCCAGATCCTCGAGCTGCTCGACCGCCTGCAAGCGGAGCTCGGCATGGCGGTCCTGCTGATCACGCACGACCTCGGGATCGTGGCCGGGACGTCGGATCGCGTGGTCGTGATGTACGCGGGCCAGGTTGTGGAGACCGCGGCGACGCCCGAGCTGTTCGCGCACCCGCTCCACCCCTATACGGAGGGGCTGATGGCCGCGGTGCCGCGGATCGACACGCGGGTCAGCCAGGTGCGGGGGCGTTTGCACACCATCCCCGGCCAAGTCCCCGCCGCGAGCGCGTGGCCCGCGGGCTGCCGGTTCCACCCGCGCTGCCCGTACGCGTGGGATCGCTGCACCGCCGAGGAGCCGCCGCTGCTCGACGCGGGGCGGGGCGAGCCCGGCAGCCACTCGGTGCGGTGCTGGCTGCTCACCGAGCCCCGGCGCCGGACACCCCAGGCGTGACGACCGTCGCGCCGCTCGTCGAGGTGGACGGGCTCGTGAAGCACTTTCCCGGCGACCGCGGGCCGTGGCCGCTCGCGCGCCGACGGCGTCCAGTGCGCGCGGTGGACGGCGTCTCGCTTCGTATCGCGGCCGGCCGCACTCTGGGCCTCGTCGGGGAGTCGGGGTGCGGGAAGTCCACGGTAGGTCGCTCGATCCTCCGACTGATCGAGCCCGACGCCGGCCGTGTGGTGCTCGACGGCGTCGACGTGCTCGCCTGCCGCCCGCGGGAGCTGCGAGCGCTGCGCCGCCGCATGCAGATCGTCTTTCAGGATCCGTACGGCTCGCTCAACCCGCGGATGACCGTGCGCCAGGCGTTGCGCGAGCCGCTCGTGATTCACCACCTCGCCCGGGGCTCCGAGATCGACCACCGGATCGTGGGATTACTCGAGGAAGTGGGGCTCGACCCCGCCTTCGCCGACAGCTACCCCCACGAGCTATCGGGCGGGCAGCGCCAGCGGGTGGGCATCGCCAGGGCTCTGTCGGTGGAGCCGAGCTTCCTGGTGCTGGACGAGCCGGTGAGCGCGCTCGACGTGTCCGTGCAAGCCCAGGTCCTGAACCTCCTGAACGAGCTGCAGCTCCGGCGGAAGCTCACCTACCTCTTCATCGCCCACGACCTCGCCGTCGTGAGGCACAGCGCGGACGACGTGGCCGTGATGTACCTGGGGAAGATCGTGGAACAGGGGCCGGCGGAGACGCTGTATCGCGCGCCGCGGCATCCCTACACCGCGTCGCTGCTCTCCGCCGTCCCGGTGCCCGATCCACGGGCCTCGCGGCAGCGCATCGTGCTGCAGGGTGACGTCCCGTCGCCCGCCAACCCGCCTCCTGGCTGTCCATTCCACCCGCGCTGCCCCCACCCCAGGAAGAACGACCGCTGCCGCACCGAGCCGCCCGCGCTGCGCGCCGTCGGTCCCGACCAGCTCGCCGCCTGCCACTTCGCCGAGGAGCCGATGTGATCAGCCGCCGTGCGAGACCTTGGGCGCCGCGCGCAGGGCCCGGACCTCACCCGCAGCCGCGACGACGTACCCCACGGTAAACACCCAGCCGCCGTACATCAGCTCGCCCGCGTGCAGCGCGTCGAGGAAGTAGGCGATCGTGGGGACGCCCGCGCAGATGAGCAGCAGCAGCGGCAGCCGCTCGGCCTTGGTGCCGCGCCCCTGCCCCCAGTAGAGCAACGCCCCCATCACCGCGAGCGCGACGATCGCGTGCAGCGGCGCGGGCCAACCCGCGTGGTCTTTCGCGAGCGACATCGCGAGATAGCCCCCGGCGAGCATGAAGAACACCACCCGGAACAGACCGTGCAGCCCCTGGCCGTACCGCTGGTGGAACCGCGCGAGTGGGGGCACGAAGCTGTGGAGGATGTAGGCGATCGCGATCAGGACCGGCACGCCCGAGAACAAGATCGTCGGGACGCCCTGCCAGACGATGGTGATGATCCGTGCGGGGCCGTACGGCAGGACCAGTCCAACGGCGAGCATGACGGCGCCGATCTTCTTCACCACCGTGGCCTCCTTTTCGTTACAGCGTCAACCAGCACCACTCCCGGGTGAGCGGCGTCTTGTTCATCTGGAGGCCCCGCTCTTTCGTGATCAGCAGGTTGTTGGAGTGGTTGTAGCCGTACCCGCCCTGCGGGTCGTACAGGCCCGGCTCGTTTGAGAACATCATCCCCTCGGCCATAACCGTCGTGTCGCCGAGCGACACGTACGGCTTCTGGTGCCCCTCCATCCCGGCGCCGTGCGCCGGCCGGTGATATGCGTAGCGCTCGAGGCCGGCGCGGCGGGCGATGTCGAGCACTTTGGCTGCCACCTCGCGGCACTCGACCCCGGCCTTCGACCATTCCTGCTGCGCCAGCGTCATCTCGGTGTGCACGTCCCACATCTTCTTCTGCGGCTCGGTCATCGGCGCGATATGACACGCACGGTACCCTTCGCCACCGTAGCCGCCGATCCGCACCATCACCCCCGAGAACTGAATCGCGTCTCCGCGGCGGATCCTGGCGTGGAAGAACTGGTTGGGATGTGGGTACGCCGTCCCGACGCCCGTGCGGCACCCGACGCTGATGTTGACTCCCACCGCCGTGTGGGGGCGGCCGTCGCGCTTGATGTCCTTCAACACGAGCTCCGTGCCGAACGCCTCGGCCGCGTGGCGCACGTCGAAGTCGGACGCGTCCGTGCCGTGTTGCAGGACGTAGCGGCGGCAGAACTCGAGGATCTGGTCGTGGTAGTCGATCGCCCGCCGCGTGAGGGCGACCTCCTCGGGCGTCTTGACCACGCGCATCCCCATCGGGATGTCACCGGCGTGACGGAAGGTTGCCGCCTTGAGCGTGTCGCGGAACTTCGCGACCTGGCTCTCGGGCGCGTCCCAGTCGAGCCCGATGCGCTTGGCACCGAAGCCCCGACGGTCGAGGCCGCGGAGCATCCAGAGCCAGAGGTCCACCGTGCCGTGCGGGCTGGCCACGGAGCCGGCCCGGGGATCTCCATCGTCCTCGGCCTGCGGGAAGTCGAAGTAGTACTCGACGTCCCGGATCCACCAGCTCCCGGCGAGGTCGCGGTCGAGGCCCGGGACGAAGAGTGACGGCTCGCCCTGTACGGGGATCCACAGCGCCGCGGGCCGCTCGGTGGTCGTATGGAAGTAGCCGGACAGGTAGACGATGTTCCACTGGTCCTTGCAGAGCATCCCGTCGAGCCCCGCGGTGCCCAGCGCCTGCTGGAAGCGACCGATGTTGCGCCGGTACCACTCGATGGGCAGCCGGTCCGGCACGTCGCTGAGACCGGTCGTGGGATCGCGCCCTGGGGTGGTCCACCACCAGGGCACGGCGCCCGTGGCGTCGCGCGTGGGTGCGAGCGCCGCGGCGGAGGCAAAGAGCGAGGTGCGGAGGAAATCACGCCGCGTGGTCATAAGGGTCTCGAAAGAGGGTAGATCGTTCACGAGCCGCTGCTAAGATAGACCGCGCGTGCGCGGTGCGCGAGAAACGCGCCGCCGTTTGACTGCGCCCCTCGGAGGCGTAGGTTCCGCCCGAGGCGAGGCATCTCTCGATCGCCCCCATTCTCCGGAGCCCCGATGACCGGCAAACTCCGCCTCCCTACGGTCCTGGCGGTCGTGCTAGCTGCCCCCGCTGCCCCCGCGGCCCCCGCGGCCCTCCTCGGTCAGCAGCCAGCCATCACCCTGGAGCAGCTGATGAGCGCACCCTTCCCGGACGAGCTCGTCGCGGCCCCGACGGGCGGCGTGCTCGCCTGGGTGTTCGATGCGCGCGGCGCTCGGAACATCTGGGTCGCGACGCCCCCCGACTATCGCGGGCGTCAGGTCACGGCCTACGCCGAAGACGACGGTCAGGAGATCGCCGGAGTGGAGTGGACCCCCGACGCCAAGACGATCGTCTACGTGCGTGGGGGCGGCGCGAACAGCCGCGGCGAATACCCCAACCCGGCCAGCGTGGCGGCAGGCGTCGAGCAGGCGGTATGGGCGAGCGCCGTGACCGGCGGGACCCCTCGGAAGATCGGCGAGGGTCACGCTCCGGCGGTCTCGCCCAAGGGCGATCGGGTCGCCTTCATCCGTAAGGGCCAGATCTGGTGGGCCGCACTGGGCGATACGACTCCGGCCGAGCAGCTCGTCCACTCGCGCGGTACCGCGAGCACGCTGCGCTGGTCTCCGGAGGGCTCGAAGCTCGCGTTCGTCAGCGACCGCGACGACCACGGCTTCGTCGGCGTCTATGACGTTGCGACCAAGTCGCTCCGCTACCTCGATCCCAGCGTGGACTCGGACGACGAGCCGATCTGGTCCCCCGATGGAAAGAGGGTCGCGTACATCCGCATCCCGGCCGCCGTCGGCGTCGTGCCGTTTACGCCCCGGCGAGCTGCGCAACCCTGGTCCATTGGCGTCGCCGACGTCGCGAGCGGCGATGGCCGGGAGGTGTGGAGAGCGGACTCTGGCCGCGGCAGCGCGTTTCGCGAGATCGTCGGCCGGCAGCAGCTGTTCTGGGGTGCGGGGGACCGCATCATCTTCCCATGGGAGAGGGACGGGTGGACCCACTTGTACTCCGTCCCGGCCGATGGCGGCGCGCCCACCCTCCTCACGCCCGGCGCGTTCGAGGTGGAGCACGTGGCGCTCGCGCCGGACCGACAGACGGTCCTCTTCTCGTCGAACCAGGACGATGTCGATCACCGTCACGTGTGGCGCGTCGCCGCGTCAGGCGGCAAGCCGACGGCCGTGACCAGCGGCACGGGAATCGAATGGTCGCCCGTGCCGACAAGCGACGGGAGAGGCGTCGCCTTCCTGCGCTCCGATGCGCGCCGCCCCCCGCGGCCGGCGCTCGTCGCGGGGTCGGGGCCGGCGCGCGATCTCGCGCCCAGCGCGATCCCCAGCGACTTCCCCGAGGCCGCGCTCGTGGACCCGCAGCCGGTGATCCACTCGGCCGCGGACGGGATGCTGATCCACTCGCAGCTCTTCCTCCCGAAAGGGATACGCCCGGGGGAGCGACGGCCCGCCGTGATCTTCTTCCACGGGGGTTCGCGCCGGCAGATGCTGCTCGGCTGGCACTATCTCTATTACTACCGCAACGCCTACGCGCTGAACCAGTATCTCGCGAGCCGTGGCTACATCGTGCTGTCCGTCAACTATCGGAGCGGGATCGGCTACGGGATGGAATTCCGCGAAGCGATCGACTACGGCGCTCAAGGGGCAAGCGAGTTCAACGACGTCCTGGGCGCCGGACTGTACCTGCGCAGCCGCGGGGACGTGGACCCCCACCGCATCGGCCTGTGGGGCGGCTCCTACGGCGGCTACCTCACCGCCCTCGGTCTGGCGCGGGCCTCGGAGCTGTTCGCGGCCGGCGTGGACCTGCACGGTGTGCACGACTGGAACACCGAGATTCGGAACTGGGCGACCGCCTACGATCCCAAGACCCAAGCCGACTTCGCTCGCGTGGCCTTCGAGGCGTCACCCATGGCCTCGGTGAAGACCTGGCGTTCGCCCGTGCTCCTGATCCACGGGGACGACGACCGCAACGTACAGTTCAGCCAGTCGGTCGAGCTCGCGGCGGCGCTCCGCAAGCAAGGCGTCGCGGTCGAGCAGCTCGTGTTCCCCGACGAAGTGCACGACTTCCTCACGCACG
>Ga0209160_1000688_pt1 | contig 28040 bp, 27 predicted proteins | sample GraSoiAngelo_153_FD_186167 | JGI IMG/M metagenome (GOLD analysis project Ga0209160, IMG submission 186167) | Grasslands soil microbial communities from the Angelo Coastal Reserve, California, USA - 14_1009_12_40cm (SPAdes) (version 2) | ecosystem: Environmental > Terrestrial > Soil > Grasslands ...
ATCATCCAGCAGATCATCCCGACGTCGCGGGTGAAGAAGGTCATCGAGATCTCCTTCGAGGAAGCGCGGCGCATGGGCCACAACTACGTCGGCACCGAGCACTTGCTGCTTGGTCTCCTCATCGAGGGCGAGGGCATCGCGGCCCACGTGCTCGAAGACCTTGGCGCGAACCTCGAGAAGGTGCGTGGCGAGATCGAGCGCCTGCTGCACGATTCAAGTGCCGAGACAGAGGCCGAGCCGGCGCCGAAGAAGCCGTCCAAGACCCCACTGCTCGACCAGTTCGGCCGCGACCTCACCGAGCTCGCGCGCCGCAACCAGCTCGACCCCGTGATCGGGCGCGAGACGGAGATCGAGCGCGTGATTCAGATCCTCAGCCGCCGCACGAAGAACAACCCGGCGTTGATCGGCGAACCCGGCGTGGGCAAGACCGCCATCGCGGAAGGCCTCGCACAGCAGATCAACCTCGGCAACGTGCCCGAGTCGCTGCAGCACAAGCGCGTGCTGACGCTGGACATGGGCGCACTCGTCGCCGGTACCAAGTACCGAGGCGAGTTCGAGGAGCGCTTGAAGAAGATCCTGGACGAGATCCGCTCCAGCCGCGAGGTGGTGCTGTTCATCGACGAGCTGCACACGCTCGTCGGCGCCGGCGCAGCCGAAGGCGCGATCGACGCCGCCAACATCCTCAAGCCCGCGCTCGCGCGCGGTGAGATCCAGTGCATCGGCGCGACCACGCTGAACGAGTACCGCAAGTACATCGAGAAGGACGCCGCGCTCGAGCGCCGCTTCCAGCCGGTGTTCGTCGACCAGCCCTCGCTGGCGGAGACGACCGACATTCTCAACGGAGTCAAGCCGCTGTACGAGAAGCACCACCGCGTGACCATCACGGACGCGGCGGTCCATGCCGCCGTCGTGTTGAGCGACCGCTATGTCAGCGACCGCGCCCTGCCCGACAAGGCCATCGACCTGATCGACGAGGCTTCGGCGCGGGTGCGCATGAAGCTCACCACGACACCGGATGACCTGAAGGAGCTCCAGAAGGAGATCCGCCGGCAGCGCGCCGAGCAGGACGAGTCGGTCAACAAGCAGGACTTCGAGGCGGCTGCGGGCGTCCGCGACAAGGTGAAGAAGCTGCAAGACAAGCTGGCTTTGAAAGAGGCAGCGTGGCGCGACAAGCTCGGTGAGACCGTGCCCGAGGTGGGTGAGGAGGACATCGCGCAGATCGTCGCCGCTTGGACCGGCGTGCCTGTTTCTCGATTGGTCGAGGAAGAGAGCGCGCGGCTGCTGCGCATGGAGGAAGAGATCCACAAGCGGATGGTCGGTCAGGACGAGGCGATCATCACCGTCTCGCAGGCGGTGCGCCGCGCGCGTGCGGGCCTGAAGAATCCGCGCCGGCCGATCGGATCGTTCATCTTCCTGGGGCCGACCGGGATCGGCAAGACCGAGCTCGCGCGCGCCCTCGCGGAGTATCTCTTCGATTCCGAGGACGCTCTCATCAAGCTCGACATGTCGGAGTTCATGGAGCGACATACGACCGCTCGATTGGTCGGCTCGCCTCCTGGATACGTCGGCTACGACGAAGGCGGGCAGCTAACCGAAGCGGTGCGGCGCAGGCCTTACTCGGTGATCCTTTTCGACGAGATCGAGAAGGCGCATCCCGAGGTCTTCAACATGCTGCTGCAGATCCTCGAGGACGGCCGGTTGAGTGACGCGAAGGGCAAGATCGTCAACTTCGCGAACACTGTGATCATCATGACCTCCAACCTCGGCATTCGCGATGTGAACCAGGCGGGCACGGCGTTGGGCTTCCAGCCGGCTGTGGTCGACGAGACAGAAGAGGTGGAGCGCCGCCACCAGAACACGAAGCAGAAGATCGACGACGAGCTCAAGCGGATGTTCCGCCCCGAGTTTCTGAACCGCGTCGACGCGGTGGTCGTCTTCAAGAGCCTGACCACGCACCAGATCCGCGAGATCGTGGACCTGCAGCTGGACCGTCTCAGCAAGCACCTGACCGAGCAGCAGATCACGATCGAGGTGACGGATGCCGCGAAGGACCTGCTGGCGAAAGAGGGCTATGACCGGACGTATGGGGCGAGGCCGCTGCGTCGCGTGATCACGAGCCGGATCGAGGATCAGCTCTCCGAGCACTTGCTGCGCGGCAAGATCTCGCGCGGTGACGATGTGCAGATCGACGTCGAAGGCGAGGATGCGCTGAAGTTCACGCCGACGAAGCACCGGCACAAGGAGCCCGCGGCCGCGGCGCCGGGTCCGACAAAACCGTAGGGACGGCCGCCGCGCGGCCCTTAGGGGCCGAGCCAGTCTTTCAGGCGCTCGGACAGGCGGGCCGGCGTGGTCTGGCTCTTGATCAGGTGGTCCAGGGCTCCCAGCTTCACCCCGCGTTCGACCAGCTCTTTTTCGTTCCAGTTGGACAGGATGACGACCGGGATCGGGGCGGTCGTCACGTCGGCGCGCAGAGCTTCGAGGACTCCGAGGCCATCGAGTTTCGGCAGCCTGATGTCCAGAAAGATGATGTCGGGATGCAGCGTCCTTGCTTTTTCCAGCGCGACAAGGCCGTCCCCGGCGACATCTACGGTATACCCGTCCAGCTCGAGCTTGAGCCGGTACATCTGCGCGACTGATGCATCGTCCTCAACGAAGAGGACCCTTACATCATCCGCATCGGGGGCCACGCGCTGATTCACTTCTCATCCTTTACCTTTGTGCAACGCTTGCCTCGACCTTTATGACACTGTTGGGATCTGATACGTGAGCGTATCGGCACCGCTCCGGCTGCGCCCGCTGGAGATCGGCGACCTCTTGGACGAGACCTTTCGCATGTACCGTCGCCATTTCGTTTTGTTCGCGGGGATCTCGGCGATTCTCTCCATCCCTTCGGCTGCGCTCTTCGCGCTGCTCCTGGGTTCATTCAGCTCAGTCCTGCAGCAGTCCAACGGCGCCGTGACTGACTTCAGCTTTCTCGCGCCCCTGCTGGCAGCCTTCGCCGCAGGTCTTGTGGTCAGCATCGTGATCCTGCCCTTCACGATGGGAGCCGTCATGTACGCGGCCTGCGAGTCCGCGCTGGGACGGCCGGTGACCGCGGGTGGCGTCTTTTTCGGCGTGATGCGGCGTTACTTCCCGCTCCTCGGCTACTGGGGGCTCTTCCTCTTCTCCCTATACGTCGCGCTCGCGCTGTGCATCCTGCCCGTCATCCTCTGGATCTGGATCTTCGTGTCGTGGATCGCCGTGACGCCCGCGATGTTCGTGGAGAACATCGGCCTCGGTGCGGCGATGGGTCGCAGCTGGCGGTTGGTGGAGGGTCGCTGGTGGAGGACGTTCTTGATCCTCTTCCTCATGGTCATCCTCTGGTGGGTTGTGCAAATTGCGCTCGGGGCTTTCCTTCAGCTGGGCCAGCTGCTGCTCCAGCTTTTCGTGTCGCCTTTTCTGGCGGCGGCCATCGCAGCGGCCAGCGGCCAGATCGTCGGCGCGGTGGTCAATCCGATCCTGCAGATCGCGATCGTGCTGATCTACTTCGACCTTCGCGTGCGCAAGGAAGGCATGGACCTTTTCCAGATGGCGCACCGGCTGTCAGCTCCCCCGGCAACATCCTGAAAGCCTCCAGCGTCGTGCGAATCGTGGTCGCGCTTGTGCCAGCGCTCATGCTCTTGCCGGCCACGGCTACTGTTGCGTCCGCCGACCCGTTGCCGCCGCCGAGCTACATCGAGGCGGCGCAGCGCGCCCACGACATCATCCAGGACGCGGCGCCGCTGGATCCGCTCCCTGCCGAACAGGCAACGCAAGTCCTGATCTCCGGCACCGGCTACAGCCAACCCGAGATCCTGAACGACCTCAGGGCCCGGCCGCCCCTCTACGCCGATGCAAGCCAGCGACTGACCTCGTTGCTCGAGGCGCTCGGCCAGCCCATCACCACCACCGATCCCGCCCTCGCGCGCCAGCACCTGCATGACGTGATGTCGATGAGCCGCTACGACGCGCTGCACCGTCCGCCGTCTTTGCTGGACCGTTTCGGCCAATGGGTGCAGGATCGGATCACCGCGCTGCTGCGGCTTTTGTTCGGCAACGGAAGAGGCGCCCAACCGCCGGCGCTCTGGCTCTACGCGATCGGCATCGCTGTTTTGCTCGCGGTCGTCGTTGTCGTCGTCCGCGCAGCACGAGGTCGCTTCACGGGTTCGATCAGCGTGCCGTCCGACGGTCCTCGGCCGGCGGCTGACTATTTCGCCGAAGCCGACCGCCTGGCCGCGAGGGGCGATCGAGTCAATGCGATCCGCGCGCTCTGCGCCGCAGTGGCCGCGACCCTTGCCGGAGAGCGTTCGTGGGAAGGAAGCCCGCTGACAGTGCGCGAGATATTTCAGCGCGCGCCGGATTTCGCCGGCCTGCGGCCACTGCTGCTGCCCTTCGAGGCGGCGATCTACGGCGGTCGTGAGGTCGATGAGGCGACGTACGCGCGGGCGGCGCGGATCGCCGCCACGTACCGGCAACCGGTGGAGGTGGCGGCGTGAAGGGCGCGCGCGGCTGGATCATCGCCGCCGGAATCGCGATCCTTATCGCGGGCGCCGCGTACCTCCTGCAGCCTCAGCAAGACTCGCCTGAGCACAGCTCCAACAGCGACGCGGCCAATGGCGCTTCCGCGGCGTTGCTTTTTGCGCAGGCGATGGGCCATCCGGCGGATCAGATCACTGGCTCGTTTGCAGCGCCGCCCCCGTACTCGATGATGTTCGTGTTCTCGCCCACGAGCCCCTACACCGCTGACGAAGCGGCCAATACCCGGGACTGGGTGCGCTTCGGTGGCGTGCTCGTCTACGCCTCGGAGCAAGGCGACCCCCAGCTCGACCGGTCGCTCGGAGTCAACCGGCTTGGCGGTTACGTCTCGGGCGGGAACTACAAAGCCACGCCGGCGGTTGCGGGAGTGAGCACGGTGGGCGGGACCAACGGCGATCTCATCCCCCTCGATCCGTCACCGAACCAGGTCACCATCCTGCGCACCACACAAGGCTTCGCCGCGGGCTACATAGAGAAGATCGGTCTCGGGAGGGTCATCGTGCTGGCAGATCCGCTGGTGCTGTGCAACGGATACCTGGAAAAAGCTGACAACGGGAGGCTGCTCGCCGACCTGATCGGCACCGTCGACCCGAGCTCGCACGTGGCCTTCGACGAGTACCACCACGGCCTGACGGGCAGCGACTTTGCGCCGCAGGCCTGGATCACCACCCCCTGGGGCGCCGCTCTGCTCTGGCTCCTGGTCGCGGTGTTCTTCGGCCTGTTGCTGCGCGGCAGGCGGTTTGGGCCGCTCCTCGGGAGGCCGGCCGAGGTCGCTCGCTCCGACGCGGAGTGGTCGGTCGCCGTCGGCCAGCTGCTGCGCCGTTCGAGCGCGCGAGGGGTCACGCTCGGGCTGCTTGCGGCGGCAACTGAGCGTGCGGTGGCGGCTCGCACGGGACTTCCCCTGCAGCCGCGCGAGCGATTCTGGAATGCTCTTTGGGTGCGGGCACCCGAGGTGGCAGGCGAGCTGGCGCAGATAGAAACGGCGCTTTACGCGGCTTCGAACAACGAGCGCGATCTTTTGAACGCGGCTCGCAGCTTGCATGAAATCGCTCACCCAACGCCCCGCCCAGTCCGCAGATGACGGACACCACAGCTACTGTCGCGACGCAATTTTTTGCGCGTTTTCGGGAACAGCTGACGAAGGCGATCGTCGGGCAGGACGAGGCGATTCGCTTGTGCGCGATCGCGCTCGTCGCCGAAGGCCACGTGCTGCTCGAGGGTGTGCCGGGGACCGGCAAGACGCTGCTCGCGAAATCCATCGCCCGCGCCCTCACCCTCGACTACGGCCGCGTCCAGTTCACGCCCGACCTGATGCCCGCCGACATCGTGGGCACGTCCGTGTATGACCTGACGACGCGAACCTTCGCGCTCCGCCGCGGACCGATCTTCACCAACGTCCTGCTCGCCGACGAGATCAACCGCGCGCCGGCGAAGGTGCAGTCGGCGCTGCTCGAGGCGATGGAGGAGCGCGGCGTGACGCTGGAGGGACAGCAGCTGCAGCTCCCCCCGCCGTTTTTCGTTCTGGCCACGCAGAACCCAGTCGAGTACGAGGGCACGTACCCCTTGCCCGAAGCGCAGCAGGATCGCTTTCTCTTCAAGGTCCGCCTCGATTACCCCACGCCCGCGGACGAGATGGAGGTGCTTCGTCGCTGGGAGTCGGGCATCGAGCTGCGTGACCCGGCGAAAGCGGGCGTCGAGCCGGCCCTTGGCAAGGCGGACATCGACGAGTGCCGCGCCGAGGTCGGCAAGGTTGTGCTGGACGAGAAGATCCGGCGCTACATCGTCGACCTCGCTTCCGCAACGCGCGCCGCGCCCGAGATCGCGCTCGGCGCCAGCACGCGCGCCGAGGTGCTGCTGATGCTGGCGGCGCGTGCCTATGCGGCCTTCGACGGCCACGATTTCGTCACGCCCGACCACGTCAAGGCACTGCTCGGGCCAGCGTTTCGGCATCGCCTGATCCTTCGTCCGGAGGCTGAGGTGGCCGGCCAGACCCCGGACAGCGTGCTGGACGCCGTGGCCAGTCGCGTCGTACCGCCGCGCTGATCAATTTGAGGCGCGCCCTCGATTTCGCTCGAGGTCTGGCGCCGCAGCCACGGCTCATCTGGGGGGTCGCCATCGGCGCAGGGCTGATCGCGCTCGCCGTCGCCTCGCCCCTGATCGGCTTCATCGCGACCGTCTACAACGCAGGGCTGGTCATCATCGCGGCGCGGGACCTGGCCCTCCTGCCGGGCCGGTCTGGGTACAGCGTCCGCCGGAGCATGCCCGAACCCTTTTCCCTTGGCGAGCCGGAAGAGGTTGCGGTGGTGATTCAGAATCGCTCCGCTGCGGGATTGATGGCGAACGTCGCGGACCATGCCCCGGGTGGGCTGCGTCCCACGCCGCGAGAGCTCCCGGGCCAGTTCGATTCCAACGGGTTGCTTAAGGTCTCCTACAGGACGTACTCGCCCCGGCGCGGCGCCTACGCGTTCGGGCCGGTCGACCTGCAGGTCTGGCGCGAAGACGGGTGGTGGCGCCGCCAGGTCCGGCTGCCTGACCCGCAGGAGGTCGCGGTTTTTCCAAACGTGGTGGCGATCAAACGCATCCAGCTGTCTTTGCGGCGCGGGCTGCGAGCGATGGCCGGCATGCGTCGCGCGAGGCCGCCGGGCGCATCCACCGCGTTCGCGGGCTTGCGCGAGTACGTCCGTGGTGACGATGTGCGGCGCGTCAGCTGGACGGCTACGGCAAGGCGTGACCGCCCGGTGGTGGTCGAGGTCGAGGCGGAGCGAGGACAGCAGATGATCATCGCGCTCGACTGCGGAAGGTTGATGACCGCGCCCGCCGGCGACCTCGACAAGCTCGACCACGCGGTGAACGCGGCGCTGATGCTCGCCTGGGTCGCGCAGGCCTACGGCGACCGCGTCGGTCTGATGACGTTTGACGATCGGGTCACGAGTTTCATCAAGCCCGAGCGGGGCCCGATCCAGCTGCGCCGCATCACCGAGGCGCTTTACGCGATCCGGCCGGATTACGTCGAGCCCGATTTCGGACACGCGATGACGCACCTCGCGCTGCGGGTCGGGCGGCGTTCGATGATCGTCATGCTCACGGACGTGCAGGACCCCGAGGCGTCGCGCGAGCTCGTCGCGCACGCGCTGCGGCTGGCCGCGCGCCACCTCGTGCTCGTCGTAGCGATGTCCGATCCCGCAGTGCTCAGCGCGCGCGGTGATCCAATCGTAAGCACCAGCCGTGCTTATGAATGGGCCGCGGCCGAGGAGTTCGTTTCCAGCCGGCGGGAGAGCTTCGAGATCCTTCGTCGGGGCGGGGTGCTCGGCCTCGACGTGGTCGCCGGCCGACTGTCTCCGGCCCTCGTCGAGCGATATTTGGAACTGAAAGAGCGCGCGCTTCTTTAGGGAAGAAGTGCGCCCTGCGCGCGCCCGGCTCTAGTGGAGAGGTACCTGCAGCTTAAGCAGCGCGCGCTCCTTTGACGTCACGCGGCGCGGCCGGCCGCTGAGCAGCAGGTACGAGTAGAACAGCGCGCCTGTCACGAGCCCGATCGACACCTTGAGCACGAACGGCGCGCCCGACGGCGAGATGTTGCCCTCGATCGTCCCCGCGACCACCAACAGAGGCGCGAGCCCGAGCAGCAGCGTGAATGCACGACGAGCCGCGATGACAAGCGCATCGGAGCGCTTGCGGTTGCCTGGCGAGACCAGGGCCCAGCCCATCATCAATCCGCCCGCGCCCTGTGTGATCACGATCGACAGCTCGAGCACCCCGTGCGCGATGACGAACTCGAACAGGCCGCCGGCGAGCCCGTAGGCCTGCGTCAGGCCAAAAAGCCCGCCCAGGCTGATGCCGTTGGAGATCATCACCCAGATCACCGGGAGGCCGAAGGCGACCCCGAAGCCGAAGGCCAGGATCACCACGTAGATGTTGTTGACCATGATCAGCCCAGCGGCCTGCACGCGCTCGTCCTGCGGGATGTTCGTCCACAGCTGGTGATGGTGGACCTGGTCGATCAGGCGAGGGCTCGCGATGGCATAGGCCGCGTCCGGCTGGGCGAGGACGATGAAGAAGCTGACGAGCGCCGGCACGAAAAGAAGGGCTGCCGACGCGAGCAGAAACGGCCAAGACCGCCGGTACGTGCGAGGCAGGGTTTCGACGTAGAAGCCGCGGATGCGCTTCCACACCTCGCCGCCGCGGCGATAGACGATGCCGTGACCGCGCGCAACCAGGCCGTTCAGGTAGCGATGCACGGGCTCCCCTGGCCAGTCGCGCTGGGCACGCGCCAAGTCGGCCGTGGCGCGGCGGTACAGGGCGGACATGGTCAGCACCTGGGCCGGCGTGAGGGCGTTGAGGTGGCCGGCGCCCGCGCGCGACAGCAGGTCCTCGAGCCGGTTCCAGTCGTTTCTCCTCAACGCGACGAAGTCCTCTGCTCTCATGGTCCTGAGCAGTAACTTAACAAGACATGCAGGAGCCGCTACCTGATACCGACCTGGTCGTCGCGACGCCCGAACGGGTGTCGTTCGGCTACCAGGTCGCGGGACTCGGCACGCGGGCGATCGCCCAGATCCTCGACCTGCTGATCCTGGGTGGAGTCCTGCTGGGCCTGACCTTCGCTGCGATCGCGATCGGCCAGGCAGGCTTCGACGTCGTCGCATACCTGCTGGCCATCCTGGGCGGGTTCGTCGTCGTCTTCGGTTACTTCTGGGCGTCCGAGGCCTTCTGGTCGGGGCAGACGATCGGCAAGAAGGTTTTCCGGCTCCGGGCGGTGGGGGACCGGGGCGAGCCGATGACCTTCGTGCAGGCCGGCATCCGGAATGTCGTACGGATCGTCGACTTCCTGCCGTACGGCTACGGCGTCGGTCTCGTCGTCCTGTTCGTCAACGGCAAAGGTAAGCGGCTCGGTGACCTTGCAGCGGGCACCATCGTGGTCAAGGATTCCGAGTCCATCGGGCTCTGGCAGCTGGCGGGCGGCCAAGCCACCGTTCAATCAGTGCCTTCGACCCCTCCTCCTCCACCAGGTGCGCCGCCTGTGCCGGCGCAGGTGCTGCCCTTTGCTCCCGCGACCCAGGCCGAGGTCATCCTGCGCAGTCTTGACCCGGAGCTGAGGCGGTTCATCACCTCATACGCGCGACGGCGGCCGGAGCTGCCGGTGCCGATGCGCGCCCAGCTTGCCGGCCAGGTGCAGGCGAGCCTCTCCGCGGCGGCGCCAGATGTGTTCAACCAGCACGGTCCCCTGGCGGCGCTGGATTACCTCGCTGACCTGGAGCGTCAATAAAGCCAGCTGCGGATCTGATCCTCGGTCAGGTTGCCGCCGGTCAGCACCGTGGCGACGCGCTTGTTTTCGAATTCGTGTGCGCGTTGGGCGATGGCCGCGACGCCTGCCGCGCCGGCGGGCTCGACGACAAGACCCGCGTCCGCAAAGAGAGCCCGCATGGCCGCGAGCATCTCGTCGTCGCTGACCAGCATCACTTCGTCGATGGTGCCGGGCATGATGCCGACCGCTTCGGCGATCGGGACGCGGACCGCGATGCCGTCGGCGATCGTCGTGCTGGGAGCCGCGACTGGCTTTCCCGCCTTCCACGACAGCGCCATCGATGGAGCCGTCTTCGCGCAAACGGCGATGACCTGCGTGCTCGGCGCGGAATGCTTGAGCCAGGTCCCCATCCCGTTGACGAGCGAGCCGTTGCCGAGCGGAACGAAGACCGCATCGATGGGCTCGGTCTCGTGCGTGAGCTCTACGGCGATGGTGCCGGCGCCTTCCGCGATCGCGCCGAGCAAGCCATCCTCGACGTACACCTCACCGTTTTGCTGTGCGTGAAGCTTGGCCGCGTCCTTGGCCTCGTCGAAGTCATCCCCTTGCAGCTCGACTTTGGCCCCGAGTGCGCGCATGCGCTCGATCTTGAGCGGGTTGGCTGCGCGCGCGGCGAAGACTGTGAGCGGACGCCCACGCTTGCGGCAGGCATACGCCATGCCCTGGCCGAAGTTGCCGGCCGACGCGCAGACGAGTCCCTGCGCGCCATCTCCTAGTCGATGTAGGAGATAGTCGGTGCCGCGGCCCTTGAAGGTGCGAATCGGGTTGACCGTTTCCACTTTGAGCACGGTGGTGACGCGAAGATGCGCGCTCAGCGGTTCGCAGACGAATTCAGGGGAGTGGAGGAAGACCGGGTCGACGACCTTCGCGGCTTCGCGGATGTCGTCGAGAGAGATCGAGGCGTCCACCTCCGCGGAGCTTAGAGCTTGGCATCACCCGGCCCCTCCGGCGCTTCGCGCCACCTCCCCATAAATGGGGAGGAGCAGGGCCGCCCCGGGGGTAGTCAGGGCGGCGCCTTGACGCTCACCAGATAAAACGCGAGGGGCTGTAAACGGTAACGGGCGTGCTTGTCAAAACCCCGATCATGGGTCCACAGTCTCCCCATGCCGAAATCGACCATCACCTTTGTCTGCACCGAGTGCGGCGGCGAGAGCCTCCGCTGGGCCGGCCAGTGTCCGCACTGCCGCGCCTGGAACACGCTCCAGGAGTTCCAGGTCAGGAAGGCGGCAAAGGACTCCAAGCCGAGGCCGCTCGAGCCGGTCCGCGCCCAACCTCTGGAATCGATCTCGGTCGAAGGTGCCCCGCGGCAGCGCCTGGCGTGGGGCGAGCTGAACCGCGTCCTGGGCGGCGGGATCGTGCCGGGGAGCATGGTCCTGATCGGCGGGGAGCCAGGGGTCGGCAAGTCGACGCTCCTGATGCACGCGGCAGCGCAGGTGGCCAGGGGCGGACCGGTGCTCTATGTCTCGGGGGAGGAATCCGGGCACCAGGTGCGCATGCGGGCCGAACGCCTGGGCGCCCTCGAGCCGGGCATCCTGCTCCTGGCGGAGAACGACCTCGACGCGATCTGCGAGGCAATCCGGGCGGAGTCCCCTCGGCTGGCGATCGTCGACTCGATCCAGACCGTCTCCGACGCCGGGCTGGAGGGCAGCGCCGGCAGCGTGACCCAGGTTCGGGAGTCGGCCGCCAGGCTGATGCGGCTCGCCAAGGAGATCGGGGTGCCGATCTTCCTCGTGGGCCACGTGACCAAAGACGGTTCCATAGCCGGACCCAGGGTCCTGGAGCATATCGTTGACACCGTGCTTTACCTCGAGGGCGACCGCCGGCAGGAGCTGCGGATCCTCCGCGCCACCAAGAATCGCTTCGGCTCCGCCGAAGAGATCGGCGTCTTCGCCATGGGCGAGGCCGGGCTCGAGGAGGTGCCGGATCCGTCGGCGGCGATTCTCGCCACTGCCGCGCCCGCGTCTCCTGGCACGGTGATCGTCGCCGCACTCGAAGGCACCCGGCCGCTTCTCGTCGAGGTTCAGAGCCTGGTCAACAGGAACGAGAACGCGATGGTGCGGCGAATCGCGAACGGCATCGACGTCAATCGCCTGCACATGATCCTCGCCGTGCTCGAGAAGCGACTCAAGTTCTCATTCGCGAAATCCGACGTCTTCGTCAGCGTGGCGGGCGGCATCCGAATCACGGAGCCGGCCGCCGACCTCGGTCTTGCCCTCGCAATCGTCAGCAACGAGATCAACAGGCCAATGCCGGACGGCCTGATCGTGATCGGCGAGCTGGGGTTGTCGGGCGAAGTGCGCCGCGTGGGCCAACTCGAGCGCCGCCTTCATGAGGCGGCGAGGCATGGCCTGACGCGCGCTTTGATTCCGGCTGGCGCTCGCGCCGGCCGGCCATCCGGCCTCGACGTCGTCGAGGTTCGGTCGGTGGCGGAGGCAGTCTCCGCCGCGTTTCCTAATCCCATCCAGTCCGGCGCATTGATCAAGGAGGCCGGGCTAACGGTCTCTTGAGGAGGTAACCCGTGAAACGTTCCGAGTATCTGGCCCGCTGGGCCGGAGCCGGGCTCGGAGTGATCGGTGGTTTTCTGCTCGGTTATTTCATCGTCCGGGGTCTGGGCGGAAGCGCTCATCCCGGCTGGGCGATCATCGGGCTGACCACGCTGGAAGGATTGATATTCGCTTACCTCAGCACGCCGTACGTGCTGGGCGGGTGGCGAAATTTCAACTTCCGGCTGACGAGCACCCCGCTGCCGGATTTGCTGAGTGGACTGCTGGGCATGATCGTCGGTCTTGTCATCGCTGTCCTCATCGGATTCTTCGTGCGCGACCTGCCGTACGGCTACGACCTGTCGGCGGTGCTCGCGCTTCTTCTTGCGGCGCAGGGCGCGTCGGTTGGCCTGACGCGCCGCGCAGAGCTGACGTCGCTGTTCTTCGGCGGCAATGCCGAGGTCGATTCCCACCGCATGCCCGCCGTGCTGCTCGATACGTCGGTCATCATCGACGGCCGCATCCTCGACATCGCGAAAACTGGCTTTCTCGACATGCCGCTCATCATCCTGTCCTCTGTCCTGCACGAGCTGCAGATGGTTGCCGACTCCGGTGACGTCACGCGCCGGCGTCGCGGCCGCCGTGGCCTCGACGTTCTGACCGACATGCAGAAGGAGCCGTCGATCAACCTGCAGGTCACCGAAGACGAGACACCTCCGACTGGCGAAATCGACGCGCATCTCGTCCGCACCGCCAAGCGGAAGGGTTGGGCGATCATGACCAACGATTTCAACCTCAACCGGATCGCGCGCCTCGAGGGCGTGGCGGTCTTGAATCTCAATGAGCTCGCCCAGGCCATGCGGCCGATCGCGATTCCAGGCGAGGAGATCGTCGTCACCGTGGCGAGAGAGGGCAAGGAGCCGGGGCAGGGCGTCGGCAGCCTCGACGACGGCACCATGGTCGTGGTCCAGAACGGGCGGCGCCTGCTCAACCAGACGATCACCGCGGTCGTCACGTCGGTGATCCAGACGTCGGCCGGGCGGATGATCTTTGCCGAACCCGCGGGTGGCGAAGTGCGACGGCAGCCCAATCGCGTCAAGCCGCGCGAGGAGTCCGCGTAAGTTGGCGCCCTCGGTCGGCGCCATCGTCGCGGCGGCGGGGACCGGCTCACGCCTGGGCCGCGGAAGCAAGGCGCTCGTCCGCCTCAACGGCCGGACGACTCTGGCGCGCGTCCTCGAGCTCTTCCTTGCGTTAGACGAGGTCGACCGGATCGTCGTGGTCGGCCCGCCCAGCAGGCTCGAAATCGCCGAGCATGAGGTGGCGGCGCTGCAGCCTCGAAAGCCCGTGATCGTAAGGGCGGGAGGGGAGAGCCGGCAGGCGTCGGTGCGCGCCGGCCTGGCCGCGCTAGGCGACTGCGACTTCGTGCTCGTGCACGACGCCGCACGACCCCTCGCCACGGCGGCTCTCGTGCGACGGGTGCTGGCGGCCGCGATGGAGTCCGGGGCCGCGTTTCCGGCGATCACGCCGCGCGACGCGGTCAAGCGCGTCGAAGGCAACCGCCTGGTCGAGAGCCTCGATCGCTCGCGCGTCGTGCTCGCGCAGACGCCGCAAGGCTTTTCCTATGAGCTGCTCGCGCGCGCCCACCGCGAAGCCGCCGACGCCGGGCTGGTCGGCGACGACGACGCCCAGCTCGTCGCGGCGACGGGGCACGTGGTGACCGTCGTGCCCGGCGAGCCGGCGAACATCAAGCTCACAACCCCAGAGGACCTCGAGGTGGTGGAGGCGCTGATCAGGGAACACGAGACCGCGGATCGGTGAGGGTGGGAATTGGATACGACGTGCATCCGCTGGTGCCGGGCCGTCCGCTTGTGCTCGGTGGCGTGCGAATCGAGCATCCGACCGGTCTCGACGGACATTCCGACGCCGACGTCCTGACCCACGCCGTGATCGACGCGCTCCTCGGCGCGGCGGGGCTGGGCGACATAGGGACTCTTTTTCCCGCGGACGATCCGAGATACAGGAACGCCTCGAGTCTCGACATGCTGAGATCGGCCGCCAAGCTGCTGGCCGACGCCGGCTACCGGGTTGTGAACGTGGATTGCACCGTCATCGCGCAAGAACCTCGGCTGCACGCTCACCTGGCGACGATGAGCGCCAATCTGGCCGGCAAGCTCGGCACCGTCGACGTGAACGTCAAGGGCAAGTCCCCGGAAGGGCTTGGAGCGCTTGGCCAGGGCGCCGGGATCGCGGCGCAGGCCGTGGCGACTCTCGAGGAAATTTAGTCCGGCCCTCTCGGCAACCCGAATGTGACCGTGGGCGCGATGGTCGAGATCTGGCCGTCCTCGTATTTGATTACCTGCCAGCCGCCTTCATGCACCATCCGATGATGCCGCCGGCACAACAGGACCAGGTTGTTGAGGTCGGTCGGGCCGCCCTCTATCCAGTGCGTGAGGTGATGGCCGTCGCACCGCGATGCCGGACGTTCGCAACCCGGCCACCGGCAGTGTCCGTCGCGCATCGCTAGCGCTTTTCGGATGGCTCCTCCGATCACTCGCTTGGAGCGACCGACATCGATCACCAGTGACTCCTGGCTGAGCAGGACGCGGGTGACGCTGCAGTCGCAGGCCATGCGCTGAATCGCGGTGGAGGAGATCGGCAGCGAGAACTCCATCTCACCCGCCGCCGCTCCGGCCAGCCCCTTCAGGGTCTCGATGCTGGCGGTGACCTGCAGGGTGGCCGGCTTGCCCGCGGAGGCCAGCTCGACCAGGGCGTCGGCGTAGCGCTGAGGCAGCATGCGGTCGTCGTGGGCGCCCGACTTCTGGGCCAGCGGCTCGAGCGCGCTGCGCACCGCCGCCCCGCCTACCGGGTCGAGCACACCGTTGATCAGCAGGTGGCCGTCTTCGCCCATGCTCAAGGACAGGTGATGGTTGATGGCCTGCTCGGACTGCTCCTCGGCATAAGCCTTGGGGTCGACCGAGTGCCGGTAGTGGAGGGATTTGTAATAGAACTTGCCCGGGGTGAGGTCGAGGGCCAGCCCGAGGAGCTTGCGCTCGTCAAAGGACTTGCCCACCGCCTCGGCCGTGCGCGCCATCACGCTGATGTGGCTGTAGCCGATCTGGCCGTCGCGCATGTAATCCACGCTCATCGGCATCTCGGCCAGGTGCTCGCCGACCTGGATCCGGTCGCCGGCGACCTTGTCCGTTAGGTGGCAGTTGAAGCGCAGCCAGTCGGTGGGGCTGTTGTAGCCGGCGTCCTCCAGGAAGCCGGAGCTGTCCAGCTCGGCGACGAGCATCGAGGCCTCCAGCTGGAGGAGAGAGATCTGGTGCTCGAGAAAGACCAGCTCCTGGGCGATCTCCTGGTTCGAAACCGCCGACTGGAGCATGCCCAAATCATACAAACAAACGTACGAGGTGTCAAGTAAATTATTAGCAATTCTAATTCAGACCAGCACTCCCCGAGGCCGCCAGACCCACCTCCAACGCCCCCTTCCCAGCCCTTCTCCCCGATTTCCGCGAGACTAACCCCGTGCCGCTTCGCCTCCACAACACGCTCACCGGCGCCAAAGAATCCTTTGAACCGCTGGAGAAGGACCACGTCCGCATGTACACCTGCGGTCCCACGATCTGGAACTACGCCCACGTCGGCAACCTGCGCTCGTTTCTCTTCTACGACCTGGTGCGCCGCCACCTGCGCGTGTCGGGCTACAGGGTCACGCACGTCATGAACCTCACCGACATCGACGATCGGATCCTCGACCAGGCTATGCATGCGGGAATGACGATCGGCGAGTACACCAAGCCCTTCGCCACCGCCTTCTTCGAGGACATGGCGGCCCTGCGCGCGGAACGGGCCGAGCACTACCCGCGTGCCACCGAGCACATCCCCGAGATGGTCGAGATGATCGCGACCCTCCTCGAGGGCGGCAACGCCTACGTCGCGGACCGCGACGTGTACTTCCGGATCGCCAGCTTTCCGAAGTACGGCGAGCTCTCGCACCTCGACCGAGCCGGGCTCAGGGCCGGCGCGCGCGTGGCGACCGACAAGTACGACAAGGAGAACGTGAGCGACTTCGCGCTCTGGAAGAAGGCCCAGCCGGAGGACGAGAACATCGGCGCGGCGTGGGATGCCCCGTTCGGGCGCGGACGGCCCGGGTGGCACATCGAATGCTCGGCGATGAGCAAGCGATACCTCGGCGACACGCTGGACATCCACGCCGGCGGCGTCGACCTGATGTTTCCGCACCACGAGAACGAGATCGCCCAATCCGAGGCGGCCAACCACCAGCAGTTCGCGCGCGTCTGGCTGCACTCGGAGCATCTCTTCGACGCGACCGGCGAGAAGATGTCGAAGAGCGCGGGCGGTTTCACGACGCTTCGCGACCTGGTCGAAGCCGGACACGATCCGCTCGCGATCCGCTTCTTCCTGATCGCCAACGCGCACTATCGCTCCCGCCTGCGCCTCAGCGCCGAGGCGCTGCATGCGGCGGCTGAGCAGGTCCGGCGCTTGCGTGAGTTTTTCGACCGCGTGGAGCGGACGCCTCCTGAAGGCTCGGACGATGAGGACCTCGAGCAGAGGACGGTGGCGGTCCGGGCGGCCTATCGCGAAGCGCTGGACGACGACCTCAACCTTCCCCAGGGAATCGGCGTCGTCTTCGACCTCATCCGCGAGGCCAATGCAGCCCTCGACTCCGCCCGCGTCGGGCCTCGCAACAAGGCCTCGCTGCTCGGGCTGATCGACGAGGTCGACGCGCACCTCGACTTGGTCCATGCTGAGGAGCCGGGACTCGCCGAGGAGGTGGAGCGCCTGATCGCGGAGCGCGAGGCGGCGCGCCGGACGCGCGATTTCGCGCGCTCAGACCAGATTCGGGACGACCTCCGGCGCCGAGGCATCGCGCTGGAGGACTCGAAGGACGGCGTGCGCTGGCGCCGGGTCGCGCCTATTGGGGGAGAGCGGTCCTAACCTCTCCGGTCTCAGGGTTGTAGTAGCTGCGCGGGATGGTCATCGTGTTCTTACCGAACAGGACCAGCTCGAATGCTGGGTCGCCGATGCCTTGCTGGCTGTGGATGTCGTGCGGTGGGTCGAGCCACGTCACAAACGAGCCTGGCCCGAGCTCCTTCTCATAGAGGACCTTCAACTGGCCTTCATCGTCGTGGTGCCAGTGGCGGTAGCGGTCTCTCCCGTGAACGACGCAGGCGATTCCCCATGAGCTGTGGTTGTGCACCGGGGTCTCTTCCTTCGGCGAAAACTTTCCCAGCATGAGGGTGAGACCGTCAGGATCGGTCTGCAAAACGGCAGATGTGGTGTCGCCGCCGTGCAGGCTTCTCATCTCGGTCTGCGGAATGAATCCGGGTTCGCGCGAGACTTCAGAGAGCAACCGCCCGACCGTGTTCAAGCTCGCCTCGTTGACGCCGCCAGTGAGCATCTCCCTCGCCCTGGCCATGAAGTCTGCAACCATGCGATTAGTTTGAGCCAGCTGATTCACGGACGGAACGCGGTTTTGGAAGCGGCCCGGGCGGGGCGCGTGATCAAGGTCTACCAGGCCGCGAGCGCCGGCCATGATCCGCGCCTGGAGGAGCTGGCGAAGCTCGCGCGGGTCGAGATCGTGCCGGCGGACAAGCTCGACGCCATGGCGCCGGGCGTCAACCAGGGGGTCGCCGCGGAGCTCAAACCACGTCGCGAATGGACGCTCAAGGAGCTGCTGGAAACCAATCCCTCACTTGTCGTCGCGCTGGATTCCATCCTCGACCCGCAGAACCTCGGCGCGATCCTGCGCAGCGCGGAGGTGGCCGGCGGCGACGGCGCGATCCTGCCGGAGCACCGGAGCGCTCCACTTTCGCCGGCCGCCGTGAAGGCCAGCTCCGGCGCGTCGGAGCTGCTTCCGATCGCAAAGGTCTCAGGGCTGCCGTCGGCCATCGCCGAGGTGAAGCGCGCGGGAATCTGGTGCGTCGCTCTCGACCCGCGCGGCGAGATCGCGGCCTGGGAGTTCGATTTCACCCAGCGTGTCTGCGTCGTCGTGGGCGGCGAAGGCGCCGGCGTCCATCGACTCGTGAAAGAGCGCTGCGACGCGCGGGTGCGATTGCCCGTGGCCGGGCACGTGGCCAGCTTCAATGCCTCGGCCGCGGCGGCTGCGCTGCTGTACGAGGTGATGAGGCAGCGGGCCATCGCGAGAGTCGCCACCTAAACTGGCAGTCCTATGCCTGAGACCCTGACGCACGACGCTCGCGAGATCGTCGAGCGGGCAACCGAGTTTGCATCCGCCCGGGGATCGAAGGAAGTGTTGGCCGGCGATGTGCTGAAGGCCACGCTCCAGCTGCCGGGCAGCCTCGCGGACAATGAGATCCGCGCGCTTGGCCTGGACCCCAAGACGATTGCCGCGCAGCTGCCGCCGGATGGCGACCCGGCCAAGTCACCGCCGCTTAACCAGCTGCTCGTGAACGCAGGCCGCGAGGCCCAGGTGCTCGGCCACTACCAGGTGGACTCGATCCACCTGCTGCTGGCCCTGCTGTACTCGGACTCGCCTTCGACTTCGGCCGCTCTGCAGAAGGCGGGTTTGAGCCTCTACGACCTGCGCAGTCACGTGCAGACCGGAAGCAAGGCCGCCCAGCGCGACTACAGCAAGCCGCCGCCCGACAAAGCCCTGCGGCGCCGGCCGTGGCCTTCGCTGCGCGGAGTCGTGAGCGTGAGCCCGTTCTTCCTCGCCGCGGTCGGCGTGACGGCGGGCTCCGGCGCGCTGCTGTGGATGGACGTTCTCCCGCGCCAGGTGCCGCTGTGGACGTCCGCCTTCATCATCGGCGGATGGGTCGTCTCGCTGTGCATCCATGAGTTCGGCCACGCCGTGGTCGCCTACCTGGGCGGCGATCGCTCGGTCGTGGGCGCGGGGTACCTGACGCTCAACCCGCTGCGCTACCACAACCTGCTCATGAGCCTGATCTTGCCGATCCTCTTCCTGCTGCTTGGTGGCATCGCCCTGCCTGGCGGCGCCGTGTACATCAACCACTCTGCCCTGCGCACGCGGGCCTGGAGCTCCGCGGTCGCGCTCGCCGGCCCGGTCGGCACGCTTTTGTGCGGGCTGCTCATCTTTGCCGTGTTCTCGGTCGCGGGACGCGGCTCATTGATCACGGTCGACAACGAGAACTTTTTCGGGGCTCTCGCTGCGCTTGGATTCTTCATGGCGCTGGCGGTGATTCTCAACATGCTTCCCGTGCCGGGACTCGACGGGTTCGGCATCATCCGGCCCTGGCTCCCGTACTCCATGCAGTTCGCCGCGATGAGGTTCGCCACCGTCGGCGTCTATGGCGTCTTCATCGCACTGTGGTTCGTCGCGCCGGTGCGTACCGCGTTCTTCCACGCGGTCTTTCAGCTCACCGCTCTGGCCAACATCGACCCGACGCTGGTGTCCATCGGCCTGCTCAACATGCGGTTCTTCTAGCCGGGTGGAACGGCTCATCGTCGACGGCTACAACGTGATCCACGCGTGGCCCTCGTTGAAGCGGCTCCTGTCGGAAGCGTCGCTCGAGGCTGCGCGAGACAAGTTGGTCGAGCGCGTTGGCGTGCTCGGCATGATCAGCGGCGAGTCGGTGACGGTCGTGTTCGACGCCCATCACTCCTACGCTATGGCGAACTCCGAGGAGACCGTCGAGGGAGTGCGTGTTGTTTTTACGCGCCGCGGTCATTCCGCCGACCACGCGATTGAACGAATCGCCTATGCGGCGAGCAGCACCGGAGACATCATCACGGTCGCGACCTCGGACCGGTTCCAGCGCGACCTCGTGCGGGGCATGGGGGGCGCGGTGATCAGCGCGCTCGAGCTCGAACGTCGGGTCACCGAAGCCGAAAGCGAGATGACCCGGCGTGTGAAGCGGTACCAATGAGCCAGGTCCGGGCGACGCGCACGTGGGGCCGTTGTGTTGGGCTCGTGGCTGCCCCTCCGTCGGCTGCGCCGACACCTCCCCATGAATGGGGAGGAGCTCGGTGAGTCCGGTCCGAAGAACCCGCATCGTCTGCACCATCGGGCCTTCCAGCTCGTCGCCGCACGTGCTGCGGGCCATGGTGGGGGCGGGCATGGACGTGGCCAGGCTGAACTTCTCGCATGGCGACGCGCAGACGCATCGCGAGGCGGCCGCCAATGTGAGGGAGGCCGCCGAAGCCGCCGGGCGTCCGATCGCGCTGCTCGGCGATCTGCAGGGTCCGAAGATCCGCACCGGGTCGCTCGAAACGTCGTTCCAGCGCCTGGTCCGTGGAAGGCCGGTCGTCCTTGTAGGCGGCCACCGCGAAGAACCCAACCAGATCGAGGTAAGCCACAAGGAGCTGGTTCAGGCGCTGCGGCCTGGGGATCGGGTGCTGCTTGACGACGGTCGTATCGAACTCTCGGTCCGCGGAGTACAGGATGGCCGCGCCGAGGCGTCCGTCGTGCGCGGGGGCCTCCTCGGCGAGCGAAAAGGGGTCAGCGTGCCTGGGCGCCCGCTGCCCATGCCCGCCCTGACCGAAAAAGACCTGAGCGACCTGAAGCTCGCCGTCGAGCTCGGCGTCGATTACATCGCGCTGTCGTTCGTGCGGCGGCCCGAGGACTTGCTTGCATGCCAGCAGCACTTGAGCGGATTGAACTGCCGCGTCCCTGTCATCGCCAAGCTAGAGAAGCTGGAGGCAATCCGGAATCTCAGCGCGATCCTCGAGGTCGCCGACGCGGTGATGGTCGCCCGCGGCGACCTCGGGGTGGAGCTGAAGCTGGGCGACCTGCCGGCCGTGCAGAAGGACGTGATCGACCGCGCCAACCGCGCCGGCGTTCCGGTGATCACCGCCACCGAGATGCTCGAGTCGATGGTCACCTCGAATCGGCCCACGCGTGCTGAGGCGTCCGACGTGGCCAACGCGATCTGGGACGGAACCGATGCCGTGATGCTCTCGCAGGAGACTTCGGTCGGAGCGCACCCGGTCGAAGCCGTTCGCGCGATGGCGCGCATCTGCCTGGCCGCCCAGAAGCACCCTGCATTCGAGCGCGCCCGTCAGATCTGGCGAGAGCCCGGTGAGGTCGGCAGCGCGATCGCACATGCGGCCGCCTCGACGGCGACCGAGATCCACGCCAAGGTGATCATCGCCTTCACCGAATCCGGGACGACCGCCCTGCGCTGCAGCAAGGCCCGGCCGCCGATGCCCGTGGTGGCGGCCAGCCCGCACCCCGAGGTGCTTCGCCGGACGGCGCTGTACTCGGGCGTGGTCCCGCTCCTGGTCAGCCCGGGTCGAGATACCGACCAGATGATCTCGAACGCCACCGAAGCCGCGCTGCAGAGCGGCATGGTCCGGACGGGGGATCGGGTGGTCGTCGTGGCCGGTGTCCCGGTCGGCCGGCCCGGCCAGACCAACCTCCTGAAAGTCGAGATCGTTTAGGGGGGTCGGAGCCAGCCCCGGCGACCCAGAATTAGCGCCGTGGCGCCCGCCTCGCACGGTCTTCTCGGCCGCATCCAGAGAGCCAACGACGACGCCTCCCATCGCTTTGGGCCGCACACGGCCGAGGTTGAGGCGTTCATCGTCGCCGCCGCTCAGCTGACCCCGTGGCAGTGGCGGCAGGTCCTGGCTGTTCGCCGCCTCGTCGCCTCGGTGAGCAAGGAGGGCGCCCCCGACTCCGCGCGCTCGATCCAGGCTGCGATCCGGACCAGTGACAGGCGGATCTCGGAGCCGATCGCGCGGGCGGGCGAGGTGCTGTTCGACACCCTGGTCAAGAAGAGCGACGACAAGCAGGTTGCGGCGTGGCAGGCGATGACCGCGATCGTCATGCGCTCACAGCTGCCCGCGCTGAAGTTTGCGGTCAACTACGCGCCCTTCGCCGCCCTGATCCCGCTCTCCGGCTCCGACGTGCTCGACCCGAAGACGCGGCGCTTCATGGCCCGCCTCGAAGACCTGACCGGGGAGCAATTGGAGGTCCTCGCCCGGCGCTGGCGCATTGAGCCGGCCGCCTCGCGCACCCTGCTCCAGGCCGTCGCCAAGAACCGGCACGTCAAGAGTGAGGAGGCGGTGGCGATCGCCGCGCTCTCCCTGATCCCGAACCAGCTCACGGGAGATCAGGGGTGGGCGGCTGTGCGCACGGCCGTGCACGCCGGTCGCGTCCTCGGAACCCTTGCCGACCTGACGGAACAGGAGATCACCGAGCTGTGGGCGCCGATCGAATCGGTGATCTCGCTGGCCTCGCTGTCCGAGGTCGTGGAGCTGCCTGCCTCCGCGCGCGTCCGGGCCGCCGTGGGCAGCGCGATCAAGACGATCACCCGGCCGCCGCGAAGCCGCGCGGTCACGGCTCCGGTGGCCAGGGCCGCGGCGCCCTACGGGCCCAACCACGCGGAGGTCGCCGCTTTCATCAAGGGCGCTGCCGAGCTCAGCCCGATCCAGTGGCTCCGCGTGCTCGACCGCCGCAAGCTTGTCTCGAGCGTGACGCGGGAGGGCGCCGCCGAGCCGGCGGGTGTGGTCAGGTCGATCCTGGCCATGCTCGAGGGCACTCGCGATCTCGATTCCTACCTCCGCTGCCGCGCATTTGTTGCCGTCGAGCGGGCCGGATTCGCGCTCGAGGCCCGCGGCCATCTCAACCTCGACCAGGTCCGCGAGGTGTTGACGCCGTTCGAGGCGTCGATCGCGTTCGGGGAGCTGAACGGCGGCGGGTTTGCCCACAAGGTCGCCTCTCTCGACAAGGGTCAGTGGCACCGCATCGCGTCGGCCGCGCCGGATGCAAACGAGGAGGCGGTGGCGCCGCTGGTCAACGCCGGGATCGCGCTGATCGACTTCTTCGGCGGCCGTTCCGACGATGAGGCAGTGGCTGCATGGCACGCTGTGTCGGCGCTGGTCCACCGCCACCGCCTGACTCCCATCAAGTTCGCCGCCTCCTATGCCCCGTTCGCGTCGGCCATTCCTGTCACCAACCCGCGCTCGCTGGGCGCGATGGTCTCGCGGTACGTCACCGCGGTGGGCCGGCTCGGGGCGAGCCAGTGCGCCGTGCTGGCGCAGCCATGGCAGATCGACGACGCCCTCTCCAGCGTGCTGTCGAGCGCGGTCGCGGACGGAGGATCGCGGGCGGGCGAGGAGGCGGCGGCTTTGAACGCGGTGGTGACGGTTCCCATGCGCCTGGCGGGCGGCGGAGGATGGGCCGCTGTCAAGACCGCCGCTTTCGGCGGGCGTGTGATCGCGATCCGCAGCCGCCTGACGGTCGAGCAGCTGGTCGCCCTGTGGGCGCCAATCCAGCCCGCCATCCCCCTCGTGTCGTTAAACGCGCCGGCCAGGGCGCGACGATAGGGCCGGAAAGCTCCTATCGTTTTGGCGGTGGCGAACTCACGCAGCAACGGCCGGCTTCCGAAGTTCCAGCGGGTGATGGTCGTCTCCGCCCATCCCGACGACCCTGACTTTGGCGCCGGGGGCTCGGTTGCCCGCCTGGCCGACGGCGGCGCCGAGGTGACGTACGTGATCGTCACGGACGGGGCGCAGGGTGGGGAGGACCCCACGCAGAAGGACTCCGAGCTCGTGGCGATCCGGCAGAGGGAGCAGAAGGCCGCGGCCAAAGTCCTCGGGGTCAAGAAGATCGAGTTCCTCGGCTACAAGGACGGGCACCTTTCGCCGGACCTCAAGCTGCGCCGCGACATCGTGCGCATGATCCGCAAGCACAAGCCGGAGCTCGTGATCACGCATATCCCTGGGCGGGTGCTGGACGCGCCGATGGGCGGATCGCATCCCGACCACCTCGCCGTCGGCGAGGCGACCATGGCGGCGGTCTACCCTGACTCGCGCAATCCTCGCGCGTTCCGGTCGCTGCTCAAGGAAGGATTCAAGCCGCATGAGGTGAAAGAGGTCTGGATCCCGTTCTGGACGCTAGGGGATTACCTCGTCGACATCACGCCGACGCTCGATCGGAAGATCGAAGCCTTGCGGAAGCACAAGAGCCAGGTCTCAAAGCCGGGCCGGGAATGGGACTTCGAGAAGTTCATGCGGAAGCGGCACCGGGACGTGGGCAAGCGGGCCGGCTACCAGTACGCCGAGTCGTTCAAGAGGATCACGGTCTAGCGGATCTCGGTTAGTCCGGCCTAACCCTGGATTTCCGGTCGCGAGAACACCGGATCGTCCGGACTATCCGAGGGTGGCGCCCCATGAATCACGCAGGGCGGACCAGATTGCTTCCGCCCACACCGCGTACTGCGAGTCGCCCGGGTGCAGGTCATCCGACGCGATCCACCCTGGTGCGCCGGCGCCTGCGGTGCTCGCGGCGCTTATGTCGATCCAGGTGAAGTTGCGGGCTCGGGCCTCTTGCTCCGCGACGGCGTTGAAGGCGCCGGTCAGCTTTGCGACCTGATCCTTCCCTCCGAAGTCGGCGGCCGCCGGCACGTAGGACCAGGTCGGGATCGAGATGGCAGCCACGCGGGGCGGAGTTTCGAGATCGCGGACCGCGTCATAGATGCGGGTCAGCGAATCGCGGTACAGGTCGGGCGGCCGGCCCTGCACCAGGTCGTTGACGCCGATGAGGATCGAGACCAGGTCCGGCTTGATCCGCTCGAGGTAAGGAAGCTGGTCGCGGATGAGGTCGAGCGTCGTGTAGCCGTTGACCGAGGGGTTGGTCAGCTCGGCGTTCAGACGCCTCGCGATGATCGAGGGCCAGCTGTGCGATTCGTCGGAGGCGCCGGTCCCGATGGTGTAGGAATCGCCTAAGGCCAGGTATCTCAACGTTCTATGTCGGCGAGTGCGCTCCACACTTCGATCTTGGTCTTGACCCGGCGGATGACTTCGGCGGTGAAGTCGCTCGTCGAGGCCTGACCGCCCAGGTCGGCGGTCCGGATGCCGTCGGAGACAGTCTCCAGAGCCGCTTCGTAGATCGTCCTCGAGGCCTGGTGGAAAGCCTCGCCCTTCATGTAGCCGAGAAGGGAGGCGACGGCAAGGATCATGGCCATCGGGTTGGCGATGTTCTTGCCCTGCAGCGCGGGAGCGGTGCCGTGCGGCGCCTCCGTCATCGCGACCTTGACGCCACCGGAATCGTCGAAGGCGAGCAGCGTCGACTCGGCGCCGGCGATGGTGCCGAACATCTGCATGACCAGGTCGGACAGGGTGTCGCCGTCGCGATTGAGGGCGGGGATCACCAGCGCCTCTCCGGTCGTGGCCAGCAGGAGCGCGTACGTGGCGTCGATCAGCTGCGGCTCGTAGCGAACCTCCGGGTGCCGCTTCGCCGCCGCGTCGAGCTCCTCCTTGAACATCCCTTCATAAACCGGGCTTACCGTGAACTTGGGTCCGCCGAAGACCTTCGCCTCGATGCGCTGGGCGTGCCGGAACGCGTAGTCGGCGACGATCCGGCAGGTGCGCCGGCTGATCTTCTCGGTCCGGAAGGCCCACTCGTCGAGGTCATGCCCCTCGCGCCACTCCCTCGCGCCATAGGCATCGTCGACCGCCATGCGGATCACCGAGATCGGCGCGTGCACGCCGGCCAGCGGCCGCACACCTGGGATGCGGCGGCCGGTGCGGACGATGACCCTGCCGTCGATCTGCTTGCGCAGGATGGCGTTGGGGCTGCCCACGTCGCCCGCGCCTTCCGGCGTGATCGTGGCCGCCTTGATTCCGAAGCCGAACTGGCGCAGGGCCTCGGCCGCATCCAGCACACACTGGTTGCGGGACCGCCGCCGCTCCTCCAGCGATAGGTCGAAGTCGCGTGTCTCGATGGGGAGGCCAAGGACCTGCCGGTCCAGAAGGCGAAGACACTCGCTCAGCAGCTCTTCGCCAGTCTGGTCGCCGTGCATCACGGCGACCGTCGCCTGTGCCATTGCCCGAATCATATGGCCCGGTCCACGGCGGACCGGGCGAGGTGGTTCTAGGCCGTGACCTCGGCATGCCGCACGGGCGGGGCTATGAGGCCGAGCTGCAACATCATCCCGAGCTGGTCGGGCACGCCCCAGTGCTCAACGATCTTCCCGTTTTCGATGCGACAGATGTCGATCACTTCGGTGAATGCGATCCGGCCGGTGGGCGCGTGGCCCGCGAACCTGCCGCTGTTGGTGCCGCCGCCCCGCTGGCGGGCCCAAATCTTGTCGCCGGAGACCACAACCTCGTCGATTGTGATCTTGAAGTCGGGGAACGCTGAACGCAGGTACGCGATGGTCTTCTTCGCGCCCTCGGGACCATCTTCCGAACCCCGCTGATGCTCGCGCGAATCGGGCGCGACGAGCTCGTCCACCACAGCGAGGTTGCCTTCGTTGAACCCCTCGTCGATCAGCCGCCGGTAGATCGCCTCGATGTTTGTCACCGTCACAACTCCTGATTTCAACCGAGTCTGCCTAGGATGATTACTGGAATAGTAGGATGAAAGGGTGAGCAAGGTCAAGGGCGTACGCCGCTACGATTCCTCGCTCCGCGCCGCTCAAGCGGGCCAGACCCGCATGCGAATCCTCGATGCAGCTCAGCAGCTCTTCGCCCACCGTGGCTACGCGGCCACGACCATGGATGCGATCGCCTCTACGGCCGGCGTCGCGACGGACACCGTCTACGCGAGCTTTGGTAGCAAGTCCGGCGTGCTGCACCGGCTCCTTGACGTGCGAGTGGGTGGGGACGATTCGCCGGTGGCGCTGCTCGAGCGCGAAGGGCCGAAAGCGGTGCGAGCGCTGCCGACACAGAAGAGCCAGGTGGCGGGCTTTGCCACCGACATCACCGAGATCCTGGAACGCGCCCGCCCGGTCGACGACATCATGCGGGGCGCCGCCGCCGTCGATCCCGAGATCGCCGCCCTACGGGGCCGGATGCAGCAGACGCGCTACGACAACATCCGGCAATTCGTCTTGTGGTTGTCGGCCAAGGGCCCGTTCCGCGGTGGTATGAGCGAGGAGGAGGCGACTGCCCACGTCTGGACGCTCGCCTCCCCCGAGGTGCACGGTTTGCTCCGGCGCGAACGGAAATGGACCAAAGATCGCTACACCGCCTGGTTGGCAGACACGCTCAGCCGGACGCTGCTCTAGCGGAGCAAGGCGCAGACGTCGGTGACGTTCCCCGTGTGGCTCGACACCACAAAAATCGGGCCATATTGGGCGGTGTTGATCAGGGCTAGCGTGACGTGGCCCGTATAGAGGAAGAGGCCTTGCTGCGGTGTGTCGACCGGGCCGGCGTAGAAGAGGTGGCCCTCGCCGATGGCGGTGATGAAAGCGCCGCCCGGCGCGATGAAGATGGTGCCCGGACCACTTACGTTCAGCTCGAGGGTCTTGCCGTTCCCCTGCACAATCTGCCGGGCATAGCCGTTGAACTGGATCTTGGTCGTCCCGTCCTGGAGTGTGAACGTCTTCGTCGCCGCTCGGAAGGTGCCAGGGTCGATCGATAAGGTCACGTCACCGATCGCCGGGCCGCACATCGGCTGCGTAAAGGGCGGCGGCAGCTGCTGCAGCTGCCGATCGTGGGGGTTGTTGGAGGCAAGGGCCGGCGCCGCGCCAAGCCCCGCGATCGCGGAAGAGACGGCGAGGGCGGCGAGAACGCGTCTGAACCCCAGCATGGCTTCCTCTCCTTAGTGACGGGCGGCCGCTTGGATGCCCTTATAGCCCCAATCCGGGAATCGGTCAAGGGTCCCGGAAGCGTCTGCTACTATTGACAGCGCCTAGGGAACCTAGGCTTTTTTCTTTCTCCCAAGCAAAGAGACAACCATGGAAGACATCATCAGCCTCGCCTGCGGCGTCTGCAAAAGGCGCAACTACACCACTGTGAAGAACAAGAAGAACGAT
>Ga0209160_1000690_pt1 | contig 27991 bp, 31 predicted proteins | sample GraSoiAngelo_153_FD_186167 | JGI IMG/M metagenome (GOLD analysis project Ga0209160, IMG submission 186167) | Grasslands soil microbial communities from the Angelo Coastal Reserve, California, USA - 14_1009_12_40cm (SPAdes) (version 2) | ecosystem: Environmental > Terrestrial > Soil > Grasslands ...
CCGCCGTCGAAGCTCCCGACCCTCGGACCGGTCTGGCCGAACCGGGCGTTGTCGGCGGCGATGGTCAGGTCGCAAACGACATGCAGGACGTGGCCGCCACCGATCGCATAGCCGGCCACCATCGCGATCACGGGCTTGGGCAGCCGCCGGATCTGCACCTGCAGGTCGAGCACGTTGAGACGGCCCGTGCCTTTCGGATCGACGTAGCCGTCATCTCCGCGAATCCTCTGGTCGCCGCCGGAGCAAAACGCCTCGGTGCCAGCTCCAGTGAGGATCACGACTCCGATCGTCGGGTCGTCGCGGGCCACTTCGAACGCCTTCGACATCTCGAACACTGTGGTGGGGCGAAAGGCGTTGCGGACCTCGGGGCGGTTGATCGTGATCTTGGCGATGCCATCCCAGGTGTCGTAGAGGATGTCTTCGTACTCGCCGGAACGTTTCCAGGAGCTCTTCGCCCGGGTTGTCCGACCTTTCAAGCCCGCACTCCTAGAGCGTTCACTAGCACTATCGGAAATCGTACGCCGACGTTCGCTAACGGCGCTCGAAGGCCAGCCTGGCGCCCAGGCCGATCAGGACGAACCCCGTGAGCCTGGTCATGACGTTGCGGATGCGTGCGCCCAGACCGCTGCGGCCGAGCCCGCTCACGACGTGGCCGTAAGCGATCAGCCAGGCCAGCAGCATGACCTCGAACGCGCCGACCATCAGGACGAGCCGGATTGCCGGGTCGCCCGGGACGATGAACTGCGGCATCACCGTGACGAAGAACGCGCCTGTCTTGGGGTTCAGCAGGTTGCTGAACAAACCCTGGCCCCAGGCACTCGTGTCGCCAAGAGTTGTTCGCGGTCGGGCGGGCGAGCCTGGATCACCAGGTGATTTGGTCAACACGGTTCGCAGTCCGAGGTAGCAGAGATATGCGGCGCCCGCCAGCTTGAGCATCGTGAACGCCGTTGAGGAGCGTTCCAGGAGCACGCCGACACCGAACGAGGCAGCGGTCGCCCACGCGAGGATTCCGACCGCAATACCCAACGCCGACATCGTCGAGGCTCGCGGGCCGGCGGCGAGCGCGTTGCGGACGATCAGCGCCGTGTCTGGACCTGGCGTAGCGATGATGAGCGCCGAGAGGGCGACCCAGGCCAGCAGCCGTCCATCGAGCTCCAACCAGCTACGCCTTGTGAGTTGGTTTCGGTCGCGGAAAAAGCCTGACGATCTTGGCGTAGTCATCGGGCGTGTCGACGTCGTCCAGTTGGTCGAGCGACGGCACGACGTCGACCAGCTCGGGCCTGCGATCCAGCACCTGGCGCGCACCTGCATCGCCTTCGAGAGCCATCATGTCCTCCCAGAGCTCACGCGCCAGCAGCACCGGCGGCGTCCACTTGCCGGCGGCGGCGCCGGAAACGGCGACCGCCGGGCGCGAACCCTCCTGACGCCATGCGCGCAGCAGCGCCGCGACCGTGCGTGAACCCACCATCGGCTGATCGCCCAGCATCACGAGCGCGCCTTCCATGTCAGAGCGCAGCGCGCGGAGGCCGGCCTGGAGCGACGATGCCATCCCCGTCTGCGCGCGTGGATTGTGAATCAGCTCGGCGTCGCCGCCAACCGCCTGCTTGACGTCGTCGGAGGCGTACACGACCAGGATCTGGTGACAGCCGCCGTCCGACGCCGCCTCGATGACGGCCTTCACCATCGGCCGGCCGTCGAACTCGAGCAGAAGCTTTTGCGAACCGGGCATCCGGGAGCTCGAGCCTGCGGCGAGCACTACCGCGCCCACCGGAAGCAGCGCGTCGGCGAGGCGGTCAAAAGGAGGCGATGTCGCGCGAATCCATTCGACATCGGCGTCGGCCCGGATGGCGATCTCGACGAAATCCCGCAGCCGTGCACTGTCCGCGTCGACGAGGAACAACCGGCGGCCGGCCAGCACGCTCAGGTCTCGATCGTCCGCCGGCAAGCCGATGACGGCGATCGCCTTACAGTCGGCGCGCGCGGCCACGTGCTGAAGCCCAGCGTCGAGGTCGCGGCCGCGCACGACCACACTGTGCGGGCCCTCGGGCTCGCGGTAGGTGCGACCCCTAATCGGCAGCTCGAGGTCGCTCATGACGAAGACGGGCATGCCAATAACATGGCAGACCGGACCGGGATTCGAGCCTTTGCTCGGGTAGGTCTTAAAGTCATTGGGTGCCTGTTATCGGCGCCCACGTGGACTCATCGGGCGGGCTGCATCTGTCCTACGAGCGTGCCAAAGCGATGGGCGCCGACGCGATCCAGGTCCACCCCACCCCGCCAGGCTTCTGGGGCTCTCCCAAGCTCGACGAGGGCCGCATCTCGACTTTCAAGGAAACGGCGGCCAAGCACGGTAACCCGCCCTTTTACTTTCATGCCGTGTATCTGATCAACCTGGCCGGCGACGATCCGACCATGCGCTCACGCTCCGAAAGCACACTGACGGGCTACCTCAAGTCGGCTGACGAGCTCGGCGTCAACGGGGTGATCTTCCACACCGGGTCGCACAAGGGCGCCGGTTTCGAAGAGCGCCTGCCGTCGATCCTCGAGCACCTCCGCAAGGTCCTGGAACGCGCCGACCCGAAGACGGCGCGGCTGCTCATCGAGAACAACGCCGGGCTCGGCGGGTCGGTGGGCGCCCGCTTCGAAGAGATCGCCAGCATGCTGGACGGCCTCGGCGATCCGCGCGTCGGCGTGTGCTTCGACACCTGCCACGCTTTCGCGTCCGGTTATGACGAGCGCACTCCCGCCGACGTCGCGCGGACGATCGATGAGCTGGACCGCGTCGTGGGCCTGAAGAACGTCGACGTCATCCACTGCAACGATTCCGTCACCGGCCTCGGTTCCAACCGCGACCGGCACGCCAACATCGGAGTGGGCGAGATCGGGGAGACCGGCTTTCGCGCACTGCTACACGAGCCGAGGCTGGCCCCGCTGCCCTTCATCCTCGAGGTCCCGGGAGCAGGCAACGGCCCGGATGCCGAGCAGGTTGCCGTGCTCCGCCGCCTCGCATCCAGCTAGGAGCCCCAGGCTTCACTCCCCGTCGTGCCGCATCGGCGCATACCGCGGCGGCCGCATCGCCGCCAGACCGGCCAGGTGCCAGGCGCGGGCAGCGACCCGCTTGAGCAGCTGGAATGTCGCCTTCGGCTGGCCCTCCGCCATCAATTGGCTGTTCTCGAGTTCCCTCTGGAGGTCCTGAAGCCTCTGCCAGGCCGCATCCTCATTCATGTACGGGTACATCCGCCACCTCCTGTAACTATCTATGTGCTTTTGCTAGTTATTATAACTAACGTGGACCGTTTAGGGGTTATGGATATAATCGAAGCGAACATGTCCGATCGAGACACCGCCACCGGCGTCGTGGGTCTGGTGCAGGCCTACGTGAACACGGTCGATATCCAGGACGGACCCGAGGAGCTCTCAGATCCAAACACGCTCGAGCGGTGGCTGGTTGCGCGGGGCCTGATGGAGCCGGGCCACCCAGTGTCGGAAGCTGACCTCAAGAACGCGATCGCGGTGCGGGAAGCGATCCGAGGCGTCATCGGGGCCAACACAGGCGCGGCGATCTACCCCCTCGACGTCGCCACCCTGAACGAAGCCGCCACGGCCAGCCGGCTGCGGGCAAGGTTCGGCGCCGACGGCAAGGCGCGCCTGGAGCCGGACTCGGGCGGCGTGGCGGGCGCGATGGGCCGGATGGTCGCCGCGGTCTTCACGGCGATGGCGGACGAAAACTGGAGCCGGCTGAAGCTGTGCGGCTCCCCCACGTGCCGCTGGGCTTTTTACGACCAGTCCCGCAACCACTCGAGCCGTTGGTGCACCATGGCCTCCTGCGGAAACCGTCAGAAGGCCAGGCGGTTCCGGCAAAGAGCGAAGGCCGCGATCTAGCGCAGGGCCCGAGCCTCGCGCATGAACGACCCTGAACCGCCGAATCGAACCGCCGTGATCTCCGCCAGGATGCCCAGGGCCGTTTCTTCAGCCCCACGCCCACCCAGATCAAGACCAACCGGGCCGTGGACGCGGGCGATCTGCTCCTCGGTGAATCCCTCTTCGCGCAGCGCCGCGAAGCGGTTCTCATTGGTCTTGCGGCTGCCGATCGCGCCGACATAGCCAACGTCCTTTCCCAGCACCGCGCGCAGCGCCGGCAGGTCGAACTTCGGGTCGTGCGTGAGGATGACGACGTACGTCGATTGGTCGAGCGTCAGCTGCGACATCGCTTCGTCCGGCCACGCGACGATCAGCTCGTCAGCGTCTGGGAAGCGTTCTTTGGTGGCGAACTTCGCCCGGGCGTCGATGACAGTCACGTGGTAACCCATCAGCTTCGCGAGCCGGTGCAGCGGGATGGCGATGTGGATCGCGCCGACGATGATCAATTGAGCGGGCCTGCGGAACGGTTCGATGAACGAATCCCCATCGCGGCGCGCGAGCTCAGTGCCCGGAGTCGTTCCGGACTCGAGCAGCGCCTCGCCCGTGACCAGGTTGGTGCGGAGGGTCGCCGGCCGGTTCTCATCCATGAGCTCGATCAGGCGCAAGTGTTCCGGGCCCAATGCCTGGATGAAGACCTCGATATGCCCGCCGCAAGCAAGGCCGACCGAAAAAGCCAGGTCGTCGGCGACGCCGAACGCCGCCAGCTTGGGCTGGCCCGACGTCAATACCTTCTGAGCTTCCTCGTACACCGCCCCTTCGATGCAGCCGTTCGACACCGAGCCGGCCATCTTGCCGGACCTGGTGACCACCATCTTCGAGCCCAGGGGTCGCGGGCTCGAGCCCCAGGTCTCGACGACTGTGGCGAGCGCGACTTGCTCGCCGGCTTCCGTCCAGGCCTTCAGCTCGCTCAGCACCTCGCGCATGCCTGTCTACCTCCGCGCCGACCGGCGGTCGAGGCCGGCGAGCATACGCCCGAGGTCGTCCAGCGCCTGCACGTTGTGAGCCGCCAGGAAGTCATCGCAGTAGGGAAGCGCCGCCACCATGCCGCGCGTAAGCGGCTCGTAGCCCTTGGAGCCCAGCAGTGGATTGAGCCAGATGAGCCTGTGCGCGGACCGCCTGAGGTGCATCAGCTCCGCGGTCAGCTGGCTGGGGTCGCCGCGATCCCAACCGTCGCTGATGATGATCACCACGGCTCCGTGGCCGAGCACGCGCCGAGCCCAGTGGCGGTTGAAATCGGCAAGCGCGTCGCCGATGCGAGTGCCCCCACTGAAGTCGTGTACCCCCTTGCTCACCGACGCCAAAGCGCGATCGAGGTCGCGTTGTCGCAGCAGTCTCGTGATGCGCGTGAGCCGCGTCGAGAACACGAACGCTTCGAGATCTTCGCGGCGCGCGATCGCGTGAGCGAAGATCATGAGCAGGCGCGAGTAGCGCTCCATCGAGCCGCTGACATCGCATACGAGGACCAGTGGCCGGCGCCGCAGCCTCGGCCGGCGCCGGAACAGCCGTACCAGCTCTCCGCTCGATCGGATCGCGTGCCGAGCGGTGCGCCTCAGGTCGATCGAGCCCGACCTCGCCGAGCGAAGCCGCCGCGTACGGCGCTCGGCGACTCGCCATGGCGCCTGCTCGAGCAGGCGCCTGACCTGCTCCGTCTCCTGCCAGGTCATCGCATCGAAGTCCTTGTGACGCAGCAGCTCCTCTGCGCTGTAACCGCTCGAGGTCTCCGGCACGATGCTCGTGTCCTGCTGGCGATTCATCTGCGAGCTGCTCAACCCGAGGGCGTTCGACCACACGACTGCGCGTTCAGGCGACAGTGGCAGCGATCGGGTGCGCCCAGGCATGGCGCCTGCGGTTGCCCGCGGGTTGGGCGGGGCCCAGAAGATGTCAAAGGCGGCCTCAAACGTCGCGATGTCGTCCTTCCTGCTCACAAAGGCAGTCCGCAACGCGCTCCGGAAATCTGCCTCCTTCTTGATGTCGATGAACGTGAGCGCACGCGTGGCGTCGGTGAGCCTGCGCGGGCCCGCTTCGAGGCCCGCGTCGTGAAGGAGCCGGGCGAAAGCGCCCAGCCGAGGCAATAGGTCCGGCCGGTCAGGCACCTCTCGCCTTCTCGACCAGCGCCGGCACCTGCTCACGAATTCGCTCCAGGTCCTCCTGGTACTTCAGCGCCGCGCCCAGGGTCGCATCCACCAACGCGGCGTCGATGCGTGTCGCGCCGAGTGCGGCCAGCGATCGCGCCCAATCGAGGGTCTCGGCGACGCCCGGCACCTTGTAGAGCTCCATGCTCCGCAAGCCCTGCACGAGGGCGGCCACCTCGCGTGCGAGCCCTTCCGCCGCCTCCGGCGCTCGGGCCCTCACGATCTCGACCTCTTTCTCGAGGTTGGGATAGTCGATCCAGTGGTAGAGGCAGCGGCGCTTCAGCGCGTCGTGCACCTCGCGCGTGCGGTTCGACGTGATGACCACAAATGGCGTCTGCTTCGCCTTGATGGTGCCGATCTCCGGAATCGAGACCTGGAAGTCGGAGAGCAGCTCGAGCAGGAACGCCTCGAACTCCTCATCGGAACGGTCGATCTCATCGATCAGGAGCACCGGCGGAGTGGGGTCGTCGTTATCGATGGCGTCCAGCAGCGGACGCCGCAGCAGGAACTCCGAGCTGAAGATCTCGCGCTCGGCGGTCCTGCGGTCCTCGCCCTCCCCCAGCAGCCGAATGTGCAGAAGCTGGCGCGGATAATTCCACTCGTAGACGGCATGAGCGAGGTCGATGCCCTCGTAGCACTGCAGCCGGATGAGGCGCGCTCCCAGGACGTCCGCCATCACCTTCGCCGCCTCGGTCTTGCCGACCCCGGCTTCGCCCTCGATGAACAACGGCTTCTCGAGCCTCAGCGCGAGAAAAATGGACGTGGCGAGACCGCGGTCGCCGATGTAGCGGCGCTCGCGAAGGCGCCGCTCGACTTCGTCAATGCTCGCCGGAGCCGTCATCCCTTCAAAAGACTACCGGCCGGCTAGACCGCTTGTTCTATCGCCCTCCTGGTGAGCACCCGCGCCAGGTGCTTCTTGTACTCCGGGCTGGCGCGCAAGTCGCCCGACGGGTTCAGGCCGTCTGATGCGTGCTGTGCGGCCTCGTCGGGCTTGGCGCCCTTGTGGAGCGCGTCCTCGACCGCCTTGGCGCGGACCGGAGTCGGACCGACGTTGGTCAGTCCGATGCGCCAGTCGCCATTCATCTTCTGCGCGGCCGCACCGACGATGGCCCAGTCGAAGAGCCGGCGCCGGAACTTGATGTACTTGTGCGGACCCTCGGCCACCGGGAACACGACCTCGGTGACGATCTCGTTGACGGCCAAGGGCGTCGTGAACAGGTCCTTGAAGAAATCCTTGGCGGCGATCGACCGCTTGTTCGTCACGATCTCGGCGTCGAGCATCAAGGCGATGGTCGGGTAGTCACCCGCCGCATCGGCGTGCGCGACCACGCCGCCCATCGTCCCCATGTTGCGCACCTGGTTGTCGCCGACCTCGCCCGCAACCTCGGCGAGGATCGGCAGCTTGTCCTTGACTACCGCGGAGTTCTGAATCTCGACGTGACGCGCGAGGGCGCCTATGTGCAGCTTCGAGCCTTTCACCTCGATGTGGTCGAGGCCCTTGATGCCGTTGATGTCGACGAGCGCCTTCGGTTGCGCGAGGCGAAGGCGCATGAGTGGGATGAGGCTGTGCCCGCCCGCGAGCACCTTGGCATCTTCGCCGTACTTGTCGAGAAGCTTCGCCGCCTCGTCGACCGAGGAGGCGCGTGCGTATTCGAATGCGGCCGGGATCACTTGCGTGCCTCCTTTCCGTCGTGGGACATGCCGCGCGCATTGCTGATGAGCTTCCAGAGCCGATCCGGGCTCGCCGGCATGTCGACATGCTTGATTCCGAATGGGGCCAGGGCGTCGCATATGGCGTTGATGACCGCAGCTGACGCGGCGATCGTGCCGGCCTCACCGATGCCTTTCACACCCAGCTCGTTCGTGGGTGTCGGCGTGACTGTGTGATCGAGCTCGAACATCGGAAACTCGTTGGCGGTCGGGACCAGGTAATCGGTCAACGTTCCGGTCCTCAGCTGACCCGACTCCTCGTCGTACACGACTTCCTCGTAGAGCGCCTGGGCGATGCCCTGTGCAACACCACCTTGGACCTGGCCGTCGACGATCAGGGGGTTGATGATGTTGCCGCAGTCATCGACGGCGATATAGCGCTTGAGATCGACGTCCCCTGTCTCGGCGTCAACCTCGACGATCGCGACGTGGGTGCCGAATGGAAAAACGAAGTTGCTTGGGTCGTAATAGGCGACTGCTTCGAGGCTCTGCTCCATGCCTTCGGGCAAGTTCATACCAAACGACGCAAAGGCGATCTCACCCAATGCCTTTCGCTTGTCCGGGCTGCCCTTGACATAGAACTGACCCTGGTCGAAAACGATGTCTTCCTCGGCCGCTTCGAAGATGTGGGCGGCGAGCTTGGTCGCCTTTGCCACGACCTTCTTGGAAGCCTTGTGCACTGCCATCCCACCCACGGCAAGCGATCGGCTGCCATATGTGCCGTATCCGAAGGCAGGGCCCTCCGCGGTGTCGCCGTGCCGCATCTCGATCATGTCGTATGGGACTCCCAGGGTGTCGGCGACGATCTGCGGGAACGTCGTGTCGTGGCCTTGGCCATGCGAATGGGTGCCGACGTAGACGGCAACGGATCCAGTTGGGAACACCCGCACTTGCGCCGATTCCACCAGAGCGATGCCTCCGGTCGCCGGCGCGGTCCCGGCGCTGGGGCCGAAACCGCATATCTCGATCCAGCTCGAGAGGCCGATCCCGATGTACCGGCCGTGCTTGCGGCCCTCTTCCTGCTCTCTGCGCAGCTTCTCGTAACCCGCGATCTCGAGAGCCTTGTCCAGCGCCTTCTCATAGGCGCCGGAGTCGTAGACGAGCCCGAAGTGGCTCGTGTGCGGGAAATCGGTGATGAAGTTCTTACGCCTAAGCGCAACCGGATCCATCTTGAGCTCGTCGGCGAGCAGGTCGATCATCCGCTCGCATAGGTGGGTTGCCTCGGGACGACCGGCGCCGCGGTAGGGGTCGGTCGGGACGCGATTTGTCAGCACGCCGACCGTTCGGGCCGAGATGTGCTTCCAGTTGTAAGACCCACCTGCGAGCAGGCAGGAGTTCGCCTGAAACGCGCTGAAGGTGCCCATATACCCGCCGATGTCCATGTATTGCGTCACCTTCAGGAACACGAGCGTCCCGTCCTTCTTGGCACCGGCTTCGAGGTCGAAGATCATTCCGCGGCCGTGCGTGGTGGTCTGGAGCGACTCGGTCCGTGTCTCGATCCACTTCACGGGACGGCCGCTGAGCTTGGCCGCGGCCGGAACGAGCCAGTCCTCAGAGTAGGGGCTGATCTTGCTGCCGAATCCGCCGCCGACGTCGGGAGAGATCACGCGGACCCGGGTTTCGGGTATACCCATCGCCCCCGCGAGAAAGAGCCGGGCGAAGTGCGGGCTCTGGCTCGACATCCATACCGTCATCGTGCCGTCGCCCCTGGCGTACTCGGCGAGCACGCCGCGTGTCTCCATCGACGTAGGTGCGAGTCTCTGCTGGAGGATGCGTTGCTTGAGGACCACGTCCGCTTCCTTCATGACCGCGGCGTCGTCGGGTATGTAGGTGAGATCCCAACCGAGGTTGTCCGCCGATCCGGAATGGACGTGGGGGCTTTTTGGCTCGAGCGCTTTCTCGAGGTCCATCACCGCCGGCAGCTGCTCGTAATCGACCTCGATCAAGTTGCCCGCGTCGGCCGCCTGGTATTTGGTCTCGGCCAGCACCACCGCCACAGGCTCGCTCTGGTAAACGACCTCTTTGTCGGCGATCGGGAACCGGGGTGGGTTGTGTTTTTTCTCCGCTACGAAGGACGGTGTCACAGGCATGATGCCGGAGAGAACCTTGGCGAAGTCCTTGTGCGTGTAAATGGCGACCACGCCCGGCGCCTTCGTCGCCTGGGTGATATCGATGCTCTTGATGCGAGCGTGGGCGAATGGACTCCGAACGACGAACAAGGAGACTGTGCCTTGTCGAGTGAAATCGTCTACGTAGTGGCCCTCTCCGCTGACCAACCGGGGATCCTCGCGGCGGTGGATCTTGGCGCCGATCATGGTCGTGATCGCCATGTCAGCTCCTCCCGGCGGTGGTCTTCGTTGCAGGTTTTGCCGCCGCGCCGCCCATGGTGGCGGCCGCGGACCTCACCGACTTGATGATGTTCACGTAGCCGGTGCAGCGACAGAGGTTGCCTTCGAGCCCCTGGCGAATCTCGTCATCGGTCGGGTTCGGGTTCTGAGAAAGGAGATAAGCGGCCGCCATGATGAAGCCCGGGGTGCAGTAGCCGCATTGGAGCCCGTGTTCGTCCCAGAACGCTTGCTGCAGCGGATGGAGCTGGCCGTCTTGGGCCATGCCCTCGATCGTGGTGAGGTTCTTGCCTTCGGCCTGGACGGCGAACATCGTGCAGCTCTTCACCGCCTTGCCGTCGACGAGGATCGTGCACGCGCCGCACTGGCTGGTGTCACATCCGATGTGCGTTCCGGTGAGGCCGGCCACGTCGCGGATGTAGTGCACGAGCAGGAGCCGTGGCTCGACCTCATGCTCGTTCCGGCGGCCATTGATGGTGGTGGCGACCTTGTGCTTCATTGCGTCCTCCGTACAGCCGGAAAAGGGCGCTCGACGCGCCCGGGCGGGAATGGCAAGCCAGCCGAATAGCTTCCCCTCTATTCGGCTACTTTTAGAGCCGAAATGCAACTAGAAAATTCTTTCTCCGTGGCGGCGCCCCCCGATCGCGTGTTCGCCTACTTGCTGGACGTGAACAAGGTCGTGGGCTGCGTGCCCGGGGCAGAGCTTTCGGAAGTCGTCGATCCGAGCACTTTCAAAGGCAAGGTCAAGATCAAGGTCGGTCCGATCACGGTGGCCTACAGCGGCACCGCAAAGATCGTCGATCGGGACGACGCCACGCATTCCGCGGCCATCGAAGCCGAGGGCCGCGAGACGACCGGGCCCGGGTCCGCCCGCGCCAAAGCCAACATGAGCGTGGTTGCGGAGGGCGCCGGCTCGATGGTGAGGATCGTCACCGACTACAACGTCGCCGGCCGGGTGGCCCAGTTCGGTCGCGGCGTGATGGAAGACGTATCACGGCGGCTCGTCGGCGAGATGGCTGCGTGCATCAAGTCGAATGTCGAGGCCGGAGAAGCCCGGCCGGCGATGGAAGCGACCGCCGATTCAGGTCCTGGACCGGCTGCGGGGAGCCCGGCCGTCGCCACCGCGAAGCCGGTCAATGCGATCGGCTTGCTGTTCTCGGTCCTTTGGGCCCGCGTGCGCCGGGTGTTCGGGGGGAACGCTCAGCCCAGGTAGAGCGCGAGCATCAGGTCGCGGTTGACCATGATGGTCGACTGCGTCCAGCCCTTGCCGGCGGTGCCGATGATGACAACGGTGACGTCCACCATCGGAAAAAAACGGCTCTTCATCAAGAGCTCGCCGTGCATCTTCGGGTCCGATGCTTTGGGAAACTCGCATGCGCCCGTGACCATGAACGTGGTCCCCTGGAACATCACGAAGCGCCTCATCTGCTCGGGCTGGTCGGGCAGCGGAGGCTCGATATCGATGGTGCGAATGCCGCAGACCGAGGCTTTGTTGAAGAGGCCTTCAGGAACGCCGTTGAGGGGCACCGCACCGGGAACCAGTGGCTCAGCGCTCACGTTGCGGAGGTGGAACAGCGGCTCGGGATCGTTGATCGTATCCCGCAGACGGCCGCGGATCTGGATCTCGGCGGTGATGCGCTGGTACGGGGTCAACACATCGACCTTTGCCCACACGATGTTCGGATTGAGAGCGCTCATCGGTTGTGCCATCTGACTGCAACCGGAGGATAACTCCCCGGCTGCCAGAATTGCCCCGATGGACCTGGAGGAAGCGCGGCGTCGCATCCGCGAGCACAAGGACCTGAACGCGTTCATCGCCATCTCCACCGAGATCGGTATCGGCACCGTGGTCGCGGTGAAGGACCTTGTCGACGTGGCCGGCATGGTGACGACCGCGGGCGCGATCATCCTTCCCGACACGCCCGCCGGCGAGGACGCGCCTGTCGTGAAGCAGATTCGCAGCCACGGATGCGTGGTCGTCGGCAAAGCCAACCTTCATGAGTTCGCATTCGGGGTCACGAGCGTCAATCCGCATTACGGACCGGTCCGCAACCCGCACGATCCGAGCCGGGTAGCCGGGGGCTCGTCAGGGGGATCGGCGGTCGCGGTCGCGGCAGGGATGTGCGATTGGGCCATTGGCAGCGACACCGGCGGCTCGATTCGTATACCTGCTTCGTTGTGCGGCGTGGTCGGCTTCAAGCCGGCGCTGGGCAGCATCGACACCACCGGCGTCATCCCTCTTAGCCGCTCGCTGGACACGCTTGGGCCGATCGCGCCCGATGTGGCGACGGCGGCCGCGGCCTACTCGATGATGTCGGGCGAAACGTTTCCCGTCGAGCCCGTGCGAGCTCCTCGGCTGGGTGTGCCGGCAGCGTGGGTTTCAGACCTCGACGACGACACGGCGCGGGCGTGGGATGTTGTCGCCGCCGGGGTGCCCGAGGTCGATTTCCCCGATCGTGATGAGCTGTTCAAGGTCGGGCTGACGATCTTGCTCGTAGAAGCGGCCGCATATCACCGTCAATGGGCGACGCGGTATCCCGAGAAATATGGCGCAGACGTCCTCGCGCTCGTCAAGCGCGGGCTCGAGGTTCTCGCGGTCGATTTCGAGGCCGCCCTGGTGGCGCTGCCGCGCCTACGTGAAAGAGCGCGGCGTGCGATGGAGGGCATTGACGCGCTCATCCTTCCCGCCACGGCGATCGTCGCACCGCCGGTCACCGCCGGCGGGGAGGTTCGCGAGCCGCTTTCGCGATTCACTCGTCCTTTCAATACGACCGGACAGCCGGTGGTCGCCCTGCCGGCGCCCGTCCCTGGACTGCCGGTGGGAATCCAGGTGGTCGGCCGGACCAACAGCGCAACGATCGGGGTCGCGGCGACGTTGGAGATGGAGTGGCGAGGCAGCCGGCCTTGAAGTCGAAGGAGTTCTTTCCCGAAGTGTTCAGCCGCCATGCGGCGGCATACCAGCAGCGTCTGGAAGACATCATGGCCAACGGCGAGGCGCGCGGCCGAACGCGAGTCATCGAGCTGGCCGAGGCGCGTCCGGGTATGCGAATCCTCGACCTCGCCTGCGGTCCTGGCAACCTGAGCCGGCGACTCGCGGCCACGGTGGCGCCGGATGGAGAGGTGGTCGGCGTCGACCTGGCTCCGGGAATGATCGAGCTGGCCAAACATGCGGGCATCCCGAATGCGCGTTTCCAGGTGATGGACGTCGAGCGGCTGGAATTCGACGACGCCTCGTTCGATGCGGCTGTATGCGGCCATGGCCTTCAGTTCGTCCCTGACCTGGGGCGAGCGCTGCGCGAGGCTTGCCGCGTGCTCCGTGCATCGGGCCGGCTCGCGGCAAGTGTCCCCGTCAGCCTTCGCGCAGGTTCAGCGTGGGCGACCCTCGACGCAGTCCTCGACCGGTGGCTTCCACCGGCGCCGAAGATGACCGACCAGCAGGCGACACGAAACACGGTCTCCGACCCGGCGGCCTTTCGTCAGGCGGCGCTCGACGCGGGATTCGCTGCCGCTGACATCGAAGTGGTCGCCGAAGCGGTGCACTGGGAATCGGCGGCGCAGATGGTCTCGATGCTGATGAGCTGGTGGGACTGCGCCTCACGACTCGACGGCATGGATCCGTCCAGGCGCCATGCGTTCATGACTGACGCGGTCGACTCACTGAGTCGGGAGCATCCCGGCACAATCGAGACCAGCGGACGAAACCTGGTGCTCATCGCCAGGGTGTGATGAGGCGGGTTGCCGGCGCCCTGGTTTTAGTGTGCATCTCGTGCAGCGGCCCGTCCGCCGCCGCGACGGTGCCGAGCCCCACGCCATCTCCAAGCCCAATCCCCATCGTTTTCGGAGCGTCGCAATATCGCGCACTTTGGGTCGACGCCTTCCACGACGGCATCAAGTCACCTGCGCAGGTGCAGAAGCTGGTCGCCGACGCGCACCGCGCCAACATCAACGCTCTGATCGTCCAGGTGCGCAAAGCGGGCGACGCATATTTCAATCGATCCGACGAACCGCGCGCGACCGACATCATCGGGCCGCGCGACTTCGATCCGCTCGCGTCTGTGATCAGGCTCGCGCACGCGGCCATTCCCCGGATCGAGGTTCACGCATGGCTCAACACGTTCTTTGCGGGTGAGTCCAGCCAGGTCTATGTCCAGCACGGCGATGTGTGGGGCAACCGCGCCGATGACGGCAGCACGAGTGGTTACCTCGATCCCGGCGTGCCAGAGGTTCAGATCTACACGCACAGGGTCTTCATGGACGTGGCCAAGAACTACGACGTCGACGGGCTGCACATGGACTTCGTCCGCTATCCGGGGACTGGCTGGGGTTACAGCCCGGAGTCGGTGGCGCTGTTCATGCTCGAGACCGGCGCCAGGACTGTGCCGTGGTCGGGCGACGAGAACTGGAAGGCGTGGCGGCGGGCGCGCGTAACGGCATTTGTGCACGACCTGCACGACGACCTCAAGCTCGAGCACCCGAGCGTCAAGCTGAGCGGGGCGCTGATCTGCTTTGGCGGCGGACCGGTCACGGCCGCCGACTGGCCGAAGACGTCCGCTTATTCATCGGTCTTCCAGGATTGGAAGGACTGGCTGAGCAACGGCTACCTGGATTTCGGCGTGCCGATGAACTACGACAGCGACTGGAGCGGGTTGGAGAAAGGTTGGTTCGGACGCTGGCTGAACTTTGAGAAGGACTCTGGTTTCGCGAACCGAGTTGTCACCGGCGTCGGTGCTTTCTTGAACTACCCCGAAGGGACGCTCGCGCAGATCACCCGTGTGCTGGCGCCCTCGGCGCAGGGGAACAGCGTGCTGGGGGTCGCGATCTATTCGTACGGCTCGACCTCGGTATATGGCACCGACGACTTCTATGGTTCCGCGGACCTGGCGTCGGGCTTGCCGCGGCAGCCCTACAACGACGGCATCACGGATCAGGCAGCCCTGGCGGCACGCGCGCGCGTCTTCAACGACGTCTTCATGATCGAGCTCTCAGAACCCGACTACTACCGCGACGTCCAGCTGGGGTGGGTGGCGACCACACCGGTGTTCACGCAGCCGGCGCTGGTGCCGTCGCTTCCGGCTTCCTGACCGTATGCCGCCGGCAAGCAGGCTGCTGCGGCTGCTCGGGTTCGCGGTGCCGGCCGCACTCACGCTGGCGGGGGTGCAGCCGATCCTTGGTGCGGCGACGGGGTCGGTGACTGCGGGATGGGCTGTTCAGCTGGCTGCGCCGGCAATCGTCGCCGCCGCTTTGCTTTTTGTGGCGGCGCGGCGTTTCGACCGTGGCGACCTCGTACAGCCACCCTGGTTTGCGGCCTGGTTGCTGTTCCCGGGTGCGTTCTTGCTCGCGGGCGCGGCGGCGATGTGCATCTTGGGAGCCCTCGTCGATTTCCCCATCATCGCTCCGACGATGTGGGCGCTCGTTGCCGCGGGCACGGTGGCGTGGGCAGGCGCGATCGTGGTCGTGGGCCGGGCCTCGCAGTAAGGACGCACCCCCGCCGGGGTCCCTCCCTTCCCTCGCGCCGGCCCTCCCCCTCCGGCTCGCCTGAAGGCGAGCCTACCCGCGAAAATCGATGCTGCCAACGCTGGTTGTTAAGAAGCTACCCCGACGCTCGCGAGTGCATCATCCCCGCGCCGCCCGCGAGCGTCCGCCGCAGGCACACAGCGACCCACATCCGGAACGGCCTCCACGTTTCCGCCAGCCTCTCCAGCGTGACGACATCCGGCTCCGCGTCGAGCCCGTACTCAGTCTGGATCGCACCCATCAGCCTCGGTTCGCGTGTCGGCAGCTCGTCCACGGCGCTCAGCGCTCGCAGCCGCACGAGCTGCGACCCGAACTCTCCGATTCCGTACAAGCGCTGCAACCGCTCGAGCGATTCGTCTTGGGGCAGCGCGCGCAGCATCTCGGTATCGACCTCGCCGGCGAGCGCGGCGCGACCCAGGCGGTTGAGGTATTCGACCTTACGGCCGAAGAGTCCTCGATATGACTCGAGCTCGAGCAGGCGCGCAGGATCTGGAAAAGTCCAGAGGACGTGACCGTGAACGTTCACCTCATGACCTAGCTCACGGCACATGCGGTCTTTGATCGCCTGCGCCTGCCGCATGTTGATCCTCGTCGACATCACGCACCACGCCGCGGCTTCGTAGGCGTCCGACCAGTTCACCGGCCGGAAGCCCGGAAACCTGCGCTGCAGCATCCCCACCACGCGGTCGCGCGTGCCAACTTCGGGCCACGAGCGCCCGTCCACGTCGAGGCTGAGGATGCGGGCCACCTGGCGTTCAACCGCTCTGACATCGGCGCTGCCGTAGACCTCGCCGCGCACAATCCCCGACTCACCTTGCGTCAGGCAGACGCCGACAGGCTTCCAGCCTTCATCGGTAAGGAACGCGAGGTGTAGGTGGCCGGTGGCTGCTCCGCCGGCCGCCGGCGCTTCATGCCACGCGCCGATGAAGTTAGCCGACTCCTCCAACGAGTAAGGGCCGAGTGGCTCGATCAGGAAGGTTTGTGCCGCGGTTTTCGTCATCATGCTCGCGATTATGCAAGGCAATTGTTGCCATCATCTGTCATCATCTGAAAAGAATGCGAGCGGATCGCGTCCTCGCGCTGCTGTTCCTCCTGCAGGCACGCGGCCGTCTCACCGCTAGCGAGCTGGCGGCGCGGCTCGAGGTCTCCAGGCGTACGGTTTATCGCGACGTCGACGCACTCGGCTCGGCAGGTGTGCCGGTTCACGCCGACCCTGGTCCCAACGGCGGCATTGAGCTGATGGCCGGCTGGAGGACCGACCTCACCGGTCTCACCGGGCCGGAGGTCGAGGCCCTTTTCACGTCAGCGGCCGGGCCGACCTTCGAAAGCGCGATGGGAAAGCTGGCAGCCGCCCTTCCCGGCGAAGGCGGCAGACGGGCAGGGAGGATCAGGGAGCGCCTGCTGGTGGATTCCGCGGGCTGGGGCCGCCGCTCATCGCAAGCGTCCCCACACCTCCGCATGGTTCAAGACGCGGTGTTCGGCGACAGACGCCTGCACCTTCGCTACCGGCGCGCGGAGGCTCAGGTGGTCGAGCGCGAGGTGGACCCGCTGGGGCTGATCATCAAAGCCGGCGTCTGGTACCTGCTCGCTGACGTCGAAGGCGACCGGCGTCTGTTTCGCCTTTCGCGCATCGAAGAGGCGCGAGCACTCGATGCACCGGCGCGCAGGCCGAAACGATTCGACCTGGCGAAAGCCTGGCGGGAGCAATCCGCGCATTGGGATTCAGGCCGAGCCGGCTATGAGGTCGCCGTCATGGCCGCCAGCGACGACGACCTGGCGCTCGTTCTGCGCGTCTCAGGTGACAGGGTGGTCGGCGAGCCGCGCCGGCGCATCGTGCGCTTGGCGTTCCCGGCGCTCGAGCCCGCGGCGGCTTTCGTGAGCTCGTTCGGCGCCAGGGTCGAAGTCCTGGAGCCGGCCGAGGTCCGCGCCGAGCTGGCACGGCGCGGGGCCGACCTCGTGAAGCTCTACGGACGGCCAGGCACAAAAAAAGCCGGCCGCAGAAGCGACCGGCCGTAAAGCTCAGCTCAGTTACGCGAGCTTGATGCGATTCGCGCGCGGGCCCTTCTGGCTCGGCTCGATCTCAAAGCTGACGCGCTCTCCGCCCGCCAGTGAGTCGAAGTTCACGCTCGAGTCGAGTCCGGTGCGGTGGAAGAAATACTCACGCCCGTCCTCTGCGGCAATGAACCCGAACCCGCGGTCGGATACAAGCTTCTTGATTGTGCCTGTCGGCATCTGCAACTCCTCTTCTCGAAAGAAAATCTCGCGAACGCTCGGGTCCTTTCGAGAAGAATCGACGACCGCGGCGAACATCGCCCGACTTCCGGACGACGAAATTACATTACCACGCGATCGGCGGGCCCAAACCGAGCGCTCAAAGGGCCACCAGGGCCACCCCGACCACGGTCGCCACGGCACCTGACAACTTCAGGGCGGCGGCCTCGCGCTCGTGCAGCTTCCACACTCCCCACACCGCCACCGCGACAACGGCGACCTCCCGCACCGGGGCGACGACCGAGAGCGGCGCGATGCTGAGCGCCACCAGTACGAGCAGGTAGCCGCCCCACATGAAGAGCCCGATCAACGTCCCCTGCCGCCAGCCAATCGGTGCCGCCGCTGCCGCATGCCGCGTGAACCTGGCGCCCACCCACCGCGCGACTACGATTCCGGCCGCCAGCAGCACCACGAGCAGCCAGCCGTAGAGCCAGGGGGCGGCGAGCCGTACCCCCACCCGATCCACCGCGCTGTACGCCGCGATGGCCACCCCCGTCAGCAATGCGGGCAACGTCGCGCGACCGCTGGCCTGCGGCAGCGTGACGGCGAGGATGCCGGCCAGTAGAAGGGCGACGCCGACCAGCTGATGCGTCGCCAGTCGCTCGCCCAGGACGCCGATGCCGACCAGCACCGCCAGGAGCGGCGCCGAGCCGCGTGCGATCGGGTAGACGACCGAGAGCTCGCCTCGCCGGTAAGCAGCCGAAAGCAGAAACAGGTACGTGAGCTCGAGCACCGCCGAGGTGGCCGCGAGACCCGCGACGGGCCAGCCCAGGCCCGGCCGGCCGGTCGCGAGCCACGCGACCAGCGCGGGCGGCGTCATCAGCGCGGCGCCGGCGACGGTGGCGCGCTGCAGGGTGCTGATTGGGTCGCCGCTGACCTTGACGAGGACGTTCCACGTGCCGTGCAGCGCGGCCGCGGCGAGAGCGAGTGCGATCGCGGCGGGGATCAAGGCACGCAAATTAAACACGTGCGAGAATCGCCCGCAGGCAGGGGTGCGATGAGCAAGACCTTTTTCGAGCCGCTGAGTGGGCTCGACGCGTGGTTCCTTTATGCGGAGCGGTATGAAGCGCCGCTCCACATCGGAGCCACGTACATCTTCGAAGGCACGCCCCAGGTGAAAGGCGGCCGCGGCGCGCTTGGCCTCGCCCGGACCATCGAGGATCGGCTTCACCTCGTGCCGCGCTATCGCCAGAAGGTGATGTGGCTGCCAGGCAACCTTGGCAACCCGGTGTGGGTCGACGACCCCGATTTCGACCTGTCGTATCACGTCCGGCGCGCGGCTTTGCCCAGCCCAGGCGACGAAGCCGCGCTCCGGGATTACACCGCGCGATTGTTCGCGCGGCCTCTCGACCTCAACAAGCCGTTGTGGGAGATGACCGTCGTCGAAGGGCTCAGCGGAGGCCGTGTCGCCGTTGTCAACAAGGTGCACCACGCGATGGTCGACGGCATCTCCACCGTGGACCTGGCTACATTGCTTCTCGACGCGGAGCCGACTCCGACCAGCTACGGCCGTCCCAAACGTTGGAAGCCGCGTCCGGCGCCAAGCAGCACCGAGCTGCTGCGCCATTCGATCGACGCCATCTCGCCTGCCGGCGCGCTCAACAAGCTTGCGAGCCTGCGACCGCGGCAGATCCTCGAGGCCGTCGCACATTCGCCGTGGTCCGGCGGGCTGCAGCTTGCGCTGGCCTGGCTGAGGCCTGGCACGCCACTCTTCTTCAATCGCCCCATCGGACCGCACCGCCGAGTGCAGTCGGTGCGCGTGCCCCTTCAGCATTTGAAAGACGTCAAGACCGCGTTCGGCGGCACGGTCAATGACGCCGTTCTCGCCGTGATCGCTGAAGCCATGTGGCGCTGGCTCGATGATCGCGGCGAGCCCATACCTGACGCGCTGCGCGTTTTTGCGCCGGTCAGCGTCCGCGATAGCACAGAGCGCTACAAGCTCGGAAACATGGTCAGCGCGATGGTGGTCGAGATCCCGCTCGGCGCCATGACTCCCAAGGAGAGGGTCAGCCGAGTCACAGCAGCCACCGGCGACCTCAAGAGATCGCGGCAGGCGGTGGCCGCAGGCACGCTGACGCAGCTGGCCATCTGGGCTCCGGCGACGCTGCAGGCGCTGGCGGGCCGCGTGATGAGCTCGCAACCGATCTGGTCTCGCCAATCGGTCGTCAACATCGTGGCCACCAACGTGCCCGGCCCGCAGATGCCGTTTTACACCGGCGGCTCACAGCTCCTGGAGTTCTGGCCGCTGGTCGCCATCTATCACTCGTTGGGACTGAACCTCGCAATCGTTTCCTACAACGGCAGCGTCCATTTCGGGATGCTCGCCGACCGCGACCTGGTGCCCGACCTCGACGATTTCGCCAAGCATCTCGAACAGTCGGCGGCGGATTTTCACGAGGCGACCACCAAGACCCGCGCTTCAGGCCTTCGGCGTGCCGGCCGCGCGTCGAGGTCGCGCAAGAAGCCGGCCAAGAAGCCGGTAGACCTCGGGGTTGATGACCAACCCGTTGTGGCTGCCCCAAACGGCGATCGAGGGGATGTCCGGGCGGATGCAGCTGCGGAAGTTCACGACATCGTCTGAGCGCGTGTAGATGGAGGTGGTCGGCACCGCCGGCGCCTGGCGCAGGTCGTAGGCGAACCTTCCCTCGGCGCGCAGCCGCAGGCCGAAGCCGATCTCGTTCGCGGTTCGCACGACGCCGACCGCCGCCTGCGTCAGCGGGGTGATGTCCGATTGATCGGCGAGTGGGGAGCCGAGCGCGATCACCTGCTCGATCGCATCGGGCCGCCGCTGCGCGAGCACCTTGGCGAGCAGGCCGCCGCGGCTGTGCCCGACGAGCGTGACGCGCGAAGGGTCGCTCGCACGAATTTCGTTCAAACGCCGCCGCAGCCCGGCGAGCATGTGCTCAGACGCGCGGACGTTGAAATAGATCCCCGACATGTGCGCGCTGTAACCGATGCGCTCGAGCCATCCGTGCATCACTCTCAGCGACCAGTCGCCTGACAGGAAGCCAGGCACGAGCAGAACCGGGCGGCCGTCTCCATGAGGTACGCCGCGACCGCGAAAGACCGGATCTCGCAGCAGCGCGGACAGCTCGCGCAGGGCGAGAGGATCCGGGAGCTTCATAGAGCAGGGATGGTAGGTTGTCCGCGCTTTGGAGCGGACTGTCCGACCATCGGGGCGTGTCCTGAGATCCTGATCGTCCGATTAACATACAGTCTGTTAATCTGTGCCCGTGGAAGCCAGGCACGACCTCGGCAAGCGCCAGGCCGGTGTCGACCGCACCCGGGCGGCCGTGCTGACGGCGGCGCGCGAGCTGGTGGCTGCCGGGGGCGGCTCGAACCTCAGCGTAGGGGCGGTGGCTCGTCGGGCCGGCGTTTCTAGACTCACGATCTACAACCGTTTCGGCTCTCGATCGGAACTGCTCCGCGCGGTCGCCGGCGAGGCCCACCGGCGGACCGTCCCGGCGCCCGCCGGCAGTGCCGGCGATGCCCTCGAGGAGCTCAGAAACCGCATCGCCGCCGCTTGCGCGACGTGGTCGTCCGATCCCGCCTTGTTCCGTGCTCTTCCGGCAGTCACCTCGACCGCGGACCCGGCCGCGCTGAAAGACCGCGCCCTGGCAGAGAGGCTGGCGGCCGCCGACCAGCTCCGTCCCGGCTGTTCGCTGAAGGAAGCCGAAGACGTCATCGGCGCCATCAGCTCGTTCGCGGTGTTCGACCGCCTCCACCAGGACGGCAGGCGTTCGCCGGGCGCGGTCGCCGACATCCTCATGCGTTTGGCAGGCGCCATCCTCAGTCCCGCGTCGTAGGATTGACGCAGTGCGCCATAGGATCGCCGACCTGGACGGGCCGGTCCACTACATCGATTTCGGCGGCGCAGGCCCAGCGATGCTCATGGTTCACGGTCTCGGCGGCAATGCACTGAACTGGATGGCCGTCGGCCCGGAGCTGGCGCAGCGATACCACGCGATCGCCATCGATCTTGCGGGCTTCGGACAAACGCCTCTCTACGATCGATCCGCGACCGTCGGCGCCAATGCCGACCTCGTGCAGAGGTTCATCGCGAAGGTCATCGGCGAGCCGGTGGTCCTGATGGGCAACTCGATGGGCGGCCACATCGCCATCCTGGTGGGCGCCGACCACGCCGATTCGGTGACCGACTGCATCCTGGTCGATCCAGCCGTCCCCATCCCCATCGCGCACGTGCGCAGACCCGACCCGGCGATGCTCGGCGTCGCGGCGGCGCTCTCCATCCCAGGCCTGGCAGAGGTCCTATTCGATCGAAGGGTGCGCGAGCTCGGGCCCGAAAGGCTTGTCGAACAGTCGATGGCGCTGGTTTGCGTCGACCCGTCTCGTGTCGACCCGAAGGTCGTCGAAGCGCACGTGCAGCTCACGCGAGAGCGGGCGCGCCTCGGTCTCCAGAACAGCCGCGCGTTCCTCCAGGCCTCGCGCTCGATCGCGCTGAGGATGGCCGATCCGCGCTTCTGGAACCGCGTCAAGCGCGTGACGGCGCCGACTCTTGTGATCCATGGATCCCTCGACCGCGTGATCCCGGTGGCTGCGGCGCGAGAGCTCGTCCGGCGCCGGCCAGACTGGACCCTCCGCGTCCTCGAAGGAGCCGGCCACGTGCCGATGATGGAGACCCCCGAGGCGTTTCTGAGCGTTCTAAATGAGTGGCGGGCGTATAGAATCGCACCCGAGCCCGCTGCGGTTTCATAACGGAGTCGCACTCAGAACTTAACTTGGAATCGGTCTCACAACATCACAGCAGGCGACGCGGTCGATGGGAGGAGGTCGCAGCCTCGATCCTGCCCGACCTGCGGCACCTTGGCACGTGGGACCCGATCCCCCCGATGTGGCTCGAGGGCCGCATCTACCTCGAATACCTGAGCCTCATCCGCGACCCCGTCTACCGAGGAGTCGAGGTGCCGCCTGGTTTGGGACGCCCTGTGATCCTCATCCCGGGATTTCTAGCCGGCGACTGGACGCTCCGCACGCCGTTCGGGTGGCTGCGCCGAATCGGTTACCGGCCGCAGATGGCCGGCGTCGCGTTCAACGTCATGTACTCGGAGGTCATGCTTCGGCCGTTGCTCGACGCTCTGCAGCACCTGCAGCACCGCACCGGTGCGCGCGTATCGCTTGTCGGCCACAGCCGCGGCGGGGTCCTGGCGAAGGTACTTTCGCATCGCAAACCCGAGCTCGTGGAGCAGGTCATCACACTTGGGTCGCCGCTCAACGACCCGTTCGACGTCCATCCGTTGACGATGGCAGGCGTGCGCGCCGCGCATGTCTACAACGTTTTTCGCTACGGACATCCGGCCTCGGTGGAGATGCGATTCCTACGCGACCTGGCGGCGCCGCCGCGAGTGCCGACGACATCGATCTATTCGCGGTCCGACGGCGTCGTGAACTGGAGGGCGTGCTTGCGCCGTGACGTCAATGCAATCGAGGTCAAGGGCAGCCATGTCGGCCTTGCTTTGAATCCGGAGGTTTACCGAATCCTTGCCCACCTCCTCCCCGCTCCCTGGCGCGCGTGACTGTATAAGCTGGTGGCCCTATGACCAAGCGCAAGCGCTCGACCCCCAAGGAACCGACGCCGGGCGTCCCCGGCGCGGGCGGCGAAAGCGAGCCTTCGGTCCACGTCAGCTCGGACATGCTCGCCGGCAGCCCCGACGTCTTCGCGCCGAGCAAGGAAGAGCCGGCTGAGAGCTCCGATGCCTCCGCGATGAGCGCGGACGCGAAGCCGGAAGAGGAACCAGCTCCCGCCTCCGAAACATCATCTGCGTTCGATGAGTCGTCATCGATGAGCGCTGAGGCGCCGGCACCACCGGCCGAGGCGCCCGCCGAGCCGCCGGCCACCGAGGCCGTGACTACGACGACCCCCCCGCCGCCTGCCTACCAGCCCAGGCCTCCGGCTATGGTCGCTCCCGGGCCGGCCCAGCGCCGAGCCGGATCCACCGTCGCCCTTGGTGTGGTCCTGGTCGTCCTCGGTTTGTTCGCGCTGCTCGTTCAGTTCACGGGCTTCGATCCCGGCGGGAGCTGGCCGCTGTTCATCGTCATCCCAGGCTTGACCCTTTTGATCGTCGGGTTCGTCAGCCTCGGCACCGGCGCGCTCATCCCGGGCGCGATCCTGACCGTGATCGGGTTGATCCTCGCCTACATGAACGCGACCCAGGACTGGCCGGCCTGGGCATTCGCCTGGCCGCTCGTCGCGCCGGGCGGAGTCGGTCTCGGGATCTGGCTCCAGGGCCTGCGCAACCACGATGCGCAGCTGCTCCGCCAGGGTCGCGTGCTGATGTTCGTCGCCCTGCTCATCTTCATGATCGGCTTCGTCATCTTCGGAACGATCTTCCGGATCAGCGAAACCGACTACGGATTGTTCGGCAAGGCCGCGCTGCCGGGACTCCTCATCGTGATCGGCATCGTGCTGCTCGCCCGCAGCATCCAGCGCAGCCGAACCAGTTAACTAGGCCGGGCGAGCTCCCGGAGCCGCGATGCAAGATCGTCGCGGCTGATCTGGTATTCGCTGCCGACGCGATACTGCTTGAAGCCCATCTTCGTGTTGATGGCCAGCATCGGCGCGTTCGAGCCGGCGTTTTCGGTGGTGAACCACTCCGCCGCCGGATAGAGCTCGTGGATGTGAATCGCCATCGCTGCCTTCAGCCACTTGCCGAGCCCGCGGCCTCGAGCTTCAGGCCGCACCCCGGTGAAGCCCTGGAAGACGATGGTCGGGTTGTAGCTCGCGTAGATCATGTCGGTGATCCCGGAGATGACGCCGTCGGGCTCGCGGGTGAACATCACGTGCGGGATCCGACCCGACATCTCGTTGCTCGCGTACCACTCGACCATGACCTCGGGCGTGATGACCTCATCGCCGTGGTCGAGATCCTCCATCGGAATCGTGTTGAGCATCGCCGACAGCTGGGGCGCATAGTCGGCTCGCAGCACCTCGGGCATGGGTCCGTCGTATGACTCGAGCCTGGTTTCGGGCGAGCCCTTGCGTCCCTCCTCGACCCAGCGCCGCATCATCGCCCAGTCCAGGTCCGCGAGCTTCAGCCGGTTCTCCGCGCCCGTGAACTTGTTCTGGGCGCCAAGCCACTTGAGAAACGCGTGACCTGATTCTTCCTCGGTTCCGAAACCAACCGTTGAGTACGAATGGCGCTTCATGATCTCCAGGACCAATGGGATCCAGCTGCGACCGATGCCCTGGCGCCGGTGGTCGCGATGCACCGACCCATCAGCCCACAGCAGATGCTTGCCGGATTCGTACTCGGGAGAACCAGGCTTGACGGCACCCGCGTCGAACCAGCTCAGCATCACGCCACCTGACGCGATCTCGTATCGGAAATGGACGTGGAATGGGTCCTCGCGCTTCATGTCCTTCTCGACGACGTCGTCGGGCGTGATCGGATCGTCGGGACGCGTCTCAGCGTGCCGAAGTCGGCGGTACGCGTGGTAGCGCGCCCAGAAATCGAGGCCGGCGTTCGCCGCATCGACCTCGACCGGGGTCCAGCGAGCCGTCATGAGATGGAGAGGATAATCGCTGACCAATGTCCGAGGCGAAGCGATTCAAGGTCGGCGTCACGATCCATCCGCAGCAGTGCACGATCCAGCAGCTGCGCGACGCCTGGCGGCGCGCCGACGAGCTGGGTGTCGACAGCATCTGGTTCTGGGACCATTTCTTCCCACTCTACGGCGACCCCGACGGCAATCAATTCGAGTGCTGGTCGCTGCTCGCCGCGGCGGCCGTAGACACGAAAGTGCCGCAGATCGGTCCCATGGTCACCTCTATCGGCTATCGCAATCCCGACCTCATCGCGTACATGGCCGGCACCATCGATCAACTTTCAGGAGGACGGTTCGTCCTCGGGCTCGGGGCGGGATGGTTCGAGCGCGATTACGACGAATACGGATTCGACTTCGGGGAGGCGCGTGATCGGCTGCGCACCCTCGGGGACGCGCTGCCAAGGATCAAAGAGCGAATCCAGAAGCTGAAGCCGGGGCCCGCGGGCCCGATGCCGATCCTCATCGGCGGCGGAGGCGAGAAGGTGACCCTTCGGCTGGTGGCGGAGCATGCGCAAATGTGGAATGCGCTTGGAGATCCGGACGGGTACGCGCGCAAATCGAAGATCCTCGACGAGTGGTGCCACCGCATCGGGCGGGATCCGAGGGAGATCGAGCGCACGGCCAATGTGACCGTCAGCTCACCCCGACAGATTCAGGAGTGGCTCGATGCCGGCCTGCAGCATTTCGTCCTCAGGCTTGCGTACCCGTTCGACACCAAGGCGCTCAGCCGTGTCCTCAAGGAGCGCTCCTAGACTCCCCCGGGCGCGGACGTCGAAACGGGGGCGATTCCGCGTCCACGGCGATTCGCTGCCACTCGCGCATCGCCTGCAGCAGCTGCTCGGTGGGCACGCCGAACGTGTTGCGAATCGCGCCGTCGTAATACGAGAAGCCGCGTAGGCGCTGCAGCAAGCTCTTGGGAGCGTGCACCAGCGCGCGATTGAGGCGGAAGAAGATGACATTGGGTCGCAGTTTGGGGTCCTGCCACTCGCCATCCTCAGACATCCGCACGCCGCTGAACGCGCCGAGGCGCGCACCAACCAGGTCGGTGACGTGGATCCAGCGCGCCGAGCGCTCCCGGCCTTTAGCGCCATAACGGAATCCGTCCTTGGTGAGGGTCAGAGGCTCGCCCATCCCCTGCATCGCGGTGAAGTAGAAAGCGTTCAGCCCGACCATCACCAATACGGCCAGCGGCGCGATCCACAGATAGCCCCGGTTGGCAAACACCGCCAGAAAGAGGGCGATGGGAAACACGACCCAGCCCACCAGACGGATGCGGCGAAAGACGGTCGGCAGCTCGGGCGCGGGCAAGACGAGCTCGCCTTCAGCCCGCGGCCCGAGGCCGGTGGCTTGGACCGGCCGGCGTCGCCAGGCTTCGCTGATGTGGATGGCGGTCGCGGTTGCGCCCCCGATCCCGATGACGTAGATCACGAGCAGGGCGACCGTGACCAGCAACACGACCTCCCCGCCGTCCACCGGCCCGATTGTAGGTCGGGGTCTGATCACCATGGTGCATCACAACAAACGAGGCCTGGATTTGTGGGTTGTGCACTAACCAAAGCCGCTCTCACCGCCTAGGATTCGTGGCACCACACCCTCTTCGCGGCGCGAGCCTCCTGCCGTCATCGGCCGGGGGCTCGCTTTATATCCGGCAGGTAGGCCTGCCCGATAGATGGAGTTACACATTGCCGGAGGCGTTTGGAAGCCGCACGCCTGGTGACGGCCGGAGAAAATCCGGCCTAAGGCTCCACTCAGTCTGTCTTAGGCTGCTTTGACTGCGTTGACCAGCTTGGTCAACGAGTCCTTGGCGTCTCCAAACAACATGATGGTTTTCGGGTCGTAGAGGAGATCGTTGTCGATGCCCGCGAATCCAGGTCGCATCGAGCGCTTCATGAAGACGATGTTCTTGGCCTGGTCGGCGTTGAGAATTGGCATGCCGTAGATCGGGCTGCCAGGTGTGCTGCGCGCCGCGGGATTGACGACGTCGTTGGCGCCGACCACGAGCACGACGTCGGCGTCCTTGAACTCGTCGTTGATCTCGTCCATCTCTTTCAGCTGCTCGTAAGGGACGTTCGCCTCCGCGAGAAGCACGTTCATGTGACCGGGCATGCGGCCGGCAACGGGATGAATGGCGTAGTTCACCTCCACGCCTTTCTTCTCGAGCAGGTCCGCGAGCTCGCGCACGGCGTGCTGCGCTTGCGCAACCGCGAGTCCGTATCCGGGGACGATGATGACGCGCCGCGAGTAGGCGAGCAGGGTGGCCAGGTCCTCGATCGAGCTGGTCCTGACGCTCCGACCCTCCTTCCCGGCCGTGGCCCCCGAAGTCGCTCGTACCTGGCCGAACGCGCCGAACAAGACGTTGCCCAGCGACCGACCCATGGCATCGCTCATGAGCTTCGTTAGCAGGCTGCCGGAGGCGCCCACGAGCGTGCCGGCGACGATGAGCGAGAAGTTGTTGAGCGTGAACCCGCTCGCGGCGACGGCAAGCCCGGTAAATGCGTTGAGCAGCGAGATCACGACCGGCATGTCCGCTCCGCC
>Ga0209160_1000692_pt1 | contig 27977 bp, 19 predicted proteins | sample GraSoiAngelo_153_FD_186167 | JGI IMG/M metagenome (GOLD analysis project Ga0209160, IMG submission 186167) | Grasslands soil microbial communities from the Angelo Coastal Reserve, California, USA - 14_1009_12_40cm (SPAdes) (version 2) | ecosystem: Environmental > Terrestrial > Soil > Grasslands ...
TAAACTTTCTTGCAATGGCGGCGGAGGACCAACTCGGCTTCAGCTTCAAGCCACTACACCGGCGCATCTGGACGGTGCGCGATCTGATTGCCGCGGTGCGCACGCAGCTCGAACAGGAATACACCGATGCCTGGGTGGAAGGGGAGATTTCAAATTTTCGGGCGGCGGAGTCGGGACATCTTTACTTCACGCTGAAAGACCAAGGGGCGCAGATTCGTACGGTGATGTTTCGCTCGTCAGCAAGGTTGTTGCGGTTTCGTCCGGAAAACGGGATGCAGGTGGTGGTTCGGGGACGGGTGACGATATATGAAGATCGCGGCGAGCTGCAAATATCGGCTGAGTACATAGAACCCAAAGGCGCGGGCGCATTACAGGTCGCATTCGAGCAGCTCAAAGCGAGGCTGGGAGCAGAAGGGCTTTTCGATGTGACGCGGAAGAAGGCTATTCCGGCGCTGCCGCGAAGGATCGGGATTGTGTCTTCCGCGCAGGCAGCGGCGTTGCGGGATATCCTCAACATCCTGCGGCGGCGTCACAGGACAGCGAGCATCCTGATATATCCCGCACAAGTGCAGGGTGAAAATGCGCCTATCGAAGTGAGCGCGGGCATTCGCTACTTCAATAAGGCGCGGAATGTGGATGTAATTATTGTGGCACGGGGTGGTGGTTCTGCGGAAGATCTGGCGGCGTTCAATCACGAAGGCCTGGCACGAACTGTGGCCAGTTCGGCGATTCCAATTATTTCCGCGGTAGGACATGAGACGGATTTTACGATTATTGATTTCGTCGCGGACTTGCGCGCGCCTACGCCGTCGGCGGCTGCGGAGTTGGTGATTCGCTCGCGGCAGGAGGTGGAAGAGCAGGCGGAAGGACTGCATCGGCGTCTGGTTTTGGGAATTCGCTATCGTGTGGCGGTGGCGCAGCGCGCGCTGGTGGAATTGGCGCAACACGGCGCCTTCGGGCGCATGATGGACGGCATCAACCAGCGACAGCAGCGCCTGGATGATTTGCTCTACCGATTGGAGAGAGCGGAGCGGCAGATGTTCGAGCAGCATCGGCGGCGCTGGGAGCGGGCTGCGGCTGCCGTCCGGCATTATGATGTGCGCCGCATGTTGGCGGGGATCCGTCAGCAATTAGAGTCCCGCGTGGCGGCGATTGCCGGGGCCACTCACAACGTGCTTCTGCAGCGGCGCGGGCGGCTGGAACAACTTTCAGGAAGGCTTGATGCGCTCTCGCCGATGGCAATTCTGGAGCGTGGTTATGCGCTGGTTTTTGATGCGTCGGGGAAACTGGTGAAAGACGCAGCTCAGGTGCAGGTGGGCGAGGAGATATCCGCAAGACTGGCTCGCGGGGAAATCGGGGCGGTGGTGAAGAAGCGGTCGTGAGTTGATTTGGCACGCAGATTTGTCGCATCACCCAGGATTGAATTGTTTGGGAGGAATTTTTTGGAGAAGACAGTGGCGAGCACGATTGACCGCGATAGCGTTGACGCCACTTACGCGACGATTAAACCTTATGTACGGGTGACGCCTGTGGTGGAGGTGAACGGCAGGGATTTCGGCTTGTCCGATTTCACGTTGGTGTTGAAGATGGAGCAACTGCAACACTCGGGATCATTCAAGGTGCGCGGTGCGTTCGCGAACTTACTTAGCAGCAAGTTGCCTGCGGCGGGAGTGGTGGCGGCATCGGGTGGCAACCATGGCGCGGCGGTGGCGTATGCCGCGATGCGACTGGGAGTGCGGGCGAAGATTTTTGTGCCGACGGTATCGTCGCCGTCGAAGATTCAGAGAATTCGTGAATATGGAGCGGAACTGGAGGTTGTTGGCGAACGTTATGCCGATGCGCTCGCCGCCAGCGAAGCATGGCTTACGAAATCGGGCGCGTTGGCAGTGCATGCTTTCGATCAAGTTCAAACTGTGCTGGGACAGGGGACTACCGGCAAAGAACTTTCGGCACAGGCGCCCGGCCTGGACACCGTGCTGGTGCCAGTCGGGGGAGGCGGACTGATCGGGGGAATTGCGAGCTGGTATGGAGGAACCGCAAGAGTTATGGGAGTTGAACCACAAGCTGCGCCGACGCTGGCGGAAGCGCTGAAGGCGGGGCGTCCAGTTGATGCCGAGACGGGAAGTATTGCGGCGGACTCGCTGGCGCCGCGTCGAGTGGGGGAGTTGATGTTTCCGATCGCGCAAGCTTATGTGGAGAAAGTCGTGCTGGTTAGCGATGATGACATCCGGCAGGCACAGGCGGCGCTGTGGGAAGTGCTGCGACTGGTCGCGGAACCGGGCGGAGCCGCGGCGTTGGCGGGGCTGCTCGGCGGCGGGTACAGACCGCGCGATGGGGAACGGGTTGGAGTGATTATCAGTGGTGGCAACACGACTGCGGTAGATTTTGGGGAGCGGGTTCAGGCGAAGTAAATCCTGAGGTAATTCTGGGTATAAGCAGGTTCGCCGACATTGTCCTACGACGGTTGGGGGCTCGCGCAAGATGACAATTTGTGGCTTTCGGTAACCTCGGCGTGCAGGGATACTGGATTACAATTAGGCTGCGCGAGCAGGTTCGATTTTCTGCCGGAGAGGCTTTGAGTGATGCGGTTTTTAGGGCCGTGGCCACATCTGTCGGGCGTTTCGGCGATCGACATCATATTGGTTGCGGTCATCATTTATGAGTTTCTGATGCTGATCCGCGGTACGCGCGCGGCGCCCATGCTGGTGGGCGTGGCGGTGCTGGCGCTGGCGTTTTATTTTGCGCGGGTGGGCGAGCTCACTACCCTCAACTGGCTCATCAGTACTCTGCTTCCCTACGTGGTGTTTACCCTGATTGTGGTTTTTCAATCTGAAATCCGCCATGCGCTGGCAAGGTTGGGCAGCCGTCTAACGTTTAGCCGGACCTCCAGCTCCGAAGCTGACGCTTACGACGACATTGTGCTGGCAGCGAATCTTTTTTCGCAGAATCAGACTGGCGCGCTGATCGTGATCGAACGGGAAATTGGGCTGCGGACCTATATTGAAAGCGGGGTTCCATTGGACGCGCGCCTCTCCTATGATTTGCTGGCTACGATTTTCCGTCCCAGCGCGCCTCTGCATGATGGCGCAGTGATTGTGCAGGAGGAACGTATTGCGGCCGCAGCCTGCTTCCTTCCGCTCTCCATGAACCCTGTGCTTTCCACGCAGATGGGAACGCGGCACCGGGCCGGCATCGGCATCACGGAGGAAACTGACGCGATCGCGATGATAGTGTCGGAGGAAACAGGTGCGATCAGTTTGGCAGTGGCGGGAAAAATTGAGCGCGACATGACCGTCGAGCAACTACGTGAGCGACTCAGCGGACTGCTGAAACGCTACGTGGCGCGATCCACTTTGCCGACCGCGATTGCGAACGGCAGCGAACAATTTCCGGATGTCGAAAGCCCTCCGCGCGCTTCAGTGTCTCGCAATATTGATTCAGGACTGCATTCACGGAGTGGATCGCTGGACACCGATCTTTAGAGATGGATTGTTAAATGGCCGACTTCTTTCGCCGCTACGTGCTCCACAATCTTGGCCTCAAGCTGCTTTCGCTTGTCCTCGCGGTGGGGTTGTGGGTGGCGGTTGCCCGGGATCCTATTGCTGAGGTTGCGGTATCTGTGCCGATTGAATTTCATCGTATTCCTGACAATCTTGAAATCTCATCGGAAAGCATTCCGCAAGCGCAGATTCGGGTGCGCGGCCCGGAGCGACTGGTGCGGGGACTGCGTCCCGCGGACATACATGTAGAAATCGATCTGGCGGGCACAAAACCGGGTGAGCGCACTTTCGATCTTACGGCCCAGCAGGTGCGTGAACCGCGCGATTTGGAAGTGGTGCAGATCGTTCCCAGCCAGTTTCACATCGCCTTCGATACGCGGGTCACTCGTGAGGTGGAAGTGCGTCCGCGGGTGATTGGAAATTTTGCTCCAGGATTGCGCATTGCCAGTGCAGTAGCTGATCCTCGCATGATCGCGATCACCGGACCACGACGGCGGGTGGAAGCCGTAGACAGCGCGATTACTGATCCGGTGGATGCCACTGGCACGGTGGAGCGGGCTTCATTCACCACCCATGCTTATGTTTCTGACCCACTGGTACAACTGGTGCGTCCGGCGCCGGTGCGCGTGACCGTGATTATGGAAAAGATACGCAGTTCATCCGGCGGGTTTTAGATCGTGACAGCATGAGCCAGACACGACAACTGTTCGGGACTGACGGCATTCGCGGGGTGGCGGGAGAGTTTCCGCTGACACGCGCAAGTACGCTCATGATCGGACGCGCTTTGGGACACGACCTGGTTCGCATGAACCCGCGAGCGAGAGTGGTAATTGGCCAGGACACGCGCGATTCAAGCCAGTGGATCGCCGACCAGGTTGCTACAGGTTTAGCTTCGACTGGAGTCGAGGTTGCGAGCGCGGGGGTGATCACGACGCCGGGAATAGCGTATCTGGCACGGTCGCGCAGATTCGATGCCGGGGTGGTTATTTCTGCGTCGCACAATCCGTGGACGGACAACGGGATCAAGGTGTTTTCCGGCGACGGCTATAAACTGCCGGACTCACACGAACTGGCTATTGAGAAGGAAATCTTCGCGCTTTTGTCATCGCCAGAGGGCTTGCCTGCAAAATCGGCGGCAGCGGGAGGAGGTTCGGCGCCGAGCTTACCGGGCGACGCGGCACTTCGCCGCGCCTACGTGGAATGGCTGGCAAGTAACGTGGCGACTGATTTAAGCAAGCTTCGCGTGCTGGTAGATTGTGCGCACGGCGCCGCGACGGTCGAGGCCCCTGAATTGTTCCGCGCCTGCGGGATTCAGGCGACATTTCTAAACGCCGCGCCCGATGGCAAGAACATTAATGAAGGCTGTGGAGCGCTGCATCCCGGCACTGTGGCCGCGGCGGTGGCGAGATCCGAGTTTGATCTGGGCGTGACTTTTGATGGCGATGCCGATCGCGTTCTTTTTAGTGATGCTAACGGTAATGTGATCAACGGCGATGCTGTCCTTTTGCTCGCCGGACGGGATATGCAGGCACACGGAAGGCTGGCTAAATCCCTGGTGGTAGCTACAACGATGTCGAACATGGGTTTGGAAATCGCGCTGAAACATTCCGGAATAGTCATGCTGCGGGCGAACGTTGGCGACAAGTACGTGCTCGAGGAAATGCGCAAGTCGGGTGCGACTTTGGGGGGAGAACAGTCGGGACACGTAATTTTTCGAGATGGCGAGGCGACTACCGGTGACGGGCTGCTAACTGCGGTACGGGTTATGGAAATCATGGCCCGCAGCGGACGGTCACTGGCCGATCTGGTGAGTGATCTGAAAGTCTTGCCTCAGACAATCCAGAATATCCGAGTGCGCGAGAAGGTTCCCTTCGCCGAGGTTCCCGAGGTACAGCGCGCCATCGAAGCCGCCCAGCGCGAGTTGAATGGGAATGGGCGCGTGGTGGTGCGCTATTCCGGAACCGAGGCGCTGGCGCGGGTTATGGTGGAGGCGGACACGGAAGAGAAGATGCGCCGGATTGCGAACGGGATCGCCGACGGCATCACGCGGGCTTTAGGCGCGTAATCACCAGTGTCCCTGAGCGCAATTGGCGACCAGTGATGGATACACTCCGCGAGCTCGCCGAATTATGGAATTTGGGCTTGCTGGTGGCGGTGTTCGGGATTCTAGGCTGGTTCGTCTACTCGGTGTTCTTGCGAAAATTCATTCGCGCCCGGAGAATTGCGAATCTGAGATTTAAGCGGATGGCTCGCGAACGGACAGAGGAGCGATTGAATCACTAAACCATTGAGTCATTGAATCATTTGCCATTGAACTCCAGGTCCCGCCAGTTTGGTCCGACGCCAATTTCAACCAAGAGCGGCACAAGTAAGGGATGAACATTCTCCATTTGATCCCGAACGAGGGCGCGCATGGTTTCAATCTCTGACTCGGGAACTTCGAACACCAGTTCGTCGTGAACTTGCAGCGTCATTCGCGATTTCAGTTTTTGTTGGCGTAATGCAGCATCAATGCGAATCATTGCCAGCTTGATCAGGTCGGCTGCGGTTCCCTGGAGCGGAGTGTTCACCGCGGTACGTTCGGCGAAACCGCGAAGATTGGCGTTCTTCCCATTGATGTCTGGAATCGGACGGATGCGGCCGAACAGGGTTTTTACTTTCTGGTCGCGACGAGCTTGGTCGAGTATCTGGTCGATGAAAGTTCGAACTCCCTTGTATTTTTCAAAGTAGGCGTTGATGAATTGTTTGGCTTCACTGGTGTCAATGCCGAGATTTTGTGACAGCCCGAAGGGCGAGAGACCATACACGATACCGAAGTTGACGACTTTCGCCTGGCGACGGTGGTCGGCGGTGACCATGAGCGGCGGCACCCCACACACCTGGGATGCGGTCAGAGTATGGATGTCATCGCCACGGCGATAGGCTTCGACTAGCAGCGGATCCTTGGAGAAGTGCGCCAGCAGCCGCAATTCGATTTGCGAGTAATCCGCAGCTAGCAGCACGTGTCCTGGCTCAGCGATGAAGGCGGCGCGAATTTCCCGTCCCAGCTCGGTTCGAATCGGAATGTTCTGCAAGTTCGGATTGGTGGAGGACAGCCTTCCGGTTGCGGTGCCGGTTTGTCCGAAGGTGGTGTGCAGGCGGCCGCTGACGGGGTTCAGTAGAGCGGGCAGGGCGTCAACGTAAGTGGATTTCAGCTTGGAAAGTTGCCGATACTCGAGCACCCGCCGCGGGGCTTCGTGTTCTGCCGCCAGCGATTCGAGCACGTCCACGGCGGTGGAAATCGTTTTCCCTTTGCCGTACTTCACAGGCTTGGGGAGATTCAGTTTATTGAAGAGCACGTCACCCAGTTGTTTTGGCGAGCTGATGTTGAACTCGCTACCAGTGAGCTCGTAGATTTCCCTGGCCTTCGATTCGATCTCCCGCTCCAGGCGCGATGACATTTCCGCCAAAACCTTGCGATTGATTTTGACTCCGGCTTGCTCCATGCGTGCAAGCACGGGAACCAGGGGAAGATCTATTTCGTCATAAACTTTCGACAATCCAGCTTCTTCCACTTCGCGGCGCAGCGCGGTGGCCAGGCGGGCGGTGACATCAGCCGATTCCGCCAGGGCGCCACTCAACTTCAAATTAAATCTTCGGAGCGCGACCTCGGCCAACTTGTGGGAGGAATAGGTCGGATCGAGAAGATAGGAATAGAGCATCGAGTCCTGAGTAACGCCTCGAAGCGTGATTCCAGCGGGATCGAGGACGTGCACTGCCGCTTTGTAATCGTGAACGGCCTTTGATAGCGAGGGGTTTTCAAGCGCCGATTTCAAGCTTGCGGTGGCATCGGCCGACTCGAACGGAACGGTTACGGCAGTGCCGGACTTGGAAGATATCGCGATGGAGTGGGTGGCTTTCGGAGGTTTGTTTGATGAAAGTGGCGGAGCCAAAGGCAGCATGCCATCTGGCGAGTCTTCTTCTTTGGTTTTCTCTTCCTCTTCCTCTTCGCTGGGAGCAGCGGGTGTCTCGACCGCGACCGCCAGCACGCCGCTTTTCGGGATGGCTTTTAGGACGGTGTCGACATCGGCTGCTGACTTCGCTTCGGTATAAAGACCGTCGCTGACTTCAATGGTCGGCAACAGCTCTTTCAGCAGGGAGGTAAATTCCAATTCGGTGAAGAGCTGGCGGAGGCCTTCGATGTCCGGTTGGCCCATCTTCATGGCATCTGCGTCCAGCTCTATGGGCACGTTGATATCGATTGTTGCCAACTGCTTGCTCACCAGGACGGCGTCGCGATTGTTGAGCAGCGACTCACGGTAGGTTTTCTTTTCAACTTCCGACGCTCGCTCCAGCGCCTGTTCCACGCTTCCGAAACGCTTGATCAATTCGACTGATCCCTTATCGCCGATGCCGGGCGCTCCAGGAATGTTGTCGATGCTGTCGCCGCGCAGAGCCATTACGTCCACGACCCGTTCGGGCGGCACTCCCAGGATTTCTTCCACCTTTGCGGCGTCGCAGATCAGATTGTCCTTGGGTGGATTCAGCACGCAGACCTTGTCATTCACGAGTTGCAGCATGTCCTTGTCGCTAGAGACGACATAGACGGAATAGGACTCGGCGGCTGCCTTTCGCGCCAGCGTGCCGATCACATCGTCGGCTTCGTAGCCTTCGGATTGCAGGATTGGAATGCGATAAGCCTCGAGCGCGCGCCGGATGTATGGAACCTGCTGCGCCAAATCCTCCGGCATCTGTTTGCGATTGGCTTTGTAGCCACCGTATTTGATCTCCTGAAAAGTTTGCGTCTTGATGTCGAATTTGCGTACTGAGGTAATCGCTTCGGCCTGCTGATCGCGAAAAGTCGGGGCGGCAACGTCGAAGACGGCGGCCAGATACTCGGGGGAAAAGTCGTCGCGCAGTTTGCGCAACATGTTGACGAAGACATAGGTGGCGGCTGTCGGAATGCCGGTCCGGGTGGACATGGGCCGCTGGCGCGCCATAGCGTGATAGGCACGGAAGATGAACGACATCGTGTCGATGAGGAAAATGCGGGCGTTGCTGTTTTGTTGCTTCAGGACAGGAGAAGGGCCGGACACGACTGCGATCGCGGCATTTTCAGCGGGCTTGGTTTGTTTTCTGGGGGGCAATGAATAATTTTAGCAGGAAGGGCGCGGAGGAAGGACAGTTGCTAGGCTCAGTATTCACCCTAAGCTTTCGCCGGTTTGCCGTACTCTGTGGTGTAGTGCAGCTTGATCTCTCCACAGGTGCCCTGCTCGGGGGAGTACACGACGCAGGTGTCGAAGGGGCGAGAATAGACATGCAGGCTCACTGCACGTTGCTTGAAGTCACGGGGATTATAGACGCGATGCACGGGATCGGCGGGGTCAACCGCACAAGGATGAGCCGGGTTCATCTCGACGGTATCGGATGGTTGCAACTGGCATTTGCCTTCAATCAGCTTCTGGAAAACAAGGTGATAGTTGTCCACTAACAGCCGGCCGATGGGCACCGCCATCCAGCAGTTCTGGTCACGATGATTGTGAACCGAGCTGGCCTGGCCGACCTCCCAACAGATGGCGACCAATTCGTAAAGCGGAGTCTTATCGATAAGATTTCGCGTGTAGTGCTGCCGGTCCCAGGTGAGATAGCGGACGAGGGTGTCCGGGGCGACGGGAGTGCTGGTTAGAAAACTAAGGAGCTCCGGTGTTTGCCTAAAAGCCGGCTCGGAGAATTTACGCAGGCCAGCGACAAAATCCTGAATGGAAACCGGTTTGGAGATTGCCTCGGTGCTCATCTGTCACCCCGTCAGGTGAAAAGTATATCGCTTTGACGGAGGATATTTCCAAGCGTAGCGCGATTGAATACGCCGTAGCGGGCGGGCCTGCGGGTTATTCCAAGAACATGCAGTCGCCGTAGGAATAGAAGCGGTATTTTTCTTCGACGGCGTGCCGGTAAGCCTGGAGCAGGTGTTCGCGTCCCGCAAACGCGGAGACCAGCATGAGCAAAGTCGATTGCGGCAGGTGAAAGTTGGTCAATAGCGCGCCTACCGCCCGAAATTTATATCCGGGATAGATGAAGATATCGGCTTCGCCACCGCTCGCACTCAGGGGGTTACCGCCGGATCGGCCGGCCAGGAATTCCAAGGTGCGCACGACGGTCGTCCCAATGGCGACGATACGGCGGCGAGCATTGATGGCAGCGTTAATTTTCGCGGCTGCAGCGGCAGAAATTGAGTACAGTTCGCGGTGCAGTTTGTGTTGCTCCAGGTGTGCGACGCGCACCGGCTGAAACGTGCCCAAGCCAACATGAAGCGTAATTTCGGCAGTCTCTATGCCACGCTTCGCGATTCTCGCGAGGATTTGCGGAGTGAAGTGGAGCCCGGCGGTGGGGGCTGCGACTGATCCACGTTCGTGCGCATAAACTGTCTGGTAGCGCGAACGATCTTCCAGGCGGTCGTCTCGCGAGATGTAGGGGGGCAGCGGCACGTGCCCTATCCGGTCCACTAGCTCGAAAAAGTCTGGCACGAGAGCGAACCGGATGCGCCGTTCGCCGAAGCCGCCCCGCGCTATCACTTTGGCCTCCAGTCTTTCCTGTTCCTGGTGCTGTGGATCGTGCACCGGTCCGAAAAAAAGGTGCTCGCCGATTCCAATTTTCCGGCCTGGGCGCACTAGGCACTCCCACTCGTTCGGCTCGGGCGAGAGTTGGCGGGTAAGCAGGACCTCGACGCGTCCCCGCAGAAATTCGCGTGCCGCCGGGTTTCGCATGCTGATCGGCTGGGCCTTAGTGCCACTTCTGGTTCCATAGAGGCGGGCGGGAAAGACTCGGGTATTGTTGAAGACTACAAGATCGTCGGCTCGCAGGAGATCGGGGAAGTCCCGGAATAGCCGATCTTGAAACTGGCCGGTCACCCGGTTCAGATGCAGCATTCGCGACGCCGCTCGATCAGCGAGGGGCTCCTGGGCGATGAGCTGTTCGGGAAGGTGATAATTGAAATCTGAAACCAGCACGAGTCAGATTATAGGAGCACCGGTTCTGACGTCCTGCGGGCAACGGCGGGTCCGGAGCCGGGGATACCACTATTGCGGGATTGTCTCGGATAGACGTGGTGCTGTACCATACGCGAACTGAACTTGGGCGCGCCCGCCGTCTCGAATAAATTCAATGACTGGTCAACACCACTACCGGAAAGAGATCGTCTATTTCGGACATATGCTGCACGAGCGCGGTTTCGTCGCGGCCACCGACGGCAATCTCTCGGTGCGACTGGATAGCCGGCGCATTCTGGTCACGCCCACTTCCATGAGCAAGGGCAGAATGCGTCCCGCGGATCTTGTGATTGTTGATATGGAAGGTCGCCGACTGAGTGGACGCCGTGCCGTTTCAAGTGAGATTGCGATGCACTTGCTTATCTACCGGCTGCGACCGGATGTGAATGGGATTGTGCATGCGCACCCTCCGACTGCGACCGGATTCGCTGCGTCGGGACGGGCTTTGACGCAACCGCTGGTCTGCGAAGTCGTGATCGGGCTGGGTTGCATCCCCCTGGCACGGTACGGCACGCCGGGCACTCCCGAATTGACGGACGCTCTTGAACCTTTAGTGCCTCAGTACGATGCGATTCTGATGTCGAACCATGGAGTGGTGGCTTACGGCGGCGATCTAGAGCACGCTTACATGAAGATGGAAACGGTAGAGCACTTTGCTCAGATCGCATTGGTGGCGCACCTTCTGGGGAATCAGCAACCGCTTAATGCGGAAGAAGTGGAAAAGCTGGTTATAGCGCGCAGCAAATATCAGGGATCCAAGTCCGCTGCCCCGATGCCACTGTGGATTGCGGACCAGCGCGAAACCGGGAACCACGACCAGGGATCAATGACTGAATCGAAGGCGACTTCCAGACGCGAAGCTATGCCTGTATCTTCGCGGCGCCGGTAGGTTCAGGGGCGGCCTCATCCAATCGAACGAATTTTCTTTTATTCGCGCCAGGCTTTATTCGGGCTGGTACGTTTACTCTCCTCCAATTCGGAAGCGCATTCCGGCGCGAAAGTTGGCGTGAAGTGCGGGGAATCCCACAACTTCCTCGTAGTGCCGGTTCAGAGCGTTCTCTACATTGGCATAGGCAGTGACGCGAGAATTGATGGCATACCAGGCGCCGAGGTCTACGCGCGCGTACCCGGCGGCATGGTTAATCCCAAAGCCGAGAAAATCGGAATCGAGCCGGCGGCCCACGAAACTGCCGCCCAGATTACCGCCCCAACGCGAACCCAGGTAGGCGAACAGCAGGCTGCCGGAGTGCTTGGGACGCCGCAGCAGGGCACGCCCGGCGGATACCAAGGGATCAAACGCGAATGGGGCTTCGAGTATCTGGGTGGAGGCGTAGTTGTAGGCGCCATCTATGGAAAGGCGTGTCAGCGGCCGGCCATGGAATTCCAATTCCGCACCGTGGGCAATTGATTTATTCACGTTGACGTACTGTCCAACAAAGGTTGTAGGGTTAGTGGCGAAGTCAATCTGATTGTGGAATGCGTTGTGATAGTAGGTCGCGCTTAATCCATACTCGCCGCCGAGTAAACTTTGTTGCACGCCTGCCTCAAAAGCTCGCGCCTCTTCCGCTTTAAGGTGCAGGTTTGGAATGACGAAGGGGCCGCTGGCAAACGATTCTTCGAGGCGCGGCTCCTTGATGCCAGTTGCATAAGAGAAGTGCAGGCGCGTTCCGGAGAAGAATTGGCCGCCTCGCAGTGCCTCAAGACCGACGGCCACCCTGGGGATGGCTTTGTCGCCAAAGGTCTCGTTGTGGACGAAACGAGCTCCCGCGAACAACGATAAGCGCCGGAGAGTCAGCATTTGCTGGCCATAGACGTCGTGATTTCGCCGCAATCCGTGAGTCAGGGGCGGTGAATTCAGATCACCCACGAAACCATTTTCATCTTCAAACTTGTATCCAATAGTGGTTCGCGCCCAAGCGCGTTCATCATAATCTCCTTGATATTCGAAGCCAGCACGGTTGATGTTGGCCACAGCGTGAAAAGGAAAGTCGATGTTTCCGAAAGCCGGCGATACTCGCCCTGCCTCCATGATGCTGTCTTGATTAGTGCGTTTGTGGTTGTACTCGAAGCCGCTGAGGCGATGCCGCCAGCGCGAGGGACCGGCAACAGTTAGTTCTGCACTGGCCAGAAAATTGTTCTGCCGCGCCTTCTGGTCAAGATCCGGAGGCATGAGAGGCTGTCCATTGAAGCTCCACTCGCTTTGTACGCCCGTACGGCTGTTGGAATGGCGAGTGCGGAAGCGGAGCAGCGCGCGATGAGTGAGCGCGATACCCAGGTTGGCTCCCTGGAGCGAGTTGGAATAGTCGTCGTTCACTCCCTGGCCATTGGTGTTGAACTGATCTGCGAAAACGTTGTAATCGAAACGGTTGCGCGCGCCGGAGAGCGCCGTATAACCGTGGGCGGTGTCGAACGTCCCGCCATCGGCTCCGAACCGCAGCTCCGGAACTTCCGTCTTGCCGGTGCGGGTGAACACCTGCACCACGCTGGTCATGGCGTCGGAGCCGTAGAGCGTGCTCTGTGCGCCGCGCACGAATTCGAGGCGGTCGGCTTCGGCCAGAGGAATCACTCCAAAGTCGAAAGTACCGCCCGGATCGTTCACCGGCACCGCATCAATGATGACCTTGTTGTAACGGGAATCTCCTCCTCGTACAAAGAGCGACGCGAGGCCGCCGCGCTGTCCGGCGGTATTAATCACCGCCCCCGGTAAAAAACGCAGGGCATCAGAGGCAGAAGGGGAATTCATTGTTTCGAGCTGCGGGCTTTCCAGACTGGCGACACTGGCTGCCGTGTCTTGTTCGGGCACAGGGGATCGGGTCGCGCTGACCACTACTTTTTCAGTTGCGGTCGCGATTTCGAGTTTGAGCGTCAGCACGGAATCCTGGGGAAGAGAAACATGCTCGTTGGCCGGAGAAAACCCGGGCGCCAATACCTGGAGACGATAGCGCCCGGCGGTGACGCCAGTGAAGGCGGCTGTCCCGTCTCCCGAAGTGTTCTGTACCTCGACTACTGCCGCATTATGCTCGGCTAATAAAGAAACCTGTGCGCCCGCCACCGCGGCGGACTGGGGATCGGTGATCTTGACCTTGAGTTCAGCGGCAGAAGCTGCCGCGAGGAGAGCAGCAGAACAAACGAGAGTGAGAAGCGAGCGCATACCATCCTCCTTTGACACGCGAAAGGGGTTGTTGGTGGCGGTTCACGCCGGTCTCCTGGCTTGGCGAGTTAGGACGAGTAATTTCGTCCGACGGATTACAACCGTCCTTCCCGAGGCATGAGCCTCAGTGGCCGGTTGCAGATTTCCTCGCTTACAGTTGCGCGGCAGCGCGGGATTCTCACCCGCTTCCCATTCCTCATCGGATGATGAGGATGCGCGAACCAAATATTTTGAAAGAGCGGAAAGAAACGTGGGGAGAATCTACTCGGGCTAGGGCCTGATGTCAACTGATTGCGATCCAGGCTCGTGCGGTACGTACTCTCACTTTTCGCCGAGGGTTAGATATATCTCGATAATCGGTAACTGACAATGGCGGTCAGGCGCTAGCTGCTTCCTGACTCCCCAGCGGCAGGAAGTACTGCGTGCCCTTGATTGGCGCGGAGACTTTTCGTAGCAGCTCTTGCAGGTCTTCATTGCGGTCCACGAAATCAATTTGCGAGGTGTTGACGATCAGCAGGTCTGACGATGTGTAGTGAAAGAAAAAGTGCTCGTAGGCTTTGATCACTTCTTCCAGGTAATCGTCGTTGACGGTCTTCTCGCCGGGGGCGTTCTTTTTCTTCAGGCGCTTTTTCAGGACTTCGGGAGTGGCTTGCAGGTAAATGACCAGGTCTGGCGTGGGGAGTTGTTCGCGGAAGTGATTGTAGTAACGGTTATAGGTGTCCAGCTCCTGGTCGGCCAGATTGAGGCAGGCGAAAAGCTTGTCTTTTTCGAAGATAAAGTCGGTGACAACGGTCTTTTGCGAGCGTGCCCCGAGGTCGAGAGCGCGAAGCTGTTCGAAGCGGCGAATGAGAAAAGCGAATTGAGCCTGGAAAGCGGCCCCGCGCTCCCCCTCGTAGAAGGCGCGGAGGAAGGGATTATCCTCGGGCTCCATTACCCGCTGGGCATTCAACCGTTCGGCCAGGACGCGCGACAGGGTGCTCTTGCCGACTCGTATGGGACCCTCGACTGCAATGTAGCGGGGTAGCTCAAAAAGATTGGCCATGGGGTCAGGGGGAGCTTCGCTGTGCAGCATATCCCGGGAAGGGCAGGGACGCAATTGAGGAAAGAGTTAACCGGGGATGGCCACGGAGGCGCAGAGGCACTGAGAACTTAACTCAACAAACCTGGTTCAGCCCTAGGGTCTTTTGCCATAAGATCCTGGCCTTCCCCTGTATCACACCCATGTGGTGGATTTAGATGGCCACATTTACAATCCCGTCATCATGCTGGCTTCTTTGCTCGCCGCTGCTGTCGCAGCGGGTTTAAGCGCTGCCGGGTTCCAATCCATGGCGCCGACGGGGCAGTGGTTCGGACGAACATTTGTTGGGTTGGGCCGCGGCTCAAAGCTGTTGGCGCTGACCTACGATGACGGTCCCAACGATGTGCATACGCAGCGTCTGATGGAAGTGCTGGCTCGACACGACGTCCGCGCTACATTTTTTTTGATTGGCAAGTACGCGCAGGCGCGACCCAATATCGTTCGCGCACTGGCCAGCGCGGGACACGTTATCGGGAACCACACCTATACCCACCCTAACCTGATTTTCGCCCCTTCGTTCACGACCAGAAAGGAACTGACAGACTGCGAACAGATTTTGACGGAGGTAGTGGGCGAACACTCGCCACTTTTCCGGCCACCGTTCGGGGGGCGCAGGCCGCAGTCGCTGCGAATTACACGATCTTTGCATTTGCAACCGGTGATGTGGAACGTGACCGGATGGGACTGGAAAGCTCCGCCGGCAGATTACATTGAACGAAGAGTTGCGAAACAGGTTCGCGGTGGAGATGTCATCTTGCTGCATGATGGCGGACATCTTCAGATGGGTGCGGACCGGTCGCAGACGGTGATTGCGACGGACCGGCTGATTGTCCGCTTCAAAGATGCTGGCTACGAGTTGGTGACCGTGCCCGAGATGATGGCGAGGCAGCAGTCTGCACCCAGCAATCAGCATTCAGCCGTCGAATAGACTAGTCATGCGCTGCCAGGTTCGAGCGATACAGATTCACGCGAGCTCTCATGCATGCGCTAATACGAATGCCTGCTTCGCTGCTGTGATCGTCTGCTGAATGTCCTTCCCGCTGTGGGCCGCGCTCAGAAATGCCGCTTCGAATTGTGACGGAGGCAGGTAGATGCCATTCTCCAGCATGGCGCGGAAGAAGCGGGCGAAGGCTTTGGTATCCGACTTCGCGGCTGAATCCCAGGAGGTCACCGGCTCGGGCGTGAAGAACCAGGTGAACATCGAGCCCACGCGATTGTGGGTCAGGGACAATTCCGCCTCTTCCGCGGCTGCGGCCACGCCTGTTACTAATTCTTCACTGAGTTTGTCGAGCTTGGCGTAAATTTCGTCGTGATCGCGCAGATAACGCAGTTGCGCATATCCCGCCGCCATTGCCAGCGGATTTCCAGAGAGTGTGCCCGCCTGGTACATGGGGCCGAGCGGAGCAACCAGATCCATGATCTCCGACGGGCCGCCGTAGGCGCCGACCGGTAAGCCTCCGCCGATGATTTTGCCCAGCGTGGTGAGATCGGGTTGGATTTTGTACAGCTCCTGCGCACCACCGAAGGCCAGGCGGAAGCCGGTCATGACCTCATCGAAGATCAGGACGGCTTTATCGTGCTTTGTTATGGTACGAAGAGCTTCGAGGTACCCGCGAGCGGGTGGAACGCACCCCATGTTGCCCACGACAGGCTCGACGATTACACAGGCGATCTGGTTGGAGAACTTGTTGAATGACTGCTCGATCGCATTAGTGTCGTTGAAGGGAAGTGCCAGGGTGAACTGAGTGAATTCTTCGGGAACGCCCGCTGAACCAGGGATTCCGAGGGTGGCAACGCCGGAGCCAGCCTTTACCAGGAGGGCGTCCGCATGCCCGTGATAGCAGCCTTCAAACTTCACGATGTACTTGCGCTTGGTGTAGGCTCGCGCAAGCCGGATGGCAGACATCGTGGCCTCCGTGCCTGAGCTTACGAAACGTACTTTCTGCATGTGCGGGAAGGCTGAGAGTACGACTTCGGCGAGATCGGCTTCGGCGGGCGTGGACGCGCCAAAACTGGTGCCATTGCGGAGGGCGACACCGAGGGCCTCGATCACCACGGGCGGGGCGTGTCCCAGGATGAGGGGCCCCCACGAGCCAATGTAATCAATGTAGTCGTTGCCATCGGCATCCCAGACGTGAGAGCCATGGCCGCGAACGATGAATGGAGGATCACAACCTACGGCCCGAAAAGCGCGCGCCGGCGAACTGACGCCGCCAGGCATCATCTGCTCGGCGCGTTTCTGAAGTTTGCGCGACTCATCAAACTTGCGGGGCATCAGACTCCTGCTGGAGAAATAACTATAGCAGTGGCGGTATGGGTGTGGCAGGAGCTGGGGACAGCAGGTCGAACCCAGGCCACGTGCCGATTCCAAATTCACTGGAAATTCATTTTGCCGCAATAATCCTGAAACATTCAGGTCGTAATCTCTTCTCATGCGTACCCTTCTAACCGGAAGGGCTATTGTGGACGGCCTGGGGGGCTCCGGGCTGTCCCTTTTTTGTTGGGACGAACCTATCGAGTTGGAGTTAACGACGGAAGAGCCGCGGGGGCTCCGCTAGAAAGAGCGCGGGCGAGGACGCCCGTGCCTACATTGGACTCGTCTGATCGGTCTCCGCCAGAACTGCGTTTTCCCAGATTGCTTTTGCCATAGCCGCCGTTTAGATTCACCAGCAGGCTCGGGTTGCAGAATTGGGGTCTGGTAGGAAATTCCCATATCTTCGTATCTGAAATTCACATAGCCTCGCCTACATAAACTGTGCGTTCAACAACCTACAACGGCCATTCTACGGTGGGGACTCTGCAACGGGTGATGGTGTGCTCGCCCGGCGCGGCGGGATGGGACAGTGCGCAGCGTGCTTCAGGCTGGCGCGAACTGGGTTTTCGCCACGCGCCGCGATTCGAGGTGGCGCAGGCTCAGCACGCAACGTTATGCGGCGAACTGACAGGAGCGGGCGCTGAGGTGCTGCAACTGCCAGCCTGCAACGAGCTCTCTATCGATGCGGTTTATACCCACGATGCATCTCTGCCCACCGACGACGGTCTCATTCTGATGCGGCCGGGGAAAAGTAATCGAGCAGGGGAGGCAGAAGCTCATCGCGAGTTTTGCCGAAGTCTTGACATTCCAATCCTGGGCAGCATTGCTTCGCCGGCGACGAGCGAAGCTGGAGACATGGTTTGGCTGGATCCGAAAACAGTGCTCGTCGGACATAGCTACCGCACCAACGCCGCTGGAATTTCACAGATGCGGCAACTGTTGGCAGCCCAGAAAGTGGAAGTGCTGGCGGCCCCGCTGCCTTATGGGCCGGGGCCATCGGCCTGCCTGCACCTGATGTCGCTGATGAGCCTCCTGGACGAAGAAACCGCGCTAGTGGATCTTCCCTGGCTGGCGGTCGAGACAGTAGAGCTTCTCAAATCGCGGGGCTTGGGGCTGGTCGAAATCGATGCTTCGGAACGAGAGACGCTCGCCTGCAATGTACTCTCGCTGGGTGGCAAGCGCCTGCTGGCTTTGGCGGAAAATTCCCAGACCAACGAACGGCTGCGTCACGCCGGATTTGATGTGCGGACCTTCCCCGGCTCCGAACTCTGCGTGAATGGCAGCGGTGGTCCGACGTGTTTGACACGGTCGCTGTTGCGAGCTTGACTGAGTTTTCGGCGTGACCTCCCCAAAAGTACACGGCGAAAAGTAACCACCGAAATCCAGAGATTCCGCTATCTCCCGTAAAAACATTGAGTTGGTGCGAACAGCCAGACGGCACAGTAATTGCATCTTATGGCAACGTACCAGGGCGAACTAGAGACCTGCAAAAAAGGAGGAAACACAAAGATGGATCAGAATATTTTGACCCGGCGGTCTTTGCGGGCAACCATTTTCGCCACGGCGCTATCGTTGGTTCTTTGTTTACTGGTTCTGGCTACGCCAAACCAAGCGGCAGCTCAGACCGACAACGATGCCAACCGGCCAGCGGCGCAACAGCCTGATAACGATCGCAATCAGCCCGCGGTTCAGAAACCTGACCGCGACGATATGTCTCCCGCCGCGCAACAGAACAGAGACAGGGACAAAGACAAAGACAACGCGGCTGGCAGGCCGGACAAAGATATCAACCACACTGAGCTGAAGAACTTTGACAAATTCCTGGATTCGCATCCCGAAATCGCAGAAGATCTGGCGAAGAACCCGTCGCTAGTCAATGATCAGGACTACGTAAATAAGCATCCCGATCTGAAAGACTTTCTGCAGAGCCATCCCGGAGTTCGTGAAGAAATAAAAGAGAATCCGCAAGTTTTCATGAGAAGGGAACAGCGGTTCGAATCTCGTGAAGGCAACGAAACGAATGCCGGAATAACCAATCAGGAATTGAGAAATTTCGACAAATTCCTGGATTCGCATCGTGAGATCGCGGACGATTTGCAGAAGAACCCTTCACTCGTGGATGATCAGGACTACGTGAATAAGCATCCAGACCTGAAAGTCTTTCTGCAGACCCATACCGGCGTCCGTCAGCAAGTAAAACAGAACCCTGGATTCTTCATGCAGCGCGAACGGAAGTACGAAAAGAACGAGGATCGATCGAAACCGCAAAAGTAACATGGCCGATGGTCCGATAGGAAAGGCCGGTCAACCAGCCGGCCTTTTTTATTGCGTTTGTTGCTTCACCATAGCGGACTACATCCGGCTCCCGCCGACCGCTTGACTGCCCATGAGTTAAAATGCAGGAGCAATGGCCCTGTCCTTCGTCCGCGAACTCTTCGCGGACGCGGAAAAGTTACCCGCCTTTACGCGTGCTGCCTCCCATCTGAAAGAGGGCGCGGGGCGGATTGGCTTGTCCGGGCTCACTCCCTCAGCAAAGGCAGTCATTCTGGTTCTGCTGCGCCGTGCCACCGGACGGCCGCTGATCATTGTGGTGGCCGATAACCGTGCAGCCGAAGATATGCTGCCGGTGTTGCAATCTTTCTGCGAACTTACTGGAGCAGCCGATCCAGAGTCGGTAGTAAAGCTTTCTGCACGGGACGTGCTGCCATTCCAGAACCTTTCTCCACATCCGGAAATTCAGGAAGAGCGGGCCACCGCACTATGGAAGATTGCGACTGGCGCGGCGTCGCTGGTGGTGTGTCCGGTAGCCGCCAGTACGATTCGGCTGCGGTCGGCGGAGTACTACGCCGACCTGGCGCGAGTGGTGCGGCGCAGCGAGACCCTGGACACGGACGCGCTCATTCGACACCTCAGCACCGTGGGATATAACTCGGCCGATGTGGTCGAGATGCCTGGCCAATATGCGCTGCGAGGTGGAATCCTCGATGTCTATTCACCGGAAGCTGACCGGCCGGTGCGCATCGAGTTTTTTGGCGATGAGGTGGAGTCGATTCGAAAATTTGATCCCGCTTCGCAGCGCTCCTCCAGCCCGGTAGATGAAGCAGTGCTTCTGCCGCTCACCGAGACTCCGGTGCACGAGGATTTGCTGGGCGCGATCCACGTGCGGCTTTCAGGAAAGCGTATTAGCGGGGCGGAAGATGTGGTCGAGCAGGCGGTCCGCGGCGGCGGAGTCACGGTCTTCCCGGGGTGGGAATTTTATGCCCCGGTGGCAGGCGCCGATCGCACCTTGTTCGAACTGCTGCCTGAATCACGAGTAATCCTGGATGAACCGGAGAATCTCAAGCAGGAACTTGAGCGCGTATGGGCACGCGTCGAAGAGGCGCATGAGCGCAGCGGAGTTGGCAATCTCGTCCGGCCTGAAGACCTCTATTTGCCTCCCGAAGACTGGGAAGCGAAAGTAGACGGCCTTCCTGGATTAGACGTTGAGCACCTCAGCATCACTCGCGGGATTGACACCGAGCCGCCTATTGGATTTCTGTCGCAGCCCACCCCCCGCTTTCACGGCTCGATTCCAGCGATGCTTGAAGAAGTCAAAAAACTGGGGGCGGAAGGCAAGCACGTATTATTTGCCGTTCCGAACGTGGGCGAGGTCGAACGACTGGCTGATGTTTTCAGTGAGTATGGGGTTTCGTTCCGCCTGGGAAGCCGCACGCGCGGCGGCGAGAGTTATGCGGACGAAACCGCGTATTTCTCCGGAGATGTATTCACCACCACGCTGGTGAAAGCTTATATACCGGATGGCACGCTGTTGCCAGAAGCCAACCTGGCGGTCTTCGGTGCGCGTGATTTATTTGACGAATCGGAAGCTGTAATCACGAGGCCGCAGCGGCAGAAGTCCAAGGTCTCCGCATTTCTTTCTGATTTCCGTGATCTTCAGGTGGGCGACTACGTGGTTCACGTGGAGCACGGAATCGGCCAGTACCAGGGTTTGAAAGAAATCAATCAAGGTGATGGCACGGCGGAGTTCATGTTGCTGGAGTACGCCGAAGGGGCACGGCTTTATGTGCCGCTGACGCGTCTTGATCTGGTGCAGAAGTATCGCTCCTCCGAAGGGGCGAAGCCGGTGCTCAGCCATTTGGGAACTGCGACCTGGTCCAAAACCAAGGCGCGCGTACGCAAGGCCATGAAAGACATGGCCGACGAACGAATAAAGCTGTATGCCGAACGCAAACTAGCGGAGGGACACGCGTTTCCCGCAGACAGCGAGTGGATGAAGGAGTTCGAAGACGCCTTCGAGTTCAGTGAAACTGACGATCAGCGGCAGGCTATTGCGGATGTGAAGCGTGACATGGAATCGTCTCAGCCCATGGACCGGCTGCTGTGCGGAGATGTCGGCTATGGCAAGACAGAAGTGGCGATGCGCGCGGCGTTCAAGGCGGTCAGCGACAATAAGCAGGTGGCGGTGCTCGCGCCAACGACGGTACTGGCATTCCAGCACTATGAAACTTTCAAACAGCGCTTCGCGGCATTTCCTGTCACCATCGAGATGATCAGTCGTTTCCGCAATCCCAAGCAGCAGAAGGAAATCCTGCAGAAGGTAGAGGCGGGAAAGATAGATATTCTGATTGGTACCCACCGTCTTTTGTCGAAGGACGTGAAATTCGCCGATCTCGGTGTGCTGGTAGTGGACGAGGAGCAACGCTTCGGCGTGCGTCACAAAGAACGGCTGAAGCAAATGCGCAAGCAGGTGGATGTGCTAACCATGTCGGCGACGCCTATTCCACGAACTCTGCACATGTCGCTGGTGGGATTGCGCGATATGAGCGTGATCGAAACGGCCCCCAAAGACCGGATGGCAATTCAGACGGTAGTGGCGAGCTGGGATGAGAAGCTCATCCAGTCGTCGATCGAGCAGGAATTGGAGCGCGGCGGTCAGGTGTACTTTGTTCATAATCGCGTGGAGAGCATTTGGGAAATCGCTGCCAAATTGCAAGAACTCGTACCTAAGGCCCGCGTGACCGTCGGCCACGGGCAGATGTCGGAAACAGAACTGGAAAAGGTGATGCTCAAGTTTATGCATCACGAAGCCGACGTTCTGGTGGCCACGACCATCATCGAGAACGGACTCGACATTCCGCTTTGCAATACCATTTTGATCAACCGGGCTGATCGTCATGGACTTTCAGAGCTTTACCAACTGCGCGGCCGGGTGGGCCGCTCAAATCGGCGTGCCTACGCCTACCTGTTGCTGCCGCCGGACATTGAACTGACGCCGGTGGCACGCCGTCGCCTCGCCGCCCTAAAGGAATTTTCGGACCTTGGCGCAGGATTCAAGATTGCCGCGCTTGATCTTGAATTGCGCGGCGCGGGTAATTTACTGGGCGGCGAGCAGAGCGGCCACATTGAGGCGGTTGGCTTCGAACTTTATACCCAGATGCTGGAACGTGCGGTTCGGGAAATGAAAGGCGAGGCCGCCCCGGACGAGGCTGAAACTCAACTGAATCTGGGACTGAATATCCGCATCCCCGTGGATTACATCCCCGAAGAGAACCAGCGGCTAAGAATGTACAAGCGAATCGCGGGGGTGGAAACGGAAACGCAGCTCAGCGACGTTCGTGCCGAACTGGAAGATCGCTATGGTGAGACGCCGCCAGCGGTCCGAAACTTGCTAGAGTATGCCTCTCTAAAGCTCTTGTGTCTCACAGTCGGCGTGACGAATGTTGAGCGCAAGCGTGACCTCGTTAGCGTTAAGTTTCGCCAGAATGCGGCGGTTGATCCGGAACGTCTGGCGCGGTTTGTGTCTTCCCAGCGCGGAGCGCAGTTCACGCCAGACGGTCTTTTAAAGTTTTCTATGAAGGCAACTGGTGCAGAAGAGGTCTTACAGCAGTTAAAGAACGTGCTACAGGAACTAGGTCAAGTACAGGAGGAAGCTTCCACCGCCAGAAAGGCTTAAGGCTTGTTTTTTAGCTTCTTTTCAGTCCGGGTCGTCAGACCACTGAGTATCCTGTTATCTTTTTATCTGCCAGAAAGACCTTCGGCTCTGCTCCAGTCGCTTAGTCGAGTTTTTGTCGAACCGGGCACGACTCAACCGCGTTCATCGCGCTGAAGGAAAAACTCCCCGCATGACCATGAAAGTTCGCAAAGCCGTCTTTCCTGCCGCCGGACTGGGCACTCGTTTTCTTCCCGCGACCAAGGCCCAACCCAAAGAGATGTTGCCGATCGTAGACAAACCCATCATTCAGTATGGAGTGGAGGAGGCACTGGCTGCGGGCTGCGACCAGATCATCATTGTTACCGGCCGCGGTAAACAAGCTATAGAAGACCACTTCGACGTGAGTTACGAACTCGAAAAGATGTTGGAAGAGCGCAAGAAGACAGACCTGCTGCAAATTGTGCGCCAGATATCGGACATGATCCACGTGGCCTACGTCCGACAGAAGGAAGCGCTTGGTCTTGGTCATGCCGTGTTGATGGCGCGCGAACTAGTGGGCAACGAACCTTTTGCCGTGCTTCTAGCCGACGACGTAATCGATGCCGAGGTTCCATGTCTGAAACAAATGATGGAGGTGTTCGAAGACACCCAGTGTTCGGTGATCGCAACACAAATCGTGGAAGGCCCGGCCATCTCTTCCTATGGAGTGCTCGGCGTCGAGCCGGCCGACGGGCGCTTCAACGGGCGATTGTTTGAGATCAAAAACATGGTTGAAAAGCCGACGCAAGCGGAAGCGCCTTCCAACCTGGCCATCACCGGGCGATACATCCTCACTCCGACGGTATTTGAAACCCTGTCTGAGACGCCGCTAGGCGCAGGCGGAGAGCTCCAGTTGACCGACGGTATGCGGCTGCTTTTGAAAAAAGAAAAAATCTATGCCTATGTCTACGAGGGACGGCGGCACGACACTGGGGACAAACTGGGATTCCTAAAAGCTACCGTCGAGTTTGCCTTGAAACGAGAGGGGTTGGGAGATGAATTTCGGCGGTATCTAAAGGAACTTGAGTTCTAGCGATGGCCACGCGACTGCCACGGAGGCACTGAGACGCGGAGAAATTTTTAGCTTTCAGGTTCCGTTCCTAAATTGAACCGGGTGGAAATAGTTCCTTCGTTGTGGTCCAGGAATGTCACTTCTCAATTGAATTCTTGAGCTTTTTGGATTTTTCTTCTACTCCGCGCGCTAGTTTTTCCTTGTGGCCAGCAAGTTTTTTGGCAAGACCGGAATCCGACAGCGCAAGAATTTGGGCCGCTAGAATTCCGGCGTTGGCTGCCCCCGGTTTGCCAATCGCAACTGTCGCGACAGGAATTCCTGCGGGCATTTGTACCGTGGCCAGCAGAGAGTCCATTCCCTGCAGGGATGTAGAAGGAATGGGCACGCCAATTACGGGCAACGTGGTGTGTGCCGCAATCACGCCTGCAAGATGGGCAGCGCCTCCCGCTCCCGCAACGATGACCCGAATGCCGCGTCCACCGGCCTGGCGCGCGTAGTCGGCCGTACGATCAGGCGAGCGGTGAGCTGAAGTCACATCGATTTCGTAGGCGATGCCTAACTCTTCGAGTGCTTTCCCCGTTTCGCGCATGATCTCCAGGTCGGAGTCGCTGCCCATGACGATAGAAACTAATGGCTTATGGCTCATTCGCTCTCTCTGACTTCGAAACCCACCCCTGCCCGGTTCTGTGCAGCGGCGGAACCAATGACTTCAAGTTCACAACCTATTTTTTTGCCAGCGCTCTCGCAGCAATGTCTTTGCGATAATAAGCGCCTTCAAATTTAATAACCGAGACGGCGTCGTAGACTCGTTTGACCGCGGTTGCCAGATCGGCCGCGCGCGATGTAACTCCCAACACGCGCCCGCCTGAAGTGTAATAGATTCCGTCACGCTTGTTCGTGCCCGCATGAAAGATCTTAATGCCCTCCATCTTTTCCGCCTGTTCGAGTCCGCTGATTCTCTTGCCTGCTTCGAAGGTTCCCGGATAGCCCTCCGAAGACATGACCACGCACACTGAAGCATCCGGTGACCATCGGAAATCGCCGTCGCTGACGCGCCCGTCTACAGAGGCTTCCAAGGCCTCGATCAAGTCGCTTTCCAGTCGCATCAGGATGGGCTGGGCCTCGGGATCGCCAAACCGGCAATTAAACTCGAGGACCATGGGGCCCCGCGCCGTCATCATGAGTCCACAATAAAGGACGCCTCGATACTCGGAACCTTCAGCCTTCATCCCGGCGACCACCGGCCTCGCGATATGTGTAACCAACCAGTCGCGCATCTTGTCATCAATGATCGTTGGAGTGGAGTAAGCGCCCATGCCGCCGGTGTTGGGACCGGTGTCCCCTTCGCCGATGCGCTTGTGGTCCTGCGCGGCTACCAACGGCGCAACGCGCTCGCCATCGCTGAAGACGAGAAAGGAGAGTTCGTCCCCCGTCAGGCATTCTTCTAACACCACGCGGGCGCCGGCTTCGCCCAGCATCTTTCCGGAGAGCATTTCTGAGGCGACGCTGGCTGCTTCATCTTTAGTCTTCGCAATGACCACACCTTTGCCCGCAGCGAGACCGTCGGCCTTCACAACGATTGGTGGGTGAAAGTGAGGAAGGGCAGCTCGAACTTCATCCAACGAATTACAGATGGCGTAACTCGGCGTTGGGATGCGGTGGCGCTGCATGAACTCCTTGGCAAAACTCTTGCTCGATTCCAACCGGGTTGCTGCTTTGGTAGGGCCAAACACCGGCCATCCGCGGCGAGTGAATTCGTCCACCACTCCCTGGGTTAAGGGCATTTCGGGGCCGATCACCGTAAGATCCGGCCGGGCTTGGAGGGCGACTGCAACCAGCGAATCCACACTCTTGATGTCAGCAGCCAGGCACTCGGCCTCCGCGGCGATGCCGCCGTTCCCGGGAGCACAGTACACCTGGGTGACACGTGGGGATTGCCGCAATTTCCAGACGAGTGCGTGCTCGCGTCCGCCGCTTCCAATGACCAGAACCTTCATGATGAGACAGACAAGGTTAGGGGGGAGACAAGATGTTGTCAAACAGCTCCAAAAATCAGCCACGGAGGCACTGAGACACGGAGAATTGAATCATTGAGCCATCGAACAGTGAAAGACTCGGGCACGCTTCGTCTGCATTAATCCCAAATCACAACTTCGGTTCAAACAGGACAAGTAGTAGTTACACTACGCTATGATTAACTATAGTTAATATGCGGGAGACAATCGTTTTCTGGTCGTCTTCCGAAGCATAAAAACGAGATGAGAAAGACAGGCGGGCAAACGGACTTCAAGGCAACGGCTGGTTCTCGCGCTCCAGCTGTTGACAGCGTCGCCCATGCTCAACCTCCAGGTTATGTGTCTCTGGAGGGAGTTCACAGTTCCGTCGAGGTACCGCACCACCTCGCGGGATTCTGGGAGCAGTGGCGGGCGTTCGTGGGGCCGGCGATCCTTGTCAGCGTTGGCTATATGGATCCTGGCAACTGGGGGACGGACCTGCAAGCCGGGGCGCAATTCAAGTACGGACTGCTATGGGTCGTGGGGCTGGCCAGCCTGATGGCGATCTTCATGCAGGTAATTTCCGCGCGCCTAGGAGTAGTCACGGGGAAGGACCTGGCCCAATGCTGCCGAGACTGGTATCCCAATTGGACGCGCTGGCCCAACTGGTTGATGAGCGAAGTGGCCATTGGCGCCTGTGATTTGGCGGAGGTGCTGGGCAGCGCCGTAGCTATCAATTTGTTGTTCCATATCCCGTTGCTGTGGGCGGTGATCATCACTGGTCTGGACGTGCTCCTCCTCCTGGCCTTGCAATCGTTAGGGATGCGGACTATCGAAGCCGTAGTGCTGTTGCTGATAGTGACCATCGGGGTGTGCTACTTCATCGAGATTTTCATTCTTCCGCAAACCCACCCAAGCTTTTGGGAAATGGGGCGGGCACTGGTTTCTCCTCATTTTCGTCAGTCAGGGATGTTGTATGTCGCCATCGGTATCATCGGGGCGACCGTGATGCCGCACAACTTATACCTGCACTCGGCCCTGGTACAGAGTCGCAAACTGCAGAAGGACGAACCCTCCATTCGAAGTGCAATTCGCTTTAACACCATCGACTCAATTGTGGCCCTGAGTGTCGCCTTCTTTGTCAACGCGGCGATTCTGGTGCTGGCGGCAACGGTGTTCTTTGGGAAGGAAAGCGTGATCGTGTCGGGAGGGCAGCTGGTCCGGTTCGGCGGCAACAGCGATTGGATCCGGGTCGCGTACCTGACGTTGGCACCGTTACTGGGGACCGCCATCGCCAGCACGCTATTTGCGGTTGCGTTACTGGCAAGTGGGCAGAGCAGCACCATCACCGGCACTTTGGCGGGGCAAGTCGTGATGGAAGGTTTCATGCGCTGGCGAATCAAACCGTGGGTACGACGGCTCATTACCCGTGGGTTGGCGATCCTGCCGGCGGTCTTTATTATCGGCCTGCGAGGCGACAGCAGTGTTACCGATCTGCTGACATTGAGCCAAGTGGTGCTGGCGCTGCAGTTGCCATTCGCAATGTTTCCGCTTCTCCACTTCACGAGTTCTCGCAAGCGTATGGGGACTTGGAAGAACGGGGGACTTCTGCTAGTTGCAGGTTGGGCCAGTGCTATTCTGATCACCGCCATGGACGTTTACGGCTTGCCGGATTCGCTCAAAGCTGCGTGGCACGTCATCACCGCCGGGTAACGGCGAGATAACAGGACCGAACGACCATGTACGACATCATTCTCGTGACGCTTGACGGCACGCCGAGTGACCGGGCAATCATCGAACACGTTAAACAGCTGGCGAAGCTCGCGCACAGCCGTTTGATGTTGCTGCATGTCGCCACTGGATGGGCGGCGCGAACCTATGGGCCGGACGCGGTCAGTCCGGAAATCGCCGAAGACAGCGCATATTTAGAAA
>Ga0209160_1000698_pt1 | contig 27798 bp, 22 predicted proteins | sample GraSoiAngelo_153_FD_186167 | JGI IMG/M metagenome (GOLD analysis project Ga0209160, IMG submission 186167) | Grasslands soil microbial communities from the Angelo Coastal Reserve, California, USA - 14_1009_12_40cm (SPAdes) (version 2) | ecosystem: Environmental > Terrestrial > Soil > Grasslands ...
AGCTCGTAGAACGGCTTGGGAGTGCCCTGGGCGAGGTCGTCGATCGCGACGACGAGCTGGAGCTCGGTCTGACCGGCGCCGAAGCCGATCACCGCGCGGTGAAGCTGATTGCCCTCGTCGACCTGCGTGAATATTCCGCGGATGAGCCATCCGACGTCGGGCTGCGAGTCGCCGGCCCGGAGTCTCCGCGCATTCAAGCCGGCCTTGGTCCTGAACCAGTGACGTCGACATCAGCTCGATCAGCTCCCGGGCGCGCACGGCTGGGTCCTTTGGAGCACCGGGCGGCGGTGGGAGGATGGCGCCGAGCGGGCCCGGCGGCGGTGGCGGCAGCGGGCGAACGTGTGGGTCGCACGATGTTACCGCGGCGCGCGCAATTGTGCTCGCGCGTCTGGCGACTGACGCGAACCCTTCAAACGAACGTGAGCCGCGCCGACCTGGTTAGCCGCATCCGGAGCATAGCGGTCACGGTGTCGGACTGCGCCCGCAGGTCTCGTACGAGCCGACGGTAGGACGACGAGGCGTCTGAGGCCAGCAACTCGCCCCAGGTCTCGTCCAGGACAGCGGCGAGTCGCGCCGGGTCAGCCTGTGCGTCGCGAACGAGATAGGACATCACCTCGCGCAGGTGCCCGTGCACCATGGCATGGGCCAGTCGCCGGCCTCCGATCTCGAACGCGGGCATCTGCCGCCACGTCCCCGGCGCCAGCTGAAGGCGAGCCGCTCGGAGCACCGGCCGGATTCGCCCGGGCTCGAGGATGGTGCTGTCCAGGTCACGCAGGACGATGCGCGAGGGGAGCCCGTCGCGGAGAGCGACGTACACGTTCTGCAGGTGCGGCTCGAAGGCCATTCCCCACCGGGCGTAGAAGGTGATCGGTCCTCGCATGAGAACGCGGCAGTAGGCGCGGAAGAAGTCGCGCGCTTGCTCGGCGCGGGCGAAGCTCAGCAGCGTGCGGGCCTGGAGCGGCCCGGACCAGAGGTTCAACGCCGGGACGATGACTTCACCCGCGCGCCGCGCGACGGGAGCGCGGACGATGGCTGAGAGATGAGTCCCGATGCTCGGCTCGGCGTGGGCGAGGGACGCCACGTCGTACTGAAAGTCGAGCGTGCGCTCCGAGCTCGCCTCGCGGAGGATGCGGGCGAGCGCCGAGAAGATCGGCGCGTTTCCGCGGTTGAGCGAATAGAGCAAGCGTTCCTGGCTGGTCAGGGTCGCGGCGATCGGCAGCTTCAGGTCGAAGCCGGTCCCAACGATGCGACACGTCCGCTGGGACGCCAGGGGCACAGCCTCGAGCTGATCGTCGAGCATCTCGATCCATCGTTTTTGCAGCAGCTCACTCACGATGGGTGAGAGCTTGAGCTGCCATGGGTGCAGGGGGATCACCAGGCCGGTGTTCCGTGCGCGCGAACCGGCCCATGCGCGGAAGCAGGCTCGGTCGTCGTCGAAGACCGTCGAGGCAAAGCGCCCGGGTCGCACAGCGACCATCGGCAGCGCGATCGTCTCGCGACAGAGGTTGGAGCATTCGACGACGTCCGTCACCGACGGTCCGATGCGGAGCCCGGGAAACGGATAGTGCGTGTGGCCCTGATACACGGGCTCGATCGCCCGCGCGTCGGCGCCGAGTTGCTGAGCGAGCAGGCGATTCAACACGAGATTTGCGAAACTGTTCTTGAAGTCCGCGGCTAGTCGCCCGAAATGGCGTCTCATGTCCGCGGCGCGCAGGCACCGCCGAAGCGCGCCGAGGAAGGTCTGGGGTGTGCGCATGGGCCGCTTTTCCCCGCCGCCGATCGTCCACGGGAAGCTCGTCACCTCGAAGTGTCGAAAGGTGAGGGGATCGGCCAGCGGCGCCCGGAGCATGGGCCGTCGGCCGAGGTCGACGAACCACCGCCCGGCGGCGTCGCGCCGCAGGGCGGAATTCGGCGCGTAGTGCTCCCGGTAGACCGCCTCGAGGAGTCGCGATACCGCGATCAGAAACGCGCCGTCGTAGGCACAGGCGAACGTGGCTCGACCGATTCGACGCGCGCGAGCCCATCGCCTGACGCCTTCGATGGTCACGCGGTGGGTGGGGGTCACCTCATACGGACACGAAGACGCTTTGTCTCAGCTCGTGCCGGGTGATCTCGTTGAAGTCGACCAGACGCTCCTGCACGAGTCCCGTCACCGTCGGCGCTTCGCCGTTCCGCGCGAACGTCTCGATCAACGCTCCGGTGTAGGCGATGTGGCGAGTCTCGTCGGACAGCAGGGCGTCGAGAATGCTGATCAGCCGATGATGCCGCTCCGCGGCGCAGTGACCGACCAGCATCGGCCGTTGGAGCATGTGGTGGATCAGCGTGCGGATCTCCGCGATGTTCATCTGGATGAGATCGTCGAGCGTGATCGGGCGAGCGAACGGCGAGCGGCCGTGGGGCTCTCGCGGGCTCTCGCGCGTATAGCCGGGCGACAAGGAGGCGAGCTGCGCGTGGAGAGTTTTTTCAACCACGCCGGGGAACGCCAGATCGAGCAACGCGATGTATGCGCGAGAGTGACCGGACTCGTCGATGGCGTGCTGTCTGACCTGTGACGCGATGGGATCGTTCGTGGTGCACGATGCGAGATCCCAGAGCTGCCCCGCCCCCTCGCCCTCGCGCTGCGCGTTGGCCAGGAGCGACATGGCCATCCAGTACGGATCGCCGGCGGCGTCCCGGTAGATGTCTCCGTACGCTTTGCTGCCGAAGGGTGGAGGCGACTTCTTGCAAGCCGTGGTCAGCGCCTGACGATAGTGTCGCCATGCGTCTGCACCATGAGGCTTGAGAGCCTTCAGGGTCAGTTCGGCCACGATGTGCATTCTTCTCGTCCCGCTGCGACACGGCGCCCCCAAACACCCAGACGCGCGAGGGCCCGGCCCGTCTTTAGAGTGAGCCGGTCAGCGCCTTCGTCTTGAACGGCGCGTTCAGCGCTACGAACACGATCTGGGGCGGCGCGGCTTCGAGGCGCTTCTTGCGCCGTCGCCCGGTGACCGTCGCGAGCCGCTTGCGGTTGATCTTGAGCTTTCCATCCTGCACTTCACCGACGACGACGGCGGTGTTCACGACGGTCCTGGCTTTGGCGAGCGCCCGCCGGATCTTCGTCGAGACCGTGAACGAAATCCGACGTGCCTTCGTTCCACTCCTTCTACGTCCGGTTCTCCCTCTGGCCATCGAGATCTCCCCCCGTCAATGTGGTGTGCTGGGAAGTTTGGGCACCGTGCGACGGGGGCAGCCTAGAGCAGTGACCAGGCCGAGTCAAGATCCCTAAAAGGGATCCCCTAAAAGTGGTGGGGGGCAGGCCAGCTTCTCGAGGAGCGATTTCGCCGCGCGCAGATCCCCGGTGTCGAAGCCTTCGGTGAAGCGCTCGTAGATGTCCGCCAGAATCGCGCGTCCCTCGGTGCGCCTCGTGCGGTCGGCCTCGAGGAGACGGGCAAGACTCATCGCCGCCCGCAGCTCGAGCGACATCTCTTTCCGGCGCCGGGTGAGGTCGATGGCATACCGGAACTTTCGTTCTGCCTCGCTCCGAGCCTGGCCATTCGCCTGAAGCGTGAGCTCGCCTTCGAGGCGATGGACCTCTGGAGCGAAGTAGGTCTCGCGCTGCTCCTCGCCCAGCGAGGCCAGGACGTCGAGACCCTTGTCAGGGCGCCCCACGCGGCCGTAGGCCTCGGCGAGCAGACAGGCGCACGATGTGTGGCGCGAGGCTGCCCGCACGCGTCGCGCGGCGACGAGCCGCTGATAGAGCGCGTCGAGGACGTCAGGGCCTCCGCCTCGCTCAACCTTGGCGCAGGCCAGAAGGACTTCGCCGTCCAGGCTGTATCCGGGCAGGCCCTTCTCACTACACAATGCTGCGACCGCCTCCGCGGTCTGAGCGGCGGCGTCGTGGTCCGCGCGAAGCCAATGCACGAGTGAGCCGTAGCCGAGCGTGATCACGGTGGTCAGGGGGTGCGAGAACTGCGTCGCCAAGCTCATGGCGGCGTCGATGTGACCGCGAGCTTTGTCCGGGTAGCCCAGCAGCCACCACGTGAGGCCGAGGTTCGAGTGACAGCAGGCTCCCGCGTCGTGCCCACCGTACTCCTGCACCTGTTGGTGGTGCTGGTTACGGTCGTACAGTTTCAGAGCCTGCTCCAGATGCGTGAGCGTGACCGCCGGCTTCCCCATGGCATTGAACGTGGCCCACAGCGCGTGGTGAGCCGCCAGCAGCTGGTTGGGATCCTTCCCGCCCTCGGCGAGCTCCAACAGCCGCTCCCCCCGCTCGGAAGCTGTCGCGTATCGCCCCTGGGCGAAGGCCGTGTACCACAGCCCCCACAAGACCGGGAAACGTCGCGCCGTGTCGTCTAGGCGGTCGCACAGATCATGCGCCTCTCGATATGACTGCTCGACCTCGGGTGCCGGTCCACCCACCAGCGCGATGAGGCTCGGTCCGAGCGCGATTCGGATGTCGAGGGCTCTCTCGAGCGTCGATCGAGTCTCGGGAAGCTGGCCGATCGTCTCGAGCGCCTGCTCGAAGTATTCGATCGCCTCTCGATGAGCGGAGCGCGCCGCCGCCTTGACGCCGCTCTCCGTCAGATAGCGCACCGCCCGATCCCAGAGCCGACCCCGCAACGCATGGTGGGCGACCCGCTCGACGTGCTGTCCGAGGCGATCCGGGTAGAGCGCCTCGAATGCGTGGACGATCCGGCCGTGCAGCACGCGCCGTCGCTCCTGAACGAGGCTCGTGTAGGCCACCTCGTGGGTCAGCGCGTGCTTGAACATGTATTCGACGCTCGGGAACAGGCTCGTCTCGTAGAGGATCTCGTACAGGAACTCGCCCGCCTGAAGATGGGCGAGACAGCGCCGCAAGACATCGTCGGGCAGCTCGGCCACCGCCTGGAGTAGCGAGAACGGCACGTCGGTTCCGATGACGGACGCGGTTTGTAGGAGCCGCTTCTCCTCGGCCGGAAGCCGATCGATGCGCGCGGCCAGCACTGCCTGGACGGTCTGGGGCATCAGTGTCTCGTGGAAGGGCTTGGCCATCCGATGGGCACCCGGCGCGCCGGCAAGCACGCCGGTCTCCGCGAGCGTGCGCACGCTTTCTTCCAGGAAGAACGGGTTGCCCTGCGTGCGCTTGATGAGATGGCCGGCCAGCGGCTGAAGCTCTAGATCAGGTCCCAGGAGCGCGTTCAGGAGCTCCTCGGCGCTGTTCTGTGGCAAGGGATCCAGGCGCAGGCGCGTGTAATACGTCTTGCTCCCCCACTCGTCCTGGTACTCGGGACGAAAATTCACCAGGAGCAGAGCGCGGGCGGTGGGCAGGCTCTCCACGAGACCGTCGAGGACCGCCTGGGTCTCGGCGTCGATCCAGTGCAGATCCTCGAATATCATCAAGAGCGGCTGCACCTGACTTTCCCGCATGAACAGGCGCCTCACCGCCTCCAGCGTCTGCTGGCGCCGCTGCGGCGGGTCGAGCGTCAGCCACTGCGAATCCTCGACCGGGAAATCTAGGAGCCCGAGGAAGGCCGGCAGCGTGGGTCTGAGTGTCTCGTCAAGAGCCAGAAGCTTGCCGATGATCTTCTCGCGGACCTCCCGCTCGTCGTCCTGCTCTTGAATCTTGAAGTAGCTCCTGAGCAGATTGACGACCGGCAAGTACAGGGTAGCTTTACCGTACGACACGGAGCTGGCCTGGACGATCTGCCAGCCGTGAATCCGGTGGGAATGCGTGATCTCCCATACGAGTCGCGACTTCCCGACGCCGGGCTCGCCGACGACGGCCACCACCTGGCCGTGGCCGGTCTCCGCGCGTCCCAGCGCCGAGCGCAGCTGCTCCAACTCAGTCTCGCGTCCCACGAAGCGCGTGAGGCCTCGCGCGGCCGCGGCATGAAGTCGCGAGCGTTGCGGACCCGCCGTCACGATCGCGTAGACTTCCACCGGCGCGTTCAGGCCCTTGACGGGGACCGGCCCGAGAGGCTTGACTTCGATGTGACCTTCCGCGAGCCGCAACGTTTCGCCGGTGATCAGAATCGTGCCGGGATCGGCGAGCTGCTCCATCCGCGCGGCCAGATGCGTGGTCTGCCCGACCGCCGTGTAGTCCATGTGGAGGTCGCTGCCGATGGCCCTCACGACGACGTCGCCGGAATTGAGCCCGATGCGAATCTGGACCTTGAGGCCATGGGCGCGGCGCACCTCGTCCGAGTAGCGACGAAGCGCCGTCTGCATGTCGAGGGCCGCGTAGCAGGCGCGCACCGCGTGGTCCTCGTGAGCCAGCGGGGCGCCGAACAGCGCCATGATCCCGTCGCCCATCACCTGATTGACCGTGCCTTCGTAGCGGTGGACGGCCTCCATCATGTGCTCGAGCACGGGATCGAGAATCCGACGCGCTTCCTCGGGGTCGCGCTCGGCCAAGAGCTCCATCGAGCCCTTCAGATCGGCGAACAGCACCGTCACCTGCTTGCGCTCGCCTTCCAGGGCGTTCTTGGAGATGAGAATTTTTTCGGCGAGGTGCTTGGGCGTGTAGATCTCGGGAGATGCGAATTTCGCCGTCGAGCCGGTCTGCGTGAGCGGCGCCCCGCAATCGCCACAGAATTTCTGCGTGGGTGCGCTGGATGCCCCGCATGCGGCGCATACGGCCACCAGGCGGGCTCCGCATTCGCCGCAGAACTTCATGGCGGACGAGTTCTCGTGCTGGCACCGAGGACACTTCACGCTGCTGCCTCCCGACATCAGGCTTCGTGAGGGTCGACGCGATGCGCCGAGCTTAGTCCTCTACGTCAGGGGGGTCAACACGCCCTCGGTGTGCACGACTGGGTCGTCGACAGACCGAATGGAGGCACTATATATGGAGGCACTATATGTTGGTCGTGAACGGCCGCCGTCACGGCTCGGGATGCTGGTCAACAATCCGCTCCAGCTCCATCCGGAACGCGTGCCACTCGCGGAGCGCTTCGTCATAGCGATCGAGCACGTCGGCGCGCTTGTGGTCGAAGCGCATCCGTTCGACCGCCACCCCCGCGAGCATCCCGAACCCCACCAGGTACAGCCCGAGGCCGATTCCGATCAGCGCCTTTCTGCGAGCCTCCACGGCGTCCCCCTTTCATCGTTCGCGAGCACCGGAAGACCGTCGTCGAGGGACACCGGAAAGCAGCGCGCGTGCCACGGGTTGAAAGCGCGTGATTTCGCGAATTTCAGCCTGGGCGGACTCGTGAGTGCGGCCGAATGCCCGAGCGAATCGGGCGAAAAGTCGCCGACGGGAGGACGTTGGTCCTTGGTCTCGCTCGTCGTCCTCGGCCACAGTGGATAGAGCGATAGGTTGTCTATCGGCATGCCTCTTGGAGTCCGCGATGAAGGGTCTCGTCGTGCTTCTCGTGCTCAGTGTCGCGCCGGTCGTCTCTTCTGAGGCCTTCGCAGCCAGCGCGACCCCGGCTGTCGGCCCGCATGTTGTCCTGGGCGTCGATGCCGGGGGAAGCCATCGCTACGTCCAGCTGACGGACCGCGGCGGGCCCGTCTATCCGACCGCGGACATCACGTGCGACGGCAACCGACGGACGATCGCGCTGACTCGTACGGACACCGTCGCGAACAAGACCATCGCGACGTACGCGGTTTCGCCGAAGGTCTCCGAGGGAATGCTCAGGGCCGTGGAGTGTCGGTTGCTCATTCCTGGTCGGGAGATCCCGGTCGCCCGGCAGCAGATCCGCGCGGCGTGGTCGGGCGGCGCCAGAGCCACGAAGCACTGACGACGTCGTCTCTCTTCGCCGCAACCGTTGACCAGCCTCCTCGCGAGGAGCTAGAGTTGGCGCGCTCCTCGACCAATGGACCTGTCGACGCGGGAGAGGTGTTCTATGGGTTGTCCTCAATGCCAGCGCCAGAACGGCCCCGGCGCCAAGTTCTGCGACGAATGTGGTTGCGTCTTGCCTTGGCTCTGGCCCCGGGCCGCCATCGGCTCCGATCGCGTCGGTCGTCCACGACACAAGCCTCCCCCGGCGAGGCGACGTGAGATCGCGGCCGCGATCGGCGTCGTCGCGACCGGACTCGGTGTGATCTCTGGAGTTGTCATCGCGAGCCCGGGCTGGCAGCGGATGATCGCCGCCTGGCGTGAGAGCTCTGCGGCCCGGGCGGTGATCACGCCGCCGACGGGCGCGACCGCGCCAGAGCAAGCGACGCCGCCGAGCGTGATGGGTGTGATCGGCGGCGGGCTCGTTGCGGACCCGCTCGGGCTACAGCGCGGCGCAATCGCTTCTCCGGAAATTGCATCAGGCCTCGCGCCACCATCGGCGCCGCCGCCATCGTCGCCGGTGGCGCCGAGGCGGGGACAGAACGCGACGCGGCCTGCTGACAGAACGCCGAGCGGCGCCCAGGCGGACACGGCACAAGTCATGGCGAGCCTGCTCATCGCGCAGCTCGGCCAGGGCCCGGCCTGGGGGGCCGCGCTGGCGAATGCCGATGCGTACGCGCCCGACAGTGCCGAGCACGCGTACTGGCGCAGCGTGGCGATCGCGATTCGAGACGAAGGCCATCGCTCGCGCAAGTAGCTCGCGTTGCGCGAAGCGACGCGGGAGAGACCGTGATCAGTCGAGCAGCTTCGCGTCGAAGGGGTACGTGCAGATGAGCCGCGCGCCCTCCGCGGTGACCAGCACCTGGTCCTCGAGCTTGACGCCGAAGGGCGCGCCCGGCTTGCCCGCGTAGCACTCCAGGCACAGCACCATGTTCTCCTTGAGCTCGCGCTCGGGCATGATGCGTCGCGGACCGCGATCGTCGTCGGGGTAGGGGATGCCGGGCCCCTCGTCCTCGAGCCCCGCCTGATGAACCATCGTCGGGTAGCGTTGCGCCGCGTACGCCGCCGGCAGACGCGGCGCCTTGTCCGCGAACTCCTGGAACGTCATGCCAGGCCGTACGAGATCGAGCATGCCCATGACGCTGTCGTACGCGACCCGGTACGCCTCTTTCTGCTCGGGTGACGGCGTGTCGCCGCACAGGAACGTGCGCGAGACGTCGATGACGTAACCCTCGTAGCCGTTCGCGTCGGTGTCGACGCCCACGAGGTCGCCCGGCATGACGACCTTGTCGTGCGCCTCGGTCAGCCAGGGGTTGGTGTTGGTCCCCGACGCCACCAGCCGCGTGAACAGTCCCTCCCCGTGGCGGCGCAGCAGCGCATCGCTCAGCACGGCCCAGAGCTCGTATTCGCGGATGCCCGGGCGGATGGCCGCCTCGAACTCGGCGAGCATGGCGTCGCCGATCCCGCCGTTGATCGCGAACAGCGCGACCTCTTCCGGTGTCTTGACCTCGCGCGCGTCGACCGTGGCGGCGCCGACGTCGGTGATCGCGATCCCTTCGTCCTGCAGGGCCAGGAATCCTGCGGTGTCGACCTTGTCGACCGCGAGGCGCTCGCGCTCGAGCCCGAGCTCGCGCAGGGCCGACCTGATCGAGCGCGCCCACTCGCGGGCCTTGTCGCGGGCGGCGGCGCCGCCGTACTGCCAGGTGTAGGCGGGGCGCACGTCGCGCACGACCTTCTGGGAGACGTGGATCGAGCCCTTGTACTCGAACAGGATCGGCGCGCCCTCGGCCGGCACGAGGCAATAGCGCGCGAAGGTCCCCGCCGTCCACACCGCCATGACGTCCACGCCGGTCGCGTAGCGGATGTTCGCCGTGTTATAGAGAAGCGCGACCGGAAGATCGTGCCGCTTCAGCATCGTCTGCAGCCGCGCGAGCCGGCCGGCGCGGAGCTTGCCGAAGTCGATCTCGCTCAGGTTGGGGACGGAGAGCTGGTGGACGCGGGGCCGAGGCGGCATGGACGGCAGCATAGCGCATCCTGATCCTGTCACGCGACGCGCGGCGCTCGAGAGCGTTCTCGCCGCGCTCGACGGCGAGCTGCGCGATGCCGCCGCGAAGGCCGGCGATGCCGCTGTCGCGGCGAGCGTACGGGAGTTCACGCAGCTCCTGGGCTCGATCAACCCACGGTCATCGGCGCCGGCGCGCGACGCCGGCCCCGAGCGGCTGGTCGTGTGTCGGCTCTGGGAGGCGAGCCTCCGGGCGGCGAGCGATGTGCCGCGCGCACTCGTCGCGGCGCTCGGGACGCTCGGCCCGTCATTGTCGTGGGCGCAGAACCCGAACTATCGTCGCCGGCCGCCGGACGCGACGTTCCTCGACAACTATGGCTACGCGGTCATCGCGGGGCCCGTCGACGGCCCGCCCGCGCTCGTGGTCGAGCCACGCCTGGCGCTCGGCGTGCTCTTGCTGGGACCGGGCGCGCACTACCCGCTGCATGCGCACCCCGCCGTCGAGATCTACTACACGCTGACGCGGGACGGCGAGTGGTGGCGGGACGACGGGCCCTGGCGGCAGGAGCCGCCCGGCGCGCTGATCCATCATGCGCCGAACGCGCGTCACGCCACCCGCGCCGGCGCCTCGCCGCTGCTGGCGATCTACCTCTGGCGCGGCGATCTCGCCACCCACGCAACGCTGACCGCCGGCGTCAGAGGAGTGACTGGATAAGCGGAGCGCCCGGACCGAAACACTCGTGTATAGTCCCGGTCATGCCGGCCAAGAACGCGCCCAAGAAGGCATCTCGGAAATCCCTCGGACTGCTGGAGCGGCTCGCCGCCGGCCCGGTCATCTGCGCGGAAGGCTATCTGTTCGAGTTCGAGCGTCGGGGCTATCTGCAGGCCGGCGCGTACGTTCCCGAGGTCGTCCTCGAGCACCCGCAGCTGGTCGAAGGCCTTCACCGCGACTTCGTCCACGCCGGCTCCGACGTCGTCGAAGCGTTCACCTACTACGCGCATCGCGCCAAGCTCAAGATCGTCGGGCGCGAGAAGGACCTCGCGAGGATCAACCGGGCGGCGCTGGCGATCGCAAAGAAGGTCGCGCGCTCGACCGGCACCTTGCTGGCCGGCGACATCTGCAATACCAGCATCTACGCGACGGACGACACGCAGTCGCACAAGCAGGCCCGGCGCATCTTCGACGAGCAGATCGGCTGGGCGGTCGACGCCGGCGTCGATTTCATCGTCGGCGAGACGTATTCCTTCGCCGGCGAGGCGCTGCTGGCGCTGGAGGCGATCAAGCGCGCGGGCAAGCCCGCGGTGATCACGCTGTCGGTCCCGCGCGAGGGCCGGATGCGTGAGGGCTCGACGGTGGCCGAGACGTGCCGCCGGCTTCAGGACACCGGCGCCGAGGTCGTCGGGATGAACTGCGCGCGAGGACCGGCCACGACCCTGCCGCTGCTGCGCGAGATCCGCGCGGCGGTCACCTGTCACGTCGCCGCGCTGCCGGTACCGTATCGAACGACGCCGGCCGAGCCGACGTTCCAGAGCCTGACCGATCCGAGCGGCGCCTCAGGCCCGGACGGGCGCCCGTTCCCGACCGCGCTCGACCCGTTTCTGTGCAACCGCTACGAGATCGGCGAGTTCGGCAAAGAGGCGCTCGCGCTCGGCGCACGATACCTCGGCGTCTGCTGCGGCGCCGGGCCGCATCACGTCCGCAGCCTGGCCGAGGCGCTCGGACGCCGCCCGGCCGCCAGCCGGTACTCGCCCGACATGTCCAAGCACATCCTCTTCGGCAACGACAAGCGCCTGCGCCAGGACTATCTGGAGTACGCCCGCCGCAACTATCGATCGCCCGCCGCCTCCGGCTAAATCGCCGGCGGCGTCATGAAGCGATTCCTCGTCAAGCACCTGCTGTTCCTGCTGCTGACCTTGCTCGCCGTCTCCTTCCTGGTCTTCACCTTGAACGAATTTTCCCCGGGCGCGGTGGCGCGCAAGGTCCTCGGCGCCTACGCGACCCAGGAGCAGGTGGATCTGCTGACGAAGCAGATGGGCCTGGACCGGCCGGTACTCGTGCGCTACGTCGATTACCTGGGCGCGCTGGCCTCCGGCGATCTCGGCTACTCCGCCCGCTTCAAGGCGCCCGTCAAGGGCGTGATCTTCAAACACCTCGCGAACACGGCGCTCCTGGCCGCCATCGCGTTCGCGTGCATCGTGCCGCTGTCGACACTGCTCGGCGTCGTGGCCGGTATGCGCGAGGCGTCGCGGCTCGACCGGGCGATCTTGATGTTCAGCACGGTGATCGCGTCGATCCCCGAGTTCGCGCTGGGCGTCTTCCTGGCCAGCGTGTTCGTCGTCTGGCTGGGCTGGCTCCCGGGCACGGCCACCCTGGTCGCGGGCGGCGGCTGGTCCGTGGCGGCGCAGCTCGTGCTGCCGGTGACGGTGATCGTGCTGTTCGATTCGGGCTACGTCGTCAGCATGATCCGCGCGTCGATGGTCGAGGTGATGCAGCGGCCGTACATCCGCACCGCCGTGCTCAAGGGGCTCCCGTTCCGCGCCGTCATCCTGCGCCACGCGCTGCGGAACGCGATGCTCACCCCGGTCACCGTCATCATGCTGCAGATCAACTACCTGATCGCCGGGGTCGTGGTCGTCGAGACCGTGTTCGCCTATCCCGGCTTCGGCCGCATGATGCTCGAGGCGACGCTGTTCAAGGACATCGCGCTGATCGAGGCGGGCGCGCTCGTCGCGGTCTTCCTGGCCGTCGTCACCAACATTCTGGGCGATCTCGCCTACATGCTGCTCGATCCGCGGATTCGCGCCTGAGCCATGAGCACGCCGGTCGCCGCCGGGACACTGTCCGCCTCGTCGCCGGCGGCGCCGCGCGTCCTCGCGCGCCGGTGGCGACGACGGCTCGCGGCGCTGGGGGAATCGACGCCGGCCACCGTGGGGATCGTCATCGTGCTGGCGTGGGTCGTGCTGGCGGTCCTCGCCCCGCTGATCGCGCCCTATCCGCCGAACGCCAACGACCTGGCCGCGCTCGCCCACACCACGCCGTCGAAGGCGCACTGGCTCGGCACCGATCACCTCGGGCGCGATCTGCTGTCGCGCGTCCTGTGGGGGGCGCGGCCGGTGCTCGTCATCGCGCCGCTCGCCGTGCTCGGCGCCGCGGCGCTCGGCTCGCTGCTCGGCCTAAGCGCCGGCTACTTCGGTCGCTGGATAGATCTCACAGTCACGCGCGCGTGCGACATCGTGCTGTCGTTCCCGGTCATCATCCTCTACATGATCATCCTCGCCCACGTCGGCTCGTCAGCCTGGAACATCATCGGCGTGCTCACCCTGACCAAGGCGCCGATCATCGCCCGCATCGTGCGGGGGATGACCCTCGACCTGCGCGAGCGCGAATACGTCGCCGCCGCGAAGATGCGGGGCGAGTCGGCGTTCTACATCATGCTGGTCGAGATCCTGCCCAACGCGCGCGGCCCGCTCGTCGTCGACATGTGCCTGCGCACCGGCTACAACGTCATCATCATCGGCGCGCTCGGCTTCCTCGGCATCGGGCTGCCGCCGCCGGATCCCGACTGGGGCGGGATGGTCAAGGACACGTACGGGATGATGATGGTGTGGCCGCACATGGCGCTGGTCCCGTGCGCGGCGATCTCGTCGCTGGTGGTCGGCTTCAATCTGCTCGCCGTGGGATTGCGGGAGCTGGGACTCCGTGACTGACGGCGGCCCGCTGCTCGACGTCCAGGATCTCCGCGTCTCCTACACGACGCGCGCCGGCGAGGTGCCGGTGGTTCCCGGCCTCAGCTTTCAGCTGAACGCCGGCGAGGCGCTCGGGCTCGTCGGCGAGTCCGGCTGCGGCAAGTCGACCGTGGCGCTGGCGATCGTGCGCTATCTCGGACGCTCCGGCCGGATCGTCGGCGGCCGCATCCGCTTCGAGGGCCGCGATCTGACGACCCTGGACGAAGCGGGTCTTCGCGCGATCCGCGGGCGTCGCATCGCGATGGTCTACCAGGATCCAATGGCGAGCCTGAATCCGGTGATGACGGTCGGCCAGCAGCTCATGGAAGCCCCGCGGACCCACGAGGGCGTATCGGGAGCGACGGCGCGCGCCCGCGCTCTCGCGATGCTCGCCGAGGTCAAGCTCGCCGATCCCGAGGCGGTGATGGAGCGCTGTCCACACCAGCTCTCCGGCGGCCAGCAACAGCGGATCGTGATCGCGATGGCGCTCATCACCGGCCCGGCGCTGCTCATCATGGACGAGCCGACGACTGGGCTCGACGTCACCGTCGAGGCCGCGGTGCTGGACCTGGTCCGCGAGCTCCGGAGCCGCCATCGCTCGGCGATCCTGTTCATCAGCCACAACCTCGGTAGCGTCGTGCGGGTGTGCGACCGCGTGGCGGTCATGTACCGGGGCGAGCTCGTCGAGGAGGGCCCGGTGCGTCGGATCTTCACCAACCCGCGGCATCCCTACACGCGCGGGCTGCTCGACTGCCTGCCGACTCTCGGCAGCGACAAGCGCCAGGCGCCACTGGTGCCGATCGCGGGCCAGGTCGAGTCGGCGCTCGCGCGCTCGCCGGGCTGCGGCTTCGCCGGCCGCTGCGCTCACGTCGAGATCGGCCGCTGCACGTCGCATCCGATCCCGATTGCGGAAGTGTACGGAGAGCCCGACCACCACGTCGCCTGCGTGCGCGCCGACGAGCTGGCGCGCTGGACGCGGCGGAGCGGTGCGACCGTCACGCACGACGCCGGCGTAGTAGGCGAGCCGATGGTCGCGGTCCACCATCTGACCAAGATCTATGAGCCTCGGCGGCGTTGGCTCCGTGGACCGCGGGCGCCGGTTCGCGCGGTGTCGGACGTCGACCTCGCGGCGGCGCGCGGACGGACCCTGGCGATCGTGGGCGAGTCCGGTTGCGGGAAATCGACGATCGCAAAGGTGCTGAGCGGCCTCGAGGTCGCGACCGCCGGCGGCGTCACGCTCGACGGCGTCGAGGTCGGCGCGCTGGCGGTCGACGCGCGCAGCGCGGCGTTGAAGCGCAAGCTCCAGATGGTGTTCCAGAACCCCGATAGCACCCTGAACCCGAGCCACACCGTCGGCTACGCGATCGGGCGCGCGCTTCGACGCCTGCAGGGCCTCAGCCCGGCCGATCTGGCCGCCGGCGTCGAGCACTTGCTGGAGGTCGTGAAGCTACCGCCGGCGATGGCGGCGCGTAAGCCGGGCCACCTCTCGGGCGGCGAGAAGCAGCGCGCGGCGATCGCGCGCGCGCTCGCCGGCGATCCCGAGGTGATCGTGGCCGATGAGCCGGTGTCCGCGCTCGACGTCTCGGTGCAGGCGGCGATCGTGAATCTCCTGACCGAGATCCAGGCCGCTCGCGGCGCCACGCTCGTCTTCATCTCGCACGATCTCGCGGTCGTGCGCTATCTCGCCGATACGGTCGCGGTGATGTACCTCGGGACCGTCGCCGAGCTCGGCTCGGTCGAGCGTGTCTTCGCGCCGCCGTACCATCCCTACACGGAGGCGCTGCTGTCGGCCGTCCCGGTGCCCGATCCGGATCACGCCGTCGCGCGCATCTTGCTCGAGGGGCGCGTGCCGCGCGCCGACGAGATCCCGCGCGGCTGTCCGTTTGCGACGCGCTGTCCCCGCCGTATCGGCCCGATCTGCGACGAGACGCCGCCGCCGGTACAGCGCTTCGGGGCCGATCACCGCATCGCCTGCCACATTCCCGGCGACGAGTTGCGACGATTGCAGACGGCCCTTGTCGAGCCGCGCGTGGTTGGACGATGATGGCGGACATGGCGTCGACGCACGGGGCGGCGGTCGTGATCGTGGGTGGCGGGGTGACGGGACTCAGCACCGGCTGGTGGCTCGCCCGCGCCGGCGTCGACGTGCTCGTGCTCGAGAAGGGGATCGTCGGCTGGGAAGCGTCGGGCCGCAACGGTGGCGGCGCCACCCACGTCTACAGTCCCTTCGGTCTCGAGGAGCAGCGGCTCTGGCCGCAGATGGACGAGCTGCTCGGCTATCCCACCGAGTACCAGCCCTACCGCATCGGCGTGGCGCTCAGCGAGGCGCAGCTGGCGCTCGCGCGACGATGGGCGGAGATCGGCGAGACCCGCGGCTTCCGCTGGCAGTTGCTGGATCGCCGTCAGCTCAAGGAGCTGGTGCCGATCGTGGGTGACAACGCGATCGGTGGGACGTATCTGCACTTCGGTGGTCACGCCAACCCGCAGCGCACGGTGCAGGCGTATGCGTGGGCGCTGCAAGACCACGGTGGCCGGATCTTGCAGCACACGACGGTCACCGGGCTCAGCCAGCGCGGCGGGCGGGTCACCGCGGTGGAGACGACGCGCGGCGCGTTCAGCGCCGACGTCGTCGTGATCGCCGCCGGCCCGCAGACGGGCGCGTTCGCCGAGATGCTCGGCGTCTGGCTGCCGCTGGCGCCGGCACGGGTCGAGATGATCGCGACCGAGCCGATCCCGCTCATGCACGTGGGCGGCGTCGCCGGCAACGGGCTCTACGGCCGCCAGACGCTCCGCGGCAACCTCGTGTACGGCGGCGGCCCTCACGAGTGGATCAACGTGCCCGACATGGCGACGCCCGAGCACGCGAACACGCCGCTCGTGCGCAACCTGGCCCGGCGGCTCGCCGAGCTCTTGCCGGGCGCCGCGCACGTGCGCCTGATCCGCTCGTGGAGCGGTCTCGTCGAGAACACGCCCGACGGGCTTCCGGTCGTCGAGCGCCTGGCCCAGCCCGAAAACGTCGTGATCGCGACGATGTCGAGCGTGGGCTTCGGGCTCTCGCCCGCCGTCGGCCGTGCGGTCAGCGAGCTCGTGCGCCATGATCGCTGTCAGTTCGCGGATCTGGGAGCGCTCGCGCTGGGCCGCTTCGGCGACACGCCGCGCGACTGGCGCGAGCGCGCCGGATGGACGGCATCATCGTCGGCCGTCGAGGCGGCTTCGGCGGGTGACGACTGATGCGCGAGACCGATCCGCGGTCGATCGCCGGCAAGCTGCCCGCGCCCGATCGCCACGTGCCGCTGGTCGTGGTCGGAGCCGGGGCCGCCGGCGTCGCGGCCGCGATCGAGGCGGCGCGCGCGGGCGTCGAGGTAGTGCTGATCGACGAGCATCCCGTCGACAACGACATGATGGCGATGGACGTCCCGCTCTGCTTCGGCCAGCGGATGGACGGCTCCGTACGCAACCGCGCGCTGATGCTCGAGCGCGTGGTCGAGACGAACCCCGAGCTGGCGAGCGCCCACGAGGCCGGTGTCGATGTACAGCTCGGCACCTACGTCTGGGGCGCCTTCGTCAACGGCCCCGCCGTGCAGGAGTTGCCCGTGCCGATGCTCGGGCTCGCCGACGATCGCCGCTCGTGGCTGCTCGGCTATGACCGGCTGATCATTGCCACCGGCGCGCGCGACGTGCTGCTGGGCTTTCCCGGCTGGGAGCGCGCGGGTACTCTGGGCGCCGGCGGAGCCACCGCGCTCCTCACGCGGTATCGCGCCCTGGCCGCGCGCCGACTAGTCGTGCTCGGCTCGGGCGCGCTTGGCCTCCACACCGCGGAGGTTGCGCTCGAGCACGGGGTGGAGGTCGCCGGCGTCGTCGAAGTCGGCCCACAGGTTCGCGGCGACTCGGCGACCGCCAAGACGCTGGCCACGCGCGGCGTGCCGTTCTTCACGTCGCACACGATCAAGGCGGCTCGCGGGCGGACGGGCGAGATCGAGTCCGTAGTGATCGTGGGAGTGGATCGTGACGGCACACCGATCGCGGGCAGCGAGCGCGAGATCGCGTGCGACGCCGTGTGCTGGGCCATCGGCATGGTGCCGAACGTCGAGCTGCTGCACCTCGTCGGCGCGCGTCTGCGCTTCGTCTCCTCGCTCGGCGGCTTCGTGCCCGACGTCGACGCGCGGATGGGCACGAGCGTGCCTACGGTCTTCGCGGCCGGCGATTGTGTGGGCTTCCACGACGCTGTGCTGGGCGATCCCGAGATCGCGCGCGCTCAAGGGCGGTTGGCCGGACGCATCGCCGCTGAATCACTCGGCGCCCGCGTCGAAGTCGGCGCTGGTCGTGGCGTGCCGGCAACACAGACGGCAACCGCCGAGGTCCACACCTACTGGCGCGCCTGGCTCGACTCGCTGATTGCAGCGGGTGGCTGGGACGTGAACATCTGTCAGTGCGAGGAGGTCACGCGGCGCGAGCTGGTCGAGACGAAGCCGCCGCGCTATCTCAAGTGGCAGTCGCCGCAGATGAGCGCCCGCACCGTCACCACGCTGCTGCGCGACGGGCCACTCAATCAGGATCAAATCAAGCGGCTCACGCGCGCGGGCATGGGCCCCTGCCAGAGCCGGCGCTGCCGCGAGCAGGTAGGGCTCCTGCTCGCTCAGGCCGCGGGGACGACGATCGATCGCATCCCGCTCCCGACCTTCCGCCCGCCGATCCGGCCGCTGCCGCTCAACGTGCTGTGGCCGGCTGACGAGCCGGCGGCGATGCGCGAGGAGTGGGTGAGCTGGTTCGGCATTCCCACGCAGTTCAGCCCGCACTGGACCGCCGGCATGGCGATCGACGAGCCGACGGCGCACGCGCGGCTGATCATGAGCGACGAATGAGCGAGAGGATGACCCGATGACGGTTGACGTGCCCCGGACGGCGGACTTCGTGATCATCGGCGGCGGTGTTCACGGTGCCAGCCTTGCCTTCCACCTCGCGCGCAAGAAGGCCGGCCGCATTCTGCTCATCGAGAAGAAGTTCATCGCGTCCGGCCCGACGGGCCGCTCGACCGCGCTCGTGCGCCGCTTCTACGCGATGGATTTCTTCACCCGCACCGCCAGCGCGGCGGCGGAGATGTTCCGCCACTGGAAGGACGTCGTGGGCGGCGACGGCGATCCCGGCTTCCAGCAGGTCGGCATGCTGGCGCTCGCAGGCCCCGACAAGGCGCGGCATCTGCGGCACAACGCGCTCCAGGCGCAGAAGGTGGGCGCCCGGGTCACGCTCATCTCACCGGCCGACGTGAAGGCGCTGGTGCCGGCCGCCAACGTGGACGACGTCGCGCTCGCGTCCTATGAATCGGAATCCGGCTACGCCGATCCGTCCTCGACCGCGAACGCGCTGGCCAACCGTGCCCGCGATCTCGGAGCGACCATTGTCCAGTACCGCCATGTCGACGCGATCCGCACTGCCGGCGACAAGGTCGTCGGAGTCCGATCGGAGGGCGTGGACATCGACGCCCCGGTCGTCGTCAACTGCGCCGGGCTCTGGGCGGACCGGCTCCTACGGCCACTCGGCATCGAGATATCGATCAAGCCCGAGCGTCATCAGATGTGCTTCTTCCGCCGGCCGTCCGGCTTTGGCGTGCACCCGGCGGTCGCCGACAGCGTGCAGATGACGTACATGCGTCCCGAGCACGGCGATCTCACGATCCACGGCAAGCTCGTCTACGACGAGATCGTCGACCCAGATTCCTACAACGAGGGCGCCGATCCGGACCAGATCGTGAAGAACGCCGAGCTGATCGCGCATCGCTTCCCGGTGATGGAGCACGGCCTGGCCATGGGCGGGTACTCCGGACTGTACGATGCGACGCCGGATCACCACCCGATACTCGGCGCGATCCCGGAATACGGCGGACTCTTCGTCGACTTCGGCTGGAGCGGGCACGGCTTCAAGCACTCGCCGCTGATGGGCGACATCATCTCGGACGTGATCCTGCACGGCCGCTCGAAGGACTACGACATCACCCCGTTCCGGTGGTCGCGCTTCCGGGAAAACGATCTGGTGCCGAGCGCCCGCTGGGCGGCGGAGCCGCATCCCAAGCACAGGTTGTGAAGATCGGGAGCCCGAAACGCCTCGCCACCTCGTCCCCAGGCGCGGACCGCGCGGTGGCATGGCGTTGGCAGCGTTGCTTCGTCAAGATGCAGGTCTTGTGTGCCTGGTGCCACGGCGACGGCAAGCCCGCCTACCTGGGTGACCGCGAACCATTGGAAAATCCTGGGCTGACACATGGCATCTGCGCGAGCCACAAGGAACAGATCCTCGAATCTCTCCCGTCGCGATCGTTTCCCGACGCCGAGTTGCTCATCGTCGTGCGCCATAACTACATACCGCTCTACGAGCACTTCCAACGGTGGTTCGTGAGTGTGCCCAGTGTGAAGGTGCTTGTGGAGCGTCGGGCAACTGACCGCCGATCGGCGACCTACCCCGTAACCGACGAGCGGCGTGTGAGAACGCGGCGGATTCGCCGAGGCACGATCTCGCCACAGGAGAGTTACACGATCGTGCGATTCACGCCGAAGTGATTCACTCCCCTCGAGAGCGGACCGTGCAGATTCCGTCGTGTCGGCGGTCAGGGAGCGGTGGGGGCGATCGGAGTTGCCACCCCTCACGTTACGCGCGCTTGCCGACGGCGAGCGCGGTCAAGGCGTCGTGGATGCGGCGGTCGACCTCGATGCCCTCGCGCGTGAGTCTCTCGCGCTCGCGGTGCGCGCGTTCGCCGGGAATGCGGATCTCGGCGACGCCTTCCTGGCGCGGCGTTGCCTTGATCGCGGCGAGCTCCGCGGACAGCGCGCAACGATAGTCTTCCAGCGGAACGAACAGGTCCGGCTTGAACGCGATGAAGAGATATCCGGCCTTTTCCTGGTCGCCCGCCAAGCCGCACAGCACGCCGAGCGCGTGCGTCGCGAGCGCGAGCGCAAAGCCCTTGTAGCCGCCGAAAGGAAGGATCGCGCCGCGTCGCGCGGCCCCGGCGTCCGTAGTGGGGCGGCCGTCCTCGTCGATCGCCACGCCCTCGGGCAGCGGGATGGCGAGGCGCTGCCTGAATTGTAGATCCGTGCCCATGAACGCGGAGGTGCCGAGGTCGATCACGAGCGGGTCGCCCTCCATCGGGAAGCCGAACGCGATCGGGTTGGTGCCGAGGGCGGCTCTCGCGCCGCCCGGCGGGGCGACCATGGGCGGGGCGGCTACCGTGTGAATCGCGATCAGGCCGGCCCGCGCCGCCATCTCGACGTAGTAGGCGCTGCGGCCGCTCATCCAGATGTTGTTGACGCCGACGAGCGCGAAGCCATGCCGCTGCGCGCGCTCGATCGCGGCGTTGGTCGCGTAGTACATCCCGAGCATCCCGCTCTGGTTACCGCCGTCGAAGAGCACCGACACGCTCGTCTCCTTCAGCGCGCGCATCGGGCCGCGCGGAGCCTTGAAGCGGGGATGCTCGGCGACGTTGAGGAGCTTCGGCAGGCCGGAATACTCGTAGCCGCAGAGAGCGGCGTCGATCACGTGATCGGCGAGGATGCGAGCTTCCTCGGCGTCGTACCCGATCCCGCGCATGGCGCGTTCGGACAGCGTACGGGCCTCCGCGATACTCAGGTGGACGCGAGCGGCGGAATCGGTCGGCATGTTGCCTCCTCGCCGGACAGGATATATTCGGGCCACTATGAAAACCCAGCCAAGCCGAGGTCCTCTCACCGGTATCCGTGTCATCGAGCTCGCCGACGAACAGGCGGAGTACTGTGGGTTGACCCTCGCGGGTCTGGGCGCCGACGTCATCAAGGTGGAGCCGCCCGGCGGCAACCCCACGCGCGGTATCGGGCCGTTTTACCAGGACCGAGAGGATCGCGAGCGCTCCCTGTTCTTCTGGCAATACAACCGTGGCAAGCGCTCGATCGTGCTCGACCTCGGGCGGCCAGAAGACCGGGACCGATTCCGCTCGCTCGTCGAGACCGCCGACGTACTGCTCGAGTCGACGCCGAGAGGTGAGCTCGACGGGCACGGGCTGGGGGCGAGCGCGCTGATGCGAGAGTCTCCCACCTTGATCGTCGCCAGGGTTTCTCCGTTCGGAGACACCGGCCCATGGGCCGACTTCAAGGGCTCGGATCTGGTGCACCTGGCGCTCGGCGGCGTCATGATGAATTGCGGCTACGATCCCGCGCCGGGCGGCAAGTACGACTTGCCGCCGATCGCCCCGCAGATGTGGCACGCGTTCCACATCGCCGGCGAGCAGCTCGCGCTGACCATTATCGCGGCGCTCTTGTTTCGCTGGCGGACGGGCCAGGGACAGTACCTTTCGTGCGCGATCCACGAAGCGGTGGCGAAATCGACCGAGGTCGACCTGATGACGTGGGTGATGCGGCGCTCGCTCGTGCTGCGCCAGACCTGCCGCCACGCGCGGGAGAACATCACCCCGCATCCGTCCATCGTGCACACGAAGGACGGCCGCTGGGTGATGGCGAATCTCGGGACGCGGCCGGGTGAGACCAGGCAGCTCGTTGCGTTGCTCGAGAAGTACGGCATGGACGCCGGTCTCGACGCCGAGAAGGCCGCCTTGCCGACGAGCGGACGGTTCGTTCCAGGCACGGGCCCGAGTACGGAGAAGCGCGACCACGCCATGGAGGCCGTTCAGCGCTTCGTGCGCGCGTTCACCAACGACAACGTGCCGTGGCGCGAAGCTCAGGAGGCCGGCATGCTCTGGGCACCGCTGCGCAAGCCGCACGAGAACGCGATGGATCCGCACTGGCTCGCGCGGCAGAGCTGTACGGACGTCGAGCACCCGGAGCTCGGCCGCTCCTTCCGCTACGCCACGAGCAAATGGCTGGCAACCGGCACCTCGTGGTCGGTGGGTCGCCGCGCGCCGCTTCTGGACGAAGACGCCAAGACCGTGGTGCTCCCACGCGAGCGCGATCTGCCGGTGATCGCCGCGTCCGCGGGCGCGCCGGTCGACGAAGGGCTCTCGCCTCGCGGCAAGCCGTTCCCGCTGCACAAGATCCGCATTCTCGATTTCACGTGGTTCCTGGCCTCGGCCGGCGGCACGCGGTTCCTCGCCGCCTTCGGCGCCGAGAGCATCAAGGTGGAGCTGAAGAGTCATCCCGATACGCGCATGGCCGCGATGGCGCCCGTCGGCGGCCGTGCCGCTCGCGAGAAGGCCACCGGACCCCTGCCGGGCGTGACCGATCCGGACATGGGCGGCCAGTTCAACAACAAGAACCCGGGCAAGCGGGGGATCTCGCTCAACGTCAGGCATCCGAAAGGTCTGGAGATCGCGCGACGTCTGGTGGCGATGTCCGACGTCGTCGCGGAGGGTTTCTCGCCCGGCGTCCTCGACAACTGGGGACTGGGCTACGACGCCCTGCGCGCGATCAAGCCGGATATCATCTACGTTCAGCAATCAGGCATGGGCGCGAAGGGCACCTACGGGCGCTTTCGCACCGTGGGGCCGATCGCGAACTCGTTTTCCGGTCTGTCGGAAATGTCGGGGTTGCCCGAGCCGGCGATGCCGGCGGGGTGGGGCTACTCCTATCTGGACTGGATGGGAGCCTACAGCTTTGCGCTCGCGATTCTCACCGCGCTCTTCCATCGAGCCCGGACGGGTGAAGGGCAGTGGGTCGACGCCTCGCAGTCCGAGGTCGGGCTCATGATCAGCGGCACGACCATCCTGGACTGGTCGGCCAACGGGCGCGTCTGGTCACGCTACGGCAACCGTTCTCCGTACAAGCCGGCGGCGCCGCACAACGTCTACCCGTGTGCCGGAGACGATCGGTGGCTCACGATCGCGTGCTTCAAGGACGCGGAGTGGCGCGCGCTGACTCAGGTCGCAGAACATCCGGAGTGGGCGGACGACGGCCGCTTCAAGGATCTCGCGTCGCGGCTCCTGCACCAGGATGCTCTCGATGCGCTCGTCGGTGGCTGGACGAAATCCCGAGACGCGTACGAGACGATGTTCGCGTTGCAGCGCGCCGGCGTACCGGCCGGCGTCTGCCAGACCGCGGCGGATCGCTGCGACAACGATCCGCAGCTGGCAGCGCTCTCGTGGTTGACCGAGGTGACGGGTACGAAGATCGGACGATGGCCGCTCGCCGAGGTGCCGGTCAAGATGAGCGAGAGCCCGGCTTATATCGGCGGACGCATCGACCGCGGCGCTCCGTGCTACGGCGAGGACAACAACTACGTCTACGGCGAGCTGCTCGGGATGTCCTCCCAGGAGATCAAGGCCCTCGCCGAAGAGGGCGTCATCTGATCGCTCTCGGCGCCCTCGCCGCCGGATGCTCCTGCTTCGTCAAGCTACAGGACAGGGCTCCGCCCTCGGGTCTCGTAGACGAGGGTTGCACCCGGCTTGATGAGTGGGGGCCAGCCCTGATCGCCGTACGCAAGGTCGGCGGGGCAGACGAGCCGGCTCTTGCCTCCCACCTTGACGAGCTGGAGGGCTTCGGTCCAGCACTTGATCACTCCGTTCAGCGGCACCGTCGCGCACTCGCCACGCTGCATGGAGCTGTCGAAAACCGTGCCGTCGGTGAGTCGTCCTTCGTACTTGACCGTCACGGTGTCGGTGGCCTTGGGTGTCGCCCCAGTCCCCGGCGTGATCGGGATCATGATCAGGCCTGAGGCGGTTTTTGTCGCTCCCGGCTCACGGGCCGCCTGGCCACCAGGGATTCACGGACGATGGACGCGAGAGCAAGAACTCGCTACTGGTTCAAGGTGGAACGCGCCGTCGAGAACCGAAGCTGATGCGCTCACGGCGGTCATCGCCCCCGCGGAGGGGGCGTTACTTGGTCCTAGAGTCTCTCCAAGCGATCTTCGGCCCTAGGCGTTCCGATGCGTCCCGGCGTCGGCCGGACCACCACGACCCCACGTTTCGCCAGGAAACGTGCCCTCCCACGTCCTGCCGACGAAGAACAGCGCGATAGCGCCCGACGCTCCGACCAGCGCGAACGCCAGGAAGCCGCCGCCGTAGCTATGGGTCAACGGCCTGAGGCTGCCGAGGGCGTTCGGCAGCATGAATCCCCCAAGCCCTCCCGCGGCCCCAACAACCCCGGTGATCACGCCGATCTCCGCGGAGAACCGCTGGGCGACCAGCTGGAAGACGGCGCCGTTACCCATCCCCAGCAGCGTCATGCCCGTCACGAGCAGTAGGGTGCAGAGGCCCAGCGCGGGCAGGGCCGACACGCCAGCCATCGTCGCCGCGACGCCGAGATAGAGCCAGGTCAGCACCTGGATGCCGCCGAACCGATCCGACAAATAGCCGCCCAGGGGGCGGATCATCGAGCCGGTGAGGGCGCAGAGCGTAACGAAGGCCCCGGCCTGGACCGTCGTCAGCCCGTACTGGTCGCGGAAGAAGATGCCCAGGAAACTCACCAGTCCCACGAAGCCGCCGAAAGTGATGGCATAGAAGAAGCAGAACCATCCGGTGTCGGCGATCTTCAACACCGCCGTGTAGTCGGCAAGCGTCTTCGGTGCGGAATGCGTCGGCCTGTCCTGGGCCAGGAACGCGACCAGGGCCAGGGTCGCGAGCACCGGGACCAGCGCGATGCCGAACGCCGCATGCCAGCCCCAGGACGACGCCACCCAGGAGCCGAAGAAGGTGGACAGGGCCGTGCCGACGTTGCCCGCCCCGGCGATCCCCAGGACCAGCCCCTGGTATCGCGGCGGATACCAGCGGCTCGCCAGGGGCAGCGCCGCAGCGAAGCTCGCCCCGGCCACGCCCAGCAAAAGGCCGACCAGCAGGATCTCCATGTAACTGTCCGACCAGAGCCAACCCATCAGGAGCGGCACGAGCGTCAGCGCCAGCCCGATCAGCGCCGTCTTCTTCGCGCCGATGTGGTCGGCCAGCGGGCCGAGGACCAGCCGCAGCAGCGCCCCGCCGAGCACGGGAACCGCGACCATCAGGCCCTTCCGCGAGTCGGAGAGCTCTCCGAGGTCGGGGATGATCGAGTTGGCCAGGGCTCCGACCATCACCCAGACCATGCAGCTGATCGTGAAGTAGAGGAATGCACAAACGAGCGTCGGCAGGTGACCGGCGCGGCGGAATTCCCGGCGGCCCATCGTGCTCGTCATCCTCGCGCCGGGCGTGGCGAGGCTTCGACGATGACGGCCTTCTGCGGCTTGTCCCAAAGCGTCGCTCGCGCGAAGTCCGGCGCGGGCTCCGGGGCGTCGGAGGCCGGGGCTAGGCGGACGGCGCAGTACTTGAACTCGGGCTGCTTGGCGATCCGGCCGATGGCCGGGTTCGTCAAGTAATTCGCCGCCACGTTGTCTCCCTGCTGGTCGCCCCAGTGGAACGGGACGAAGACGACGCCCCGCGACAATCTCGGGTTGATCTTGACCGGGAGGCGGATCAGCCCGCGTCGGCTGCTCAACTCGGCCGCCTGCCCCGCGACCAGGCCGACCTCGGCCGCGTCGTCGGGGTGAACCTCGACGAACGTCGACGGCTCGATCCGGACCAGCTTGGGCGACTTGCCGGTGCGGGTCAGGGTGTGCCAGTGGGCATACAGCCGTCCGGTCGTCAGGACCAGTGGGAACTCGTGGTCCGTGGTCTCGCGCGGGGGCCGATGCGGCCGTGCGTGGAAGCGGGCGCGGCCACTCGCGGTTGGAAATTTCCGGTCGAGATAGAGCCGCTCGGTCCCGGAATGGTCGACACTCGGGCAGGGCCAGCGCAGGTGTCGCTCGCGCCGGAGCCGCTCGGATGTCATCCCGGCCATGTCGCACGGTCGGCCGGCTGTCAGTCCGATGAACTCGTCCCAGACCGTGCCCGAGTCCTCGAACTGGAACCTCGAGAAGCCCATCGCCTGGCCGAACCGCGCCAGGATCTGCCAGTCGGGTAGAGCCACGCCGGGGGGCTTGAGGATCTGCTCGCTGAAGGAGACGAGCCGCTCGCTGCTCGTCATGGTGCCCGTCTTCTCGGCCCACTGCGCCACTGGGAGCAGGACGTCCGCGAAGTGCGTCGTCTCGGTCGGGTGGTACGGCTCCTGGACGACGATGAGTTCGGCCCCGGACAGTGCGCGCCGGACCTGATGCAGGTCGGGGAGGCTGACCGCGGGATTGGTCGCCGCGATCCAGATCGCCTTGAGTCGTCCCGCTTCCAGCGCCCGGGACATCTCGACGGCCGTCAAGCCTGGCCTCGTCGAGATTGTTCCCGCGGAGCGTCCCCAGTACGCCTCGACCTCGGCGCGGTGCCGGGGGTCTGCGGAGAACCGGTAACCCGGCAGCGCCTGCGCCAGCAGCCCGGTTTCGCGGCCCCCCATCGCATTCGGCTGGCCGGTGAGGCTGAACGGCCCCGCACCCGGCTTGCCGATCTGCCCGGTCAAGAGATGAAGGTTGATGATGCTGTTGTTCTTCCACATGCCGACGGTGCTCTGGTTCAACCCCTGGCAGTAAAACGTCAGCAGCGCGCGCGAGCGTGCGAGCCGGTCGGCCAGCTCCCGGATGAGCGCCTCGGGGACGCCCGCGGCCGAGACCAGTCCTTCCCAGTCGGCGTGAAGGAGGAAATCGCGGTAGACCGCGAAGCCCTCGGTGTGAGCAGCGACGAAGTGGTGATCCACGGCGCCGCGCTCGAGCAGGAGCCGGCCGACGGCGTTCATCAGCGGGATGTCGCCGCCGGGGGCAACGGGGACGTAGAGCGTGGCGTAATTGGCGGTGTTCGTCCGCCGCGGATCGACCACGATCAGCTCGACGCCAGGCTTCGCCTTGAGGCGGGCTTTGACCCGGTTGAAGGTCACGGGGAAGGCGTCCGCCATGTTGCTGCCCCAGACGACCACGCAATCGCTCAGGTCGATGTCGGCGTAGCAACACGGCGGGCCGTCGGCGCCGAGGCTCGTCTGGTAGCCCGTCACGGCCGACGCCATGCACAGCCGGCTGTTGGAATCGGTGTTGTTCGTGCCGATCGATCCCTTGAACAACTTCACGGCCAGATAGCTCGCCTCACTGTCGAGCTGGCCGCTGCCGTAGAAGGCCACCGCGTCCGGACCGTGCCGGTCGATGATTTCCCGGAACCGCGCCGCCGTCCAGCCAAGCGCGTCCGCCCAGCTCACCGGCCGGAGTTCCTTGCTGCGCGCCGGGCGCACGTGGGGTTGCATCAGGCGGTCGGGTGTGTGGATCACCTCAGCTAGGGTCGCCCCCTTGGCGCAAATGCCCCCCAGGTTGGCCGGCGCATCGGCCACCCCTGTGACACGGATCAGCTCGCCGCTGGCCGACTCTCCTAAGAAACTGCGCCCTCGAGCAGCTCGCCGGTTTCGCGGTTGAGGAGCGAGAAGCCGAGATGGGCGGCACGCTGGCGCAGGCGGTAAAGGACGCGAACACGGTGCTGGGCATCGTAGGCGGC
>Ga0209160_1000701_pt1 | contig 27771 bp, 18 predicted proteins | sample GraSoiAngelo_153_FD_186167 | JGI IMG/M metagenome (GOLD analysis project Ga0209160, IMG submission 186167) | Grasslands soil microbial communities from the Angelo Coastal Reserve, California, USA - 14_1009_12_40cm (SPAdes) (version 2) | ecosystem: Environmental > Terrestrial > Soil > Grasslands ...
AAACAGCTCCACGCGCATGTCCACTTTCGTAGCGTCGCGCAGCCGGCGCGGCCGCAGCTCGATATGCTTGAATCCGTCGCGATTGGCGCGCAGCGTGGCGTCGTCATCCACGCCGCTCGCCATGTAGGCCCAATGGCCGGGATTTACCTTGCGGTGAGCGGCTTCCTCGAAGTCGAAGACGTTGAGCGCTTCGGCCGGGCTCCCAATAACCTCGGCGAGCGGTCGGCCATTTTGCGCGAGGGCCAAGCCGCCGCGCTCGAGAAATGCGGTCACTCCGCCAAGTGCGGCGACATATGGGCTGGCGGCCAGAAACTTCAGAAATTCGCGGCGGGCAGTAGGTGTAGATTCGCTCATAATGGCCCGGATTCTAACGCTCCTCGCGCTTTCTGGCTAGCCCCGATTCCGCCGCACGGTTTCGTGCGTCGAGGCACACAGTTTGCGGGAATCGGCCTTTTCGTGCGACGACACGGCTGAACAGCTTGCGAGAAAGGCCCAGAACGGGGGCGATGTGGCTTTCTTTCTCTGTGCCCTCTGTGTCTCTGTGCCCTCTGTGTTAAATTCCTGGTTCGTTAGGCCTAAGAGAATCTCCGATTAGAGTGGAGGACATCATGTTGGATCGCCTCAAATTGTGGTTAGTGCTTGGAGTGCTTATAGCGGGCCTCTTCGCGATTTTCCTCGAGCGCGCTCCCGGTCAGAACAAGACTTCCGCCACGGTTACACCCGCGGATTATCTTAAATGGCGCAACGAATTTAAAAATTGGGGCCGCTGGGGAGCGGATGATCAGCGCGGCGTCTCGAATTTGATCACCGCGGAAAAAAGTCTCAGCGCCGCAAGGCTGGTCAAAAACGGCATCGTCATCTCCCTGGCGCACGCCGTGCCGCAACAAGTCGATCCCGAAGTTCCCGCGGGCAGCGTCTTCCACCGCACCACGGAGAACATCGGCGCTTTCAACACCATCGATAAATACGAGGTGAGCTATCACGGCCTGGCTCTCGCGCACATGGATGCCTTTTGCCATTTCTTTCTCGAAGGCAAAATGTATAACGGCTATTCCGTGGCCGATAACATCACGCCTCAGACCGGCTGCAAAAAAGATGACGTCATGGCCTGGCGCGACGGCGTCGTCACCCGCGCCGTGCTCTACGATATCCCGCAACTCAAGGGCGTAGACTGGATCGAGCCGGGCACGCCGATTACTCGCGCCGATCTGGAAGCGTGGGAGAAAAAATCCGGCGTCAAGGCGGGTCCGGGCGACGTGATCATGCTGTACGTCGGGCGCTGGAAGCGGCGTGCCGCGAAGGGGCCGTACCCGAACGCGATCCCCGGCTATTTTGCCGACGTCGTCCCCTTCATCAAGGAGCGCGAGGTCGCGTTTGTCGGCCATGACTTCAATATTGATTGGGCGCCGCGGCCGGGGTGGGGCGAAGCGCAGGGCATTCCCGTCAATCCCATTCACCAGGCCGTGCTGAACTGGATGGGCGTGGGCATCGTCGAGAATCTTGACCTGGAGCGCGCTGTCGATACCGCGCGGCGCCTGAAGCGCTATGAGTTCATGCTCACGTTTGCGCCGCTACCCGTCGAGGGTGGCACGGGATCGCCGCTCAATCCATTGGCCGTCTTCTAGGCCCCTTCTAGGCCATGAGTCAGAATCCGACGCGGCTGCACGAGCCTGTCACCAGCACGAGTGCTCCTCCCGCGCAACAAACAAAGCGCCGCCGGAGAACCGTCGCCGCATGGGCAGCGCCGATAATCGCGGGGATCGCGATCGCCCTCGCGCCGGCCCCGCATGGCCTTCCGCTGAATACTTGGCACTACTTCGCCCTATTCGCCGCGGTGATGGTTGGCATCATCACCGAACCGATCCCGGCCGCCGCTCTCGGCCTCGTCGGCATCGTCGTTGCCGCCGTCTCGGGCTTCGTTCACCCCTCGACCTCCCAATCGGCGCTCTGGGCGCTCAGCGGCTTCGCCAACGGAACGGTCTGGCTCATCTTCGCCGCTTACATCTTCTCGCTCGGCTACTCCAAGACGGGCCTCGGAAAACGCATCGCCTTGATGCTGATCCGCGCCATGGGAAAGCGGACCTTGGGTCTCGGATATGCCATCGCCTTGGCCGATCTGGCCCTTTCGCCGTTCATGCCGTCCAACACCGCGCGCAGCGGCGGAACGATCTTCCCCATCCTCCGCAATATCCCTGAATTATACGGATCTCTGCCCAACGACGAGACCGCGCGAAAGATCGGCGCCTACCTGATGTACACCGCGCTCGCGGTAACCTGCGTCACCAGCAGCATGTTCGTCACGGCGCTCGCTCCCAACGTCCTCGCCGCCGACTTAGCCCTGCGCACCATTCACGTCACCCTCTCCTGGACCGATTGGTTCAAGGGCTTCGCGCCTGTAGGTTTCCTCCTGCTCGCGGTTGTTCCCATCCTGCTTTATAAAATCTATCCTCCCCAAACCCGCGAAGCCCCGGAAGCGCCGCGCTGGGCCGCCGAAGAACTCCGCAAGATGGGCCCCATCTCGGACAAAGAGATAACCTTGCTGGCCCTGGTTCTCCTGGCGCTGATCCTGTGGATCGGGGGCGCAAAGTATATCGATGCGACCATCGCCGCGATCCTGGTCGTGACGCTGATGATCATCCTGCGCGTGGTCACCTGGAATGACATCCTCGCAAACACGCAGGCCTGGAACGTGCTGGTCTGGTTCGCCACGCTGGTTACGCTGGCAGGCGGTCTCGCCGAAACTAAGTTTGTGGATTGGATAGCCCAATCTCTCGCGCCGATCCTCTCTCATCGCGGGGTCATCATGGCCGCCGTCCTCTTGGTCGCGGCATTTTTCCTGCTGCACTATCTCTTCGCCAGCATCACCGCGCACGTAAGCGCGCTTTTTCAAGTCTTTCTCGTCGTCGCCATAACCATCCCGGGCATGTCGCGGCTCGCCTGGGCCTTGCTGCTCAGCTATCCGCTGGGGCTCATGGGCATTCTCACGCCCTATGGAACCGGGCCTTCCCCGATCTACTACGGCTGCGGCTATATTAAAGGCAAGGACTTCTGGATCTTAGGCCTCGTGTTGGGCCTTCTCTTCTTCGCTGTCTATGTCCTCATCGAACTCCCCTGGCTCGCCTTCCTGAAGATTTAAAAGCCGCACGCTCATTGCCTAATGCGTCGCGTCGAAGACCCATCACCCGATTCTGGTAGCGATGTCATTCCCCAAGAAAATCCAACTTCTAAGGAGTCGCAGGGATGATGGCCGGATACCTTCCGAAATTTCTCTTGACTTCCTCACCCCGGGAGCGCTATATGACGCCACAAGTCGGGGGCCCTTTCCAAGGTTCGTACATATTTTCTGACATTTGAAAAATGGGGGTACTATGAATTCCCTTATGAAGATGGCCCGAGCCGAAAAAGCCATCCACGCGCTCGGTGCAGTTCTGGGTGTGTTGCTGTTCTCTCTCTCTCTGTTTTCGCAGGTGAGCACGGGAACAATTTCCGGGGTCGTGCAAGATACCTCGGGAGCCGTCATCGCCGGAGCGATGGTCACCGTCAGGAACGTGGATACGGGAGCTGTCAGAAGTCTCACGAGCGACGAAGGGGGCCGTTACGTCGTTCCCGTTCTGCCTGTGGGCAATTACTCAGTGCAAGGCCAGCAAGCGGGCTTCAAGACCGAGATCAGAAGCGGAATTGTCCTCACGGTGGGCCGCGAGGAGGTGATCAACCTCACTCTCAACGTAGGCGCGCTTGCCGACACGGTCACGGTCACCGCCGAAGCGCCGATGGTGGAAACGACCACTGCGGCCATGAGTTCTCTGGTGGACCAAAGAACCATCCGGGACCTTCCGCTGAACGGCAGAAGTTATGACCAGCTCGCGCTGTTGCAACCAGGCGTCGTAAGCGTGGGCGCGGGGCAGGCAAGCCAAGCGTTTGACTATGGCACGGGGACGCGATTCAACGTCAACGGGAGCCGCGCCTATGCCAACACCTTCCTGCTGGATGGAACGGTTATCAACGATCATGCCAACGGCACCCCGGGAGGGGCGGCCGGAACCAACCTGGGGGTGGACGGGGTCCAGGAATTCAAGATCAACACCAGCGTGTCCCCCGCAGAATATGGGCGCTCCTCAGGCGGGGTGATCTCGGCAGTCACGCGGTCTGGTACCAATAGCCTGCATGGTTCCGCCTTTGAGTTTGTCCGCAACAACGCGTTCGATTCAATGGGCTACTTTGGTCCCGTCAGCCGCGGCGGCACTGGCTCCGCGACCCCGTTGAGGCGCAATCAATTTGGGGCTGCTTTGGGGGGACCCATCAAGAAGGACAAAACCTTCTTCTTCGGCAACTACGAAGGGCTGCGGCAAGGCAATGGAACAAATATATCGGCTGAAGTGCCGACCCTGGCAGCCAGGCAGGGAATCGTTCCGTTGTCCATCGTCAAGTCTGAGATGTCCCTGTGTACGGTGGTGACCGCCACCACCTGCACGATACCGGTAAGCCCTGCCATCAAGCCCTACCTGGACCTCTTCCAGGCTCCGAATCAGCCCGACCGCACAGACGGCACGGCCTTTTTCATTGCTGCACCCACCCAAGTTACCAGCGAAAATTATTTTATGACCCGGGTGGATCATCAGATCACCGAAAACATGAGGGTCTTCGCGCGATACAGCTTTGATAGAGATACGAACGTGCTCCCAAACTTTCAGGGCAGTGCCGTTGCGGATGAGCACGACGTGGCCCACCGACAATATTCCACCGTTCAGGTGAACAACACATTGCGGCCTACCCTATTGAATTCGTTTCGTTTTGCCTACAACCGAACCTTCCAAGACTTCGATGATGTTCTGAACGACCCGCGGACGGCGAACTTGTTCTTTGTCCCTGGCGAGCATCTGGGGACGATCTCTTTTGGATCACAGGGGCTTTCAACCGGCCCGCTGCATTTCTTAGGAGTGGATAACGGCGCGCCCCGAGAGTACTGGTTTAACCTGTTCCAGTGGGGCGATGATCTCACGTACGTGAGGGGAGCACATACCCTCAAATGGGGCGTGAATATCGAACGTATTCAGGACAACGAGATCACCTCTTCCAACAGCCGAGGCGACTACACATTTGCTGATCTTCCCACCTTTCTTGCCAACATCCCCAGTAATTTTCAGGCGCCACCGCCCGGCCAGAACGGCTACCGCGGTCTCCGGGAAACCATATTCGCGGCCTATGCGCAGGACGATTTCAAAATGACCCAGCGCTTCACCCTGAATCTGGGCTTACGCTGGGAAGGCATCAGCAATCCCACGGAAGTAAATGGAAAGATGGCCAATCTCTTGAACATAACGGATCCAGCGACAACGGTTTTGACGGACAGTTATACGCGCGTAACCAAGAAGGACTTCCAGCCTCGGGTCGGCTTTGCCTGGCAACTCAACGGAAGCGGAACAACGGTCTTGCGAGCGGGATTCGGGATGTTCCATGACCATGTGCTTCCCTATTCTTTCGTGGGCGTTGCTTCGCAAACGCCTCCCTTCTTCAGCTCACTAAACGACCCGAACCCCGTTTTCCCCATAGATACGAACTTGACCACCGGCGTACCTCCACCGGCCCAATTCAGTACTCTTCCTACCACGATCAAGGAACCAACGAAAATCCAATATACCCTGACTTTGCAGCAGCAGGTGATGAAGAACACGGTGCTCGAAGTCGCTTATATCGGCTCTGAATCCCATTATTTGCAAAGAAGCGGGGAATGGAACCCTTCTCGTCCACTCAGCCCCGGGGTTTTCCCGGCGTTCGCGGCCAGCCCTGCTGGCGACAAGTTGATACAAGCCAATCGCATCAACCCCAACTTTGCCTCCCTTCCGACGTTCCGATTTGACGGGAATGGCGACTACAATGCGCTACAGGTCATACTGCGGCGCAGGAGCGTCAACGGATTGCAGTATCAGGTGTTTTACACCTATTCCCACTCCATAGACACAAAATCAACCATCGCCGGCGGCGAATCACGCCAGGAATCAAATACGGTGCTTGATTTCCTGGACCCCGGCCGCGACCGGGGGCGTTCCTCCTTCGACGCCAGACACAATCTTGTTCCCACGATCACTTATCCCTTTCCCTTCCGCTTCCAGAACAAAGCCCTGGGGCTGATTGCGGGCGGCTGGACGGTGAATGGAATTGGCACGCTCCGCACTGGGGAACCGTTTACCGCGCGGGCCGGTTATAATTTCTCTCGAAACGGGGACCGATGGTCGCCAGACCGCCCCAACCTGAACCCGGGCTTCAGCAACAATCCCACGCATGGATTTACAGCGGGTTGCGCGGGCGTAGCCGCAGGACAAAAGTTGGGAACTCCCAACCTGTGGTATGACCCTTGTGCCTTTTCGTCCCCAGCCCTAGGGACCTATGGCAACCTGGGAAGAAACACCATCACGGGACCTCCGCTTTACAATGTCGATTTTTCTGCCGACAAGGCCTTCAGAATAACCGAGGCGATGAATCTGCAATTCCGTGCGGAGATCTTTAACCTCCTCGACGAGGCCCATTTTTACGCTCCTGGGTTCAACCTATTCACGAGGAGTGGCGCCGTTCAGGGAAGCGCTGGTCAGATCACCACACTAATCTCGTCCCCAGGGGGCAGATTGGTTCAATTCGGGCTGAAGTTGGCCTTCTAAAATCGCGTAGCCTCGGGGGGTGGGCGTCTCGGTCAAATGATCTGACTCCTCCCACCCCCAAAATTCCTTGGCATCACGGGCCGCGATATCTGCGGCCCCGGGTGCCAGCTTCTCCTCTTTCTTCAATCGCGGAAAAATCCTGCATACTGCGCTTTGAGACGTGCTCCGGTATATACTGCCGCACCGGGAGCGAATGGAGTTGCGTTTTGCCCGCGCTCCCGGGCCATGCCGTTGGAGGGCTTATGAAATTGAAAGCAGTGTGCGCGATCGCTTGCTGTTTCCTTGGATCGGCTATTGCTCTGAGCGAGATCGCCGTCGCAAGACAACAACAACGCAACGCCGGAGGCGCAGGCGAGCAGAACTTCCCGCAGCCGGCCCCTGCCCGCGAGGTGACGGTTACGGAGATCCCCGGCGTCATCGCTGCGGGAGCCAAATGGAAGCTCATGTGGCAAGGACCCGACAACGCCGACGGCCTCGTGGGCGCCCCGGATGGCGGCATCTATTTCGCACAGGAACAACCCAGCACGGTTGGCCGGCTCGACGCGAAGGACAATTTTTCCATTTACGTCCGGGATACGCATGGCACGGGAGCCCTTGGAATCGACTACATGGGCCGCCTCATTGGGGTGGAGAGGACTTGCTCGGATCCCGGCGGACATCCTGACCAATGTCATGAACCGGCGGAACTGGTGGTCCTGGCTCCGAAGTGGCAGGTCCTGGCAAGCAAGTTCGAGGGCAAGACGTTCTGGCGCATGGGCGAACTCGTAGTGGATTCCAAGGGCGGTGTGTATTTCTGTGATGACTTCGGAACCTACTTCGTCAATGCCGCCAGCAAAGTTAGCCTCGTTGCCGACAAGGAAGTGCGCACAAACGGGATGATGCTCAGCCGCGACGAGAAGACGCTGTACGTGACCAACAACAAGACCCTTGTGGCCTGGGATGTCCAGCCGGATGGCACGGTCAAAAATCAGCGCGACTTTGCCACGCTGGAAGCCGGAGGATCAGGCGACGGCATGGCCATAGACTCTGAGGGCCGCCTTTACATCAGCTCTGGAGCGCCCGGCATTCAGGTGATCAGTGCGGAAGGAAAGTACCTTGGTGTCATCCCTCTGCCCAGGTCCGCCTCGAGCGTAGCGTTTTCCGGGCCCAACAAGAAGGTGCTCTACGCCAAGGGCGCAGGCATGACGAACCCGGACGGCACAGAGTTCAGAACCCCTGCGGGAGTCCGGAATAACGCCAAGGCCATATACAAGATCGATATGATCGCCCAGGGCTTCCGGGGCCGCCCGAAGTAGCGCTTCGACTCTGTGTGCCCATTTCCCGCCGCTGTGAAATCGGTAGCTCGGTAAAGTTCGTAAGTCGAGTTCACCCAGCTTGAGAATTGAACCGTCACCCGCATGCAGCTCCAAGAAACGCGCTTGCTCAACGCCGCTGTCAGCGCCGCTATGTAACCCACCACTCGGTGGATCCAGAGTAGAATGGCGCTGCCTGAAACGCCTTCGAACGTGCATTCGTTTCAGCAGGAGAAGACGATGACCACCACATTCCATCACGGCTCAGAAGACGAACTGGCGCAGCGCTACTTGACCACTATGCGCGGCTCACTGCCCCGCAATTTAGGATTTGCGTTGTTCGGAGCAGTGCTATTGATCTTACTCTACGCTTCGATCGCGTATGTTCCAGCAGGCCATGTAGGCGTGTTGACGCTTTTTGGACGCGTGACCGGCGACATACTACCAGAGGGCACGCACGTGGTTAACCCCTTCAAGGGAAATAACACTATGTCAATTCGCACACAGGAATTGAAGGAAACAGCCAGCGTGCCGTCTGACGAAGGCTTGGTCATGACTTTGGACACATCGCTGCTGTTCCGATTGAGTCCCCAGAATGCCGCCCAGGTTTACCAGAAAATTGGGCCGAGCTATGTGGATGTCATTGTCGAGCCGAATATGCGCTCCGCAATCCGTTCCATAACCGCCGCTCACAGCGCCAGCGCACTGTATACCGGCGGCCGCGAGGAAGTGGCGCAGCAAATTTACAATGACCTCGTCCAGCAGTTGGGCAGCAGGGGCATCGAAGTTCAAAGTGTTTTGCTGCGCGACATCCAGTTGCCGCAGATGCTGAAGTCTTCCATTGAGGCCAAACAGCAAGCCGAACAGGATGCGCTGCGCATGGCCTTTGTGCTGCAAAAGGAAAAGCAGGAAGCGGATCGCAAGCGCATCGAGGCGCAAGGCATCCGTGATTTCCAGCAAACGGTAACACAGGGCATCAGCCAGCAGTTGCTTGAATGGAAGGGCATTGAAGCGACGGAGAAGCTCGCGGAGAGTAACAACGCCAAGGTGGTGATCGTGGGCAACGCCAAAAACGGCCTTCCGCTGATACTCGAGCCGAAATAGTGTGTGGGTATTTGATTTATCTCTGGAGAGAACGATGAAACTTGCGTGATCGGCTTACCCGGGGCTTCTTCGGCGGGGCGAAGTGGCGCCGCGACTCTTTGTGCCCCTCCCGGATAATGGCGCCGCGAAGGCCGGCCTCATGCCAAATTTTGAAAAGCACAACTACAACTACAGCGAGTGGACCAAGGGAAGATTCTCGGAAGTCGTCACCGTTTCCGGGCCGGGCACATTAATTTTTCTCGCCGGAGTCGGTGCGGAAGATGAAAACGGAACCATCGGCACCATCCTGTACCCGGGAGACGTTCTCGGGCAATGTCGCTATGCCTTCGACAAGATCAAGAGAACTCTGGCGCGGCACCGCGCGACCGTCGCGGACATCGTGAAAATAGTGGCTTACGTTACAGACATCAGGTCAGCAGGCAATTACTTCAAATGTCTTACCGAGGCGCTTGGCGATGCCCCCCGGCCGGCGCATACATTCGTAAACATAAATCAACTCGCCCATCCTGGAATGTTGGTCGAAATCGACGTGACCGCCATAGTCAATCGAGAGCCGGTTTAATATCACCTCGATCCCTTCTTCTCGGCTTCTTCCGCGGCCTTCTCTGCCGCGCGCGCTCCGGCGAGGATGCCCGCCATGGCGTAATTCCCCTCGTGACACGCGTATTCGTAGATCGGATCCTCACTCTTCGACATCGGAATCACTGCTGTCCAGGGTCTCGTCCACATCGTCGGATCGTCAACCGTGAATTCATAGAGGAGCGTGTTAGCGTCGGCGCGCGTGAAACGTTCGATCAGGTGCGTGTTCACGCTGGAGCCTTCGACGTTCGTCTCGCGTTTGAAATTCGTCGTGTCGATAACCAGGGTGTCGCCCTCCCAGTGGCCGCGCGAGTCTCCCTTCCACTGACGAATGCTCCCACGCGGACGCCCATCCAAGGCGATGATGCGAGCGTCGTGGACCATCTCATTGAGAATCACCACATATCCAGGAGTCTGGAACAGCTGAATATTATTGTTATAGGCGCCCGGAGTCATTGGCGGGCCAGCGTTGAGACCCACAAGGCAACGCTCCTGGAGCGGTCGATCTTCCCAGGAGTCGGCGTGGGGATGTCCAAGCTGTGTGCTGCGCTGTTCGGCCGCGCGCAGATCCGCTTGTTTCTGCCCCTCGGGCGTCCAGGCAGGAAGCCGGCCGTCGGGCGGATCCACAATCAACGAAGTGCGCTTTGACCCCACGATCTTGTTGCCCCGGTCGTACCAAAACTCGTTGTAAGGGACAACGCCGCCCGGCGGGTAAAATAAGCCACCCTGCTCTGGATCAATCAGATCGCGATTCTGGCGTTGATTTTCTTGCTTTTCATAGTTCGCCGCTTCCTCGGCGGTGAAAAATGCCTTCGTTCCCAGCTCCTTGGGTCGTTCCAGTGGCGTGATGGTGCGGTAGTCCCATACTCCCTGCAGGTCCGGCTGGCCGTCAGCTGTTCGTGGCACGGTCCAAGTCTTCGCTGCCGGTGTTGGCTTCGCTGGTGTCGCCTTCGCCGGGGACTGTGCCTGGCCCGTAGCCGGAGGCGGAGCCAGCAAAGCAACCGCGATCACTACGGCCACAGCCATTGCAGCAAGAAATCGATGGCTCATTTCGACCCTCCTTTTCCCTCGCTCGACTGCTTCCGAAGAGGCCCATACATGAGCTCTTCGGCGAACTCCACGCATTTGTATTCCAACAGTTGAGCATTCTTTTCCAGCCGGCGATAAAGCGGCATTCGCATCTTCCAGGGGCGCGAAAATACTTTCGGGTCCTCGATGGTGACTTCATAGTCGAGGGCGTCTGGGCTGATGCGAGTGTAGCGTTCGACTACATGTAACGCGTCACTGTGGAAGTTCCCAGCCCGGTCAAACCAGGTCTGGTCGTTGAAACTCGTCACGTCGACGACCAGCGTATCCCCCTCCCAGTGGCCCACCGACCATCCCATCCATGTATCGTTGGGACTCTTTTGACTGCTATTCATGTAGATGGTTCGACTAGCAGCCGCAAACTCGTAGGCCATCAGGATGTATTGCGGAGTCTGAAATATTTGAAATGGATACGGCATGTACGTAGCGCGTGGCACCCCCGGCAGATAGCATTTGATTTCCGGGTCTGCGGTCAGCCAGTGCTCAGCGTTCTCTTTCTTTTTCGCCGCTGCCGCAGGCAGGTAGGGGATGTCGTTGCCTTCCACTACGCCGAGTCCTGCGGGAACGCTGAAGGCCGCGCCCAGGGCGACCACCGGTCCCATTCGCGCCGCATGATCCTGGATATCCCAATTTGCCGTGTTGAGAGCCTCCCAAATCCCATTTAAATCCGGTTTACCGTCCGCTGTACGTGGCGCCTTATAAGTCTGGGCCTGACCTATAGTCGGCACCGCACCGACCCAGAGGGCAACTATCAAAGCGGCCTTCGCGCCCGCAAAGATTGCGCTTCTCAACCGATTTTGCATTTCGGTAATCGCCCCTAAACTTGGCTACCCTGCTTCAGGGGAGTATAGGCTTTTAGGGCTGCTTCCGCATCCTGAAACACCTTGCAGGCAGCCTGCCCGTCGCGACATCCACGGACCAAAACCGATTCCGAGTTAATGGGGGGTCCCGGAGCCGTATCAGGCACGCGCAGGGCTAGCAGTGAGTTCCTTACGCACGATGGGCGCGACGCGGGTGCCCAGGATTTCGATGGCTCGCAACATCTTCTGATGCGGCAGCGTCGAGACGCCCATCTGGAACGTGATGCGAGAGATGCCGCCGAGGGCTTCATTTACATACAGTATTTTTTCGGTGACGGTTTCGGCGTCGCCAATCAACAACGCACCTGTGGGTCCGCGCACGGCGTTAAATTGTGCCCGAGTAGTTGGCGGCCAACCGCGTTCCTTGCCGATCTCGGTGAAGGTGTGTGCGTACCCAGGATAAAAGTCGTCCGCCGCTTGCTGGGTGGTCTCTCCCAGGAAGCCGATGGAGTGCAGACCCACGATGAGTTTCTCGGCGGAGTGACCGGCACGGCGGCCTGCCTCGCGGTAGAGGTCGATCAGTGGGCGGAATCGTTTGGGTTCGCCGCCGATGATAGCGACCATCAGGGGGAGTCCGAGCATACCGGCGCGAGCGAATGAGGCGGGCGTGCCGCCGACACCGATCCAAATGGGCAGCGGGTTTTGCAGCGGACGAGGGTAGACCGCTTGGCCGGTGAGTGGCGCGCGGTGCTTACCAGACCAGTGAACGTGGGTGTTCTCGCGGATCTTCAGCAGCAGATCCAGCTTTTCTGAGAAAAGTGAGTCGTAGTCTTCCAGACGAAGACCGAAGAGCGGATAGGACTCGACGAACGAGCCCCGGCCGGCAACGATCTCAGCACGACCATGCGAGATAAGATCCAGAGTGGCAAATTCCTGGAAAACGCGGACCGGGTCAGCCGCGCTCAGAACGGTGACGGCGCTCGTGAGGCGGATGTTTTGCGTGCGCGCGGCGGCTGCCGCCAGAATCACGGCTGGGGCGGAATCGAGGAACTCAGCCCGGTGATGTTCGCCGATGCCGAACACGTCGAGACCCACTTGATCGGCAAGCTCAATCTCTTCCAGCAGATGCTGCATGCGCTCCACGGGGCCGAGGGTGAGACCCGTGGCCGGGTCGGAGATGGCCGCTGCGAAGCTATCGACGCCGATCTGCATCTTTGCGACTCCTATATGCGCAGGGGATTGGATGACTAGGCTTGCGCTTTGGTCGCAAGCCCAACTTTGGGCTCAATCAATCAGTCAGATAGCGGCCGGAAAACAGGGTTCTTGGGAACTGGGCTTTACTCTCAGGAGGGCGCCGGGGCATCCGTTGGGGCATTAGCCAGGAACAGTGGGTGAAGGATTACAATGAACGCAACGAGACTCTAGCGGATTGGGATTTATGCCGACAGGTTTTCAAAGGGTGGAACGGGTGAGCAGGCGCCACATATGAATATTTCCGCTCCTTTCATTAAGCGGCCTGTGGCGACATCCCTGCTGAGCATGGGTTTGTTCCTCTTCGGTGCACTGGCGTTCCCCTTTCTTCCCGTGGCGACGCTGCCTGAGGTTGAGTATCCGACGATTACCGTGTTTGCCAATCTGCCTGGTGCAAGCCCCGAAACGATGGCCACGGCCGTTGCCACTCCACTCGAGCGGATGTTCGGCCGCATCGCCGGTATAACGCAGATGACCTCCCTCAGTCAGCTCGGCAGCACGAATATCACCATGCAGTTTGAACTCGATCGAAATGTTGACGCTGCTGGACGGGATGTGCAGGCAGCCATTAACGCGGCCCGCGGGCAATTGCCGGCGAACCTGCCGACGAACCCGAACTGGCGCAAAGTAAACCCCGCCGGAATTGACATCGTGAGTATCGCGCTGACCTCGGATACAGCTACCAGACCGCAACTCTACGACGTCGCGGACTCCATTCTGGCCCCAAAGATTTCCCAAATAGCAGGCGTCGGGCAAGTGACTGTGGGCGGCGGCTCGCGGCCGGGGGTCCGTGCCGAACTCAACCCGCTTCTGCTGAGCAAACTCGGGCTGGGACTGGACCGGGTGCGTGCAGCGCTGGGAGCGGCGAACGCAGATGTGCCCAAGGGCGCGCTTTCGGACGCGACTCGCATGCTCGTGCTTAACAATAACGATCAGCTTTTTCTCGCCAGACAATATGCTCCCTTGATTATTGCCTACCGCAACGGAGCGCCAGTGCGGCTGTCTGACGTGGCCACGGTGGTGGATAGCCAGGAGGACATTCGCAACGCGGGATTCGTGAACGGGAAGCCCGCCGTGATCGTGCAGCTCTACCGCCAGCCGCAAGCGAACATCATCGACGTTACAGACCGCGTTCTAGCGCTTATGCCGCTGCTGCAGGCTTCCATTCCACCTTCGATCCATCTGGATATAACGGAGCTGCGGACGACCATGATCCGGGCCTCCGTTAGAGATGTTGAGCTGACCCTCCTGATATCCCTCTTTATGGTCATCCTGGTTGTCTTCTTCTTTCTCGGCAGCGCTTGGGCGACCTTCATCCCGAGCGTGGCTGTGCCCCTCTCTTTGGTTGGCACCTTTGGCGTGATGTACCTGGTGGGCTACTCCATCGACAACCTCTCGCTGATGGCGCTCACGATTTCGACTGGCTTCGTTGTAGACGACGCAATCGTGGTGATCGAAAACATCTCTCGTTATCTCGAGCAGGGACTCTCCGCCCTCGAAGCTGCTTTTCGCGGATCGCGCGAGATTGGATTCACGGTCTTTTCCATGAGTACCTCGTTAATCGCCGTCTTCATCCCCATACTTTTGATGGGAGGCATCCTGGGCCGCATATTTCGAGAGTTCGCCGTCACCTTGAGCCTGGCAGTGGCCTTCTCGATGCTCATATCGCTCACAACCACGCCGGCGCTGTGTGCGAAGTTCCTCAAACCCGAAAAAGACCGCAAGCAGAACTGGCTCGGCCGCGCCAGCGATAGAGGATTCAAGCTGCTTTACCAGGGATATGCGAGCAGCCTCCGTTGGGTATTGCGACACCAGCCCGTGGTGCTGGGCATCACGCTGGGAACACTCTGCCTGGCGATTTATCTCTACGTTGTGATTCCTAAAGGCTTCTTCCCGCAGCAGGACACGGGGCGCATCAATGCCAACGCCCGGGCCAGCGAGGACACCTCTTTTCAAACCATGCAGCAAAAGGTAAGGGAATACGAGGCGATTCTTAAGGCCGATCCGGCCGTTGAGATCGTCTCGGGCTTTGTCAATCGAGCGAATGCCGCTTATATCAGTATCATGTTGAAGCCGCTATCGGAGCGCAAGGTCAGCGTATTCGAGGTCATGAATCGTTTGCGGCCCAAGCTGGCTCGCGTTCCGGGAGCCACGCTTTTCATGCAGCCGTTACAGGACGTTCAAATAGGCGCGCGTGGTGGCAACGCGCAATTCCAGTACACATTGCAAGGTGACAACCTGCAGGACTTACTCGCGTGGGCCCCCGTGGTGGAACAGAAGCTGCGAACCATCCCGGAGCTTCAGGATGTGAACAGCGATTTGCAGAACCGGGCGCTGAAAGCGGGCTTGGTCATCGACCGCGATACGGCTGCCCGTCTGGGCCTGACTCCGCAGACGATCGATAACGCGCTATACGATGCATTTGGCCAGCGGCAGGTCTCCACCATGTATAAGGGAATGAACCAGTATCACGTCGTGATGGAGGTGGCTCAGCAATTCCAACAGAGCCCCGATGCGCTCAAGAATATCTACGTCCAGTCCTCTACTGGTCAGGAAGTTCCGCTCAGCGCATTCACGCACTACGAGTCCTCGATGACCTCGCTGGCCGTTGCCCACCAGGGCCAATTCCCGGCGATAACCTTTACCTTTAATCTTGCCCCGAATGTCCCGCTGGGAGAGGCCGTCGTCGCGGTTCAAAACATGGTACGCACCATGGTCGTGCCGGCGACGATTCATCCTGGTTTTCAAGGCACGGCGCAAGTGTTTGAGTCTTCTCTCGCTTCGGAGCCCTACCTGATCCTGGCGGCGCTGGTTACCGTCTACATTGTGCTGGGAATTCTCTACGAGAACTACGTCCACCCCGTCACCATTCTTTCCACGCTCCCCTCGGCCGGCGTGGGCGCCCTGCTGGCACTGCTGATCTTTCGAACGGAACTCAGCATCATCGCCCTCATTGGCATCATCCTGCTGATCGGCATTGTGCAGAAGAACGCAATCCTGATGATCGATTTCGCCATCGATGCCGAGCGCAAGGAAGGAAATAGTCCCGAGCAATCCATCTATCAGGCGTGCCTGCTGCGTTTCAGACCCATCATGATGACCACGATGGCCGCCATGTTTGGCGGCATCCCTATCGCCGTCGGGGGAGGAAACGGTTCGGAACTTCGCCGCCCGCTGGGCATCGCCATCGTGGGAGGGTTGATGGTGAGCCAGATGCTAACGCTCTATACCACTCCTGTCGTGTATCTCTATATGGATCGCTTCCGCGCCTGGGCGAGCGGCGGCAAAGCTCTGCGCCCGCTGGAAGATAGCCGAGCAGGAAGCAAACCGGAAATTGGTCCGCAGCGGGTAAACGATGGAGCAATTTCGGCGAACCCTTCTGGCGGGTGAGGAGGAACAGTTCGGGCGCGGCTTGGGGCCTGCCCGGAGGATTTTGCCGGGGCGCAGTTTTCCTCGTGACCCCGTTGGGGCCTGCTATTTTTGCTAAGTACGGAAGAAATCAGCTACGCAAGTATTTGTTGAACCAGCCAATCGTGCGTCCCCACGCCAGGTCGGCCGCGGCTTTGTTGTAGCGTTCCGGCGTCGCATCGCAATTGAAGCCGTGAACAGCGTTAGGATAGATATAGCCTTCGTGGGGAACGTTTATGGCCGTCAAGGCCTTGTCGTACGCCGGCCACGTTGATGCCAGCCGCGTGTCGAGTTCCCCGTGATGGACCAGAATCGCCCCTTTGATCTTCGGAATGTCCGTGTCGGCAGGCGGCCCGCCGTAGAACGGCACCGCGGCCCCCAAATCGGCTCCCAGCCGGGCGGCCATGTTGTTGGATACGCTGCCCCCGAAGCAGAAACCCGTGATGCCAATTCTGCCCGTGCAATCGGGGCGCGATTTCAGCCACATCGCGCAGGCCACGAAATCCTCGAACATCTTTTTGCCATCGACCTTCATGAAAAGCTGTCCGCCGTTGTAGTCATCGCCGGGAAAACCGCCAAGCGAAGTGAGTCCGTCCGGCGCGAAGGCCATGAAGTTAACGAGAGCGAGCCGCCGCGCGACGTCTTCGATGTGGGGATTCAGACCGCGATTTTCGTGGATGACGATAATGCCGGGCAGCTTCGCCGGCATCGCGTCTCGTGTGTCGGCACTGATCGGCCGGACGAGATAGCCCTTGATCTTCCCGGTTCCTTGCGGCGACGAAATGGTTTCGTAGCTGGCCTTGATCCGGTCATCATTCTTGGCCACCTGCTGCGCCTGAGCGTACTTCGGCATCAACGCTTCGATAATCGTTGCCGCCGTCAGACCGCCGATCGCAAACTTCTGCACTTCCGTCATAAAGGCGCGGCGACTGATCACGCCATGAATAAAAAGGTTGTAGAGTTCTATGGCCTCGCTCGGCAGGTTGGGTTTCGTTGGCTCCTTCGGCTCCATTGGCAGGCTCCTTTCAGAAAATATCTTTCCCGGGTTCACGGTGCGGCATGCAACTCGGGAGATTAGCACGCGAAGCGCCTGCCGCGCTAGCGGCTTTCTCAACGATCGCGGAGTGCGAGCAGATAGGAAGCCTCAGTTTTCACTCTTCCGGCGCAAACGCCAGCAGCACGTTTCCCGGCATCCCGCCGTTGCGAGGATAACCGGAATTAACAAACAGCATGCCGCCGGCGATCACTGGGCCGGCGCCGTCCAGCGATCCGCCCCTGGCTTCGACTCCATTCACAGTGGAATAACTCTTGGCGGTGTCGAAGTCCCAGAGGGCTTTGCCGTCTTCGGCCGCAAAGGCGCGCAAGTGCCCATCAACGGAACCGGAGAAAACCACGCCGGGAATGGCCGTGACGGCCTGCGACTGCGCCGGGCTGCAACCGGGCCGCGGCGGATCGCAGGGATGGGGCGCCGCGAACCAGATCTTTCCGCCGTCGGCGGGACGCAGTGCCGTCAAGCCGCCGCCCTTCGCGGGATCGAATTTGGCTCCGCCCACCGCCCCGCCAGAGTTCAGCACGCCGGCCAAATCCGATACTGCTGCGAAAACCGCTTGGCCGTCGCTGGCCATTCCCCACTGCACGCCTCCGTTCCTGCCTCCCTGCCCTACCCGCGTCTGCCAGAGAATTTTGCCCTTCTGGTCCGGATCAAGCCCATACACCACGCCAGACTTCTGCCCGGCCACGAGAATCTCTTTCCCGCCCGGCAGGGAGAGCAGGAGAGCGGACGAGCCAAAGTCGTAATCCGGGCCGTCTTCTTCGGGGCAGTTGGGGCCGCGGTTACGACAGGCACTGGTATAAGCGTCGTTCGGGGTGGTCTGCTGGAACCATCGTATTTTTCCGGTCGCAATATCGAGAGCCATCACCGCATCGCTGGTCGCGGTGCTCGGAGAAGAATAGTTGTCGCCCGTAGTCACGTAGATCACGCCGCGTTTGGCATCCATCGTAGGCGCGGACCACACTGGCGCGCCGGAAGGTCCCCACTGTTGCGTGCCCGCGCTATTGACTCTGGTCTTCTTGGGCGGATCGATCGTGTACGTCTTCCAGACCTGAGAGCCGTCCGCCACGCGAAGTGCCGTCACGCTGCCGCGAAACGTGCAGCAAGCGTAGTGTGGCTCGATGGAGCGAGTCTCTTCCCAGGAGGCCGCGCCGACGAATACCACCCCTTCGTAAGCGGCGGGCGAGCCCGTCAGCCGCGTGCCTTCGTGTTCATCCAGGCGATGCTTCCAAAGCAGCCGGCCCGTCTTGGCCGCGAGCGCATAGAACCAACCAATCTGATCGCCGAAGAGCAGCGAATAATCGGAGCCGTTGGCAACGGCCACAATCGCCGAGCGCACCGGCCCATTGGCCTGAAAAGTCCAGTGCAGGCAGCCGGTCTTCGCCTCCAGCGCCTGTACCACTCCTCCCGCGCTGCCCACGAAGATCGTGCCGTTCAAGACCGTGGGCTCCGCGAATGCCGTCACGTCACCAGCGAATCCGTACGCCCATTTCAATTTCAGCCGCGCGACTTGGTCTTTCGTGATTCCGCCGGCCGGTTGGTAGCGCGTGTTCGCAGGCGAGGGGCTCCAGCCATTCCAATTTCCCGCCGATTGACCGGACAAGGGATGTCGTTCGGCACTGCAGAAGGCGGCGGCCAGCGGTCCAGGTTCGCTCCCCTTGGTTCCCAAAAAATTTGCGACGGTCTCACGCTCCTCGCGCGTGAGCGGGTAAGCCACGCCCATCATCAAGCCGAAGTCCAGGGTCCGCAGAATCCGGCTCGCCGACATTTTCTGCAGAGTCTCGCGCGAAGGCGCCCGGTTGGCGGCTGCATTCTCATGGCATTGCGCGCAGCGCTGCTGATAGATGTCCGCGCCCGATACCGTTTGAGAAGATACCGTCTGGGCAGAGAGCGGCCCCCCGGCCAGCATTACAGCGATCATCGCGCAGCCGAGGAGCAGGCAGAATGAAATCGGGGAAAATACGCCCAAACAATTCGGTCTATTTCTCACGTGATTTGCTTCCCTCCTGGGAATCGCATCGCTCATCGCTTCGTGGCAAAAATTGCCTTGGGAATCGCCATGTGCACGCCGTTGTTTCCATCAACCACTTCCGTGATCTCGAGATCGGCAGCCACGCTTGCCAGCATGTAGGCGTCGTCGCGCGTCAGATGCTTTTCCTGGATCAGAAAATCGATCATTTCCCGCACAGCCATTTTCGTGGCTTCGGTGAGGTCTGCATTTAACCCCATGGTGATGTACTGCGTGGGCGTTTCCGCGCGAGGCCAGCGCAGGTGCATGTCTTTCCGCACAATAAACTGGAAGGTCCCGATCAGAGACGTTTCCAGCGCACTGAGGTCTACTTCGCCATCCCCCTGTCCTGCATGGCCGTCGCCGACCTCGAAGAGCGCCCCGCGCGCGTGCACCGGAATGAAAAGCGTCGTGCCCGCGATCAAATCCTTATCATCGAGGTTCCCCGCGTGGATCCAGGGCGGACCGCTGCTGATGCGTCCCGTGACTTCCGGGGGCGCCACGCCCATACTGCCAAAGAACGGACGAATGGGTATCTCGATGCCATCCGCGAAGTGCGCGACCATCCGTTTTTCATCGAGTGGGATGACTTTGATCCGCGCGTACGGATAGTCGTCCGGCAGGAAACCGCGCCCAGGCAAAAAGGCGTTGATGGCATACGGTAGGGCCAGGCGAATCTGCTGGATGCGCACTTCCAAAACGTCGCCTGGCTCGGCGCCCTCGATAAAGATGGGGCCCGTCAGGATGTGGGGGCCGGGACCTTTCTCCTTGACCTCGCGGAAAATGTCGCGCATGGCCGGTTCGATTTGGTCCGGCCCGAGGCCGGCGCTTTCAAAGCGCTCGGGATTGGACGCGATAAGCGTCTGGATTTCCACCGTGTCGCCGGATTTGATCCGCAGCACCGGAGGCGTTTTCGGATCGTAATATCCCCACACCACTGTTTTCGGCGAGGGCTTGAGCTGATAGACCTGTCCTGCAGGCGTTGCCGATTGCGGCGCCTGTAAGGGAGCGGCGATGTAAGCAAATAGAAAAAGTGCCGGAGCTGCGAATCGCGTCATCGTTTGCTCTCCGGGGGCGAAAATTGCGAGCACGAGCCCGCAGGGATCCCACTTGGGCCGGGATTGTAGCGCGCTTCAGTTCCGAGGACCAATTTTTCCTTTCCGCTCCGCGGCATGGGCGTCATTTGCCTCCTCGATCATGATAGATTCCTCACGGCAGAGGTGGCACGGCCCTGCCCATGATGAAGGAAGCACACAAAGTCGCATCACCGCGCGTGGTGAATATCGCCGACCTCCGAACTTTGGCGCGCCGCAGACTGCCCCGAGTCGTCTTCGATTACGTTGACGGAGGCGCGGAGGATGAAATCACTCTGCGCGAAAATCGCCGGGCCTTTGAGGAAATCACGTTTCGCCCACGTCAAGCCGTAGCGATATCGCACTGCGATCTGCGGACTCGGGTCTTGGGCTGCGACTTGTCTCTTCCCGCGCTCCTGGCGCCCGTCGGATACACGCGCGTCATCCACGCGGGCGGCGAAGTGGCGGCGGCTCGTGCCGCGGGTCAGGCGGGCACGGCGTACATACTCTCGACGATCTCCGGTTACCCGCTGGAAGACGTAAAAGCGGCATCGACCGGCCCAGTGTTCTATCAGCTTTACATAATGGGAGGCCGCGAAGTTGCCGAGGGCGCCCTGGAGCGCGCACGCAAAGCCGGATACGCGGGTCTCTTTGTCACCATTGATACGGCCGTCGCGGGCATGCGGGAGCGCGACTTCCGCAACGGCATGAAGGAACTGCTCGGCCGCAGTTTCCTCGACAAGATTCGATTTTCACCGCAAGTGCTGGCGCGGCCGGGCTGGCTGGCGCGCTTTTTGCTCGATGGCGGCGTACGGCCGCTGCCCAATGTCGTCGTTCCCGGACGAGGACCGATGCCGCTGATCGACGTCGGCGCGGCTTTAGCTCTGTCGACCATCTCGTGGGAAGATCTGCGCTGGATTCACGATGCCTGGCGCGGCCCGGTGATCATCAAGGGCCTGCTCACGGGTGAAGATGCTCGGCGCGCCATCGACGAGGGAGCTTCAGCCATCGTCGTATCGAATCATGGCGGGAGACAACTCGATGGCGTGCAGGCTACTTTGAGAGCATTGCCGGAAATCGTGTCGGCGGCGAATGGTCAAATCGAAGTGCTCATGGACGGCGGCATTCGTCGCGGCGCGGACATCGTAAAGGCGCTTTGCCTGGGCGCCCGCGCAGTTCTTTGCGGCAGGGCTTACGCCTATGGTTTGGCGGCGGCAGGCGAGGCGGGCGTAGCGCGTGCCCTGGAGATCTTGAGGACGGATTTGGAGCGCACCATGCGGTTGCTTGGCTGCCCCTCGATTGCGGCGCTAGACGGCTCCTACATCTCCTGCCAGCGCGTCTGAAGATACGCTCTAGGATTCAGTGTAGCCCCCTAAACTGCGACAACACGACCCAGGTCACGATCGATAAGAGCACTATCAAGGCTACGATTGTCACCGCGCTGCCCGGACGTGGGCGCGGAGGAACGTAACGAACGCGTTTCCGAAATATTACGAGGATGACGCCGATCATCGCCAAAAGAAGGAATTGAATGGCGATGAAGTGGTCTGCAAACCAGCAAACAGCCTCTGGAGCATGATATTTAGCTCCAGCTTCTGTCAGGGCTTCACATGCGGGCAAATTAACTGAAGCTTTCGGTAGAAAGTACTTGGCGCCAAAAGTGAGCGATAGACCGAGAAACGTATTCGCAATTAACAGTATAGCAACGACCCGAAACACAAATGGGTCTTTGCCTACGAACTCGAATCGATGTGCACCCGCTCCCGGCACGTTTGTTCGTTGATCCTAATACCATTCTTCCGATAAGCGCCGTCCCATAAATCTAAATGTTCCACGCTGAAACTGGCTCCTGCGATTCGATGCGCCCAAGGCTGATAAACCGGATTATTCGAAACCGACGGACGCGCGGTGCTTAGTTCACCTTACGTATTTTCTTAGGTTGTGTGTGCCGACGTCTGCCGCGTAGATGGTGCCCTTGTCATCCGCCGCGATGCCCGACGCCGATGTGCCCGTAATCACCTGGTCGAGGTCCGCAGGATCGGGAATGAAGGCCTTGAGCGAGCCGTCTTTAGCGTTGCCAATGATGATGCCCCGCAGCTCACCTTTCTTCGCGTTCGGATCCGGAAACGACGCGCCCACGTAAATCGTGTCGTCTTTTCCGACAAACACCGAACTCGGCTGGCCAAATTGCTTCCACGCCGCGATGAAATTGCCGTCCTGGTCGAAAACCTCAATTCGTCTGTTGCGCCGATCCGCAACGTACACGCGGTCCTGAGAGCCGCCGATGAAAATGTCGTGCGGTTCGTCGAATTCGCCCGGCCCCGATCCCTTGTGGCCCCACGACTTGATAAATTTGCCGTCTTTTGAAAACTTCACCACCCGCGCTGTGTCGTGCTGGTTCGGGTAATGACCGTCGGCGACAAAAATGTCTCCATCCGGAGCAATAGCCACGCCGGTGGGCCGGTCGAACGTGTCCGGACCAGTTCCGGCCACGCCTTCTTTGCCGAGCGTCATCAAAACCTTGCCTCCCGGGCTTAGCTTGAGGACCTCTTGCCCCATGATCACGCCGGCCGAATTCTTCACGGACATGCCGAGTATCGTTGGCTGGTCATTTACATCGCTGGCCCACAAATTCCCGTCTCGATCAACGGTGAACCCGTGCGGATAAGCGAAGAGCCCAGCCCCAAAACTCTTCAGAAGCTTGCCTGACGGGTCGAATTCCAGAATGGGCGGATTCGCCGCTCCCCGATTGATACACGTGGCGCTGCCGGGCGGCACAACGTTGAAGCAGCGGTGAAAAACCCAAATGTTGCCCTTGCTATCCACATGTACGCGGATTACTTCGCCCCAATGACCTCCGTTCATGTTTTTGGGCAGCGTGGGCCAGCCCGCGACGAGACGATAGGGATTGGGGAGTTCGGTCGGCTTGGGATATTGCGTCTCTTGAGCGCAGGCCGCTCCTCCAAGCATCGCGACCGCCGCAAGCATGGCTGCACGCATGAATCCCATTCGACCGATTATTCTCATCACCTTCATCTCCTCATCGTGGCAGTTCGCTACGAAGCCGCCAACGAAACCATTCCTACGCGGCGCGAGTGGGCTCTCATTCTATCCGAAACCGCGAAGGATCGTGATTGAGCGCCCGATCGCATATGGTCAGGCGCAGGCGGAGATGCTAGAGTACGGCCACTATGGAACAAACCTCTGTTCGTACTGCCCGCCGTGAATTTCTCAAGTTTCTAGCCGCCAGCCCCTACGTGGCTGCGCTTGGCGGCGTGACCGCCTTCCTCGAGCGCAGCGGCCTGGCTCAGGACGCCCGGGAAACTTCCGAGGTGATCGCCAATCCGGCGCAGGCGCTCAACGTCTTCGATTTCGAGGAGGCCGCTCGCCGCAAGGTCCAGCCCGGCCACTGGACCTACATGGCCAGTGGCGTGGATGACGATGCCACGCTGCGCGCCAATCGCGACGGATTCAAGGACGTCGAGTTGCGCCCGCGCCGCCTGCACGACGCCACCAAAGTGGACATGCGCGTCGATTTGCTCGGCACCGCTTATAACAGCCCGATTTTCACCTGCCCGACGGGCGGCGAAAAATCGTTCTTTCCTGACGGCGAATTGGCCGTGGCCCGCGCGGCCAAGGCGCGCGGCACGCTGCAATTCTTGTCCACGTCAACCTCGACCGCGGTCGAGGACGTGAATAAGGAACTCGGGCGTCCCGTCTGGTATCAGCTGTATGCCCCGAGTTCCTGGGACGCCTGCGAAAAAATCCTGCGGCGCGTGGAAGCTGCCGGCTGCAAAGTCATTGCTCTCACCTGCGATAACACCACCGGCCGCAACAGCGAAACTTATCTGCGCACGCGGCCCAAAGACAGGCGCCAGTGCGCCACCTGTCACGAAGGCGAGCCCGGATCGGCCATCAAAGAGCACCCCATGTATGACGGCATCAATATGACCGGCGTGCTGCGGCAAAATCCTGCGATGGACTGGGCTTTCGTCGACCGCCTGCGCAAGTTCTGGCAAGGCACTTTGTTCATCAAGGGAATTGATACGCGCGAAGACGCGCGGCTTTGTGTGGAACACGGCATCAACGGCATACTGGTCTCGAACCACGGAGGGCGTTCCACAGAAACAGGCCGAGCCACCATCGAGGCCTTGCCCGAGGTCGTTGCCGAAGTGGGCAGCCGCCTGACCGTCTTCGTCGACGGAGGCTTTCGCCGCGGCACCGATGTTTTCAAGGGCCTGGCGCTAGGCGCCAAAGCCGTGGGCATTGGCCGCCCGTTCTTATGGGGACTGGGGGCGTTCGGCCAGGCCGGAGTAGACCGCGTGCTCGAAATCATGCAGGGCGAACTGAAACTGGTGATGGGCAATTGCGGCACGCGCACCGTCGCGGACATCACGCGCGAATATGTCGCCACGCCGCATTGGAAGAGCTGAGGAACACGATGAATGCCAATGTCAAATCGATTGTTCTGGTTACGATTGTTTTGTCGCTAATCGCTTGCCTTCCCCTGCTCGCGCATCACGGTAACGCTGCTTACGAAGTCAAAACGGTCACCTTGAAGGGCACCGTGACCGCATGGCTGTGGACCAATCCGCATGTGCTCTTGAAGCTCGACGTGAAGGATGACGGCGGAAATATCGTGCACTGGGTGGGCGAACTGGTTGCGCCCTCCAACATGATCAACTTTGGATTCACCGCGGGCACTCTGAAGCCGGGCGAAGAGATCACCATTGTCACCAGCGACGTCGCCAGGAGCGGCGCGCCCATCGCTCGGCTCGCGCAGATCGTACTCCCCAATGGCCAGATCATGAAGACCGCCGGAAAATACGACGGCAACGCCTTCGCCCGCAGGGATCACGAAGCCAACGCCGTCAAGTAAAGGACAACAGATGCACAAGCGCTTTCTTGCTCTTTCCATCGCCGCATTTGCGTCGCTGATCTTCGCGCCCGCCGTCGCGATGCACGCTCAATACGCCCCCGTCAATCCCGACGAGCTTGAGGTTCACGTCGATGGCTGGAACCGGCCTATCCCCCGAATAGACCAGCTTCCTAAGAACTCAGCGCCCGCTCCCAGGCGTGATATCTCCGGCACATGGGAGCCGGCCGAAGGGTGGCGAAACGGTGTTCAGGCTCAGGGCGCCTATAACTATCCCATGGACGGCAAGCATCCTCTTCCCTACACGCCGGAGGGCGAGAAAGCCTGGAAGGAACACAAATACGGCGATGGATTCGGATCCTATCCCCTGGCGGAAGTCAACGATCCATTCAAGATGTGCGATCCCATCGGCTTCCCGCGCATTGATCTGCACGACCTGAGAGCGATTCAAATCGTTCAGACACCCAAGAAGACGCTAGTCGTTTACGAGAATGATCAGGTGTGGCGCTCCATCTGGACCGATGGGCGGGATTTCCCCAAGATTACCGAGCCCCGCTGGTATGGTTACTCGATTGGCAAGTGGGCGGACGACTACACCTTCGTTGTGGAAACCACCGGCTTGGACGAAAGGACCTGGATCGACAACACCGGCCGTCCACATACCAAAGACCTGAAGGTGGAGGAGCAGTTTCATCGCGTGAACCACGATCTGATGGAGCTCACGCTCACGATCATCGACCCGAAATACTATACTAAGCCCTGGAATGCTCTCGACAAGTACCCTTTGAGGTTGCAGACAGACAGTTTCGATATTCGCGAGATGGTTTGCTCGGAATCCGAGGCGGAGATCTATAACAAGGAAATTGCCGAAGAAGCCGCCGCAGCACAGAACCAGAAAAACCAAACCCAGAAGGACCAAAATCAAAAGAATAAGTAGTTCCCTGTCATCTCGCTCAGTGTCCCTTTACGCTGCTACTTGGACGGTGCGGAGGGCCTCACCTCGCTTACATCTTTCATCGACGGCAACTGTGCAGCATCCCAGCCGCCTCCCAGCGCCTCGATTAACTGCACGCTAGCAGTCATCTGATCTCTGCGCAGATTGACCGCGGCCTGCTGATTGGTCAGCAGCGAGGTTTGCGCGGTGATCACGTTGAGGTAGGGATCGATGCCTGCCTGATAACGCTGCTGCGCCAGCTGCAAATTCCTTTGCGCCGAGGTAACGGCGGTATCCTGCTGCCGGAGTTCCTGCGATAGAATTCGCAAAGCTGCGAGATTGTCTTCCACTTGCTGAAAGGCCGTGAGCACGGTCTGGCGATAGTTGGCCACGCTGCGGTCGTAGGATGCCCGAAACTGCTGCACAGTGGCGCGGCGCAATCCTCCCTCGAATAACGTCTCCGCTAATGCCGGACCCACCGACCAGAAGCGGCTGGGCCAGGTGAACCAGGCCGCCGGCGAAGTGTTCGAGAATCCGGCCGTCGCGCTCAATGTAACGGTCGGATAATACGCCGCGGTCGCCAAGCCGATCTGCGCGTTGGCCTGCGCGACCAGGCGCTCGGCCGACGCTACATCGGGCCGGCGCTCCAGAATTTGCGAGGGCAAACCAAAGGGAATGGCCGCTGGATTGGCTGCGAGCGGCACGGCCGGCAATGAAAAAGTTGAGGCGGGCTGGCCCAGCAGCATGGCCATGGCGTGCTCGAATTGCGCCCGGGCAATGCCGAGATTGGTGTCTTGAGCTTGCGTGGCCTCGAGTTGCGTCTCCGCCTGGGCCACCGCCTCGTCCGAGGCGATGCCGGCGTTGAACTGAATCTGCGTCAGCTCCAGCGAATCCTGATAGGCCGCGACGGTTTGGTCAAAGAGTTGCTTCAGAGCATCCTGGGCGCGTATTTCAAAATAATTTACGGCCACCTCGGCTTGCGCGGTCAGGCGCACATTTTCCAGATCGGCGGCGCTGGCTTGAGCGGCCGCGGCGTTTTCCAGAAAAGTGTTGCGGATTTTCCCCCAGAAATCGGGCACCCAGGACGCGTCGAAGGCCAAGGAATAATCGGTAAACGACGTCAGGGCAAAACCCGGGCTCGTCGAAGAGCTTCCGGCCCTGACTCCGCCGAATTGTCCCGAAGACGGGCGCGCATTCGTGATGCTCGGATTCGCGGTGATCGTTGGATAATATTGCGCGCGAGTTTGCCTGACGAGCGCTCGCGCCGCCAAAAAAGTCGCGGCGGCTGCGGCAATATTTTGATTGGAGACATTCACCTGCTCTTCCAGGGCGTTGAGTTGCGGATCGTTGAATATCTCCCACCAATTGCCCTTCAAGTTTGCATCGCCCGGCTGGGCCTGCTTCCATCCGTCGGTGTCCTTGAAGTTCTCTGGCGTAAGCTCTCTGTACGCGGGAGGCGCCGCGGCCGAGGGTCTGGCGTACTTCGGCCCGACGGTGCAACCGGCGAGAAATGGCGCCACGGCCAGAACCGCGACCCCGCCTGCGGTCCCCAGCCCGCGTCGCAAAGCGCTTCGACTGTCAGTCATGCGAAACGAAGCTCTCGACCGCATGCTCCGGCTGAGGTGCACGCCCCCGGGTTGAGCGGAAAAAACTGGT
>Ga0209160_1000702_pt1 | contig 27756 bp, 20 predicted proteins | sample GraSoiAngelo_153_FD_186167 | JGI IMG/M metagenome (GOLD analysis project Ga0209160, IMG submission 186167) | Grasslands soil microbial communities from the Angelo Coastal Reserve, California, USA - 14_1009_12_40cm (SPAdes) (version 2) | ecosystem: Environmental > Terrestrial > Soil > Grasslands ...
CCCGACTCGAGGTGGGGATCGATCTCGAGGACAAGCATTTCGGCGACGCGCTGCTGGAGCGGCCCCTCGATCTCTCGCCCACGAACCACAGCCACGTCCTGGTGCCGGTGCGGTTCGAGTGGGCGGGCGTGGGCGCGGGCGCGAAGGCGTTGCTCACGCGCCAGGCGATCGGGTACGGGGTCACTGGTGCCGTGCTACTCGATACGCCGCTGGGGGAGAAGCGCGTCGCGGTCAAGGGGAAGGGGAATGTGCCGCTGAGGAAGCTGATCCGGTAAACTGCTATTTTATCCCCACCAGCCGACTCTCGAGCAGAAGTCTAAAGGGTAGACGGTCGCCGATCGCTCTCCGCATGGTACCTGGCAATGCGCTCAGCAATTTCTCGCACCACGTGATCGGCAGTACCGGCAGGCGCAAATACCTGCCTTTGACCCCGACGTATGCGCTGACTCTCGAGAAACCCACCGCCTTGAACAGATCGCTCAATTCCGTCCGGGTGTATTCTCTTAGGTGAAATCCGGTTGCGACCGTATCGAAGTATCGTGAGATATCGTGAGGCCCGGTAAGGCGACTCGGTGTGATGCAGATATAGATTCCCCCGGGGGCTAATACCTGCACGATGTTTCTCACCTGCTCGAGAGCGTCGTCAGGATGTAGATGCTCCACGAGCTGATTGCTGTAGCAGACATCGACGCTTTCTCTTGGTAGTGGAATGCTGCACCCATCCGAAAGGATGAGTTGAAAATTGTCGGGCGGCAGCGAGCGGCGGGTGATTTCTTCGGACACATCGACGGCGTACACCTTTCGTGCAAGCTTCGCGACTTCAAACGAAAGGGCGCAGTCTCCGGGTCCGATCTCCAGGAACGTCGTATCGCTATCGAGGAAGCGCCTGAGGAACCTCATCTGCCACGAGACCGCAGCAACGGTCTCGTGTGGAGAGGACTTGCGCGTCAGTTGAGGATGATGTGGGACTCGCTGATACAGCTCGTCATACACCGCGGCGTACAAGTGCCGTCGCTCTTGCCGCGACGCGATTCGCAGCTTGGCGGCCAATTGTTTCTCTATCTCATAGTGCTCTCTCAGCTGCTGCGCCGTTCTGTCACCGGCGCTCTGCTGTGGGGTCATGATACTGTTCTCACGGCGTAAGGGCCGCTCTGCAGCGATCATGGCCCGGGTCCGGGCGGCTCCTCTGCTGGCCGACTTCTCTGCAAACGGCGCCCCTCTGCGCAAGTGGCAAGAATCGTGCAGAGCCGCAACCGAGACCTTCTCGTTCTCTACAGCTGACAGCACCGTGGGGTTCATTCACTGGGCGCCGCGTCATCTGATCGCGTCGTCCCGGGGCTGCGGTGGCACGGAATCCACGGTACAGATCGGCTCCCGACCGCTCGCCGTAGTGTAGCAGCGCTACCACACGATCCGTGGAGGTCATCGGCTGCCGCCGGCGTCGCTGACGTGGAAGTTTGCCAGCCGCCGATCACCGGGCACCGCACCGTTCCAACACTCGACGCCCTGGCTATCGGGCGCCCGCCGGACCAGTGCCTCGACCATGCGCTGAACCACCTGCACTGCCCTCGGAGCGTCCTCGATCCCCATGACACCCGCGATGCCGCACATCACCCGTCAGGGAACCGAAAAAGAGGCGACGTCGGATGGTCGAGGATGCTCGCGCCGGATCTGGTGTTTGGAACGCGCCAAACCCGCGACCACGTGGACCAAGTGCGCCCGGTCGTCGGGGTAGGGGAAGCGGGGAAGGGCGAACCGGCCGAGGGCTCCCTGGCTGCGAACACCGCAGGGAGTCGCGTAACCGGGCACCGTCGTCAGCGCCGCCTTCACCCCGGCGCGCTGCGCTGCCTCGAGACCCCGTCGCCCGACCGCGCGCGTCTCGCCGTTGGGGTAACAGAGCACCGGTACGCACGCGTCGGTCTCCTGGCTCAGGCGGCCGTACGATTCGCGGATCTCCCAGTCGCAGACCTCGTCGGCGGCCGAGCTCAGAATCCGATGGGTCACGGTATGGGGACCGAACGTCGCGCCGAGACGCGCCGTACGGCGAACCTCGTCCCAGCGGATGGGCGCGAACTCGGGCGGTGGGTTCGCGGGCAGCTCCACCTCCAGCTGCTGCGTGAGGCCGGCGATCACCGCTTCACGCTCCGCCCCGTCCAGCCATTGGAGCCGGTCCACCACGTCGGCCTGCACGCCGGCCAGCGCGCCCGCCGTCGACCAGCGATACCGGCGTTCTTCGGGTCCCAGTGCCAGCCGAAGCGAGGACCGCCGTGTGCGCGTGAGGAGGTACTCCACCCGATCCCACCATAGCCAGAGCTGCCCATCGAGGAATCCCGTCGTGACGAACAGTGTCACCGGACAGTCGTACTCGGCGAAGATCGGAGCGCCGATGCGGGCGAAGTCATCATAGCCGTCGTCGACCGTGAAGGCCACGGCAGGCGCCGTCAGGCGACCATTGCCTTCATCGAGCAGGTCGAGCACGTCGGTCATGCTGAGCAAGCGGTACCGATGCCGACGGAGGTATGCCAGATAATCGCGCAGCGTTGCGGGGTCAGTCCCTGCGACCCCCAGGGCCGGGTCGGTAAACCGGTGGAGTGTGAAGATCGACAGCAGGCCGCGCCCGACCCGCCGGAACAGGGGCGCGAAGACGTCCGCGCTCAGGACCTGACGCGCGAGGCGGCGAAACACGCTCACGCAAGGCCGAGCGGCAGATCGCGGTCCGGTCGCCCGCCGCGCACGCTACCGCCGCACCACCTGCGAAAGCCAGCGCGCGCCGCTGCTCACCACCGCCGCCAGGCGCGCCGGCAACCAGCGAGGCTCGAGTACCCAATCATCGGCCACGTCCGCCATGTGCTTGCTGAACAGCCGCTTGAAGTCCGAGATCCCACCCACGGGGTCGCCTGATCCCGTGGTGCCCGTGGTCACGCCACCCAGATCGAACCACGTCGCGCCGCCTCGTTTCGCCCACAAGATCAGGTCCCAGAACAGCGGGTGCACGACCCACACGCGACCGAGATCGCTGGGCCGTGAAGACGCTCCGGCGACGTAGCTCACGCTCTGCCCGTTCCACCATCCCCACGCGAAGCCGAGCAAGGCGTCAGGACCCTCCCGGTCAGTGCGGAACAACCCGACCAGCCGCGCAGCGTCGGGGATGCGGCGCGACAGCTCGACGACGCCCGCCCAGTCCCATAGCCCCTCGTAGCGCCCGCCCGTGCGCGCGAAGGTCTCGCGCGACAGCCCCTCCAACCGGTCCGCCAGGCGGGTGTCGTCGACAGGGCGAACTTGCACGGGCAGCTTCGCCACCGAGCGAAGCGCTCGCCGTGCCAAGGTGCTGAAGGAGGCGAGCAGCTCGTCCTCGCTCGGTCGCAGGTCGAGCGTGAGCGTCGTGCGCCAATTCCGGGTGATGGCCGCCCGGGCGAAGCCCCCCTGCGCCAGCAGCTCGCCGAGTCGCGCGCGCGTCTCGCCGTCCTGCGAGAAGACCTCCACCGTCAGGCGCAGTACCCGGCGCTCCCCGTGCGCCACGCCCACCAAGGCGTCCACGGCCGCGGGCCACAGCGGGCGCGGCACGGCCTCCCCGAAGCGCTCGACCCGCAGGAGACGAAGGCCTGGCACAGCACAGCTCGCTGCCTCGTCGATGGCGAATGCCCCGACGCAGCGGCCGTCCTGTGCGCGGAGAACCACGCACAGCGACTCGACGCCGCGGCGCGCCAGCGCCCACCCGGCCCGATGGGGCAGGGGCAACCGGATCCCCGCGTGTGCCAGGTCCTGCTCACATGCCTCCCGCTCGGCCGACCCGTCACGGAGCAGCGTGATGGTGGAAACCAGATCAGCCACGGGGCTCCACCACACCGCCGTGTGCCCACGCAGAAGCCGCAGGTAACCGGGCCCACCAGCAGTCGCGCATGAGCATGTCCTCGCCCTTGGTAGCATCATGCGTACCACGGTCTAAGTGATGGGCGTGCGTCGCGGCGCATGACGGGGCAGAATGTCGGCGCTCGGTTGTTGCAAGTCTGAGACACTGCCGATTCGCGGGGCCAATCGCCCGCTGGACCCGTTCACCGCGGGGTCGAGCCGGTTAGTGTGGCCAGAGTGCAACAACAAGAACGATTCATGCTCGGAGGGCCACATCACGGTGAGTATCGCTAAGTGTAAATGCGACATTCAGTTCAAGGATCGATCTTGGCTGAGGTTCTTGAGCGTCGCTCTTGCACTTCTTGCCGGGCTACTGAACCAAGGAATTCCGTCATTGCGCGCTACGACGTGGGGGCTGGTGTCCGCGCGCCACTCCCCAATGGGGCTCTCGGGCGCGGCAAGCGGCTTTCTCGTGGGCGTGGGGGCGGCCGCGGCCTCCACGCCAAGCGACGTCGGCTGACGCGATGGACGAGCGCGCGGTGCATCCCGTCGCCCAGTCCGCCGAGCGGGCGGCGCCCGGTGGCCGTCCGGTCTCGGTGCTGCTGTGCGCCCCGGTGCACATGCTGGGCGGCCACACAATCGCGGCGCGCAACCTCGCCGAACGGTTCAGCCAGCACCCCCACGTGCATGCGTCGCTGCAAGCTATCGATCCCCGGCTGCCGTGGCCGCTGCGCTGGCTGACCGACGTCAAGCTGGTTCGATCAGTGACGCGTCCGCTCCTGTTCGCTCTCGGGCTCGCGCGAGCGGCTCGGCGCGTGGACGTCGTGCATGTGTTCGCCGCAGCCCACACGGCCTTCTTTTTCACCGCGATGCCGGCGCTGCTGATGGCGCGCTGGCTCCGTAAGCCCATCGTCCTGAATTATCACGACGGGCGGGCGGAGAGCCACCTCCGACGCTCACCGCGGGTGTTGCGGTGGGCGATAGCCCGGGCAGCCGCGCTCGTGGTGCCGTCGGCGTTCCTGCAGAGGGTGTTCGCGCATCACGGGTTCGAGGCGCTCGTCATCCGCAACGTCGTCGACACCGCGGCGTTCCGCTTCCGCGATCCGGTGCCGCTGCGCGCGCGCCTGATTTCGACGCGGCTGCTCGAGCCGGTGTACGCGGTCGACAACACGCTGCGCGCGTTCGCGCTCGTCCGCTCCCGGGTGCCTGACGCGGAATGCGACGTGTACGGCGTCGGGGCGTCCGAGGCGGGCCTGCGGCGCCTCGCCAGAGCGCTGGGGGCGCCAGGGATCCGGTTTCACGGCGGGATCCCCCATGGGGAGATGCCGGCGGCGCTCGCAAGGGGGGGGATCCTCGTCAACAGCTCCCGCATTGACAACCAGCCCCACACTATCATCGAGGCCTTCGCCGCCGGCGTCCCGGTGGTCACGACCCCGGCCGGCGGCGTCACGGACATGGTGGAGCACGAGCGCACCGGGCTCTTCGTTCCCATGGACCAGCCCGAGGCTCTGGCCGAGGCAATCCTGAGACTGCTGCACGAGCCCGGGCTGGCAGCGCGGCTCACGCGGGCGGCGCAGGCCGAGTGCGCTCGGTACAGCTGGATTGTTGCGGGGCCGCAATGGGCCCGGTTGTACCGCGGGCTGACTGATGGGGTGGGAGTTCAGAGCACCCACTGGATCAAGGAAGTCGTCGAGCGAGCAGGTACTTGAGCCGCGAGCGGTTCTTGGTGAATGCGAAGGCCAGGAAGACTTCGGCTCGCCCCAGCGGCGTGAGGCGTGCTGGAGTCCACGCCTCTGCATAACGCCTCAGTGTCTGCTCACCGGACAGCGACGCCAGGGACGTGAGGAGCGCACAATTGAGCTCGTTGTAGCGCGGTGGACTGAGATAGCGGTGTGATCCGTACCAACTCCACTTCCCCCTGTAGTCCCACCAGGGGAGCCAATGCTTCAGCCCCTCGATTCCATCGGCGAAGAGCCGGAAGGTCTGGGGGTCGTTGGTTTGGGCAAACAAGTCGTAAAGGCCGAGCAGGCTGAAGAGAAAGCCGTCGAGCACTCGCGGCAGCGGATAGGCCGGGTACTCCTCGTACAGGGCGTGTCCGGCTTCGAACGTCCGGAGTCCACCCTCCTCGACGCTCTTCTCAAACACTCGCGTCGCAGCCCGACAAAGGTGCACCAGGTCTTGGCGGCCCGTCATGCGACAGCCTCGCACGAGGACACTGATCGCCAAGCCCTGCGCCATCGCGCAGATCCATGGCGCCTTTAGCTCGCATTGCCCTTCGTGAAGATCAAAGGTGTACGGCCACACGATGGACCCGTCGTCCCACCGGACGGCGCGCGCGATAAGCCATTCCATCTGTCGGAGGAAGGTCTCTGAGCCGCCCGGGTCGCTGCCGCGGAGCGCGCGTTCCAGGCTCGTCAGCCCGTACCACGCGACGTACGAGGGATTGTACGTCGGCCCGAATGTTCGGGAGCGGTGTACCGGAATCCCGTCTGGGTCGAGCTCCATCGCGTCGAAGAACAGGCGCTCGCTGTAGAGGTAGTAGTGAAGCGACTCGCGAGGCCCGGCCGTCGCCACCACCTCGAGGGGGTAACGGAAGCGGAAGCGGAACAACTCGTTCGCGAGCGCCCGGCTGGCCCACCAGATGGGCGCCAGCCGCCCTGGCCACGGGCGGATCGGTGCGATGAGCGTCATCCTTTCACCACGAGCCAGTTTCCGATGGCGAGATGTGTCAGGCCCGACCGGTCGAAGACGTCCAAGGCGTCCTCGAGCCGGCTTACGAGCGGGTATCCATGAAGGTTGAACGAGGTGTTCAGCACGGCCCCGATGCCGGTGAGACGCTCGAACTCCCGCACCAGGGTGTAGTACGACGAATTCCACTCGGCGCACACCTCCTGCGGCCTCACCGTCCGGTCGAAGGGATGGATGGCCGCTCGGATCTCGGCCCACCGCACGGTCGTATCGTAGCAGAGGATCATGTAGGGTGCTTGAACCCCCTTCGGGCTGATCAGGTAATCGGGGATTCGCTCGGCGAGTATCGAAGCCGCGAACGGCATCCAGAAATCTCGCGCCTTGATCGCCTCGTTGATCACACGGATGACTGCCGGGTCGCAGGGGTTCGCGAGGATGGAGCGATTCCCTAACGCTCGGGCACCGAACTCCTCCCTCCCCTTGAAGCGCGCAACCACCTTTCCCTCGGCCAGCAGTGCCGCCACTTTCGGTTCGATCGGGTTTAGGCGCTCGTAGCGCACCGGCGTCTTGAACTCAAACCGACGGAGCGCCTGCCCAACGTCGTCGTCGGAGAACTCGGGACCCCAGTAGAGATCCCGGAGCGGGGTCATCTTCGCCACGCCGGCCTGTTCCGCGTAGACCCAGTAGGCCGCGCCCATGGCATTCGTCTCGTCGCCGCAGGAAGGGTAGACGAACAGCTCTTCGACCTCGGGCATGTCCATGATCAGCTTGTTCGCCTTCACGTTCATGAAGACACCGCCCCCGAGCGCCAGGCGCCGAATCCCGGTTGCATTCACGCAGTTCCGGACCCACTCGGTCAGCATGTACTCGGTGAACTTCTGGACCCCGCCCGCGATCCAGTCGAACCGCCTTCGCTCCAGGAGGGCCTTGAAGAACCGATACGAGCAGTAGGTCTCCGGACAGCCAGGCCTCCGTTCCCACACCAGAGGGTTCTGCGGATTGAACCGAACGAGTCCCTTCAGGTCCTGGAACACGAGGTCGACGCCTCTCGAGTCGGCGTATGGTGCCAAGCCCATCACCTTGTACTCGTGCTCCAGCGGCACCATCCCCATGAGGTAGGTGACCATGGCATAAATGTTTCCGAAGGAGTCCGCCTGTCTGACCTCCTCGAGCCGCTGCATTCGTCCGCCCCTGCCTACGTTCACGGTGGCGCAAAGACCATCGCCGGCCCCGTCGCACGTGAGAACCAGGACGTCATCGTCGAAATTCCCCAACCCGTAGTACGCAGCGGCGGCGTGGGCCGTGTGGTGATCCACGAATAGGATCCGCTCCTTCGGGATTCCGATTTCGATCAAGGCCCGGACCCGTTGCTGTCGGCGACGCTCCCGGTAGGTTTCGTACAGCGGTGTGAACTTGGCTGCTCGCCGAACGGCTCGCCTGAGGGTACGCCGGATCGTCACGCCAAGGTCGTTGATCGTCCGGTATTCATGCATCAGTTGGGCGCTGGTCATGGGATAGGCCGCGTGATGCCCATTCATGGCCACGAAGTCAACCTGGCTCACCGGAGTCCCGGTCATCGCCAGCACGGCACGGACGGCCTGAGTGGGAAGTCCAGACCAGTTCTTCACCCGCCGGAGGCGTTCTTCTTGGATGGCGGCGACGACGTGACCGTCCTCGTACAGACAGGCCGCCGCGTTGTGGCCGTCATTGATGCCCACGACTTTCACTGGGGCACCGCCGTGTCTTCGCGTGCCGAACCTGCACTGGCGCAACCCGGGTGGTCGCGGACTACCCCCTCGAATACCTGCACGATCCGTTCAGCAGTGTCCCCGCTGCCGTACAGCGGAGGGTGGGGCGGGCGATTCTGGCGATGGCGCTCCACGGCCGCCGTGATGGCGTCTGGGTCGGGGCTTGCGAGAACGTTCCAGCGCACGTCCACCGTTTCCACCCACTCCGTTTGCTCGCGGAGGGTGACGCACGGCACCTCCAAGTAGTACGCTTCCTTCTGCACACCTCCCGAGTCGGTGAGTATCGCGGTGGCGCACCGCTCGAGCTGCAACATGTCCAGGTAACCGACTGGCTCGATGACGCGGACGTTGGGGCCAGGTGTCAGCCCGAACTCCGCGAGGCGCTTCCGGGTGCGCGGGTGCAGGGGCAGCACTACAGGCTGGTCGAGGCGCGATATGCCGTCGAGAATGCCCCGCAACCGCTCGGCGACATCAGTGTTCTCGGCGCGGTGCACCGTGCAGAGATAGAATGTTCCGGCGCAGAGCTTGACTGCTTGCGGGTATGGCGAGAATCGTCGGGCGCGCTCGGCGTGCTGCTGCACTGCGTCGAGCATGATGTCACCGACGACGTGTACCCCGGCGTGGATCCCCTCTGCGGCGAGTTGTTGCGCCGCGTGGGACGAGGGGGCGAATAACCACGTCGAGAGGTGGTCGGTCAGGACGCGGTTTATTTCTTCGGGCATGGAGCGGTTGAAGCTGCGCAGCCCGGCCTCGACGTGCGCCACGGGGATCTGGAGTTTGGCGGCCGCGAGCGCGCCGGCGAGCGTCGAGTTCGTGTCCCCGTAGACGAGCACGACGTCAGGCCGTTCGCGCCGCATCACCGGCTCGAGCCTCGTGAGCATCGCCCCGGTCTGCGCGCCGTGCAGTCCGCTCCCCACGCCCAAGTGGTGATCCGGCTTGGGGAGGCCGAGTTGCTCGAAGAACACGGCGGACATCCCGTCATCGTAATGTTGCCCCGTGTGCACGAATACCTCGTCGAAGCGGTGGCGCAGCGCCTCACACAGCGGTGCGGCCTTGATGAACTGCGGACGGGCTCCGACGACGGTCAGGAAGCGCATGCCGGCGCCGCCTGCGTCAAGTGCTTGAGGAGCATAACTGTGCGTAGCACTCGAGGAGCGTCGCCTCCTCGCACCCCCAATTGAACCGTGCGTGCACCGCCGCGCGTCCTCGGGCCCCCATCGCTGCCCCCTCAGCGGGGTGCTCGAGGAGCCAGTGAATTGCGGCCGCAATAGCTTGGGGATCGAGCGGGTCTACTACGAGCCCGCATCGGGTTCCCTCGACGATCTCTCGCCACAGCGGGAAGTGCGATGCGACGACTGGCAGCCCGGCGGCCATGTACTCGAACAGCTTGTTCGGCTGCGACTCGATGTGGTTGGGGCGGGGATGGAAGAGGACGAGACCGAGGCGAGCCTGCGCGAGCGTTTGCACGACCTCTGCGCGGCGCAGCACGCCGCGGTACTCGACATGTCGCCACTCAGGGAGCGCGCGCAGGCGCGCTTCGATCGCCGGGGTGTCGAAGCGTCCGGCCAGCAGGAAGCGCACCCCGCGCTGTGGGGCTAGGCGCCCGACGGCCTGCACCATCTCGACCGCGCCCCGTATCTCGTTGATCACGCCCACGTACGCCGCCGCCGCCGGTCGGCTCGCATAGGGGGGCCCCTCAGCGTGCGCGAATTCCGACGGCAATGGGAAGTTCTGCACCACCACCAGGGGCGCGGCAGGGAACCGTCGGGCGATCGCAGGAGTGGCGGCAACGACGGCGGAGAACCCCCGGGCGGCGAGCCGCTGGCCGACGTCCACAAGGCGAGCCAGCACGGCGCGGATCCACCGTGGCAGATAGTCTTTGTCGAGGGTGTCGGCGGGCAGGTCCTCGTGTACGTCGTAGATCACGCGCTTGCCCAGGCCGCGCGCCAGGATGCCGATCGGGACTAACTCGGGATCGTGGATGTGGTACACACGGGCCCGGAGGCGCAGCGCGCGCGCCCACACCCGCGCGGTAGTGACGAACGCTCGGCTGAAGCGATTGCGCGCAGGAGGCACGGCTGAGAGGGTGACGCCCTGGACCTGGCCGCTCTGCCGCGCCGGGGCGATGAGGTGCACGTCGTACCCCGCTGCCGCGAGGGAGCGGCACTCTTTCTCGAAGATCCGTGTGTCGTACGCCGAATGGACGGACGTCAAGTGACAGACCCGCGCCCCCGCCCTGGGGCGCGCCGACGCCCGCGCCGGCATCGCCGGACCGACGCGGCTCAGGCTGACTGGGCACACGACTCGTCGGCCTCCCACCCCAGGACGGACGCCAAGTGCGCGCAGTTGTACACGTCCCACGCCACCGGCATCCGCAGGCCCGCGAGGGACACGCCATCTTCTAGCAGCGCGTGGGCGAACGGCGTTGCCTCGAGAGCGCTCCCCCGCGCGGCAATCAGACGCCGGGTCCAAGCAGCCTGGGGGGCATAGAACGCGTACTTTCGGCGGCGCCACGCGACGGCATCGAGTCCATGGCGCGCGAGGTATCGCCGCAGGAGGTACTTCGTCCACCCGTCACGAATCTTGTGCCGCAGCGGCAGCCGGTACGCGAACTCGACTAGCCGGTAGTCGAGCAGCGGCAGCCTCGTCTCCATCCCCAGTGCACCAGCCGTGCGATCGTCGTACCGAAGCAGCGCCGGGAGGCAAAGCGAGAGCAGTTCGAGTCGCTGCTGATGCCGGATGTCCCCGAACACCTCCGCGGCCGGCTGGGTGAGTCCCCGGAGCCAGCGACCGCGAACCACACGGTGCATCCGCCGGCGGCGGACCGCTCGCTGGAGCACGGGCGTCGCGAAGTACATCGCCATCGTGGCCAGCCGCAGGACTCCACGCCCGGAGGCGTGCGCTCCCCGCCACAGCCCTGCCGCGGCCCGAGCCGGGTTCGGCAAGGCATGCAGCAGGGCGCTGGCGTGGTACCGGTCATATCCCAGGAACATCTCGTCGCCCCCTTGGCCCGAGAGCACGACGGGCACCCCCTGCGCGCGGATGGCGGCCAGAATCGCCCAGTGCACGTATAAGGAGAGAGAGGTGAACGGCAACGCCTGATGGAGCGTGAGCGCCACTTCCTCGCTGATCACGCCGTCGGTCGACGGGCGCACGTAATGGGCCTCCGCGCCCCTCGTCGCCGCCACCTGCGCGGCGTAGCGGGACTCGTCGACCGCGGGGTCTCCTGGGAAGCGTGACGTGAAGGTGTTCACCGAGCAGCCCGTAACGCGGCTCGCCGCCACCGTGACGACCGACGAGTCGATCCCTCCCGACAAGGTGATCGCCACCGGCACGTCGGCGTGCAGGCGCAGGCGGACGGCGTCCTCGATCAATTCGCTAAAGCGTTCGAGCGCCGTTTCGTCTTCTAGCTCGAGATCGGGCTCCTCTGGAAGTTCCCAATACCGCGCGATTCGCATGGCGCCGGTTTCGACGTCGAGCTCCAGGGTATGGCCACCTCGGAGCTCACGAATGTCCCGGTAGATCGTCTCGGCAGCATCGTCGATGTGGCGATCGACGAGGTAGCGCCCGAGGCGTGACATGGCGATCGTCGGGCGCACGCCCGGCCACTCGAGGAGAGGCCCGACCTCACTGGCGAACATGATCCCGTGCGCAGTCGCCGCGTAGTACAGCGGCTTGACGCCAAGCCGGTCTCGACTCGCGATCACGCGACGACGCTCGGGGTCGTACAGCACGAACGCCCACATCCCGTTGAACCGGCGCACGCACTCGGGCCCCCAGGCATCGTAGGCTGCCAGGATCACTTCTGTGTCCGTCCCGGTGCGGAATGCGTACCCCGAAGAGGCTAGCTCCCGGCGTAGCTCCCGGTAATTGTAGATCTCGCCGTTGAACGTGATCCAACGCTGGGCCAGCCCCTGCATGGGCTGCCGGCCGGCGTCAGAGAGGTCCAGGATCTTCAGGCGACGATGTCCCAGGCCCAGCCACAGGTGCTGGTCAGTGACTTCCGCCCCGCAGCGTACCCTCCCGTCGACGGACCAGCCGACGTATCCCTCACCGTCGGGGCCACGATGCGCCAGCCGCTCAGTCGCACGACGCAACAGGCGCGCCGTAGAAGGCGTGTCGGGGGCGTCACGCCTTGCCCACAACGCCACGATGCCGCACACAATGGTTACGCTTCGTGGCCAAGGGTCGAGGCGCGCCGCTCTTCCAGGCACGAGATTGATCCAACCATCACGCCTCCGGGGCACGTCGCGTAGCCGCGCCAGGGGGCAAGTTGTGTGCCCATGGCAGGGATCGGAATCGAGTGGTGGCGCCGCGCACCTTCGCGACGGTGGGCTCAGCTGGCGAATCAGTGTTGCACACCTGATACAGCGGCACGGCCCTAGCTCAGACCGCCCCCACTCACGGTCAACTCGGCTAACTTCCCGCCCGGGAACCACTTCAACATCCGTTCCTCGGCACGCTCCGCGGCGCCCGTCTTGCTTCGGTTAGCGGTTGACGCTTGGAGGATCGCGATGGGCAGAAGCGCGCCGCGCGGTGGTGAACCGCTGGACAGCTCGCCGACGGCGAGTGCGAGCCCGCACACGCTGGGCGTGCGCGCCGTCCAAGACCATCTCATGGAAACGCTGCGTACGTGGATCGGCCTGCCTCGGAGTGCGACCGTCCAGGTGCCCGAGCTTCCCGCTCCTCTCGCGACCCGCCTGCTCGGCATCGAGGAGTTCGAGAATCCTCACCGGGATCAGTGGGGATGCTGGGAAGCGTCCTTCTCGGAGGCGTTCCGCAATGGGACGCTCTGGGTCCCGGCCGTGGATGAGTGGGTCGCCGAGCGGCGCCGCGAGTTCGCGGGTCGAGTCTCGATCGAGGCCCTCTGGCCAGATAGCAGGCCGTTCGTGATGTGCCTTACGCACGACGTCGACCTGATCAGCCACGATCTCACACCCGGCCAGGCGCTCCGCCGGATACGCGGCGCCTTCACGCCGTCACCAGGTGATCGTGGACGAAGGCTGGCGAGGCTGGAACGGCTCGGTCGGGCCATCGCGAAGCCGCTGTTCCACGGGATGCGCTCTGCTCCGTCGACGATGCGAACGCTCGATCGCGCGCTCACGTTGGAGCGTGAGTACGGCGTGACCGCGTCGTATTTCTTCACTGTGTATCCGCCGGTTCGGCGCAGCCCGTACGATTGCGTTTACAAGATGTCCGACCGCTGCGCGTTCCAGGGTCGACCGGCGCGCGTGGGCGATGTGGTGCGCACCTTGTTCGCCGAGGGATTCGATGTCGGGTTGCACCCCAGCTACGAGACGGCGCGGGACTGGGAGGGGATCGCCGTTGAGAAGCGAGTGCTCGAGGACGTCCTGGGAGTTCGCATCACGACGACACGCCAGCACTATCTCCATTGGGACATCCGCCTTACCCCGACTGCGCACGCGCGGGCGGGCCTTACGGCGGACTCGACGGCGGGCTTCAATAGGAACATCGGCTTGAGGTTCGGGACCTCGCTCCCCTTCTTCTTGTTCGATCTCGAGGCACACCAACGCGTGGATGTCTTGGAAGTGCCCCTCGTCGTCCAGGAGGGTGCGCTGTTCGGGGCCAACAGTCTCGAGCTCGATGCCGCGTCCGCGGTTAGGGTCGTCAAAGATCTGATCGACAGAATCGCTGCAGTGCAGGGGGTCGTGACGCTCCTCTTCCACCCTCACAGCTTCGCGGACGAGGTTTACGTTTCCCTCTACCGCTGGTGCGTCGAGTACGGACTGCACCGTGGCGCCTGGTTTGCGTCGGTCCGCGATATCGACCGCTGGTGGCGGGCGCGGGCGAAGCGGCTCGCGGAGACATGATCGTCACGGGCCACGGTTCGACTGAGCCCGACCCGCGGCCAAGTGTTGCCAGCCAGCTACACTCTGGTTAGGGCCCCTCCCGGCAGCGCCGAAACGTGGCCGGCTGACCGTGCGCTGAAGTCTCGGCGGCGCTGGCGGTTACGCACGCTGCCGCCGGCAGGCTGGCGTCGCTCCCAGGGTATCGGCTTTGCGCAGCCCCCGACGCGTATGAGCGCGGCCCCAGGTGCACGATGACCGACACCCTCTTGCTTGGGTGCGCGCTTGTCGGACTGGGAGCCACCCACCTGGTCTATACTTACGTCGCCTACCCGTGGATCGTCAGCCTCCTCCCGGCCCGCCCTGCCCGGCCTAGGACCGATGCAGCTCCGCAGTTCGTGTCGGTCGTGATCGCTGCCCGTGACCCTGGCGCGGGAATCGCGGCGAAGGTGAGCCATCTCTTGGAGACGGTGCGCCTCAAATGCGAGATCGTCGTGGTCCTGGACGGGCCGGACTCCGTGGCCACGGCAACGCTCGCTCCCCTGCTGGGCGAACGGACCAAGCTCATCGTCTTAGCAACACGCATGGGCAAGGCGGTCGCCCTCAATCACGCGGTCGCGGCAGCCCGAGGCGAGGTCCTGATTTTCACGGACATCCGGCAATGGGTCACGCCTGGAGCGGTTGAGCGGCTGGTCGGAGCGTTGCGCTCGCCGGACGTGGGGGCGGTGTCTGGGAGGATCGAGGGCGCACCCCCCCCGGGGGGTGGGATACTCCTCGATCACTATTGGGAGCGTGAGCAGCGGCTGCGGGAGCGAGAAGCGGCGCACGACAGCACCATCGGCGTGGCGGGCCCCCTGTACGGGATGCAGCGGGACCTGTGGCAACCGCTGCCGGCAGGGCTCTTGCTGGACGACGTCTGGGTGCCCATGCAGGTGGTGAAGGCCGGCAAGCGTGTGGGATTCGACCGACTGGCGATCGCGATCGACCCCCCGACGGGATCGGACACGGTGGAGTTCGTACGGCGGGTCCGCACGCTGACGGGGAATTACCAATTGCTGGCGTGGATGCCGTGGCTGCTAGACCCGCGAGCCAACCGCGTCTGGTGGCAGTTTTTGTCCCACAAGGTCTTGCGCCTGGCCACCCCGCTGGCCACCGGCCTCATCGCGGCGGGTCTGCTGCTCCTGGCGGGTCGCTGGGCAGCGTGGTTGGCCGGTGCGGCAGCGGCAGCGATGCTGCTTCTCTGGGCCCTGCCGGCCAGGCCGACCCCGTTTCCAGGGGCCAAGGTTCTGCGCGTCTTCCGCAGTGGACTGATGCTCCATGCGGCTCTCCTGCAGGCGGGGATCAACGCCGCGCGGGGGCGATGGGACGTCTGGCGTGAACCGCTGAGGCCGATGTTTCAGAATGCGCGGCGCTTGTGACGCCCTCGATGCTGCCCCTGCCCGGTTCGGGGTTTCCGCTGACAGGCGCGCGGCCCGCGATTCGTAGGTTGAGCGTAGCGCGCTGGTCCGGCCGCGCGGCGCAGCCCCCCATAGGTCTGTTTCGAGGCCTCTTGATGGCCTACTGCGTCATCGCAGTGTGCAAGGTCCACGAATTGCTCCCGGACGTCGGGAACGTGTCTGCGGCTAAGATCGTGGGGGCGCCGCTCATCCTCGCCGCGCTGTTCGCAGTGCCCGCAGGGAGCTTTAAGGCGCTACTCCGGTCCGCGCCCATGAAGTGGCTCGCGGCGGTCGTAGTGCTCGCGGTGCTGTCCGTCCCGTTCGGGCTTTGGGCAGGCGGAAGCTTTCAATTCCTGAGTCAGGTCTTCTGGAAGAGCCTCCTCTTCTGCGTGATTGCCAGCGCGGCGTGGTTGGACCGGCGGACGCTGCACCTGAGCCTGGTCGCGCTTGTCAGTGGAACGACAGTCGTCGCGCTCATGCTGCTCCTGCGAGTGAGCCAGGTCGCGGGCGCACGGTTCTATGGTGGTGCCACTCACGATCCGAATGAGACTGCCCTGCTGCTTCTGGTGTTCATCCCGTTTGCCATGTACTTGGCGTCTTCGGCGAAAGGCGTGGCAAAGGGGGTCTGGTATGTGTCGGCGTTGCTGATGGTCGGGGGCATCGCGAGGACGGGTTCGCGGGGCGGATTCCTGGGATTGCTCGCGCTCGTAGGGTGGCTGGTGTATCGGGCCGCTCCCCGGCGTCGCTGGAGGTATGTGGCGGGGACGCTGGTCGCAGTCGCGGGGTTCGGACTGGCGATCGATGCCGCCTCCCTCCAACGCCTCGCAACCCTCACGGATCCGACCGCCGATTACAACTACACGTATCGCGAAGGCCGCCTCGAGGTCTGGAAACGTGGTCTGGGCTACCTTGCGGCGCACCCGCTGCTCGGGGTGGGTGTCGAGAACTTCGAGGTCGCTGAAGGGGTGATCAGCGGCAAGCGAAACGAAGGGTTCGGCGTCAAGTGGAGCGCCGCGCACAACTCGTTCATCGAGGTCGGCGCTGAACTGGGACTTCCGGGCTTGGTGGCGTTTGTCGGGATGCTGTGGGCGGCGGCCGTGGGTTGCCGACGGGTTCGAGCCGCGGCAAGTCGCGGAACGATGGGCGCCGGGCTGGTCCCGGTGCGTGAGGGGAACCTCGCGGACGCCGGCCTGGGCGCCCTCGTGGCGTGGCTGGTGGCGGGGTCGTTCCTGTCGATGGCGTACGACGTCACCACGCTCTTCATCGTAGCGTTTTGCGTGGCCGTGTGGAGCGGATCGCCGTTGGCGAACTACCAGGCGCTTCGTCCCCTGGAGCGACGGGCCCCCCCGACACGGGCGTGCTGACTGGTATGCCGCTATCCCCCGATTCGGCGGGCATCCTCGTCCGCGCTCCACGACGCGCGCCCGAGGCCGCCCGGAGTTGTCGGACGATCGTCCAAATAATGCTCTACCTGGGGAAGGGCGGGATGGAGTCGACCGCGATCAATCTCGCGCGCGGCCTCGATCGAGCGCGCTTTCGCCCGGTCATCATCGCGCTCGATGAAGCCGGCGAGCATGAAGAGGAGCTGCGGGAGGCAGGGATCGAGTATCACGTGCTGGGCGGCCGCCGGCTTCGGGACCCGCGGTTTCACTGGAGGTTGTTCCAACTGCTCCGCCGCCTAAGGCCGGACGTCGTCCATACGCACCACTTCGCCACCCTCTTGCACACGGTGACGGCGGCGAGGTTAGCTCGTGTGCCGCGGCTCGTGCACACCGAGCACTCCTGGCAGTACCTCGAACACCGATCGGATTACCGGCGGGCCCTCCGCTGGATGAGCAGGCTGAGCGACGTGTTCGTCGTCGTGGGCAGCGCCATGGCCCCGTATTATCGGGATCACGTCCGCGTCGCAGCCGGCCGGCTGCGGGTTATCGCGAACGGCATCGACGTGGATGTTTACCGCCCGGTGACGAACGTGGCGGCGGCGCGCCGCACGCGCGGTCTGCCCACGGGCGTCACGGTCGGCACCGCGGGACGCCTCTTTCCAGAAAAGGACTACGGGATCTTAGTGCGGGCTGTCGCGGGGCTGATCCCGAGCCATCCGGACCTCCACCTGATCATGATCGGCGACGGGCCGGAACGGCCGGCTCTCGAGGCGTTGGCCGTCCAGCTCGGCGTGGCTGACCACGTCCGCTTCCTGGGGTGGCGTTCGGACGTCGCCGATCTATTGCCGTTGCTCGATGTGTTCGTGCTGAGCTCGCTCCGCGAGGGGCTGCCGCTCGCCGTTCTTGAAGCGATGGCGTGCGGCGTGCCGGTGGTAACGACCCCCGTCGGGGATCTGCCCGAAGTCATCGTCGAAGGACGGGCGGGCTTCTTCTTTCCCATCGGGAATCCCGACGCGCTCGCAGCAGTCCTACGTCGTCTCGTGGCGGCGGGCGCCGAGCGACACGCCATCGGACGCGCGGGACGCCAGCGCGTCGCGGAGCGCTATAGCCTTCGTGAGATGGTCAATGCCTACACTCGGGCCTACGATGGCTGAGCGCGGCGCGATCTCGCCAAACCTTGCTTCGATGACTCCGCCCCTGCCTCCGCCTTCGGGAGGCTGGCGGCGACTCGCGAAGCCCGCGCTGTACGGTATCGCCCGCACGGTGGGATTCGTGAGCCTGTTGCGGTGGGTGTACCGACGCCGCGTCGCGATCTTATGCTATCACAGCATCGTGGATCGACGGCTACCGCCTTGGGTCGCCGCGGGCGGGCTCCATTTGCCGGTCGAGCGCTTCCGTCAGCAGATGGCATTCCTGGCGCGCCATTACCGGGTGATCCCACTGGATGATTTCGTCGAGCACAGGGGCCAAGGCATCGGGCGTCTTCCGGCGCCTGCCGTGGCGCTGACGTTCGACGACGGGTATGCGAACAACCTCTCCTTGGCGGCGCCGATTCTCGCCGCGTTGGGCTTCCCTGCTACCATCTTCCTACCGACGGCATACATCGGACGCGAAGGGCTGTATTGGTGGGATGAGCTGGCGGTCTTGCTCTCGGCGGCTCTCGGCCGCAGCATGTGTGTCGCCGGGTGGGGTCGCCTCGACCTGACGACCACCCGCACGGTCTGCGCTGCATTCCGACTGGGTAACCGGCTGCTTGCGTCCGCATCGCTTACCGAGCGCCAGGACCTGCTCGCCGCGCTGCGCGGCGCGATCGGGCATGTCGCGGTGGGCCCGTGGGAAGAACTGCTCCGCCCGGCGCTGTGGGAGGAATGCCGGGCAGCGCCCGTCAACATTCGATTCGGTGGACACGGCGCCAGTCATCGGCTGCTGGGTGAAATCCCCATCGCGGACGCGCGGACTGACCTAGAGTGCTGCGCTCAAACCTTGCGGACGGAACTGGGGCGTCGAGCGTCCGCCGTCTTCTGTTATCCGGGGGGCGGCTCGACCCCGGCGGTGAGGGCGTCACTCCCGATGGCGGGCTTCACAGCGGCGGTAACGGCGAGTGCCAGCGCTTCCCAGGAAGGCTTGGTCTCGATGGAGAGCGAGCGCACCCTGTTGGTGCGCATCGGGGTCAGCGCCGACACGACGCTGCAGGCGTTTGCGGTGCATTTGTCCGGGTTGCGCCGCTTGCTGGCGCTGCCTGCGGGGTGAGGCTCGACGTCACGAGCGCTCCGCTCGTGTCCCAAAAGATCGGGCGCGCGACCGGCAGATGCCGGCACGCGCGCCCGGGAGACGTCGGGTCCCCGAAGAGGGTTACTGCATCTCGTGTGCGCCCAGGTCGGGGGCCGTGCCGAGGTAGGGGATCCCCGGGATGACGAGGCCGGCGTTGATGGCCGGACTGGTGGCCTGGAGACGGAAGTCGAAGCCGGCCGCGTTCATGAACAGCGGGTCGGGCTGGAGGTTGGCGGCGACGTTGGGGAACGTAGCCTGCGCCTGCGCCATCGTGTAATAGCGGTTGTTGCCGCCGGGGGGAACGATGATGAGCCACCCCTGGCCGATGTTGGCCGCGTCCTTGGCCGCGAGGTTGTTGCGCACGACGTTGCCGTTCAGCGACCCCGCCGGCCAATCGCTGATGGCGTGATACAGATCCACCCAGATGTCCCAGTAGCTGCCGTTGTACGAGCGGCTGGTGGTGGGATCACCGGACGTATTGTTGCCCCAGAAGATGTTGTTCTCGATGACGTTGTTCGCCACCTGGCTGGCATCCGCTTGGAACAGCTGCAGCCCCGCGCCCCCGTTGCCCCAGACGGTGTTGTTGTATACCCAGTTGCTACGGGCATACTGGAGCAGCCCTTGGTAGTTATAACCTGCGAGCTGAATGCCGTCCGCCGTGTTGGCGAAGATCTCATTGTAGCGCACGATGTTGCTGTCGGCCGTGATCTGGATGCCGGTGCGCGGGTAATTGATGCCGGAGGTGCTCGCGGAGTGGAGGCGGTTGCACTCGATGACGGTCCGCCGGGCGTAGCCGATGAGGTTGGTGTTGGAGGCCCAGGGATTGGCGAAGTCGTTTAACGCGACCACGTTGTCATAGGAGGGCTGCACCGAGGTCTTGTCGCCGCCGGTGACGATGATGCCGTGCCCGCCATAGGCCGCGGTGTTGCGCACGATGACGTTGCGGTGGGCGTTGTCGGCGATCCAGATGCAGTCGCCCGCGTTGGCGGCCGCGTTGCCACAGCGCTGGATGTTGCTATCCTCGAGACGGTTGTCGCTGCCCCCGATGATCTGCACGGCTTCGCTGGTGACGTCATGAATCTGGAGGTTGCGCAACCAGTTGTGGTTGGAGCCGCTGTTGAGCGTCACGGCATAGGCGACGTTGCGCAGCTCCAAGCCGTCCACCACGATGTTGCTGAGGCCGTCGAGCCACACGATCACACCGGACTGCCCGCTGTCGAGCGCCGCCGTGGCGCCGGGCCACACCCGGTACACGATCGGGGCCATTGTCGTGCCCGAGGTGCCAGGGTGTATCACCTGGTCGAGGAACGTTCCCCCCACAAGGACCAGGTCTCCCGGCTGCACTGTCTGGTTGGCCTGACCAAGCGTCCTCCACGGCGTGGTCGGGCTCGTGCCGTTGGCGGCGTCGCTGCCGTTCGCCGCATCCACGTAGAACGTCCGCAGCGGCACCGGAACCACCGGCGCCACCGTGTCAGTGCACGCCGGGGGCGGTACGAAGGTGTGATCCGGACCCGGAGACTCTACGCTGCAGTAGGGGGCGATGAGTCCCAAGAGCGCGGTGTAGCACAGCTGCAGCGAGGAGTGGGGCAGGGCTCAAGACCTCATGCTACGGAGCAGCGCCATGAACGCGCGAAGCCGCGCGCCGTGGGCGAAGTATACGACGGCCCCGTAGGTCACGGCACCGACCGCCATGTCCGCTCCCAGGCAGAGTGTCGAGGGCCAAGTCGGCGGACGGCTCCACCGGAAGCCGAGCACAAGCACTGCCATGACGAGGGTGGCACTGGTCGCCGGCCACAGCGCCCGCAGGTAGGACCGAGCCGGCATCTCGGTCAAGCGTAGCGCGGTCCGCCAGAACGACGGAATCGCCACCAAAGGATATCCCACGAGCCAGCCGAGCGCCACTCCGGTCGTGCCCCAATGACTGCCCAAATAAAAGAGAGGGGGCAGCACGAGGGTGGCGAGGAGGGAGAACTGCATGCTGCGCTTGGAGTGACCGGTACTCACCACCACTAACGGCAGCAGCGTCATGACGCAACGCACACCGGCCCAGAGGCTAAGCAGGCGCAGTGGCATGATCGCGGGCCGCCACGCTTCTCCGAGCAGCACCAGGACGAGCTCGTCTGCGACCAGCGCCATCCCAATGGAAGCGGGGAACGTGATCAGGGCGAGCCCCTCCGTCAGGCCCCCGATGTAGCGCCGCAGCGCCGCGTGGTCACGCTGGACGGCGGCGAACACGGGGGAGGCTACGTTGGTGACCAGGCTGCTCACGCGCTCCACCGGGATGGAGGCGATGTTCCAGCCGAGCGTGTAGGCGCCGAGTGGCCCTTTCCCCAGCAGACGGCCGACAACGAGAAAGTCGGCGTTGGTATAGGCGTACCAGGCGATCCGTGACACGACGAGATGCCAGCCGAACCTGACGGGGGCGGCGATCGTCGCAAAACCGCTGGGCCAGGCATGACGGTGCCACCGTGTCGCGGCCAGCAGCAGCGTGCTGGCGAGCCGGCCCGTGAGCTGGCCGAAGACGAGGGCCCAATAACGCAGGCCCAGCACGGCGCAGAGCAGCGTGACCACAGTCGCGCTCAGTGCTTCGGCGCCGTCGACCCAGGCCAAGGTGCGGAATTGCAGGTCGCGGGTGAGCAACGAGCGAGGCAGCACCTGGAGGGCGGTCAACACCAAGCTGACGCCCAGCACGGCGACGATCGGGCGGACTGCTCGGTCGCCGAAAAAAGACGCGATGGGGCCCGAGAGCGCGACGGAGGATGCGAAGAAGAACACCCCCAGCGCGACCGACAGGCCGCCGAGACGCGCGATCTGACTGTCGTCCAGGTCGCGCCGCTGCACGATCGCGCCACCGAGACCGAATTCGTTGACGAGCGCGACGAAGGCGAGATAGAGGGCAGCCATCCCGACCAGGCCGTAGTCGGTCGGTGTGAGCAGCCGCGCCACGACGATGGTCGAGACCCAAGAGAGCAGCTGAATCGTCCACTTGCCGGCCCCGGTCCACGCAAGGCCGTGGAGCAGCGAGCGATCCAGCTCTCCCACGGCCCCCGGGCTGACGGCGCTTGCTCCCCCGGTGAGCTCTCCCGTTCCCATCACGGCGGTTCCCCGAAGAGCAGGTCGCTGACCGACGGCGCCAATTCGCGGTAGTCCACGCCACCCCGCGGACGAGGGCGGCGGCGGTCCGGATCCGCCCACACATCCTCAAAGACACGCACCATCCCGGCCACGTCGTCGGGCTCGACGACGGCGGCGCCCAGGCGCCGCGCCTCTCTGTCCGCGGCAGTCTCAGGGCCCGTCACGACAAGGGTCGCGATCCCCAGGGCGACAGACTCGTACAGCTTGGCGGGAACCTGGTAGTCCTGGCCCTGCGCCAGCACGACGGCGAGGCGGGAGCGCGCGACCAGCTCGAGGGCGGCCGCGCGCGGGAGCGCGCCCAGCACATCCACGTACGGACCGACACTGAGCGCTGCGATATCGTGCCGCAGCGCCTCCACTCTGTCGGGCTCAGCTAACCCGGCGGTGCGGAGTCGGACGCTGCCGTCGGCATCGGGATGACGATCGAGGAACGCGCGCAGCGCTGCCAGCACCGGCTTCAGGTCCCGGCCCCCGTACAACGTGCCCATGTGCGCGATGGCGAGACCTGGAAATGGGTCGGGGCTCGGGGGCGGCAGCAGGTCGCGCTCGACCGCATTCGGAATCCATGTGACGGAGCGCCCGGGATAGCGCAGCGTGAGTGCGTCGGCCAGTTCCCGCGTGGTGGTCAACACACCCGTTGCGGCGTTGACCCAGAGGCGCTCTTCCCGGGCGATCAGCGCGCTCGCGAGTCGCCCCCTTACGAGGGAACTGTCCTGCCATGCCTGGGTGACGGGGCCGGCCCACGGGTCGCGCAGGTCCATGAACCAGCGCACGGGCTTGCCGCGCGTCGCGAGCCACGCCGCCAGATGCGTCCCGTGGGGCGGACTGGTGGAGACGACCACGTGGGGTTGCACGCGTGCGATGAGGGCCCTGGCACGCCGGGCCGCGCGGAGCACCCAGCCGCGCCCTTCATTCGCCAGCAGCACGAGCGCGAAGGCCTCTCGCCACAGCACCGAGCTCCATCCCGCACCCTGCGCTCGTGCGCTCCCCGCATCAGAGTCCACTCGCTCCGTCGGGGCAAACGCGCGCACGAGGCGGGGATAGCGTTGCAACCGCTCGCTCACGGTCCGACCGGGGGTGCAGGCCTCGACCGTTACGCCGTCGGGCGCCCGTGCCGAGCCCGGGGCCGGGGCTCGCAACACCCATATCTGCCAGCCGAGGGAAGCGAGGTGTCGCGTGAGACCGGCCCAGCGCATGCCCCCGATGGCGTCGGCGGGCGGAAAGTAGTAACTGAGGACGAGGAGCCGTCGCGGGGCGGGTGGAAGGGCGGCGGGTGCCGTGCCTCCTGGCGTGGGTCCGTTGGCTATCTCGCTGGCCAGCAAGTCGTTGGGCATCGGGTTGCAGAACGAAGGCCGCAAGAGCGGGACCAGCCGGCAGGCAGCAGCATGGCACAGCTGCCGGCTATGCTGTGGTAAGGGTGCCACACCTTCGGCGCTCCTGGGGGGTCGTTGCAGACGCCGTGTTGCGGGACCGTTTCCGGCCCGAGACTTGCGGGCTCGGCGGTGCTGTTTCAGCGGGCAACGCTGGCCGTTGCGACCTCCAGCCCGGGATGGACCACGTGCGGTCCCTGACAGCCACAGCGCGCTCCACCGGCCACGGTGGGGGTGGGAAGCGGGCCCTCGCGGCGATTGACACGTCCGTGCCCGTCGTCTTGCTCGGGGACGGCTTCCGTCACGGAACCCTGGGCATCGTCCGCAGCTTGGGCCGCCTCGGGGTCTCCGTGTACGCCGTGGACGGCGATCCGCGGGAGCCCGCGCTGGCGTCGCGCTACTGCCGCGGCGCGTCCACCTGGGACGTGGCGCGAAGACTGGCCGCCGACACGGTAGCCTTCCTCGACGACCTGGGCCGGAGGCTCGGTCGGCAGCCGGTGTTGATCCCCACCAACGACGCGACGGCGCTGTTCGTGGCGACCCACGGCTCGGCGCTGGCGCAGCGGTTCCGGTTCCCGCAGCGACCGCCGGAGCTCGTTCGGGCCTTCAGCGACAAGCGGGAAGCGTTTTACCTGGCCCAGCGGCTCGGCATCCCCACGCCGACGGCGGTGTTCCCGCAGTCGCGGGACGATGTGCTGGCGTGGCTCGCGAGAGCCGTCTTCCCCGTCGCCCTCAAGCGAATAGACCGCACGCGGCTCGATGCGCGGACCGGCACGTCGATGGTCATCGTGCGCTCCGAGCGGGAGCTGCTCGAGCAGTACGAGAAGCTCGAGGACCCGGCCTGCCCCAACCTGATGCTGCAGGAATACATCCCGGGCGGCGACGACACGGTCTGGATGTTCAACGGCTACTTCAACAGTGCCTCCGAATGCGTGGCCGGCTTCACGGGGAGGAAGCTCCGCCAGCACCCAGTGCACCGCGGCTCGACGAGCCTGGGGATTTCCGACCGCAACGACACGGTCGAGCGCGTGACGGTCCGCTTCATGAAGGCCGTAGGCTATCGGGGGATCCTCGACGTCGACTACTGCTACGACGCGCGGGACGGTCTCTACAAGCTGCTTGATCCCAATCCGCGCATCGGGTCCACGTTCCGGCTGTTCGTCTCCGAGGATGGCATGGACGTCGTCCGCTATCAGTACCTCGATCTCACGGGCCAGCCGCTGCCGCCGGCGGTGCCGCGCGAAGGCCGCCGCTGGATCGTCGAGGACCGCGACATCGACTCGTGTCTCGCCTACCGCCGGGAAGGACAACTCACGGTGCCCCGGTGGCTCGGCTCGCTGCGCGGCATCGACGAAACCGCGTGGTTTGCACGCGACGACCTCGCGCCGTTCTGGCGCGTGTGCTTTGGGTGGACCGGCCGAGCGCTCAGGCGGGCGGTCCGCCGCGCCTGGCCTCGGTCAGCCTGAACGGCAACGGCGCCCGGCGCCTCACGCGCTCGGCTGCTCCGCAGCCTCGCTAGCTCCGCGGACCGAGCAGCAGCCCGTCGCGCAGCCCGACAATTGGGGAGACGAATCCAGCGAGGCGCGTCGCGGCGAAGTAGGCATGATACCCAAGCCAGCCCCACCCTACGCCTTTCGCGAGCAATCGCGTCACTGCCGGCTCGCGCCACGTGCCGGCGGTTCGGACCGCGAACACCCGTTTGAGTCGCACGTCGAATCCAGCACGGTGATGCTCGCGCAGCCGGGCGTTGAGCTCCTCCACCGCGGCGTCTTCCAGGATGCGGAGCTGATCGTCGCCCTGATACTCCCGAAGCAGCTCGCGGAACGGGCCTGGCGCGAGCAGCCGCCCCTTGTAGTAGTCCCCTGGGGTCCAGGGTGATCATCGCGACCCCCGGGAGCATCCAGTCGAGTCGTGCCGGGCTGCGCGGTGCCAGGAGGACGATGCGCTCCGACCGTACGCGCAGGCGCTTTAGGAGGTCGAGGATGAGCTGAAACCTCGTTCCGGTGTTGGCGGGCGCGTCGACCAGGAGAACGCGCGCCTCGGTGCGCTTGAGCGCCGCCAAGGAGCGTCGCTCGCCGCGCGAGACTCCCTTCTTGGGTCGAACCGAGAACCACGTCACGTCGCGCCACCCCAGTGCCGTGAGGCGCGCCTTCACGAGCGGGGCGAAATACGAGCCGGCGCTGCGCGGTGCGATCACCACCGCCGGACGGTCCGGTTCCGGGTACGATGCCGCGAACCGCTCCGCGAGTGTGAGCACATCGTGATGCGTGAGATCTTGGTTCCGGAACGCCGCCGGCAGGGTCAGCCGCCGTCGCAGGAGGTGCTCGGAGAAGGGGGCAGCGGTCAGGGCGTCGATCGCGCTGCCCAGCTCGCTCCAGGCGGGATCGTTTGGCGCGGCCTCGCTCGTCAGCAACTCGCACATGCGATCGATGCACTCGCCCCACCTGGTCCGCCAGCGCGCCACCCACCGGTCCGCGAGCGCGCCGTACACCGTTTGGCTGCCATCGAGGACCGACTGCGCAACGGCCACCGCCGCGCGAAGGCGCGGAAACCGTGCAGCAACAGTGGACAAGTCGTACAGTCGCCGGGCCAGGTGGTCGTCCACAATGCAAGCGATGCCGCTCACGAACAAGAAGAGGTTGATGCGGCACTCTTCCTGCTGCCACCGCGCCTGGCGGTCGCTGAAGCGCTCGAGCTCCTCCCGCAGCCGGTGGAACAGGTCTCGGAGCGGAAGAATAGGGTTGAGGCACCACGCGTACGCGCTGTAGAGGTCTGTTTCGGCGCGTACGGCGCGCGGTGTGGCGCTGCGGACGTGCTCGTCGACTGCCACCGAGCGGCTCTGTGGAGGAATGACGGGCGAGGCGCCAACCGGTGCAAGAAGCAAGCGCGGACACGGTCCCATGCGAGCGGCGCAAGCGTAGTCGCGCCATGACGTTGTGTAGTCAACGGAGCGTGGGAGCCGGTGGGATGGCGTGGGGCTGGTGTGGCAGTACTGCTACAACGTTTTTAGCGGCGGGCCCAGGCTCCTCTGAGTCCGTGCAGCAGCGCGCGGCCAAGCTCCGCGGCTTCGATCAGCGCCGGCCCAGGGTCCGACAATTTGAACTCGTCGTACTTCATTCCCGGACGGAAGTCTCGCAGGAAGTCGCGCAGCAGGCGCACTCGGGAGGGGAGCGGCCGTTCCGGGTCCTGCACCGACGACGGCGCGGTTGCGCCAAGGAGCGCCGTGAGCAGGCTCAGCAGGTCGCCCCGCAGCCAGCGCTCCTCAACGCCCACGCGATACCGCTGGTCGCCGTTCAGCGAGCGTCCCGTGTACAGCGCGTAAACCAGGTACGGCAGGTTGAGCCCGGCATCGATGGCCAGGGCGGTGGATGCCTGAAATCGCCCGTTGATCTCCATCAGCACGTAGCTGTCCGTGCGAGCACTGTAGCGGAACTCGACCATCGCGACGCCGTGCCAGCCCACCGACCCCAACAGCAGTTCCACGTAACGTGCCAACCGCTCGTCGAGCGGCAGACTCCGCCGCAACACACTGACACCGCCGGTCAGGGGAACCTCGCGCACGCGCACGTAGGGGAACAGCACCAAGGGCCGCCCCCGGTCGAATACGGCGCTGACGCAAATCCCGGTGCCGGGCGCGTACTCCTGGACCAAGGGATATCCCTGACGTGGGTCGAGGGACTGGAGCGCGGTGCCGAGCTCATCGAGCGTCGCCGCGTACTTGACCTTGAATCCGAGGGCGTTCCGCGTCTTCGCGTAGAGGGAGTGACCGCGGGGCTTGATCGCTACTGGAAAGCGGAGGTTCCGAGCCGCGTCGAGTATGGCTTCGCGGCTCGCGCCATGGGCCGTGCGCGGCACTGGCACGCCCAGCCGCTCGGCCAGCTGCAGGGTGCGGCGCTTGTCGAGGGCGACTTCCAGCACGTCGGAGCAGGGCGCCGCAAGAGGGCACTGCTCTTCGATGGCGGTGCGGTGGGCGTCGAGCACGACCAGCGTGGACTCAACGCTGGGCACGATGAGGTTGGCGCCGCTCGCGCGAGCGATCTCGAGAACGTCCGCGACGAAGCGTTGCTGGT
>Ga0209160_1000707_pt1 | contig 27638 bp, 18 predicted proteins | sample GraSoiAngelo_153_FD_186167 | JGI IMG/M metagenome (GOLD analysis project Ga0209160, IMG submission 186167) | Grasslands soil microbial communities from the Angelo Coastal Reserve, California, USA - 14_1009_12_40cm (SPAdes) (version 2) | ecosystem: Environmental > Terrestrial > Soil > Grasslands ...
CGCCGCAACGGCCTCGATCCAGGGCCGGGTACGGCAGAACGTGATGTATGCTTCGACGGCGAACCGCACCCCCGGCAGCACCCACCGACCGGCCAGCAGCGTGTCCCGCTCGACTCCCATGGCCTCGGCGAGGCGCAGCCAGGCCTCGAGCCCGCCCTCGCCGTCCGCCCGCCCGTCGTGATCGACGATCCGCTGGATCCAGCGGCGCCGCACCTCGGGCTCGGGGCAGTTGGACATGATGGCGGCATCCTTGATCGGGATCGCCTGCTGGTAGCAGAAGCGGTTCGCGACCCAGAGCTGCAGCTCCTCGCGTCGCAGCTCCCCACGATGCATCCGCTGGTTGAAGGGATGATGGATGTGGTAGCGCGCCTCGCCGACGGCGCGCAGCCTGCGGACGAGCTCGTCTCGCGACCAAGGGTGGGCGTCGGGCGTCGGCGTCACAGCTCGAACGCCATGCCGTCGTCTCCCACCTCGATCCCCGCCGCTTCAACCTGCGCCCGCTCGGCCGAGCCGCGGCACAGGATGGGATTCGTGTTGTTGATGTGCACGAGCACCGTGCGCTTGGCCCCCAGGCGGGGCAGCGCGCCGAGGCTGCCGCCGGCGCCGCCAACCGGAACGTGCCCCATCTCCCGCGCCGTCACCGCGTCCACACCGGCGGAGCGCAGCTCGCCGTCCGACCAGAACGTGCCGTCGAACAAGAGCAGATCCGCGCCGGCGGCGAGTCTCTCCACCACCGCGTCGACCGCCGCCGCCGTCGGAATATAGGAGAGCGTCCCGCCCGTACGCTCGTCCGCGAGCCGCAGCCCGACGTCGAACGTCCCGGCGGGGGCCCCGCGCGCATAGCGCGGCGGGCGGCGCGCCACACCCAGCGCCGTACAGGAGATCCCGAGCGGCTGGCCCGCGACGTCGGCGAGCGCGATCGGCGCACCATCGGGCAGCGAGCGCGCGTCGGCGCCCGCATAGGCGGACAGCGCGCGGAATAGCGGCCACTGGTCGGTGAGCAGGGAAATCACGTCGGCGGGAGCGTACACCGGAATCTTCATCGTGTGCTCGCGCAACAGCATCAAGCCCAGCGTGTGATCGATCTCGCCGTCGGTACACACTACGGCGGCGAGCGGAGTCCCGCGGACACCGCGCGGCCAAAGGGCGCGGTGCGCGGCCAGTTGCTGGCGCAGGTCGGGCGACGCGTTGAGCAGGATCCAGCGCTCGCCATCCGCGCTCACCGCCACGGACGATTGCGTGCGCCCGGGGCCCTGCGCCCGCGCCGCGCGGCAGTTGGGACAGCCGCAGTTCCACTGGGGGAGTCCGCCACCGGCGGCGGAGCCGAGGATGATGGCACGCATCGAAAAAAGAAGGCCGGGATCGCGCCCGGCCTCCTCAAGCTTGACTGTTGAACTCGGCGAGGTTACGCGTTGCCCGCGTACGCGCCGACTTCCATGCCCAGCTCGACGACCTCGAATTCAGGCTTCGTCCACGACATGTTGCATCCTCCGAGACTGATGGTGGTCGACCACTCAACCAGTATCTTTACTAAGCAGGGCGCGTGCCACTCCGGACGCCACCAGGCTAGACGCTGTCTGACTGCGTAACTCCTTTCCCTCGAAACAATTGTCGTACGTGATGGCCGCGAGTGCCGACCCGGCCACGAGCCGGGGCGGTGAGTCATTTCACCCAATCTGGGTGGAATCACCCATTCAGGGCTGCAGCCCGAACTTCTTCACGCGGTACCGCAGAGTGTCCCTGGAGATCCCGAGGCGCTGAGCCGCTTTGGTCTGGTTCCCGCCGGCCTCGCGCAACGCTCGCTCGATGACCGCTTTCTCCCACTGGGCCAAGTCCACGCCCGGCGGCGGCAGCGCGGCTGCGCCGGTTGACGCTCCCGGCTCGACGTCGGCGTTGGTGGGTGTTCGCGGCGCGCCGCCGTCGGCTGAACCGGCTCTGGTGGGACTCGTCAGCGCCAGGTGCTCGACGTCCAGCATCGGACCCCGACTCCACAGGACCGCCCGCTCGATGACATGGCTGAGCTCGCGCACGTTCCCCGGCCACGGATAGGAGAGCATCAGGTCGCGCGCCGCCGGGCTGATCTCGCGCACCACCTTCCCGTACTTGGCGTTGAACGCCCGCAGGAAATGCTCGGTCAGGAGCAGCACGTCCTGGCCGCGCTCCCGCAGGGGAGGTACGTCGAGCACGATCACCGCCAGGCGGAAATAGAGATCCTTGCGAAACCGCTCTTGGCGCGCCTCGCGCTCGAGATCGCGGTTCGTCGCGGCGATGATGCGGAAGTCGATCTTGCGCTCGCGCACACTGCCCAGGCGTCGCACCGCCCGCTCCTCGATGGCCCGCAGCAACTTCCCCTGTACCGAGAGGTCGACATCGCCGATCTCGTCGAGAAACAGGAATCCCCCCTCCGCCGCCTCGACCAGGCCCGGCTTCGACTCCTTGGCGTCCGTGAACGCCCCACGCTCGTGGCCGAACAGCTCGGCCTCCATGAGGGTCGCCGGCAAGGCCGTGCAGTTGACCTCGATGAACGGCTTCATGGCGCGGGGACCCGAGGCGTGGATGGCGCGGGCCAGGAGACCCTTGCCGGTGCCGGTCTCGCCCGTCAGCAGCACCGGCGGCGCCTCGTCCAGCGCGGCGATCTGGCGCGCCCGCTCGAGCACCGCGCGGATGACCGGCGACTCCCCCAGCATGGCCGGGAACCCGACGTCCCGCGTCGCGCGCCGGCGATAATAGGACAGCTCCTGCTGCAGCAGCCGGTTCTCACGAGCGCGGTCCGCGAGGAGCTTCAGCTCCTCGAGGTCCACCGGCTTCTTGACGTAGTCGAAGGCGCCCAGCTTCACCGCCGCCACCGCGCCCTCGATCGAGCCGAAGGCCGTCAGCATGATGACCGGGATGACCGGATCGAACTCGCGGATCCGCTTGAGGAGGTCGAGGCCGCTCATGCCCGGCAGGCGGACATCCGCGAAGACGACGTCCGGCTGCAGGTTTTCGAGCAGCTCCATCGCCTTCTCCCCGCTCGTCGCCACCTCGGCTTCATAGCCGTGGTCGGCCAGGAACGCCTTGGCCGACCGCGCCAGCGTCTGCTCGTCGTCGACGATCAGAACCGTCGAGCCGCTCATGCGAGGCTCGTCGCGGCGGGGGGGGCGGGGGCGGGCGCCGTGTCGCCGCTCATGACCGGCAGCCAGATGCGAACGGTCGTGCCGCGGCCGACCGCGCTCGCGATCTCCAAACGGCCGCCGGCCTCCTCGACGTAGCGTTTGGCGATCGCCAGGCCGAGCCCCGTGCCCTCGGGTCGCGTCGTGAAGAAGGGCTCACACAGGTTCGGCAAGATCTCTGGTGGGATGCCGCCGCCCGAGTCGCCGATCTCGACGACGACACCGGTTCCGCCCACGTGTCCGCCCTCGGGCCGAGTCGCGATCTCCAGCCGCCCGCCGTCAGGCATGGCATCGAGCGCGTTCGACACGATCTCGGTCAATGCCTGCTCCAGTCGCATCGGGTCGACCCGGATCTCGGGGAGCGCGGCCGCAAGGTTCATCACCAGCTCGACCCGACGCTGGCGCAGCAACTCGGCGAAGCCGGAGAGCGCGCCCTCGACCAGTGCCCGCACGCTCTCCCGCAGGGGGTGGAACGGGGCGGGCCGCGAGAAGGTCAACAGGTGAGCGATCCTGTGATCGAGACGATCGACCTGCTCGACGATGGCGCCCAGCTGCTCGCGGGCGGCGGGGGCCTCGACCCGGTGCTGGGCGAGCTGTGCGGCCGCGCGCAGGCTCGCCAGGGGGTTCCGCAGCCCGTGGGCCACCGCCGCCGCCATCTGGCCGATCGAGGCCAGCTTCTCGGACTGCACGAGTTGGGCGCGGGACTGGCGGAGCTTCTCGGTCATGCGCGCGAAGGCACGCGCCAAGTCGCCGATCTCGTCGCGCGACCGCGGCACGATCGCGTGGTCCAGGTCGCCCGCGCCCACCACGGCCATGGCCTGCCGCAGCTCGCTGATCGGGCGCGCCAGACTCCGGGAAATGAGCCACGAAGCGACGAGGCCCGCCACCAGCGCGAGCAAGATGATCGACCACAGCACGCGCCGCTGCGTCTCCACGATCGCCTGCATCTCCGCAACGGCTCGCTGCACGCTCAGCTCGCGGGCCTGGCGGTAGATCTCGCGATTCACCGCCGCCAGGGCCGGCTGCAGGCGCTCCACGAGCTCGTGCCGCGCGGTGAGGTACGCCGCCTCGTGCTGCCCGGAATCGTACAGCTTGAACACGCGAAGAGCGACGGCGCGGATGTCGCCCTCGATGCTGCGGACGCCGTCTGCGAACTTGAGGGCGTCAGGAGGCAGGCCCGCCGACCAGCGATCGAGCCAGTAGTCCACCACCTGCTCGGTGAGCGGGAACTCCTTCTTGGCCGCGGGATCCCCGCTGAGGTAGCGCCAGACCACCTGGGTCTGGTTGAACATGGCGTCTTCCACGTCCGCGTACGTCCGCGAGTGGGCCAGGCGCTGGCGCAGTCCCTCCAGCGTGCCCCCCTCGAGCGCGTTGGTCCGAATCGCCTGAACTCCGACCAGCAGCGTGGGGAGGACCATCAGGGAGAAACCCAGAAGCAGCTTGCGCTGGAGGCTCATAGCTCGAATTCTAGCGCAGATGCGGGCGCGCCGCCCTAGAGCTGGTGGGCGGCGCTTCTCAGGACGTCGTCGAGCACGTCCAGCGTCCGATCCACCGTCGCCTCGTCGTGGGCCAGGGACACGAAGTTGTACGCGGTCCGCTTGAACAGGACACCCCGAGCGGCGCAACCCCGGGCAACGGCCCGGGAGACGCCATCGCTAGCGTAGTGGAGGAAGCACATCTCGGCTACCCCGCCCACGCCCGCGACGGCAGCGGCATGCTCGCGCTGCAGGCGGTGCAGGCCGTGCAACAGTCGCGTCCCTACGCGGTGCAGGTGCGCGGGCACCGCTTCCGAGACGACGACGGCGAGGGTCGCGCGCGCGGCCGCGAGGGCCACGCCTTCCGTCGCCAGCGTGGAGGAGATCCAGGTGCGGGCGACGCCGGCCATGAGGTCCTGCCGGCCCCCGACGGCGGCGAGCGGGAACCCGTTGGCGAGCGCCTTGCCGAGCACCACGAGATCGGGCTGCACGCCGTAGCGCTCTCCCGCCCCACCGACCGCGAGCCGGAACGCGGTCTTGATCTCGTCGAACACCAGCACCGCCCCGACGCGCGCCGTCTCCTCCCGGAGCACCGCCAGCCACTCGCGACGCGGCTCTTCCACGACGACCGGCTCTACCACGACGACCGCCAGCCCATCCCCGGCCTCGCGGATCTGTTGCCTGCTGCGCTCGGCATCGTTGAACGGCAGCTCGGCGTAGAGCGCGCGGGTCGCGGCCGGCACGCCCCCGACGCCGCCGCCCTGACACCAGTCGAGCCACCCGTGATAGCCGCACCCGAGCACCAGCTCGCGTCCCGTGGCGACCCGCGCGAGGCGCACGGCCGCTGCGACCGCTTCGGCGCCGGTCTTGAAGAAGCGCACCGCCTCAATCCACGGGATGTGGCGGGACAGTGCTTCGGCCAGCTCCTCCTCGACCGGCGGCGGGAGCGGCCCCACGACCCCGGCGGCGATCGCCTGCTCGGCCGCGCGGTTCACCGCGGGATGCCCGTATCCCAGCGCGACGGCGCCGAGCGCCATCACGTAGTCCACGTATTCACGCCCGGCCTCGTCCCACACGCGACACCCCGCAGCGCGCGTGACGCGCTCGGGCGGCGGGCCGCCCGTCCCCGGCTCCGCGGGGCCGAACAGGGCCTCCGGACGCAAGCTAGCGGTCGACGTGAATCCCGGAACGCGCCAATCGCTCGGCATACTTGACCACCTCGATCGCCATCGCCCGGAGCAGCTTAACCTCCCGCTCGTCGAGCGGCGTGCGGTGCATCACCTCGCGCACGGTCCGCATCACACCGTCCACATCGCGGGTCTTGAAGAATGCGATGCACCCGAGCGCCTGCTCCACGTCCGCGCACAGCCGCTCCAGGTCTTCCACGCGGGCGGGCCCCCCCCCCGGCCGCCGGGGCGGCTTGAACGGCGCGGCTCCATCCCCCCGCGCCACCGCGAGCTCGTACAACATCAGCACCACCGCGTGAGCGAGGTTGAGCGAGGGATAGGCGGGGCTCGCGGGGATCGTCACGACCCGATGGCAGCGGTCCAGGGCCTCGTTCGTGAGGCCCTTGTCCTCGCGTCCGAACACGAGCGCGGCGGGTCCTCGGGCCGCGCGCTCCAGGATTTCCGCCGCCGCCGCGCGCGGGCGCTGCAGATTGCGCTTCGCGCTGCGACCCCGCGCCGTAAACCCGACCACGTGGATGCAGTCGGCGAGCGCCGCCTCCAGCGTCTCGAACCGCTGCACGCGCGCTAGGATGTCCTGCGTCTGATGCGCGATCCCCTCGACCCGGTAGGCATCGTACTCGCGCGGGTTCACGAGGCGCAGGTCGCGGAACCCGAAGTTCTTCAGCGCTCGCACCACGTGCGCGATGTTGACGAGGTCCTGGGGCTCGTGGAGGACGACGACGATGCTCATAAGCCTCTGACACCAAACGCGGAACGCGGAATGCGGAACGCGGAACAGCAGGGACGGGTCGTTCGCCGCGCGGCTCTCACCTTGACGTTCCGCGTTCCGCGTTCCGACTTCCGCGTTCGGATCATCCCACCAGCTCCAGCACCCCGAGCCGACTCTCATCCTGCCTGTCCCCCCGCAGCCAGACCCATCCGTCGCCGCCGCTCCAGATGAGCTGCCCCGCGCGCCGCACGCGGCCCGGGAGCATCTCGTTGACGATCAGGTCGAAGCCGATGCAGCCACCGACGTGCGAACGACTCCAGTCGGGCGGCGCGATCGCCGCCGTGATGCGATACCCGGCGTCGGTACGGCGCCAGGCCCCACGTACCATCTCCGGCCCGCCGGCGGTGCCGCCCGCCCCCCGCACGCGCAGCCCGCCGCCATCCCTCCCCTCGGGCACGATCAGCCAGCCCATCATCGCACCTTCTTCCGCGACGCGCAGGTAGACCTGGATGCCGTCCGAGTGGATGTCGTCGGGCTCGTTGTCCAGCCGGAGGGGCGGCGCGTGTCCCGGCCGGAAGCAGAGGTCGGGCTTCGTCACGTCGACCGCGAGGTACAGCGCCTCGTCGTTCCAGTTGACACAGGCCGTGACCGAGAACTCTTCGGGGCCGCTGTACGGTTCTTCGCTGCGGCGATACTGGTCCTCCAGGTCGAGCCGCAGCGGTTCGGCGGTGTCGAAGCCATCGAGCGTGCCGTCGAGCGCGGGCGGTCGATCGACGCGGAGCGCGGCGCCCGTGACCGGCATGGGGCGCTCCAGCTCGAGCAGCGGTTGCAGCGCGGGCACCGGGGGGGGGCGCGTGCCGGAGAGCCGGACCCGCTCCGCGCCGACCTGCACTTCCCATCCCTCGGCCCCGATCGCGTGTCGCTCGATTCCCCGAGCGGTCTCCACCTCCACCAAATCGCCGCGCACGCGCACGGCGCGGGTCGCGGGCGAGTCCGTCACCGGCTCCAGCACAGTGACGAATCGAGCGGCGCGACCACGCGAGCGCGCCACGTAGAACGTTTCACGTTTCAGGCTTCCCGGCCTGCCGGGCCCCGTGGCCCGCAGCAGCTCACCGGCAAAAACGAAGTGCGCTCTCAGCTGTCGGCCGTCAGCCGTGAGGTCGAGGATGATGGGAGCGTCGCCCGCGGGAACGAACCGCTCGACGTCCCCAACGAATTCGTCGACCAGCTCGCCCTCCGTCCAGCGTCCGGGCGTGACGACGTCCCCGGCGCCGCCAAAATGCCACGGCAGCTCGATCAGGTGGGCCTCCTTCCCCGACAGCTCGGTGACGTCCAGCAGGTAGGCGGGCCCCGCCGCGACGGCGCGCCCGAGCTCGCCGTAGCGGCCCCGAGCCCAGGCCCAGTCGCCGCGCACGTCGAACGCCACGCAGTGGGCATCGCCCGAAGGCTGCGAGCTGCCGTCGAGGCGGGGCGCGTTGTGGGCCAGCGTCGAGCGATACCAGAAGAGGTCGTGGGCGACGTAGGACCCGGTCCCGAGGTCGGGCAGCCAGTGAACGCCGTCCGCGTGGAGCGTGAGGTGCAGTCGGTCGGGGTGCCCGTGGCCGCCACCCGAGGGGCCGCACTCGAGGCTCACGTAGCGGTCGCGCGTCCGCAGGATCGCGAGCCCCTGGGCGTCGAGCAGAATGCTCGCGGGCGACCAGGAAGGAGCGTCAGCGGCGAGCTCGGGGGACATCTCGAGTAAGGCCCACCAAGACAGCGAGATGCGGGATGCGGGATGCGGGATGAGTTCGACCGGTGCGTCGTGGAGGTACGATTCGAACACCTCCGGGATCACGGGCGCGGCCTGCCGGTACAGGGTCGTGAGCCAGCTCGCGACGTCACGCATCCCGCCTCCCGCATCCCGCATCCCGAGCTTGGCCAGTCCGATCTCCCACAGCTCGAGATACATCGGGTGCGCGAGCGACACCCCGAACCGCGAGTCCTTGCGCGCGGGAAACGTGAAGTCCGGGAGCGCGCTCCGGGCGGGCGCGAGCAGCGCCGCCCGCAGCCGCTGGGCGAGTGCCGGCTCCGCAAAGGCGTCGATTCCCGCCTGCGCGGCCCAGCCGACCCCGGTGAGGAGCCCGCGCAGCGCGAACAGGTGATAGTTCTCCCCCTCGTACCACATCCCATCGGGGCCAAACCCGCGCATCAGGTGCGCGAGCAGACCCGTCGGGCTCTCGATCGCGCGGCTCGCGAGGTCCTCGTCCTCGAACCAGGAGGCAATCGCCGCCAGCGCGGCGTCGTTCCACGTCTGCCGGTTGGAGAACCCTTCGTCGAACTCACCGATGAGGTTGGCCGCTTCGTCGGCCACCTGGTTCACGGCGCGCGTGGTCGCCTCGTCCAGGTTGCCCGACTCGCGCAGCAGCACCGCCGCCGCGAGCACGTTGCAGATCCAGAGGGACTCGAGGTAGGTGGAGAAGAAAAGGCGGCTCGGGCCGAGCACGTTGTCCCGGTTGGGGTAGCGGAGGTAGCGCGCGGCATAGGCCCGCAGGATCTCGGCGGCGCGCGCCGCCGCCGGGCCGTGGTCGGCGAGCGCCCCGAGCGCGGCGAGGTGCACGGCCCGCTCGGCGAGCCAGAGGTGCTGATAACGCGCCCAGTGGCGGTCGTGGTGCTCGCCCGTGTACGTCTCGCGGCAGCGCGGGCAGCGGTGCGAGCCCGGGCTCCAAGGGTCGAACACCAGCGCCGCGCCGTCGACGGGACAGACGCCGCCGTCCATGGAGAGCAACGCCTTGTGCTCCGGGATCGCCGGCAGCACATCGAGCAGCGGCGCCGCGCGCCGCTCCAGGTGCGCGCGCAGGGCCGTGAGATCGCGCGACCCGGCGATCGCCGCCTTCCGCGCGGCGAGCCGCTCAGCAGTCACCACGCCTGCACGCCTTCCCGCGACCACGCCACGGGAAGCACCGTGGTGCCGGCCGATCGGGCCGCGGCGGCGACGGCCTCGACGCCGTCCTTGGCCAGAAAGAAGATCGATCCGCCGGCTCCCGCGCCCGCCGCCTTCCCGCCCAGGACCCCGACCCCGGCCCCCCCCCCGGCCCCCGCGACCGCCTGCTCCAAGCGCGCCATCTCGTCGGTCCGGATTCCAGGGTCCAGCGCCTGCTGGTGCCGCCAGTTCTCGGAGAGCAGCGCGCCGACGCGCGCCAGGTCCGCTGCGCGCAGCGCCTCGGCCATGCCGGCGGCCACGTCCTTCAAGGCGCGAAGCGCGCCCGTGACTCGGGGATCGCCCCGCTCATAGGCGCCCATCACGCGCGCGATCGTGTCCCCCGACACCCGCGAGCGGCCGGTGTAGCACAGCACGGTCTGGCGCGCGAGCGCCGCAGCGAACGCAGGATCCAGCGTGATCGGCTCGACACCGACATCGGGGTCGCGGAAGCTCAGGCGGTGGAACCCGCCCAGGGCGGCGGCGAACTGGTCCTGGCGACCTCCGGGGCACTTCGCCTCGACCACCTCCAGCTGCCAGGCGTGCTCGGCAATCTCACCCTGGGGGAGCCGTTCCCCGCGGGCGTAGGTGAGTAAGGCAACGAGGGCGACGTCGATCGCGCCCGACGTGCCGAGCCCCGACCCTGGCGGCGCGTCGCAGCGGGTCACGATGGTACAGCGCGCCTGCACCGGGAACATGCGCAGCGCCGCCTTGAGGAGATCGAGCCGCCCGTCGATGACGAGCCCCGAGGAGTCGGCGCACTCCAGTTCCTGACCGAGATCCTCGGACACGAGCCGGAAGAGCTTGCCGCCGATCTTGAGCTCGGCGTGCGCGTGGAGCTCGATCGCGGCATTGACCACCAGGCCGCCCTCACGGGCCGAGAACGGCGGCACGTCGGTCCACCCGCCGGCCAGGTCGAGGCGCGCGGGGGCGCTAGCCCGGAAGTGCCGGGGAAGGTCGCGGCGTTTCACGGCGCGATCCACCACTCCGCGATGTTCGCGAGCTCGCCGCGCCGGTCCATCCGCACCCCCCGGACCCGGCGGTTCATCCCCTGCACCCCGCGCGCGTGATACAGGAACACGACCGGCAGCGAGTCCGCGAAGCGGCGCTGCGCCGCGGCGGGGTCGGGGGGGATCGTCAGGCCGGCGATCTGCGCGAGCGGCGCCAGGTAGCCGAGCCCGGGGTCGCCCGGGGTGCCCAGCACCGCGGCGTCGAATTCGTGCCGCCGGGCGTTCACGCGGTCGAGAAACGCCGACAGCTCGAGCTGCCGGATCGTGACATCGAACCCGACGGTGGCGAGCCGGGCCTGGATCATCTGCTCGAGCGCCGCCTCGCCGCTGCCCACCGTCAGCAGCTCGAAGCCGATACGCCGGCCGCTCAGGAGGCGGCGCGCCGAGTCCGGGCTCGTGGGAAGCAGCCGCGTCGGGGTGTAGCCCGGCACGCCGGGCGGCACGGGCCCGTCGGCTACTTCCCCGAGGCCGTAGAGATACCCCGCCACGATCTCCGCGCGATCGAGCGCCAGTGCCAGCGCGAGCCGCACGCGGCGGTCGTCGAACGGCGGGCGGCGCAGGTTGAGCACGATCCCGTACGGGAAGATCTGCGGATAGTCGAGCACCGCGAGCCGCGCGTCGCGGCGCACGAGCGCCGCGTGCGCGGGCTGGATCCCCGCGAAGTCCACCTCGCCCGACGTGAGCGCGGCGAGTTTCGTGCTCGGTTCGTCCACCACGACGACGACGAACCGCTCCAGCCGCGGCGGCCCCCCGAGCGCGGCGGGGAACGTCGAGTCCGCGGCGAACACCCAGCGGCGGCGCGGCTCGTGTGATACGAAGCGGAAGGGCCCGTTGCCGACCGGATGGTCGTTCCACGCAGCCTCGCGCAAGCGGCTGGCGGGCACGGTGTCGAGCAGCCGGCTCGGCAGGATCGCGAGGTCGGTGAGCACATCGGGGAAGCCGCGCTGCGGCGCGGCGAAGCGCACCACCACCGTCGAGTCGTCCGGGTCCGTCACCCAGGACACCGCCGCCAGATCGTTCAGCCGCGGATACCCCGTGGCCGGATCGCGCGCGGCGTTCAATGTCCACACCACGTCGCGGGCAGTGGTCGGCGTGCCGTCATGCCAGTGCACGCCGCTCTGCAGCCGGAACCGCAGGGCCTGGAGGTCGGGGGACCAGACCCACGCGCGCGCCAGATACGGCCGCGGGACGAGCGCCGTGTCGTAGCGCGCCAGCGTCGTGAGCAGCACGTAACGCTGCACCTGCTTCGCGAGGGGATGGATCGTGACCAGGGGGTTGATGCTCTGCAGCTCCGCGCCGGAGGCAAACACGACCGTGCGGCCACGCCGCGCCGCGCCGCCGCCGCACGCGCCGCTCGCGACCATCGCCCCGAGGAGCCAGGCCCGTCCTGCCCGCCGTCGCACGCACGGATTCTAGCGGGGCACCACCGCGCACGCGAGATTCCGGCCATGCTCACCGCCCTCGCGCGCCGCCTGGCTGCGGGGCTTGCCGTGGTCGCCGGGGTCGCCACGCTGACTTTTCTCCTCTTGCGGCTCGCGCCGGGCGACCCCGTCGAACGGCTGCTCGGCCCCGCGGCCACCGCCGAGCAACTGACCGCGCAGCGCCAGGCGCTCGGGCTCGACCGGCCCCTCCCCGCACAGTACGCGGCTTGGCTCGCGCGGGTGGCGGCCGGGGAGTGGGGCCGGAGCATTGCCTCGGGGCGCCCGGTGCGCGCCGTGCTCGGCGAGGCGTGGCCTGCGACCGCCGCGCTCGTCGGGCTGTCGCTCCTCCTCAGTTATCTCCTCGGCATCGCGGTGGGTGCGGCCCAGGCGGCGCGCGGCGGCACGCGCCTCGACACCGCGCTGTCCGTCTCGACCGTCACCCTGTTCGCGCTGCCGGGTTACTGGCTCGGCCTGATGCTCGTGCTGGTGTTCACCTACCGGCTGCGGATCCTGCCCTCGTTCGGGGCGCACGGCTACGACAGCGACGCGCTGGCCGGCCTCGCCCGGCTGCGAGACCTGCTGCGTCACGTCGCCCTGCCGCTCGCGACGCTGACGCTCGTCGGGATCGGCGGCACCGCCCGCTTCGTGCGGGGCGCGATGCTCGACGTGCGGGCCGCGCCGTTCGTCACGACCGCGCTCGCGAAAGGACTCGCCGCCCCGCGCATCTGGCTACACCACGTGCTCCGCAATGCGCTGGTCCCCGTAGTCACGCTGTTGGGGCTCTCGCTCCCGGCGCTGTTTTCCGGTGCCGTGTTCGTGGAGGCGGTGTTCGCCTGGCCCGGCGTCGGCCGGATCCTGGTCGAGGCCGTCCAGGCACGGGACTACCCCGTCGTCATGGCGGCCACGACCGTCAGCGCGATTCTCGTCGTGCTCGGCAACCTGCTCGGGGATCTGCTGCTCGGGTGGGTAGATCCCCGCGTGGGGCACCGGGAATGGGGAAGGGGGAAGGGGGAAAGGTGAGATCCTTGGTGCGGGATCCGCGCGGCCGGTTCGGGCTCGCGGTGCTCGGGCTCGCGCTGCTGTGCGCCCTCGCCGCACCGGTCGTATCGGCGGGGGATCCGGCGGCGCAGCGCGACGTCGTCGCCACGCGGTTCCTGCCGCCGCTCTCCACCGACCTGCACGGCGTCGTCCACCCGCTCGGTACCGACCGCTTCGGCCGGGACGTGTGGACCAGGCTCGTCTACGGAGCGCGCATCTCGCTCGGCGTGGGCACGCTCGCGGTCCTCCTGTCCGTCGCGATCGGCCTCGTGGTGGGCGCAGTCGCGGGGTTCTCGAGCGGCCCCGTGCCGGTGGTGCTGCTCGCGCTCACCGACTTCGCGCTGGCGCTCCCCCGCGTCGTCCTGCTGCTCCTCCTCGCCGCCCTGTGGCGACCCAGTGCGGCGCTGGTGGTCGTCGTGCTGGGCCTCACCGGCTGGATGTCGATCGCGCGCCTCGTGCACGGCGAAGTGCGGTCGCTCGCCACCCGGCCGTTCGTCGAGGGAGCGGTCTCCCTGGGCCTGCGACGGACCCGCATCCTGGCGCGCCACATCCTTCCGAACGCGCTCACCCCGGTCATCGTCGCGGCGGCGCTCGGCATCGGCAACGCGATCATGCTCGAGGCCGGTCTGTCCTTCCTCGGTGTCGGCGTGCAGCCCCCCGTCCCCTCGTGGGGCAACATGATCGCGTCGGGGCGGGACACCCTCCTCAACGCACCCTGGGTCGCGACGGCGCCGGGCGTGGCGCTGGTGCTCGTCGTCGTGGCGTGCACGCTCCTGGGAGACGCGCTGCAGGATGCCCTCAGTCCGGCCAGTAGGGGACAGACGTTGAGGTAGACGCCAAGGCGCCGAGACGCTGAAGTGGATCTGAGGGAGGAGCGGCTAGGCACACCCTACGCACTCAAGCCTCATATCCACTTTGCGTCTCGGCATCTCGGCGTCTACCTCAGCGTCTCCGCCCCTAACTCCTGTAGCACCCCCGCTTCGATCTCGTGTCCCCCCTCAAACCATCTCACCTCGTAGGGAATCCCGTGGCTCCGCAGGCGCTCCTCCTCGCGTGCCACGACCTTCGGCGTGATGTACTCGTCCTTGCGTCCGAGGACGAACAGCAGACGCAGCCGGCGCAGCCTGTCGGCGGCGGCCGCGAGATCGAGGTCGGGCGGCACCTCGCCCGCCCACAGGATCAAGCGATCGACCCGCGCCGCGCCGCGCGCCGCCCAGCGGCATGCCGTGGCCGTCCCCTGCGAATATCCGAGCAGATGCAGCGTCACGGCGCTGCGCGCGACGCGCGCGAACACCTCGGCGTGGAGCGCGTCGAGGTAGCGCACGTAGTCGTCGATCTCGCTCAGCCGGTCCTCCCGCGTCATCCACGTGGCCCCGACCTTGCGCTCTCTGGCGGGCACCGTCGTGTCCTCCAGGTAGAAGCGCGACAGCGCCTCCGGCGCGACGACCAGCCGCGTGCCGTCCGCCAGCGGCTCGAAGTGGCGGAGGAAGCGGCCCGCCAGCTGCCCGTAGCCATGGCACACGAACCAGACCTCGGCCACCCCGGTCGAGCTCTCGCCCAAGGTGAAGTAACGGGCGGTGCGGGTCACTGACAGGTGATGTTCTTGCAAGCACCCCTCCCCAATGGGGAATTTGGAATGCGGAATGCGGAATTGGAGGGGGAGGTCGTTCGCGTTCCGACGCTCACCTTTACATTCCGCATTCCGCACTCCGCATTCCGCACTCAGGTTACCAAGATCGTCACGATCTCATGCGGCCCCGCGACGAACCTGACCCGCTGCCCGCGTCCCTCGAGTACGAGCGCCAGGGACTCGCGCTCGTCCGCGCGCACGCGGTGCGCGCTCTTGACGCCGTCACCGAACCGCCAGGCCCCCGCCACCTTCCGGCTGGTCGCGTTGTAGCACCGCAGCACGACCGGGGAGCCCGCCTGAGCCGGCTTCACCGAGGAGACCACGAGCCCCGTGCCCTCAAGCGCGACTTCGAGCGGCGCCGGCGTGAGCGCGACCGCGTCGCGCAGCCAGAAGCCGCGCAGCGGGAGGAACACATCTTCCCACAGCGCCGCCAACACGTCGCCCTCCTCCACATCGGCCTGCGACACTGGCGCGACGGCGAGCTCGACGCGACAGGGCCCCGGGCACTGGGCGAGCGGCGTCGGCGTGGGCCAGCCGGCGTGACCGGGCCGCGTCGGCAGGTCGCCGCGCGACAGCTCTCCCACGGCCCGGAGCAGTGTGAGGACGAGGTCGCCCGCCGGCGTCCACTCGTACTCGAAGAACCCGGGCGCGAGCAGGGCGAGGCCGCGGCGGCCCTCGGCCGCGGCGACGAAGCGCTGCGCCGGCGCCGTGCGGGCGGGCGTCTCCAGCGGATAGTCGGCGGAGCGCGCGAGGACGGGGGGGCGGGCGACGGTCCCGAAGGCGGCACCGGCCACCGCCGCCCTCCCCTTGAGGCCGGTCGGGAGCCGCGCCCGCAGCCGATGGTGCGTCGCCCGATTGTCGATCTCGAGGACGCAGCGAACCGCGGGACTGTCGGCGTGGAGCATTGCTACGAACCGCACGCCGACCCGCCCCCCCCGCAGGGCCTGCCGAGCCTCGAGCGCCGCGACGAGCGGGCCCGCCGCGAGCCGCCGGACTTTGATCGGCCCCCCGGCCCGCACGACCCGGTCGCGGGCCGGCGGGCAATACGTGTAGGTGTCCCCGGCGTCGCCTCCGTCCTCGAGGCGCAGCAGGTCGAAGAAGCGCTCCCCCGTGCGCCGGTCGCGCAGCGCCAGCGCGCCGCTCGGCTCGAGCGTCGCCTCCACAAACCGGTTGACGAGCGAGCGGCCGCGCACTTCCACACCCTCGTGGGGCGAGAGCCGCTCCGCTGGAGCGAGGCCGAGCGTCGCGAGGCCGAGCCCGGACATGGGCGGCGCCCGGAACGCGATGCGTACGCGGTCCACCTCGTCCTGGCGGGGGGAGTGTCGCGTGGCGTCGAGCCGCTCCAGGTCGGGGCGGCGATCGAGTACCTGCACCGGCACCGCGTGTCCGTCGGGCGCGCGCAGCGCGAACGGGCGGTACCCTTCCCCTTGGCGCGGCTTCCTCCCCGATGGGGCACCCACGATCACGTCGCGTCGGAACAGCGTGACGTCCGCCACGGCGACGCCGCCGCGGGGCCGCGCGGCCGGGTTCCACAGCACGAGGGTCGGTCGCTGTTCGGCGGCGCGCTCGCGCGCGTGGTCGGGATCGTGACCCACGAGATCCCACAGGCTCCCCTGCACCACCTGCCGCGCCAGGGCCTCGACCTCGAGGAACCGCGCCTCGACCGCGTGCGCCACGGCGTCGCTCGAGCAGCCCGCGAGCGCGTCGTGGAAGTGGCATTGCACCAGTGTGCGCCAGGCGAGCTCGAGCAGCGCGCGCCGGTCGCGCCCACCCCGCCGCCGGGCGAGGGCCGCGAGCGGCTCGGCGAACCGCTCCAGCCACAGCTCGAGCTCCGCGTTGCGTCGCTTGAGCGGAGCCCGGGTGCCGTGCACGCCCTGCAGCGTCCACGCGTAGCGGTACGACCACCGCAGCTCCCCTGCCAGCACGGGGGGTGCCGGCTTGACGGTCTCCGCCGCCTGGAAGAACTCGTCGAGGCGCGAGACGCGGAACGAGCTCGCGGACTCGAGCTCGGCGAGGAGGTCGCGCAACCGCGGCAGGTCAGGATGCGCCGCGTGGTGGTCGGCCCCGACGAACACGGGGATGTGCGGACCGGCGGCACGCTGCACGAGGGCCGCGCGCACCGCCGCCCACGCCGCGGGCAGGCGATTCGCGTCGGCCGGCAGCGCGGCGCCGATCTCGTAGCCCTGGGGCGGCAGGTGCCACAGCAGCATCTCCTTCCCGTCGGGTCCGCACCACCGGTACAGGTCCCGCTCCTGGCCCCGCTCCCCCCCGAGCCCCCGCCACACCACGCCTGAGCGCAGCCCGAATTCCCGCGCCAGCGTGGGGAGGATCGCAGGGTGGCCGAACGCGTCGGGCGAGTACAGCACGTCGAGGCGCGCCCCCCACCGCTCCGCGTCCGCCGCGCCGAGCAGCAGGTTCCGCACGAGGGCTTCCCCCGACGGGATCAGCTCGTCGGCCAGCACGTACCACGGCCCCACTTGCAGCCGCCCCGTCTTCACGAGCGCCTTGAGATCCGACTCGCGCTCCGGCCGCACGCGCAGGTAGTCCGCGACGAGCACGGTCTGGCCGTCGAGCAGGAAGCTCCGGTAGGCCGCGTCCGCCCGCAGCCGCTCGATCAAGTCGTCCAGCACTCCGACAAGCCGCGCCTGGAAGGCCGCCTGCGGCAGGTACCACTCACGGTCCCAGTGGGTATGGGCGATGAGGTGGAAGATCAGCCCGGTCATGTCGCGCCTAAGCCTAAGGGGCTGACGGCACTCCCGCGAGCGGCGATATTGACCGACCCATGACAAAGCGACCCTGGCTCGCCGTTTCCACGCTCGCGATCGCCGCCGCCCTCGCGACCCGCCTCAAGCCCGGCCCGCTCCCGGACGGCTCGACGCTCCTCCCCTCGGGCTGGCGCATCCGACCCGCGGGCCGTCAGGTGACGGTGGGCACCCTGCCCCTCGGCCTCGCGACGCTGTCCGACGGCTCCGTGCTGGTGACGAACAACGGCTACGCCGAGAACGGCCTGATGCGAATCGACCCGGGCGCGGGAGCTGTGATCTGGACGCAGCCGCTCGCGGCCGCGTGGCTCGGCCTGGCGCGCACGGGTGCGGACGGCCATGACACGGTGTTGGTGAGCGGCGCCGGGATGAACCGCGTGTACCGCCTCACCCCGCGCGGTGCCGATTGGGCGGTGGACACGGCGACGCTCGCGGATGCGAAGCAACAGTTGTTCGTCGCGGGGATCGCGCCCGTCCCCGAGCGCGGCCTGGTGGCGGCGGTCGGGAACCTGAGCGACTCGGTCTACTTGCTCGACGCCGCGACGCTGGCGCGCCGCGCGGCCATCGCGGTCGGCCACCGGCCCTATACCGCGGTCGCGGATTCTCTCCACCTCTATGTCAGCAACTGGGGCGACTCAAGCATCTCCGTTATTGACCTAACCGACCGTCCGACTACGCGGCCGCCGCTCTTCGTCGGCCCCCATCCGTCCGCCATGGCCTTACGCGGCCCCGACCTGTTCGTGGCCCTGGCCGGCTCGAACGGCGTGGCCCGCGTGGACGTCGCCACCGGCCGGGTGGTGGAGCAGCTGACCGTCGCGCTCGCCCCGCGGGCGCCGGTCGGCAGCGACCCGAACGCACTCGCTCTCGCGCCCGACGGTCGCACGCTGTACGTCGCGATGGCCGGCAACAACGCCGTCGCCGTCGTCCGGCTGGAGCGCGGAGCGATGCGCGTCGCCGGGCTCATCCCCGTCGGCTGGTACCCGACGGCCGTCGCCGTCTCCGCCGACGGCTCGACCTTGTACGTGGCGAACGGGAAGGGTGCGGGCTCGGGCGCCAACCCGGACGGGACGTTCATCGGGAGGGTGATCACGGGGTCGGTGTCGATCATCCCCGTGCCGGACGACCGTCGGCTGGCCAGCTATACGAAGGAAGTGTACGCGCTCAGCCCCTACTCAAACGCACGTCTGCGCAGCCCGGCCGACCGAATGATGGTTCGCCCCCCTATCCGCCATGTGGTCTACATCATCCGGGAGAACCGGACCTACGATCAGGTCTTCGGCGACGTCCGTCAGGGAAACGGCGACCCCAGCCTCGCGATCTTCGACGATTCCATCACGCCCAACGCACACGCGATCGCGCGACGCTGGGTGCTGTTCGACAACTTCTACGTGGACGGCGAGGTGAGCGCGGACGGGCACGAGTGGTCGGACGCTGCGTTCGCGAACGACTATAATGAAAAGACATGGCCCCAGATCTACTCCGACCGCCGGGCATGGGATCTCACGAGCGGTGAGGATGTAGCGAACCGGCGCGGCGCCTACCTGTGGGACGCGGCCCGGCGGCTGGGGCTGTGGGTGGTGAATTTCGGCGAGGGCACGTTGAGTGAGTCGGACGCGCCCGACGCTGCCACGAACATCCGGACGAACATCCCGGGGTTGAAGGAGATCACGGTCTCGAACTATCCGGGCTTCGTCCTGGACATTCCGGATACGACGCGGGCACGAATCTTCGCCGACTCGGTCGGGAGCTGGGATAGACAAGGCCGGTTCCCCGACCTCGTCATCATGTGGCTGCCGCGCGATCACACCCGCGGCCTCCAAGCGAACCAGTCCACCCCCCGCGCCATGGTCGCCGACAACGACCTGGCGCTCGGCCTCATCGTGGAGCGGCTCTCCCGCGCGCGGGCCTGGCCCGCGCTCGCGGTGTTCGCGCTCGAGGATGACGCTCAGAACGGTCCCGACCACGTGGACGCACACCGGTCGGTACTGCTGGTGGGGTCGTCCTACGCGCGCCGCGGCGTCGTGGACAGCAGCTTCTACACGACGAGCTCGGTGCTCCGCACCATCGAGGATATCCTCCACCTCGGGTCGCTCAGCCAGTACGACGCAGCGGCTACCCCTTTGTGGAACGCCTTCACGTCGCATTCCGAGGCCGCGCCGTTCGTGCACCTGCCGAGCAGATGGCCGCTGGACGAGCGCAACCCCACAGCGTTCCGCTCGCGCATTCCGGAGCGCGATCTCGCTCGGGCGGACGCCGCGGACGAAGCGGAGTTGAATCGGGAGATCTGGGAGAGCGTGCACCCGGGCTCGACGCCACCTCCCCCGCGGCGCTCGCTCGTGGTCGCGAAGTGAGCAGGGAAAACCCTTAAAGAGGCCTCGCAACTCGTTGTGGTAACGCGGCTCCCGAGACCCCGACGACCGGTGCTGCGTCGCCGCAACAGCGGTACGACCACATGCGAGCGGCACGCGAGTACCGTAGCGAGGCGCCGCGCCGAGCGGGCCGACGTGTCAGGTATTACCCTACAAGCACTTGGGCAGTTCGTGCAGTTCCGCCACACCGCTGCCGCAACCCGGCATATGGATTGCTGACCTCAAGCTGTTCGTAACCGCTCATCCGTCCAGCAGAAATCGCAACTGAGGCCGCACGGGAAGGGGGCTCGACCTGGCTCGGATTCCGCTGCTGCAGTATTTCCGCGCGGGCACTGGCGACGGTCCCAGCGGCTCGGTGGCGGTCGGCGCGTCGCCTGCACTCCCGGCAGATCGCGCCGCGCCGCGGTTCTCCCCCGTCTCGATTCCCGTCGCCCGGCCGACGGTGCGCGGCAAGTTCCTCTTCCTCGGCGACGCCAAGTTCTACGTCCACGGCGTCACCTACGGCGCGTTCGCTCCCGACGCCGACGGGCACGAATACCACGACCTCGCGCTGGTGGAGCGGGACTTCGCGCTGATGGCGGCGAACGGGATCAACACCGTTCGGATTCCGCACACGACGCCACCCCGCGCGCTGCTCGACATCGCGCTGCGACACGGGCTCCGAGTCATGGTCGGGCTCAGCGCCGAGCAGTACGTCGGCTACGTCCTGGACCGGCCGCCGGGCGGTCCGGACGTGGAGGCGCTGATTCGCAGCAAGGTGCGCACCGTCGCAGGGCATCCTGCGCTGCTGTGCTACGCCCTCGGCAACGAGATACCCGCGCCGATGGCGCGCTACATCGGCGGTCGCGCGGTCGAGCGCTACCTCGAGCGGATGTACCGGGTGGTCAAGGAAGAAGACCCCGACGGGCTTGTCACCTACGTCAACTACCCGACCACCGAATACCTGCGGCTGCCGTTTCTCGACCTCGTCTGCTTCAACGTGTACCTCGAGTCGCAGGACCGGTTCGAGGCCTACCTCGCGCGCCTCCAAAACATCGCGGGCGACCGGCCGCTCCTCATGAGCGAGCTGGGCCTCGACAGCCTGCGCCACAGCGAGAGCGCCCAGGCGCGATCGCTCGACTGGCAGGTGCGGACGGCGTTCGCCGCCGGCTGCGCCGGCGTGTTCGTGTTCGCTTGGACCGACGAGTGGTACCGGCACGGGCACGACGTCGAGGACTGGGAGTTCGGCCTGACGCGCGCCGACCGGTCGCCGAAGCCCGCGCTGGAAGCTGTCCGCGAAGCGTTCGCGGAGTCGCCATTCTCGCCGCGCGTGCCGTGGCCTCGCATCTCGGTCGTGGTGTGCTCCTATAATGGGGCGCCCACCATCCGCCACTGCCTCGAGGGGCTCGCTCGGCTCGAGTACCCCGACTATGAAGTCATTGTCGTGGACGACGGGTCCACCGACGACACGGCCGCCATCGCGCGGCGGTACGATTGCCGGCTCATCCAGACGGAGAACCGCGGTCTTGCCAACGCCCGCAACACGGGGCTGCAGGCGGCCACCGGGGAGATCGTCGCCTACCTCGACGACGACGCTTACCCCGACCCTCAGTGGCTCACCTATCTCGTCGCCACCTTCATGAGCACCTCGTACGCCGGCGTGGGGGGTCCGAACATCGCCCCGCCAGGAGACGGACCGATCGCCGAGTGCGTGGCCCAGGCGCCGGGTGGGCCCGTGCACGTTCTCGTCACCGATCGCGAGGCGGAGCATATCCCTGGCTGCAACATGGCGTTCCGGAAGGCCTGTCTGGACGCGATCGGGGGGTTCGACCCGCAGTTCCGGACGGCTGGCGACGACGTGGATGTGTGCTGGCGGCTACGCGAGTTTGGCTGGAGCCTCGGCTTCAGCCCAGCCGCGCTGGTCTGGCACCACCGCCGGAATTCCGTGCGCACCTACTGGAAGCAGCAGATCGGCTACGGCCGCGCGGAGGCGATGTTGGAGCGGAAGTGGCCCGAAAAATACAACGGGCCTGGGCACGTGCGCTGGACGGGCCGCATGTACGGCTCCGGCCTCACGCGCGCCCTCGGGTGGCGCCAGCCCCGCATCTATCACGGTATCTGGGGAAGCGCACCGTTCCAGTCGCTCTACGAGCCAGCGCCCAGCTTACTCGGCTTCCTGCCGCAGATGCCCGAATGGCATCTGATCACCACAGGGCTGGCGGGCATGGCGGTGTTGAGTGCCGTGTTCGAGCCGCTCAAGCTCGCGGTACCCATGTTGATCGTGGCCCTGCTGCCGCCGGTCGCGCAGGCCTGGCTGAGCGCCGCCCGCGCATCCTTCCCGGAAGCGTCGCGCCGCCGAGCTCGGTTGATGCGGCGGGTGCTGACGGCCGCACTGCATCTGCTCCAGCCCCTCGCCCGCCTGCGCGGGCGCCTCAAGAACGGCCTCACGCCCTGGCGCCGGCACGGCGCCGTGCGACCGGCCCCGCTCTGGCCCGTGACGACGGCCATCTGGAGCGAGCGCTGGGAGACGCAGCACGCACGCCTGCGGACGCTCGAAGCACGACTCCGGGTGGAGGGCGCGTGCGTGCTCCGCGGTGCGGAGCACGACGCCTGGGACTTGGAAGTGCGTGGCGGCATTCTCGGCGCTGCACGGGTGCTCATGGGCCTGGAAGACCATCCCGGCGCCAAGCAGCTGGTCCGTCTGCGCTGGTGGCCTGACATACCTGGGCGCGGGCCGATCCTCGTGCTGGGCTTCGCGGGGCTCACCGTCGCCGCCGCGCACGCGGGTGCCTGGCTGGCCGCCCTCTTCCTCGGGTTCGGCACCTTGCTGCCGGCGCTCCACATCGTCGAGCAGTGCATGGCCGCGATGGCCGCGATCCGGCAGACTGCGGGCCGCCTGCAGAACGGGGGCTGGTGATGGGCATGGTGCTCTGGGGAAACCTCTCCTGGCACCCCGCCGCCGCCGCGTGGCGGGAGGTCGCGCCGACGGCGCCCACGCCAGAATGCATCGAGGTGTTGCGCCGCGAGAACGGCACCGCGACCTACCGCCTCGTCGGGGCGGGGCCGGGCGGCACGCCGATCATCGCCCGGCGCTCGGGGAGGGCGAAGGCCCTGGTCCTGCGGACGCTCTATGAGAAGATGCTGTCGCGTCTCCCGATCGCGGCGCCGCGGTATTGCGCCTTCCGAGCGGATGGCCCGGCGTTCGCGTGGGTGTTCCTCGACGAAGGCGGGGGCGACCGCCCGTGATGGACGACTTGGCCCTCTACCGCCGTCTCGCGCGCCAGGCGGCCGCGTCGTGGCACCTCGTGGCCGTGTTGTTCCTGGTCAGCCTCCTCGCCAGCCCGCTGGCGCTCCTGGCGCCGCTCCCGCTCAAGATCGCCGTGGACTCGGTGCTGGGCTCCCGCCCGTTGCCCGGCCTCCTGGATGCCCTGCTGCCGGAGGGGGCGACGCGCTCGACGGCGGGCCTTCTCATTCTGGTGGCGGCCCTCGCTGTCTTCATCGCGCTCGCGAACCAGCTGCAGGTGACGGTGCAGAAGTATCTGACCGTGCTGGCGGGAGAGAAGCTGCAGCTCGACTTCCGCGCGCAGATCTTCCGTCACCTGCAGCGGATGTCCCTCGCCTACCACGACACGATCGGCACCGCCGATTCCGTGTACCGCATCCAGCAGGACGCGCCGGCCATCCGGTCCATTGTAATCGACGGGTTCATTCCACTGGTGAGCTCGGCCCTGACCCTGGCCGGCATGGTGTACGTGACGATCCGCATCGATTGGCAGCTCGCGCTGGTGGCTCTCGCCGCCTCGCCGGCGCTGCTCCTGGTGGCGCAGGCATACCGGCCGCGACTGCGCAGCCAGTCACGCGAAGTGAGACGGCTGGAGAGCGCCGCGCTCGGCGTGGTGCACGAAGTGCTGGGCGCGCTCCGGGTCGTCAAGGCGTTCGGGCAGGAGGAGCGCGAGGGGGATCGCTTCGTCCATCGTTCCGGGGACGGCGTGCGCGGCCGCGTCCGTCTGGCGCTGGCCGAAGGTCGCTTCGCCGTCGCCGTCGGTCTGATCACCGCCGTGGGTATGACGATCGTGCTCTACCTGGGCATCGCCCATGTCCGCTCCGGCGCGCTGTCGCTGGGCGAGCTGCTCCTGGTGATGGGGTACGTCGCCAAGCTGTACGATCCGATGAAGACGATCAGCCGCAAGGTGGCCACGCTGCAAGGGTACCTGGTGAGCGTCGAACGAGCGTTCGCGGTGCTCGACGAGCAGCCGGACGTCGACGAGCGCCCCGACGCACAGCCTATCGCGCGCTCGCGCGGTACCATTGCCTTCGAGAACGTGTCGTTCTCCTATGCGCCGGACCGCCCGGTATTGCACGACGTCTCCTTCGCCATTGCCGCGGGGACGAGCGTGGGGATCGAAGGCGCAACTGGCGCCGGCAAGACCACGCTCACCAACTTGCTCACCCGTCTCTACGACCCCAGTGCCGGTCGGATTCTGCTGGACGGCGTGGACCTCCGGGACTTGCGGCGTGACGACCTCCGGCGGCAATTCGCCGTCGTGCTCCAGGAGTCGGTGCTGTTCTCGGCGAGCATCGCCGAGAACATCGCGTACGCCGTACCCGGCGCGAGCCGCGAGCAGATCGTCGCAGCCGCCCGGGCAGCCAATGTGCACGAATTCATCGAGCGCCTCCCGCAGGGGTACGACACGGAGGTGGGGGAGCGGGGCGTCAAGCTGTCGGGGGGCCAGCGTCAACGCATCGCCTTGGCGCGCGCCTTCCTGAAGGACAGCCCGGTGCTGATCCTGGACGAGCCCACGAGCGGCGTGGACGCGCACACCGAGGCCGCGATCGTGGAAGCGCTGGGGCGCCTGCAGCAGGGCCGCACCGTGATCATCATCAGCCACCGGCCCAGCGCGGTGGCGCGGTGCTCGGCGATGATCAGGATCGAGCACGGCCGCATCGTCGTGGACACGAGCCAGGCGGCCGCGCCGGCCCCCGGCCCTCCGCGGCCGGCCGCCCTGCCGACCCGCCTCGCGACGGCACGGCGCCAGGAGACCCTGTTGGCCCACCCGGCCGTCCAGGCGTGGCGCCGGCTCAACCCCGACCGTGTGGTGCCCGAGCGGATCACCCCGGCCAAGTTCAAGGCCAACAAGACACGGTCCCATCTCACCGTGTACCGTTTGCAAGGCGTCGGGCCCGAGGGCGAGGCCGTGATCGCGAAGCGCTGCGACCGCGGCGAGGGTCTGGTGGAGCGGGCAGTGTACGAGCGGGTCCTCCCGCACGTCTCGCTGCCGGGTCCCCATTTCTACGGCGCCGTTGAGGACCAAGACGTCTGCTGGCTCTTCATCCGCGAGGTCCAGGGTGAGAAATACGACGTAGACCGGCCCGATCATCGGGCCGCGGCGGCGCAGTGGCTCGGACTCTTGCACACCGAGGCGCCCTCGGTCGCCCGCCGAGCGGGCCTGCCTGACGCGGGACCGGGTCGCTACCGCGACCAGATGCGCGCCACGCGTGATGCCGTTCGCAACCACTTGGACAATCCCGCGTTCGGCAATGGCGACCTGGCGTTTCTCGACCGCCTCCTCGAGCAGTTCGACGACCTGGACGAGCACTGGGGTCGGCTCGAGCGCGACTGCTCGGGGCTCCCGCCGACGCTGATCCATGGCGATTTCAACGGCAAGAACCTGCGGATCCAGACGGCGCCATCCGGTCCTCAGCTCGTCGCGTTCGACTGGGCGGATGCCGGACTGGCCGTGCCCGCCGTTGATCTCGCCCAGGTCGCCACCCCCTCGTTTCGCATGTCGGCGAGTCCGGACCTCGCCACCTACTGGTCCGTCGTGCGCGAGTCGTGGCCGGAGTGCGACCACGCGGACATCCAGCGGCTTGCGAACTGTGGGGCCGTGTTCCGTGCGCTGGCGGTCATCACGTGGGATGCGAACCATCTCGCCGAAGCATGGGCAGATGCCTTCCTGCCGAACCTGCAGATCTACCAGGCGGAGCTGGTTAGGGCGCTCGATCACCTCGGCTGGCCCTTCCGATCGGAATCGCCGGGCCGCGCGCCGGCGCTGCCGGGCCAACCCCGATGACCGCCCTGCGGATCGGGTTCCTGTTCCGGCGGCCCTACGGCGCGGGCCACGTAAGCATCTTCCCGAAGACCATGCAGGCGCTCGCCGACGCCGGCGTGGTGGTCGATGTCATCGCTGCCAACGGACGCCTCATCGACCTCTCGACGGTACGGGTGGAGCACGACCTGTACGTGCTGAAGCAGATCTCCGGGATCTCGATGAGTCTGGCGGGAGTCCTGCACGCGCAGGGCGCCACCATCGTGAATCCATATCCCGTGACGGTCGCGATCCGCGACAAGGTGATTGCCGCGCGCATTCTCGGGGCTGCGGGGGCCCCGATGCCCGCCACGTACGTCGTTTCCCAGCCCGATCTGTTGACGCCGCTGCTGAATGTGGGACCGCTCGTCGTCAAGCCATACGACGGCACTTGCGGGTTAGGTGTGCGCGTCGTCCGGAACGAGGCCGAGCTGTTCGCCGAGCCGCGGGCCGCGCACAAGCCTCCGCCCATCCTCGCACAGCGCTATCACCCGCCCGAGGGGCGCGACTTGAAGATCTATGTGATCGGCGAGCGGCTCTTCGGTGTCCGAAAGGTCTTCCCGGCCCGGACGGAAGCGGAGAAGTACGGCGAGCCGTTCACGCCGACCGCCGAGCAAACCGACATCGCACTGCGCTGTGGCCGCGCCTTCGGTATCGACCTGTACGGCGTCGACCTCATCGAGAGCGAGGGACGGACATACGTCGTAGACATGTCCAGCATCCCCGGCTTCAAAGGCGTGCCGGATGCGCCGTCGCATCTCGCGAACTACTTCTACGCGGCCGCGGAGCGCGCCGCCCGCGGGGAGCCCCTGTGCGAGCCGCCTGACCTGCCGCGCACGCTGCAGGGGGTAAGCGTCTCGTGAAGTACCTCATTGTCAACGGAGACGACTTCGGGGCGAGCCGCGGGATCAGCCGCGGGATGGTCGAGGCGCACCAGGGCGGGATCTTGACGAGCACGAGCCTGCTCGTGGACCGGCCGGCGAGCGCGGCGGCGGCCGCGCTCGGGCGCGAGCACCCCGCGCTGAGCGTAGGGCTCCACCTGGAGTTGGACGCGGGCGACCCCGACCGCGCCGCCGCCGAATGCGAGCGCCAGCTGGCGCGGTTCCTCGAGCTGACCGGCGAGCTCCCGACCCACGTGGACTCCCACCACGACGTGCACCACGACCCGCGCATCCTGCCGCTCGTGCTGGCGCTGGCCCGCAGCGCCGGGGTCCCGGTGCGGGGTCACTCGGCGGCTCGCCATCTCGCCAAGTTCTACGGCCGGTGGGGGGGTGCGACGCACCCGGAGCAGATCGGTGTGGACGGCCTGCTGCGTCTCGTTGACGTCGGGGTCGGTGAGGGCGTGACCGAGCTGTCGTGCCACCCCGGTTACGTCGAGCCGGGGTTCCGCTCGAGCTACGGCGCCGAGCGGGAGCTGGAGCTGCGAACGCTGTGCGATCCCCGAGTGCGGCAGGCGATCCGCGACCGAGCGATCGAGCTGATCGGGTTCCGGGACCTGCTCGCGCGCGCACCGCGCGCCGCCGTGCCGCAGGCGGCCCCATGACGACGGTCGTCATCTCGGTTTACAAGGTCGCCAGTTTCCTGGAGGGCGGCGGTCACTTCTGGGTCTACTTACAGTACGCCCTGGGGCTGCGCCGCCTGGGGTGTGACGTCTACTGGCTGGAGCAGCTCCGCCCGGCGCGTGATCCCGAACGCGAGGCCACCATCCTCTCGACCTTCCTAGAGCGGATGAAGCGGTACGGGCTCGAGGGCAAGACGCTCCTCTACACGATGGACCGCGACGGGGATGACGGTGCCACGTCGCCACGCTTCATCGGTTGCACGAGGCCCGAGGCCGAGGCGGTGCTGCGACGAGCGGATGTGC
>Ga0209160_1000708_pt1 | contig 27629 bp, 28 predicted proteins | sample GraSoiAngelo_153_FD_186167 | JGI IMG/M metagenome (GOLD analysis project Ga0209160, IMG submission 186167) | Grasslands soil microbial communities from the Angelo Coastal Reserve, California, USA - 14_1009_12_40cm (SPAdes) (version 2) | ecosystem: Environmental > Terrestrial > Soil > Grasslands ...
GAGCGGCGACGGCGACGTGGGCGTCGCCCCCGACGGGAAGGAGATCGCCGTGGCGCTGCACGGCGACTCGACGGTCGCGGATAACACCAATGTCGACATCTACCTGGTGGCGCCCGACGGCTCGGCGATGCGCGCGCTGACGACGAGCCGGGGCGCGGACAACACCCCGCGCTACTCGCCGGACGGCCGCTGGCTCGCCTACGTCTCGATGGAGCGAGCGGGGTTCGAGGCGGATCGACAGCGACTGATGTTGGTCGGACGGAAGGATGGAAAGACGGAAAGTGGAAACGTGACCGAGGCGACCGCCGGGTGGACGCTGTCGGTCGGGTCCTACACATGGTGTCCCGACGCCAAGTGCCTCTACGCCGTGGTGGAAGAACGCGGGCGCGCTAATATCTACCGAATCGACGTTCCAACCTTCCGTCATTCCATCGTTGCAACGGGCGGTGGGGTCAACACCAACGTGCAAGTGATGCCGGACGGCAAGGGGGTGGTGTACCTGCACCAGAGCAACACCCAGCCGGCCGAGGTGTGGGCCAGCGGGCGGCCCCTGACGCATCACGACGACGGCGCGGTGGCCCGGCTCGACTTGCCACCGCTCGAGCCGTTCGGCTTCGTGGGCGCGCTCGGCGACTCGGTGTACGGCTGGATCTCAAAGCCCCCTGCGTTCGACCCCACGAAACGGTACCCGCTGGTGTACCTGCTGCACGGCGGGCCGCAGACCGCCTGGCTCGATATGTGGCATGCGCGCTGGAACTACCAGATGTTCGCGGCGCGCGGCTACGTCGTGGTCGCCGTGAATCGTCACGGGTCGACCGGCTACGGCCAGAAGTTCACCGACGCGGTATCGCAGCATTGGGGCGACTACCCCTACGAGGACCTGATGAAGGGCCTTGACGTCGTGGCGCGCCTGCCGTACGTGGACTCGACCCGGATGGGCGCCGCCGGGGCGAGTTACGGCGGCTACATGGTCTACTGGATCGCCGGCCACACGAACCGGTTCAAAGCGCTCGTCGCGCACGACGGTGTCTTCAATCCGGTGAGCATGGCGGGCTCGACCGAGGAGCTGTGGTTCGTGGACTGGGAATTCGGCGGGACGCCTTACGCCAACAAAGCCCTGTACGAGAAGTGGTCGCCGCTCAATTTTGTGCCGAACTGGAAGACGCCGATCCTCATCGTGCATTCGCAGCTCGACTATCGCGTCGACCTGTCGGAGGGCTATCAGGCCTTCACCGCGGCGAAGGTGCGGGGCGTCCCGGCGAAATTTCTGTACTTCCCCGATGAGGGTCACTGGGTCCTGAAACCGCGCAACCGGCGCCTGTGGTGGGGCACCGTGCTCGACTGGCTCGATCAATACCTCAAGTGAGCGAGCCCTTCCTCAAGGTCCTCACGCGCAACACGCTCGCCGCGCTGGTGCTCGGCGCGGCGCTGCTGGTCGCGCTGCCGCGCCATGGCTCGCTCGGCGCCGACTTCGTGAACACGTTCGCCGTGGCGTTCTGCTTCACGTTCCTCGGTTACTACGTGGAGCGGATGCTGCTCGCGCTTCCCGACATTCACACCGGCGCGGGACCCCTGGTGCGCCTGGCCGGATGGTTCGCGGGGGGGTTGTGGTGCTACGTGGTGGCGCGCTGGCTCTGGATCCGGTTCGGGCGAGACTTGAACGAGCTGCCGGGGTTGCTGTGGGGTGGCGTGGTTCTCGTGATGCTCGAGCTCGTTATGAACACGCTGACACGACGGCACGACGGCACGTCACCCCAGTGAGTTACGGCTTCACCCAGATGTTGTTCCCCCGTCGCACGTCCGGGAAGTTCTGGGCCGGATCGATCTCTACCTTCACCACCTCGGCCGTCACCTTGCGATCGTAGATCGCGTGGTTGCCGAGGAACCAGATCTCGACCGGGAGTCGCACGTGCTCGGTCGGGCCGCTCGCGTACGTGAGTCGCAGGTCTACGGGCATCGGGAGCCCGCCGGGGCTCGAGAGGAACACGAATGCCGTGGTGCCGCTCGTGTCCGTCCTGGTGCGCACCGAGTCCACCGCCTGATCCACCACGTCGGTGCGGTAGAACCAGCCGCGCCAGAACCACGACAGGTCCTCGCCCAGCACGTCTTCCATGGTGCGGAAGAAGTCGGCCGGGGTCGGGTGTTTGTAGGCCCAGCGCCGGATGTACTCGCGGAACGCCGCATCGAACCGGGTGGTGTCGTCGAGGATGTGGTGGCGCAGCAGGTACAGCCCGGTGGCCGGCTTGTTGTACTCGACCTGGCCGAGCAGCCGCGGCGTCACGCGGTCGGCGGCGAGGATGGGCGGCTCGTCGAGGCCGGTGGCGGCGAACTTGGCCCACTGGGCGGCGGGGCCGCGCCCCACGGGGATCGTGTCGTGGTAGAACACCAGCTCCGAGTAGATGTTGGTGAAGCTGTTGAACCCCTCATCCATCCACGCGTACAGCCGCTCGTTCGATCCGACGATCATCGGGAACCACTGATGCCCCAGCTCGTGGGTGGTCACGCCGAACAGGCCGCGCAGGCCCGAGCGCGACGAGCAGAACACGATCATCGGATACTCCATGCCGCCGACCGGTCCCGCGATGTTGCTGGCGGCCGGGTACGGGTAGGGGAACCACTTTTCCGAATAGTGCTTGATCGAGTGCCGTGCGTACTCGGTGGAGCGCGCCCAATCGGCGTTCGCCTCCGGGGGGTAGAACGACTGGATGAGGGCGGTGCCGTAGCCGCTCGCGTCCCAAATGAAGCCCGCTGCGGCGGCCCAGGCGACGTCGCGCACGTTCTTGGCGGTGAAGTGCCACGTGAGGGTCGGGCTGGCTCCCGCGGGACGCGTGAACGGCTGGCCCACCTCGGTCTTGGCGATGATCGGGACGGTCGTGTCGGACTTCGCGGCCTGGGCGAGGCGGGCCCGCTCCGCCGCCGTGAGCACCTCCAGCGGGTTCGCGAGCGTCCCGGTCGCGGCCACGACGAAGCTGCGCGGCACGGTGATCGCGACATCGAAGTCGCCGTACTCGAGGTAGAACTCGCCCTGGCCGAGGTACTGCTCGGTGTTCCAGCCGCGCACGTCGTCGTACACCGCAAGGCGCGGGTACCACTGCGCGACCTCGTACAGCCAGCCGGCGGAGAACTGCTCCCGCCCCATGCGGTCGGAGCCGTGTTCCGGCACCTCGAAGCGGTAGCTCAGCTCGAGGCTCACGGCTTGTCCCGGGGGCAGCGGCCGATCGAGATCGATACGCATCATCGTGCCGTTGTTCGCCGTCCTCAGCGCCGACCTACTGACTGTCTGACCCCCCGTCCGTCTGACTGCCCTCACGTACTCGATCGCGTACCCGCCCTCGAACCCGCGGCCTGAGAACCGTGCATCCGTCGGATTGACCGCGGCGCCGCGGCTGTCGGCGCGGTAGATGTTCTGGTCGAGCTGCAGCCAGAGATAGCCGAGCGTGTCCGGCGAGTTGTTCGCGTAGCGGATCGTCTCGCTCCCCGCGATCGTGTGTGTCGCCGTATCGAGCGCGGCGCGGATCACGTAGTCGGCGCGCTGCTGCCAGTAGCGCGGGCCCGGTCGCCCCGACCCCTCGCGGATCAGGGTCGGCGCGGGGAGCACGAGGCGCCGGAACGGCGAGGTGTCGCCCACCTGCGGCGGCAGGGCGGACGGCGAGGCAGGCTGCTGCAGGGCGGCGAGCACGACAGCGAGTGCGAGCATCGGGGGTCGATCCTCCTATGCGGCGGGCTTGGCTTCCACGAGGTACCCCATGGCCACGCCGCCCACGACCAGCGCGAGCCCCAGCCACCCGAGTGCCGTCAGCTGCTGAGTGAACAGCAGCAGCGCGAGCAGCGTGCCGACGACGGGCTCGATCGTCGCGGCGACCGCCGCGGGCGCCGCCTCGATCCGCCGCACCGCGGCGAAAAAAAACAGGTTGGCGGCCAGGACCGACCCGGCGGTCAGGGCCACCAGGCCGCGCCAAGCGGCGGCCGTGGGCGGCGGAGCGGGCGCGTGACGCGCCAGCGTGAGCGCGACGCCCAGCATGGCCACGCCGCCCACCGCCTCGAGGAACAGTACCCGGACGGCACCGTAACGCGGCACGGCGAAGCGGGCCATGAGCGTCGTGAGCGCGTAGCTCAGCGCCGACAGCAGGCCGCCGGCGATGCCGGCGCCGAGGCCGAGCCGGGCCGCCTCCGCGCCGGCGTTGCTGCCGCCGGTCACCGTGAGGGCGACGCCCACCATCACGACGACCGCGAGCAGCAGCCGCACGGCGGTGAGCGCTTCCTTCAGGATCACGCGGGCGAGGACGGTAACGATCACCGGCGCCGTGTACAGCAGGGCGGCGGCGCCAGCCACGCCCGCGCCCGCGATGGCGAACTGGTAGGCCAGCTCGAACAGGGCGACGAGGAATCCGCCTCCGAGGCCCACCAACAGCCAGCCCCGCGCGTCCACGCGGAACAGGTCGCGGCGGAAGGCGAGCCCCCACGCGGCCAGGCACGCCGTCCCCAGGAGCACCCGCCAGAAGCCGATGCTCGTCGCGGGCATGAGCCCGTACAGCCCGGTCGAGAGGGGCCCGGTGGTGCCCCAAGTGGCGCCGGCGCCGAGCGCCAGGAGGTAGCCCGCGAGGCGGCTCGTCCGGGGGGCCGGCGTCGTGCGCGAAGCGGCCGTGGTCATTGCGCCGAAGGAGCGAGCTCGCCCCGCAGCACCGTCACCGCCTGGCCAGCGAGCACAACGCGGGGGCCGGTGGCGCGCACCCGGACCACGCCACCACGCGGCGACGCCTGGTAGGCGGTCATCTCGGTCTTGTGGAGACGCTCGCTCCAGAACGGGGTCAACGCGCAGTGCGCGGATCCGGTCACTGGGTCTTCCAGAATTCCGGTGCGCGGCGCGAAGAACCGCGAGACGAAGTCGAACTCCTGCGCATCGCCCCGGCTCGTCACGATGACGCCGCGCGCCTCGACGCGCTCGAGCGCCCCGAAGTCAGGCCGGAGCCCCCGGACGGCCTCCTCGGAGTCGAGCTCGACGAGATAATCGAACTTATTGCGGCCCACCCAGCGAGGGCTCACGCCCAGCGCGGCGGCGAGCCCGGCCGGCACCGGCGCGGGCGCAGCGGGCGTCGCGGGAAAGTCCAGCTCGATCCACTCACCGTTGCGATCGGCGGTCAGGACCCCGCTCTTGGTGTGGAACCGCGCCTGCCGTCGCGCGGGCAGGTGGCCGTCCTCCCACAGCACGTGCGCGCTTGCGAGCGTCGCGTGGCCGCACAGCGCCACCTCGACCGCCGGCGTGAACCAGCGCAGCGCGTACCCGTCGTCCCCGGGCTGCAGGAACGCCGTCTCCGACAGGTTCATCTCGCGCGCCAGGTCCTGCATCCAGCGTTCGTCGCGTGCCGCGGCGAGCACGCACACCGCCGCTGGATTGCCGGCGAACGGGCGATTCGTGAAGGCGTCTACCTGGACGATCGTGAGGGCCACGCGGTCTAAGTTAGCCGCTGCCCGAGCCATTGCGTCAACGCGTGCACGCCGAGGCCGAGCACGACGGAGCCGAGCAGGATTCGGGCCTCGTAATTCGCGACGCGGCCCAGCGCGGCAGTGGCCGCGGTGCCATAGGCGTAGCCCAGCCACGTGAAGAGCAGCGCCCAGGCGAGCGCCGTGGCGACGTTGTAGCGCAGGAATCGCTGCGTCCCGATCCCGGCGACGCCGCACAGAATGGGCAGCGGCAGCCGGATGCCGTACGCGAACCGCATGGCGAGCATGACGCGGGCGTCATTGCGCCGCACCAGGGTGCGGGCTCGATCGATCGCGGGTTGCCAGCGGGTGGGGAAGCGGGCGAGCAGGGCGTCGCCGTAGCGGCGGCCGAGGACGAAGTAGATCTGGTGACCCACGATGCCCGGCACGCAGGCCACGAGCGACACCGCCCACCATGGCCAGTAGCCCTGGGCCGCGAGCGAGCCGCCGACGATGACCGCCGCCTCGCCCTGGAGCCAGGCCCAGACGAACAGCACCGGGCCGCCGTAGCTGTGGATGACCGCGCCGAGGTCCATCGTGGCGCGGCGAAATCTATGTCAGGACGCTCAGCGGGCTGAGACCGTCGGTGATCATGAGCCGGACTCCTTGCAGGAAAGGGCCCTCAGAGTCGCTTCCTGCTCGCGCACGCGGCGCCGCGCCCGGGCCCTGGACAGGTTCCAGGTCCGCCAGTCGTCGTCCCGGGTCCAGCGCCCGAGGAGCCGTGCCGCGGCCAAGCATTTCTCGCGCTCGTCGAGCTGTGGGAACGCCGCCAGCAGGTCGGGCACGGCGTCGGCGCTGAGCGAGGCCGCGTACGCGGCGTCGAACGGGCGGTGGGTTGCCGGCCGGGCGAGGTTCGTCCGCACGATGAAGGCGTCGGGACTGAGCAGGTGGAGCCCCGCGAGAACCGCGAAGCCCTGCACCAAGGCGCCGAAGGCGAACCGCCGTCGCCGCCCGCGCAGCACGGTCCAACTGAACCAGGCGAAGACGCTGGCGAGATAGACCATGAAGGCGGTGGAGTACAGCCGGATCTCGGAGAGGCCGAACTCCTTCACGTAGAGGCGCATTCGTTCGAGCGCCGAGGCCATGACCACCGCGAGCAGCGCGAGCAGCAGCCCCGCCAGGTAGCGGAACGTCCGCCGATCCTCGCGCGATTCGTCGCGCACCACCCAGTCGGTCGCCAGCAGGATCGGAAGCACCAGGGCGCTCGCCGTGACGAGCTCGAAGAAGCCGCGCCGGGCGTACTCCGCGTACGTCAACCCCGTGGTCGCCTGCACCAAGCCGGCACCGCCGAAGAAGTAGCGGAGCTGGACGACCACGAACAGAAGGAACAGCAGGTTGATGAGACCGAGCGTCGTGCCGACCGAGACGATGCTGAGCGACGGGCCGTGGCCGTCCACGGCCCTGGGGGGTGGTGCCGGTCGGAGCAGGGCCCCCCGCAGGTAGCCACCGGCGAGGGCGGCGCACAGCGCGATGAAGAACGTGTGCGACGCGACGGCGGTGAAGTCGACGGCGAACATCCCGGCTATCACGTCGCCGAATACCGCGTCGGCGGACGCGAACAGCGCGCCGAACACGAGCAGCAAGGGGAACGCGAGCAGTGTCCCCGCGCCCGCCGCCCGCGCGTGTCGCAGCGCACCGCGGCTCGGCAGCTCGCTCCACTGCACGTCCCGTCCGACGAGCGGGAAGACGCCGCCACAGGCGCTCGTCACCGTCGCGAGTGCGGCGCGCCCGTATTCCCACGTGTGGCGCCCGCGCAAGGCAACGCCGCGGAGTGCCAGCGCAGCGACGGAGAGCGTGATCACGAGCCCGAGACCGTCGAGCGCGCGCAGTGCGGCCGAATCGCGCGCGGCGAAGTTCGAGCCCAAGAGCAGCGCGGTCACCCCGAGCCAGGGGGCCTCGCGGCTCACGGCGATCCGCCAGCGGCGGACGATCCAGGCGCCGAGCGTCACCAGCGCCGCCGTGCAGAGGAGCGCGTTGAGCCCCCAGGGCGTCGCCCGCAGCAAGACGTCGCCGGCGGCGCCCAGCGAGATCGCTGCCCCCAGGACCGCGAGGGCGAGACGCGTCCGATCGCTCAGGGCGCTCATCCGGCCGCCGCGTCCGGCAGCCCGCCGAAGCGGCGCTCCCGAGAACGGAATTCCGCCACGGCCGCGGCGAGGTCGGCCGCGCCGAAGTCGGGCCACATCGTGTCGGTGAAGTAGAGCTCGGCGTAGGCGCACTCCCACAGCAGGAAATCGGACAGCCGCTGCTCGCCGCCGGTGCGGATCAGCAGGTCGACGTCGGGGAAGATGCGGCCCGCACGGATCGCCGCCCGCGCCGAATAGTCGACCGCGAGCCGCAGCTGGAGCGCGCGGCCGGCCATGGTGGCACGCTCGGCGGCGCCGATGGCGGACACGAGTGACGCGGGGAGCCGATCGCGGCGGCCGACCACCTCGAGCCGGACCCCCTGCTCGAGCAGGCGTGGCGTCTCGCTCCGCAGGTAGCGGGCGAACAGTCGCATCAGCGTCGCCACCTCGGCGGGCGGGCGCCGCCAGTTGTCGGCGGAGAAGGCGAACAGCGTGAGGGCGCCGATGCCGGCCGGCGGCGCGGCTTCCACGACGCGGCGCACCGCCTCGGCGCCGGCGCGGTGGCCGGCGGTGCGGGGCAGGCCGCGGCGCGTGGCCCAGCGGCCGTTGCCGTCCATCACGATCGCGACGTGGAGAGAAGGACTTTGTGTCATAAAGTGACGTCGCAAAAAAAATCCGGGCTCACCCCTGCCGGGCAGCGCGGATCAACGCCTCCATGTGGTCCAGGTAGCGCTCCAAGGCGCGGCGCCCCGCGGCGGTCAAGCGGTATTCGGTCTTGGGGATGCGTCCCGCGAACGACTTGGTGCAGCTGATGTACTGCGCCTCTTCCAGTTTGCGGGCGTGCACGCTCAGGTTGCCATCGGTCGCCTTCAGCAGCCCCTTGAGCTCGTTGAAGCTCAACGCCGCGTTCACCGCGAGCGCGCTCACGATGCCGAGGCGTACCCGCTCGTGGATGAGGCGGTCGAGCTCGGCCGCGCGCCCGCCGGCGGGCTCACGCTTCGCCCCCGCCCCGAGCGCGACCGCCTCGGCCTTCCGCACCGCGCCGTGTCTAGCCACCGTACCTCCGCGCGATGATGCCGCCGAACACGATGTGCAGCCCGCCGAACCCGGCCGCCATCAGCCAGTTGCCCCATGCGGCGGGGGCGAGTAGCGCCACCGCGCCGGCCGCCATGAAGCACAACCCCATCACCGGCACGACCCGCACCGAGAACGCCCCTCCCGTCACGAATCCCGTGCCGTACAACAGCAGCCAGGTACCGGGGAGCGCGTGCCACAGCCCCGCGCGGTACAGCGCCACGGTGAGGAGGCCGCCCACCACCATGGGCGGCAGGAAGCTCAGGCCGAAGCGGCGCCCCGGCCCGGAGAGAATCGGATCGTGCACGGCGTACGCCTTGCGCACCATCGCGGAGCCCCCGATCGTGAGCGCCACGAGCGCCTCGGCGAGCCATGTCACCAGCCACAGCTCGGCCGTGGGCTGCCGCGCCGCGAGGAGCGCCGCGACGAGCGCGGTGATCCCGACGGCGACCTGACCCCATCCCGGGAGGGCGGTAAACGAACCGGCGCGCTCCATCGTCTGCCGGATGAAGCGGAGGTTGTCGAGCGCGCGGTCGCGCAACGGCTGGGGCGAGCTCATCCAGCTGCACCATACCGGATCGGGCGGTTCTTGTCAAGTACTTTGCACTGCAAAGGCGTTACGCTAAGGCCCCATGCGCATCTACATCTCCGTCGATATGGAAGGGATCGCCGGCGTCGTGCACGAATCCCAGACCAACCCCACCGATCCCGCGAGCGCGGCCGACTACGGCCGCTTCCGCCGCCTCATGACGGCCGAAGCCAACGCCGCCGTCGCAGGCGCGCTCGCAGCGGGGGCCACGCGAGTCCGGGTGAACGACAGCCACTGGTTCATGCGCAACCTCGTCGCGGAGGAGCTGCATCAGGCGGCCGAGCTCGTCGCCGGGGATCCGAAGACGCACTCGATGGTGCAGGGCATCGACGGTGGCTTCGACGCGGCGCTGTTCATCGGCTACCACGCGCGCGCCGGCACGCGCAACGCGATCCTCGACCACACCTACGCCGACCGCATCCACGAAGTCCGGCTGAACGGCAAGCCCGTGGGCGAGCTCGGGATCAACGCGGCGTTCGCGGGCGTGCACGGCGTGCCGGTGGCGCTCGTGAGCGGTGACGCCGCGCTCGCCGCCGAGGCGCAGGACCTGCTGGGTGACGACATCGCCACGGTGGTGGTGAAGCAGGCGGTGGGCCGGCATGCGGCGCAGAGCGTCGCCCCCGCGGTCGCGTGCCAGATGATCCATGAAGGTGTGACGGCGGCGCTCCAGCGGCAGCATCGGCCGTTCCTGCTCAGTGCGCCCGTCACGATCGAGGTCGACTTCGCGTTGACGAGCCACGCCGACCTCGCGGAGCTGTGCCCCGGGGCGACGCGCACGGGGGGCCGCACCGTGACGTTCACCCACGGCGACTACCGCGAGGTGTTCCGGGCGTGGCGGGCGCTGTTGAATCTGTCGGCCGCTGCCTGACCGGCCTAGCGGCGCGCGTCGTCGATCATCACTCGCACGGCGCGATCTTGTCGATCCGAAGCAACCTGGCATCTTAGGCGGTATGAGCGACCAGGACGCCCGTGTCTCGTCCGCCCTCAAGGATCGCTACCGACTCGAGCGACAGGTCGGCGCGGGCGGTATGGCCATCGTCTATCTCGCGGAGGACTTGAAGCACCACCGGGCCGTGGCGGTGAAAGTGCTGCGTCCCGAGCTCGCGGCGGCCGTGGGCCCTGAGCGCTTCCTGCGGGAAATCCAGATCGTCGCCGGCTTGCGCCACCCGAACATCCTGCCCCTATACGACTCCGGTGAGGCCGAAGGGTTCGTGTATTACACGATGCCCTACATCGCGGGCGAGTCACTGCGGGCGCGGTTGGCCCGCGAGCAGCAGCTCCCGATCGAGGACGCGCTGCGCATCGCGCGCGAGATCGCCGACGCGCTGGCGTACGCGCACAGTCGGAGCATCGTCCATCGCGATATCAAACCCGAGAACGTGCTGCTCGATTTCGGCCACGCGGTGATCAGCGACTTCGGCATCGCGCACGCCGTCAGTATCGCGGCTGGCGACCGGCTGACGCACACGGGCGTCCTCGTCGGCACCCCGGCCTACATGAGCCCGGAGCAGGCGGCGGGCGAACGCAGCCTGGACGGCCGCACCGACGTCTACAGCCTCGGGGCCGTCCTGTACGAGATGCTGGCCGGCGAGCCCCCGCACTCGGCCCCCACCGTGGCGGCCGTGCTGGCGAAACGCATGCACGAGCCGCTCGCCCGTGTCTCGACGCTGCGCGACACGGTCACGGGCGACGTGGAGCGCGTTGTCGAGAAGGCCCTGGCCAGGGCGCCGGCCGACCGCTACGGGTCGGCGGCGGACTTCGGGAGAGCTCTCGCGGCGGCGGTGCTGGGCGGTGGCCAGCCGCCCGCGCGCACGGCGCTGCCCGTGCGGCGGTGGCTGGCATGGGTCGGTGGCGCCGCACTGCTCGCCCTGTCCGCGGCGAGCTACCTGGTGCTCGCCGGGCGCGGGTCCCGCGGCGCGGAGCCGATCGCGGTGGCCGTGCTGCCGTTCCGGGGCCTCGCACTACCCGGGGCGCTACGGTTCCTCGGCATCGGCGTGCCCGACGCCATCATCACGCGGCTCTCCGGACTGGGAGACGTGCGTGTCCGGCCGACCAGCGCGATCCTGCGGTATGAGGACGCGGCCGGCAGCGCAGTGGAGGCCGGTCGCGCACTCGCGGCGGACTATGTGGTCGCCGGAACGTTGCAGCAGGTAGGGGAGCAGTTTCGCATCACGACGCAGCTGGTGCGCGTGAGCGACGGGACATCGGTGTGGGGACAGCGCTATGACGTTGGCCGCACCGATCTCCTGACCTTGCAGGATTCCGTCGCCGGCCAGGTGGCGGCCGCGTTGGGCCTGCGGCTCTCTGCTGCCGAGCGGGAGCGCCTGTACCGTCGCTACCGTGCGGACGCCGTTTCGTTCGAGCTGTATCTGGAGGGCCGGGCGCGGTTGCTGCGACAAACCGCAGCCGACACCCGAGGCGCGATCGCGGCGTTCGACCGCGCCGCGCAACGCCACCCCGACTACGCCCTGGCCCACGCCGGACTCGCGGTGGCCAGCGCGCAGATGCGCATCCGGTTCGCGCCCGAGGGCGAAGTGGTCGCCTGGGGCGAGCGGGCCGAACGAGAGGCGCGCCGCGCGCTCGAGCTGGACCCGCAACTCGCGGAGGTCCGCGAAGCGCTGGCGTCCGTCGCCCGCTACACCGAGTTCGATTGGCCGCGGACGATCGCCGAGAGCGATCGGGCCCTCGAGCTCAACCCGAGCCTGGAGCTGCCCCACTACTATCGGGCGGCCGCGTTCTATCACCTCGGCCTCTTGAACCGCGTGGACGGCGAAGTGCGAGTCGGGATGGCCAACAATCCCCAGAGCGGCAGCGAGCCCTATCGCCTGCTCGGTGTCGGGGCCCTGCTGCGTGGGTCGTATCGGGAAGCGATCGGCCACTTGGAACAGGTTCGACGCCTGAGCGCGCGCGCCGTATCCGACCCGTATCTCGCCGCGGCCTACTACTATGCCGGCGAGACCGATCGGGCGGTCGCGATGCTCGATTCGTTGAAGGGCGCCCCGGCGCAGGCGAGCACGCGCGCCCGGGCTCTGCTCGCGTCGTTCCGCGCGGCCCAGGGCGACCGCCGCGCGGCCGATTCGCTGCTGGCGCTGGTCACGGGGGGAGGCTACGAGGACCACCACGTGGCCTACAGCGTTGGCGCGGCCTACGCGCAGCTCGGCGACCGCGGGCGCGCCGGCTCATGGCTCACGCGCGCGGCTCAGACGGGATTCCCGTGCTACCCCTGGTATGAGAAGGATCCGCTGCTCGCGCCGCTGCACGCCGATCCTGAGTTCCGGATCCTGCTGACGCGGCTGCGCGACGCCAGGAACGCCGCGGCGGCACGCTACCGATGAAGGCGCTTTGCTACCGCGCCAACAGCACTAACCTGTAATCACCGACGACGTCGACACCTTCTTCGGTCGCCCGAGCTTCAGGATCTTGAGCGACAGGCTGCGCGCCAGGATCCCGATGCCGCCGGCGTCGCCCTCGCGGCGCGGGACGGACCGGTAGATCAGGATCACGAGGATCCAGGTGATCCAGCTCGAGCGCTCGCTCCACGACAGGCTCTGGAGCATGAGCCACGGCTGCGTGTACGCCGCCGTCCACGGCTGCCAATCACCTTGCGCGAGGGCGATCGACCGCGCGACGACGCGGTTGGCGCGGAAGCCGTGCGCACTCGGGCTCGACAGGTTCCACACGCACGTCACCTGGCCCCAGCCGTGGTTGTCGCTCGCGCCCACGACCAGTAGGTCGTGTCCCGCCGCGAGCTCCAGCACGCGGCGCCGGGCCGGGGCCGGGAACCCGAGAGCTTTGGGAGCGCAGTTCACGATCTCGAATCCGTCCACCCCCGCCTGCACGAACGCCGGGAGGTCGTCCCAGTGATTGCGCCAATACTCGGGCAGCGATGCGAGCCCGATCGCGCCCTGGCGGTGCAGCTCGCCGAACAGGGCCAGCATCCCGCGGGTGTCGCGGTTGTAGGGAGCGCGGTCGATGGGGGTCACCGCGCCGAGTGCCACGACATGCTGCTGATAGACGCTCCACTCGACGCCGGGGAGCAGCCGGATCGGCGCGTCGATCGCGCCATTGAAAACGATGTTGTGATCGGTGACGTACGACGCGTCGAACCCCTGAGCGGCGTGCCAGGCGGCGAGATCCTCGAGCGTCCAGCCCCGGCGCCCGTCGTGGGACGCGGCCGTATGCGCGTGATAGTCGATCACGGTGAGCGTCGAGTCGCTGGCCACCAGCTTGGGCACGGGACGGGGCAGCACGACCGCCGCGACGCCGCACAGTGGCACGATCAGGGCGCCGAGCGCCGCCCGCACGAGGCGGCGGCGCAGGGACCCCCCGCCGCCTGCGAGCCCCCAGACGGCGAGGATGGCCACCCACACGATGAGGAAGGCACGCGCCCGCTCGAGGCTCAGGAATGTGAGAGCGTCGAGCACGTTGGAGAGCGGCGCGGTCAGCGTGTAGGCGGCCGGTCGCACCAGGTCGGCGTCGGGCGGTGGCGTGCCGCTCACGGCATCGACCACAGCCGGGAGCGACGCGAACGCGGACAGGAGCACCAGCGCGACGAGCGCGAGCGCGATCGGGTGGCGGCGCAGCAGGTTCACTCGTACAATCTTGGGTATGAGAGCGATGGAAGCTACGCTGCGCCGGCTGCTCGTGTCGACCCTCGCCGGCGCGGGGTTCGCTTGTCGACCAGCGCCCCGCGCCGGCGCGCCGCCCGCCGACGCCGGAACGGTCGTGACGGTCTATATCCCCGCGAAGCTCGCTGATCGGCTCATGGGACGCCTGCAGACAGTGGCGGCGCGACACCAGTGGGTGCTGTCGGTTCGCACCGACAGCACGGCGCTCGGCGAGGCCGACCTCGTGATCGTGGACAGCGCGGGTGCCCTGTTCGGCCGGGTGCGGCCGGGAGGCGCGGCGGTGCAGGCAAAGGCGATGGCGGACGCGGTGCTGCCGTGACCCCCTTTGCGGCGATCCCGGACCTCGTGCTCGGCCCCCTCGCCGGACGGCCGGAGGCCGACTGGTACAAGGCGCCGCCCGGAAAGTGGTGCGCCGCCCAGATCGTGCAACACTTGGCGATCGGGATCGACGGCAGTGGACGCGCGTTCGAGGCGCGGCGCGGCAAGCCGCCCATGCGGCGCCGCCCGCGCACCTCGGGGCAGCGGCTCGCCTGGTGGCTCGTGCTGCGGTTGGGCTGGATGGTGCCGGGGCGTGAGTCGCCCCCGGATGTCCGCCCGGCGGACCGCCCCGATGCCGCCGGCGTGGCGCGACAACTCCGCGACGGCGTGACGCGGTTCCTCCAGCTCGAGCGCGAGCTGCTCCCCGCTCGCTCGCGCGACCTGTTCGTCAAGCACCCCTACCTCGGCGACCTCACCCTCCCCGAGTGGCTGCGCTTCCACGCGCTCCACAGCCTCCATCACGCGAAGCAGATCCGCGCCCGCTTGGCGCCATGAGCCGCACGAAGAAAGACAAGCTCACCGTCCGGGTGCCGAATCCCAAGGCGCCCGTGAAGGAGCGGCTGAAGACCCCGTCCCATAAGGTGCATCGGTCCGTGAAGCAGTATCGTCGGCAGGAGAAGCATCGGCGGCCGCTCACGGAGAGCGAGTGAACGGAGCACCGTGAGCCTCGAGTACACGTATCTCATCGTCGGCGCCGGTATGACGGCCGACGCCGCCGGCCGGGGAATCCGCGAGGTCGACGCCAACGGCACGATCGCGCTCATCGGCGCGGAGCCGGACCCCCCGTACAACCGTCCGCCACTCTCCAAGGCCCTGTGGAAAGGCGATCCCGAGGACAGCATCTGGCGCAAGACTGCCGCGACGGGCGCCGAGCTGACGTTGGGGCGCCGCGTCGTCGCGATCGACCCGCGCGGGCGCACCGCCACGGACGACCGCGGGACGGTGTATCGCTTCCAGAAGCTCCTGCTCGCGACCGGGGGCGTGCCCAGGCGCCTGCCGCTCCAGTCGGACGCGATCATCTATTTCCGCACGGTCGAGGATTACCGCCGGTTGCGCGGGCTCGCGAGCCAGGACGTGCGCTGCGCGGTGATCGGCGGCGGTTTTATCGGGAGCGAGATCGCCGCGGCGCTGCGGATGCAAGGCCGCGACGTCACCATGCTCATTCCGGAGGGGGGAGTCGGCGCCCGAGTGTTTCCCGCCGACTTGGCGGCGTTCCTCGTGGACTACTACCGGCAGAAGGGCGTGGCGATGCGGATGCGCGAGGGAATGGTGGGGCTCGAGCAGCGCGGGGGCGGGGGTGACGGGGGCGCGCGCGTCGTGCGTACCACCAGCGGCGCCGAGCTGACGGCCGAGGTCGTCGTGGCGGGGCTCGGCATCGTGCCCGCCGTCGAGCTCGCCGAGCAGGCCGGCCTGCGCGTGGAGAACGGGATCGTGGTCGACGAGTTTTGTCGCACCAGCCAGCCGGAGGTTTACGCGGCGGGTGACGTGGCCAACTTCGCAAACCCCGCCTTAGGAACGCGGCTGCGCGTCGAGCACGAGGACAACGCCAACACCATGGGACGTGTCGCCGGCCTCAACATGGCCGGCCGGCCGACCCGCTATGACCATCTTCCCTTCTTCTATTCCGACCTGTTCGAGCTGGGCTACGAGGCCGTCGGCGATCTCGACGCGCGCCTCGAGACAGTGGCCGACTGGAAGGATCCGTTCCGCGAGGGTGTCGTGTACTACCTCCGGGACGGCCGGGTGCGCGGCGCCCTCCTGTGGAACACGTGGGGACAGGTGGATCACGCCCGCGCGCTGCTCGCCGAGCCGGGTCCCTTCCGGTCGCGCGACTTGAAGGGTCGGTTGCCTCGATGAGGCGGTGGATCGTGCCCCGAGTCGTGGTGGTCCCGGTCTACGCGCGCGGCTTCCGCTGGACGGCGCACAAGAACAAGTACGGCCAAGACTGCCCGACAAATGCCGGTTACGAGCGCTACTAAGTTCCCGCGGCTGGGGCTCGGCGCCAAGATCTTCGTCGCTGCCACCGTGTCGGTCGCGGCGGTACTGGGCGTGACACTGGGGCTGACGTCGCTCCAGGCGCACCGCACGGCCGACGGGGCGATCCGGCGCACGCTCAGGGGCGTGCGGCGCGGCGTGCAGGCGTTCCTCGCCGGCCGCACCGCCACGTTCGCCGGCATGAGCGCCGTGAGCGCCGAGGTGCCGCAGTTCCGCGAGCGGCTGCTCCGGGGCTCGGAGCGGGGCAACGTGCTCGACCAGGCGCAGGAGTACCGCCAGCTACTCGGGGCCGCGTGGGTCCTGGTGACCGACGAGCACGGGATCCTCATCGCGCGCACCGATTATCCCACCGAGGCCGATATCGACCTGTCGCGCGGGGCGCTCGTCGCCAACGCGCTGTCGGGTGAGCAGACGAACGGCGCGTGGCTCGACGACCGCCAGCGCCGGCTGTATGAGGCGGTCGCGGTGCCACTCCGGGCCTCGCCCAGCGCCGCACCCCAGGGCGTGCTCGTCACCGCCTACGCGGTCGACGACAGCCTCGCCCAGGCGATCAAGCAGGCGACGGCGACGGACGTCGTGTTCTTCGCGCTCGACAGCCTCGAACGGCCCTACCTCGTCGGCAGCACCCTGCCGCGCGACGAAGTCGAGCCGGCCCTGGCGGCCGACACCGCCGCGATGGGGGCGCTGCGGGAGGAGCGCGACTCCGCGGGCACCGAGTTCGCGGCCGACGTGGCGGGCGAGCGCATGATCGGGCTCGCGAGCCCGCTCCGCTCCGCGGGGGGCGATGTGTTCGGCGGATTCGTCCCGTTCCGCTCGCACGACCGCGAGCTCGCGGCGTTCCGGGCGCTGCAGCACACCATCGGGTTCGCCGTCGTGCTCGGCCTGCTGCTGGCGCTCGCGTCGGCCTATGTCCTGGCGCGTCAGATCGCGGGCCCCATTCGGCGGCTTGCCCTGGCGACGCGCCGCGTGCAGGACGGTGATTACGGCGTCGCCATCGAGGCGGGCTCAGGCGACGAGATTGGCATGTTGTCCCAGGCGTTTCAAAGCCTGGTCGCGGATCTGAAGGAGAAAGCGGCACTCGTGGAGTACATGATGTCGGTCTCGGGGGCCGCGGCCACCGAGCGGCTCCGGACGGCCCCCCCTTCCCCTCCCCCTCGGCCGTCGCTCGGCGACGTGCTTCGGCCGGGCACGCTGTTCGCCGGCCGCTACGAGGTGAAGGAGCTGCTCGGCACGGGCGGCATGGGGGTGGTGTACCGCGCGTTCGATCGCGACCTCCAGGAGCCGGTGGCGATCAAGACGCTCCGGCCCGAGGCGCTGACGGGCGACGGCGTGGCGCTGGAGCGCTTCAAGCAGGAGATCCGCCTGGCGCGCAAGATCGCCCACCGCAACGTGGTGCGCACGTACGACCTGGGCGAGGTGAACGGGACGTACTACCTCACGATGGAGTACGTGGAGGGCACGTCGCTCAAGCAGTTGATCACTACGCGCGGCCGACTCCCCGTGCCCGTGGTCCTGACGATCGGGAAGCAGCTGTGCCGGGCGCTCGAGGTGGCGCACGAGCAGGGCGTGATCCACCGCGACATCAAGCCGCAGAACATGGTGGTGGACCCGACGGGGTTCCTTAAGGTGATGGACTTCGGCATCGCGCGGCTGGCGACCCCGGCCGCGGGCAAGGGCCTCACGCAGGAAGGGATGTCGATCGGCACCCCGGATTACATGTCGCCCGAGCAGCTCTCGGGGCAGGAGCTCGACGCGCGCAGCGATCTCTATGCGGCGGGTGTCGTGCTGTTCGAGTGTCTCACGGCGCGGCTGCCGTTCGAGGCCGCATCGGTGTACGCCCTGATCGCGAAGCACATCGAGCAGCCCGCGCCCGATCCGCGCACGCTCAATCCGGAGATACCGGAGGGGCTTGCGAAGGTGATCATGAAAGCGATGGCGAAAGAACCAGGCGACCGGTATCAGAGTGCGGCTCAGATGCACGATGCCCTGGCTGCGATCGGTTGACTACGGGGACATGCAAAGACTAGACGCACAGACGCACAGCGGAAAACAGCGAACGGTGGTCAGGCAAGAGCTCTTCCTGACTCCTGCAACTGTTCACCACTGCGCGTCTGTGCGTCTAGTAGTGGCCTCTCCTAGATCCCGCCAAACCAGGGGTATCCTTGGTCCTCCCAATAACCCCCCGGTCTTCGGTCCGTAAAGGTCATCGACACGAGATACTTCGTCAGCTTGTATCCCAGCTTCACCGGCGAGTACAGCCTGAGCGGCGCGCCGTGCGCCGGCGGGAGCGGGTTGTCGTTCATGCCGTAGGCGAGAATCGTCTGCGGGTGCAGCGCGCTCGCGAGATCCCAGCCATTTGAGTAATCCGCGTCGAACGAGACGAAGTTGATGTAGCGCGCTGCTGCGAGGGGGCGACACCGCTCCACCACGGCCGCGAGCGGGACCCCGTGCCAGCTGGCGACCGCGGACCATCCCTCGACGCAGTGGTGCTTCACCGTATAGGAGACGCGCGGCATGAATTGCAGCTCGTCCAGCGACAGCACGAGCGGCTGCGCGACGAGCCCGTCCACCCGGAGCCGCCAGGCGGCCGGATTCCGCAGCATCGGGACCATCGCGGAGATGAAGTAGCTGGGGAGCATCGCGCTCCGCTCGGCCGGGCTGTACGTGCGGGCCAGACGTGTGGGCGAGAACAGGATCTTCTCGCCCACCCAGTCGTTCACGCGGCTCACATCGAGCAGCGCGGGCCGGAGGGCGTTGCCGCCGTCCCAGCCGCACGCGGCGACGAGCGGAGCCGTCGCCGCACCGGCCGCGAGCTTCAAGAACGCGCGGCGGTCGGTCGCCCTAGTCATGGCTCGGGAACCTGCCGCGGTACCAGCCGGTGATGATCGCCCGGAGCGAGGCCGGGTCCACGACGAACACGAGGATCACGTGGGTGAGGGTGAACGCGACGAAGATCCACACGATCCAGAAGTGCCAGTAGCGGGCCGCCTGAAAGCCCCCGAACAACGTCGTCAGCCAGGCGAACTGCACCGGCTTGTAGATGGAGAGCCCCGTGAGCACGGCCAGCGCGCCGAGTACGTAGATGCTCGTATACGCGAGCTTCTGGAGCGGATTGTGCTTCCCCTGCGCGGGGTGCTCCTGACGCAGCCCGAGGTAGTAGCGCGCCATCTGGACGGCGCCCGGCACGTCGCGCGGTCGGAACAACAGCGCACGCCACTCACCGCTCTGCGCGAGGTAGCCGAGATACACGAGCCCGGCCGTGACCAGCGGCCACATGAGCGCGAAGTGCCAGTTCAGGGCGCCCGCCAGCCAACCGCCGAGCCGCGACCACGCGGGGAAGTGCGCGTCGTTGAACGGACTGGGGAGGAACGGACCGCCGCGCCCGCCGAAGCGGGCGTACGCCTCGTAAATCTGGAGGCCGCTCGCGATGAGCCCCGCGAGCGTGACGACGGTCACCCAATGGGTGAGGCGGACGATCCAGTGATGCCGCCGGACCGGGGTTCGGGGGGGGGCAACGGCGGCGGGGCTGTCGGGCATGGGTCGAATATATTTCCCGTCATGCGGTACGCCATCATGGCGGCGCTCGCGTGCGTCGCCGCGTGTCAGGGGCGCCCACTGAGCAGAGAGACGCACGGAGCAGACTCGCTGGATTTCCCGGCGCTCGTGCCGCGCGGGGTGGTGGACAGCGCGCTCGTGCGGCCGCGTGTCGTGGGCCAGCCGAGCGTGGTGCTGTTCTGGCTGCGCGCAGCGGATACACTGGACGCGGGCGACCAGTCCGATGCCTTCGACGACCTGAAGTATTACACGGAGCAGGTGGCCCCCGCGCTCGAGGCGAACGGGATCAGGCTGCTCGCGACCAACGCCGACACGGTGTACGTCGCACTCCCCAAGCACGGGCGCCGCATGATCGTGCTGTCGGGCCTGAATTATCCCTACGGCTATCTCCTCATCGATCCGGGCGGCCCCGAGCGCATCCTCACAGGCGTGTACGCCGAGGACGAGCTGATGGACGAGCTGCGCGCCTATTTCGACCTGCCCGAGGACTCGACCGCCGCCCAACCGCGGATCACGACCTGAGCGCCGTGCCGCGCCGCGCGCCCGACCTCGTCCTTGCCGGCGGCGACGTGCTGCTGCACGACGGAGGGGGGGCCTGGCGGGTGGAGCGAGCGGATGTGGTCGTGCACCAAGGACGAATCGCTGCAGTTGGAAAGGCGACGGAAGGACGGAAGGACGGAAAGGACAAGCAGCCCAATCTGCAGGTGCGCGATTGTAGCGGCTGCTTGGTCTTGCCCGGGCTCATCCAGGCCCACGTGCACCTGTGCCAGACGCTGTTCCGCGGCCTCGCCGACGACCTGCGGCTCGAGGACTGGCTGGCGCGCCGCATCTGGCCGCTGGAAAACGCGCACACCGAAGAGACGGTGTACTGGTCCGCCCTGCTCGGCGCCGCGGAGCTGCTGCTCGGCGGGACGACGGCGATCCTCGACATGGAGACGGTGCGTCACACCGGCGCGGCGTTCGCGGCGCTGGAGCGGGTGGGGATCCGTGCCACCGCGGGGAAATGCCTCATGGACGCGCATCCCGAGGGGGCGCCGCTCGAGCTCGCGGAGTCGACCGACGCGGCGCTCGCCGAGGCCGAGACGCTGGCGCGCCGCTGGCACGGCGCGGCGGGCGATCGCCTGCGGGTGTGCTTCGCTCCCCGCTTCGTGCCGAGCTGCTCGGGGCCGCTGTTGCGGGCGGCGAGCGAGCTGGCGGAGCGGTTCGGGGCGCAGCTGCACACCCACGCCGCCGAGACGATCGTCGAGCGCGAGACGGTGCTGCGCACCACCGGCATCGAGGAGATTGCCTACCTCGATTCAGTCGGGGTCGCCGGGGGTCGGGCCGCCGTGGCGCACTGCGTCTGGGTGGATGCGCACGAGATCGCGCGCCTGGCGCGCCAGGGGACCAACGTGGTACACTGCCCCTCGTCCAATCTCAAGCTCGGGAGCGGGGTGGCGAAGATCCCCGAGATGCTCGCCGCCGGCTGCCACGTGGCGATCGGCGCGGACGGCGCTCCCTGTAACAACGGCTTGGACGTATTCGCCGAGATGCGCCTCGCGGCCCTCATCCAAAAGCCGCGGCTGGGCGCCGACGCGCTCCCGGCGGGCCGCGTGCTCGAGCTCGCGACCATCGGCGGCGCGCGCGCCCTGGGGCTCGAAGGCGAAATCGGGTCCATCACCGTCGGCAAGCGCGCCGATCTCGTGGTGCTGGATCTGCGCGAGCCGCATCTCCACCCCGGCACGGCGGACCCAGTGTCCGCGGTCGTCTACGCGGCCCGCGCGAGCGACGTGCGTGACGTCTTCGTGGACGGCCGGCCGGTCGTGATCGGGCATGAGCTCGTCACCGTGCCGGTGGATGAGATCACGCGCGAGGCAGACCGCGCGGCAGCGGCGCTGCAACGTGCGGCGGGGCTCGCCTGAAAGGCTGCCGCCGGATTCTCCCCACACGAGGAGGGTTGACATGCGCTACGTTCCCCTATTCACCACCGCGCTGGCCCTGGCACTCGGTTGCCGGCCGGTAGAGACGCCAGAGCAACAGGCGGCCCGCATCGCCCAGGAGTCCCAGGCGGCCAAACAGGCCATCGACGCCAAGGACGCTACGTGGGCGCGGCTCTCGGCCGCGGGCCACTCGGATTCGCTCGCATTGAACTACGCCGCCGCCGCCGTTTTGCTCCCGCCCAACATGAGTCCGGTGCGGGGGCGCGACGCCATCCGCGCCTTCTTTGGCGTGCTCAACACGATGTCCAGCCCGCCCCCGACCCTCGCCGTGTGGGCCGAGTCGGTGTGGGCGAATGGGCCCGTGGCGGTCGAGCTGGGCCGTTGGACCTTCACCTGGCCCGCGGGCGCCAAGCGGCCGCCCGGGGCGCCCGCGGTGGACTCCGGCAAGTACCTGGTGCGGTGGGTGAATGAGCGAGGGCAGTGGCTCATGGCGCAGGACATCTGGAACAGCGACACGCCGCTGCCTGCGCCGGGCGGGAGCGGACCCCGGACGCGGTGACGCTATCGCCCCTTCTCGCTTTGGCGCTTGCCGCCCAAGCTCCGGCCGACAGCGGCGCCGCGCTGTTCCAGGCGTGGTGCAAGTCGTGCCACGGCGCCGACGGGCGCGGCACGCCCGCGGCGACGACCCGGCTCGAGGTCCCCCCGGCCGATCTCAGGGACTGTAAGACGAGCACCGCAGAGCGGGAGGACCGCTGGGTTGGTATCGTGGTGCAGGGCGGCGCGGCGTTTGGTCTGTCACTCGACATGCCCGCGTTCGGCGACGCGGCGACACCCAAACAGATCCACGCCGTGGTTCGGTACGCGCGCTCGTTGTGCGGCGAGCCGGGTTGGCCTCCGGGGGAGCTCAATTTCCCGCGGGCGTTCGTCGTGGAAAAGGCCTATCCAGAGGACGAGGTCGTCGTCACGGACGAGGCGCGCGGCCAGGAATTCATCTACGAGCACCGGCTGGGGAAGCGGTTCCAGCTGGAGGCGAGCGCCCGCTCGGCGTTCGACGGGCTCGCCAACTCGTTCGCGGGTGTGACGGGAGCGCTCAAGTTCAACGCCTGGCACAGCCTCGAGCGGCGCGCGCTCGCGAGCTTCGGACTCGAGGTGACGCCCCCCCTCGGCCGGCAAACCCTGTGGGAAGTGGAGCCGTTCTTCGCCTTCGGAGCGGCACCTGCGCCGACCATCGTCGTGCAGGGTCAGATCGTGACGAGCTGGGAAGAGGCCGCGGGGGTCGCGGCCTGGTCGTACCGGCTCGGCGTGGGACACGAGATCGGCCGGGTGGTGCCGATGGTGGAGGCCGAGTGGGTGGTCCCGGTGGCAGGCGAGCGGACCCTGTCGCTCTACCCGCAGATGTGGGTCCGCCTGTCCCGGCTCGGCCATGTGGCGGCGTCGCTCGGCGCGGAGCTGCCGGCCGAGGGCCCCGAGCCACGTCACCCGCGGCTCATCGCGTTCGTGCTGTGGGATTACGGGGACGCGCCGTTGTTGCGGGGGTGGTAGGGCTCCTGTAGCCAACGCTCCTGACCTGACGGCGCGCGGCCTTGAGCCACTCCGCTTACCTCGCGCAGCCCTCCTCACTAGTCCACGACGTTGCGACTCGCAACCGTTGCAGGTTGAGGCGCCGAGTCGCATACTCGGCTGAGCACTAGAGTCGGTCTCCCCTTCGCCCCGACGCCTTCCGGACGCCACGCCGAATCTGAGACCGTCGTCTCGGCTCGAGAATCCCGGTCCTCGTGGTCGAAGACAATCGTGGCCGGGTGCCGTTCACCTGTGTTACGCTGGCTCCTGGTGGTCCCACGAACCGGAACGGGAGGCTGCGCTGGCGAAACGCGTCCGAGTGCTGATCATCGACGACAATCGCCTGGTGCGCGAGGGGCTTGAGGCCATGCTCGCAGCGCAGCCGGACCTGAGTGTCGTGGCGGTCGCGGCAGACATGGACGCCGGGCTGCGCCACGTGCGGGAGCTCGCGCCCCACGTCGTGCTCGTGGACGCGGGCTTGGACAACCCGGACAGTTGTCGCTGCGTGGAACAGATCCGCACGATTGCCCCTGCCGCCAAAGTGATCGTGCTGGATCTGCTGCCCGCGCCCGAAGAGATCATCGCGTTCGTCAAGGCCGGGGCGAATGGATTCATCATGAAGGACGCGACCGTCGAGGATCTCGTGGGCACAGTCCGATCGGTCGCCCGGGGGTCGGACGTGATTCCCCCCGCCTTGGCCGGGACGTTGCTCTCACACATCGCGCAGGAGGCGGTAGTGCATCAGCGGCCGGAGGCGACGGACGCGGTGCGAATGACGACGCGTGAGCGGGACATCATGAGCTTGATCGCCAATGGCCTGGACAACAAGGCCATCGCGCAGCGGCTCGGGGTCGCGGGCGACACCGTGAAGTCCCACGTCCGCAACATTCTGGAAAAGCTGACGCTGCACAGCCGGCTCGCGATCGCCGCGCATGTCCATAGGGGCAACGCCCCCCCCGACCGTAAACCCTCTGCTTGATCGACGCGCGCGGCGCGCGGGTCAGGTGCTGGGCGAGCGGCCGCCCGAGCGAGTGGGTGTTCTCGGAGCTCGTCTGCCGCGCGTGACGCGCGGCGACGACACGCGCGCCGGCCACGTGATCGCAAATCCCATCTTCAGGCGCTTGAGCTCCGTCCCGATCGCTCGGTCGACTGCGCGGACTTCATGGGGATCGTCGGTTACAACCAGGATGTGGGTGATGTGGGCCTCCATGACCATCTGGCCCGTCCACAGGCGTCCATCCCGCTGCGCCGCCTGCCGCGCACGGCGCAGGAGCGCCTTAACCTTCGCAAAACGAGGCTCCGGCTGCGGCGGATTCAGCTGATACGCGTACGCCCAGCTCATGGAGGCTTGCGACCGTTTTTGGGGAACCATGTGACCGCCCGCTTACGGCCGGAATTGCGTCAGCTTGAGCCCGTAGCTGAAATTCGTTGAGCCGCTCCCGTAGGCAGTCGTGACCGCCAAGGGGAGGCCGACGTTGGGCGAGACGCACAAGTCCATGACGACCTGGTTGCTCCGCATCACCCCGCGCAGCCCCTGCACGCCGGCGTACTGACACGTCGACTCCGTCTTGAACGAGAAGCTCCGACCCCCCCACCCCTCGCCCACTTGCCACTGGTGTCCCGTGAACATCTGTTCGTAGTCCGAGAACAGGGCAATTCCGGTCGGACCGAGCTTCGCCATCTGCGCTAGGGGGATGGCTTCGTTCGGCGCCAGTGTCGTGGTCATGGAGAACGCATCCTTGCCCATCCGGCCCTGAATCCGCAGCTGGACGCGACCGTTTCCGGCCGACGTCGCGTCGACCTCGTAGAACCCCGACTGCGACTGGCCACCGACGTTCATGAACGCGTCATAGCGGAAGTGCTCCGTGCCCGTGAACGAGTACCCAGTCCACGTGAACGGTCCGGCGACCGGACCCGGATTGCCTGCGGGGAGCACGCCGACGCCCCCCTCGGGTGGCGTCGAAGGGGCGGGAGGCGTCGAAGGGGCGGGAGCCGGACCCTGTCCCCCCTTCTGCGCGGGCGGCCCGCCGGCGGGCGCGAGCGGACACGCGCCCACACAGTCGCCCACGTGCGCGGGGTCGCCCGTCAGCGTTCCCGTCGCCGAGCCCTCATCCGCTGAAGTGATCTTGATCTTCCCCACCGGCGTGGTCATGCGGTGCAGCACATTCCCCGTCGCGGGATCCTTGATCTCCCGCCCCGGGCGCACCACGGTGTACTCGGTGCCGGTCCGTACCCCGCCTGCCGTCCCGACGTTGATGATCAGCTGGCTCCCGGTCACGTCGGCGACGAGCGCCGTGATCGCGGCGATGGTCTCCGGAATCTTGGGCGCCGCCGCTGCCAACGCGGTGACGAGGTCGGTCACCGCCGCTCGCGTCGCTTCGCCGAGGATCGTACTCCCGAAGTCCGAGCTGGACATGTCTAGGACGCCGCCCAACACGCCGCCGCCGCCGCCCCCTGCGCCGGCGAGCGTCAGCCCGGAGCGCTTCGACTCACCCTTCCCCTGCGCCACGGCCAGAATCTCCCCGGTCCCGATGTTCACGACCCGGGCGTCGATCGCCACAGTCGCCTTCGACGATTTCTTGCCGAAGCCGCCGAGCCCGATCCCATGGAACCCGATCTTCCCACCTCCCACGCCGAGCTTCTTGTCGTCGCGCCCGAATTGGGTGATGGACCCGATGATGATCGCGTCTACGCCGAGCAGCCGGCCGAGCTTGGCCGCGGTCGAGGCATCCGCTCGCCCCTCCTGCTGGAGATTCTGCTCGTTCAGGATGCGGTCGACCTGCGTGCGCTCGATGACGACGTAGGCGCCGTTTTGCACCAGCTCAGTCAGAAGCATGCTGGCGATGCCCTTGCCGATGTCCACGTCCGACCCCCAGATGTCGGTCACGTAGCTGTGCACGGTGCCGTAGTCGAAGTCGAGCACGGCCACCCGCCTCCGGGCGGATGTGGCGGGGGCGTCCTGGGCGTCCAGCGCGGGCGCGGCCAGGGCGGCGAGGCAAAGAGCTAGGGCGAGGCGCTTCATAGGACGGCTCCTGTTGTGAGTCCAACGAAAACGGGAACGGCTTCAGTCTGCCGCTCGAACGGCGGCGGCGGTATCGCCTGAATTGATCAGGTAGGGGTGAGAAGGGACATGCGCCTAAGGGGTGAGTGAGGGGTGAGAAGAGACGTACCCCCTTCGGGGTAGAGCTTGCGCCACCCGTGCCGTTATCACGGAGACACGTTTCACACACCCGCGCGACCCCGGATGAGCGCGCTGATCGCCCGCAGGCTGTGAGTCTCGCTGTGAGTTTCTCACGACACTCGGTTGATCTTCGGGCCTGCTGTTACGACACCGGCCCTGACGGGCCGCGACCGAAGGGAGTCCTTTAGGGGACGCGTCAAATCCCGCCGCCGCTCGCCTGCGGCCAGCGGACCTTCATCGCACCGCGAACCGGCACGGCGTTTTCTTCTATACGTTCTTCAAGGGGACCGCGACGCTCGACTGATCGCTCCTAGACGGGGCGAAAACCATGAGAAGGACGCCACCCAGTCCGACCAGAGCCACGGAGGCCAGCAGCTCCCCGCGCTGGGCCAGCACCTGGAACGACATCACAAGCATGATCGCGGCATGTGCAAAGCTCGACCACGCGGCGAACAGGATGAGACTGCGATGCGCGGACGGGTTCCGCGCCGCCAGTAACACGAAAATCCCCAACGTCGCGAGCACGGCGTTGAGCATCGGCCCGGCGGTACAACGCGGCGGGCGCACTAGGCTCTGTACGACGGGCACGATCGCGGTTGCGAAAAACAACAGACCCAACAGCACCAATACGACCGTGCGCGCGCGTTCTCGACTAGATGCTGCGGCCATCGGCCTGCTCCTGTGACGAGGAGGATTGCGCTCGAAGCAGATACGCCACGACCAGAAGGATCCAAACCCCCGGGCGGGTAGCAAGGTTGCGGGGCTTTACGCCCTGTTGCACCAGCGCATCACATGCCTCTGCGCCGCCGCGGATGTTTACTGGGCAGGGGAAACAATAAAGATCACTTGGCCCGTCGGCGGTCACTCTACGTCACAACGTATTTCTCCCCAATGACTTAGACGTTCTCAAACCGTGCGCAATGGCACTTGCCAGGCGTCCCTGGAACGCTCGGAGCACGTGATGCATCCTGGTGGCGTGTAATCAGCGGCCCTTCTTCCCCTGGCCTTTCAAGATCCGCACGATCGCGACTATTGTGTTCCAATTCCGTGTCGTCGCCGGTACGCCGCACAGTTTGTCGATCTTGCCAAGATAGCCGATCGTTTTCATGTGACGACGGTACACTCCGAAGACGAATCGGTTTTTCGACGCGATAAGTCGCAACAACCACGCCCCACGTGGCGGAAGGGTGACTGGAATGGAAGCCCGGACCCGGCCGGCTCTCGTCAGGATGCTCACGAATCGAACGACATCAGGGCGCGACGGCT
>Ga0209160_1000709_pt1 | contig 27601 bp, 28 predicted proteins | sample GraSoiAngelo_153_FD_186167 | JGI IMG/M metagenome (GOLD analysis project Ga0209160, IMG submission 186167) | Grasslands soil microbial communities from the Angelo Coastal Reserve, California, USA - 14_1009_12_40cm (SPAdes) (version 2) | ecosystem: Environmental > Terrestrial > Soil > Grasslands ...
AGTAGGTCGTTCAGCGGTAAGTTTTAGCCGGACCTATTTTTCTTCCGGCAGTGCGACTATCGAATTCCAAGTTCGCGGCGTCACGATAAACAGGGTTGTGGGTGGGTCGCTGTTTGACGGCAACTGGATCTCGTTAGAAAGCGGCGATACTATAGCGGCTGTTGTAGTTGCAAAGGGTACTGCCACAACTGCCGATTTTTCGATATCAATCGTACAATGCGATTCCTGAGCTTACGTAGAACAAACGGAAGCTATAAGTGAGTCAACGCGTAGCAGGTTGGTCATTACGGAAATCCCGGACAAATGCGACTAATCGAAGTGCCGCCGCAGCCCAGTTCTTGCTTTTAGTATCACAACTGATCTTCTGCTGATAACTTCTGACGGCTGCATCGTATCTAAATTGCACGCGGCTGTCCGAACGTCAGATTTGATGGCGCTAACACTCTCCGGACGCTGAATCGTAGTTGACTGCGTCTCGCGTAAGGGTTTGTTGCCAAGTTTTAATAACGCTCTCCTGTCTGCTATGCTATTCATAATACCGAGTCATATGGGTCTAAAAGTGCTGATTCGCGGCGGCGGCGAGATGGCGAGTGGAATCGCCCATCGACTGCATCAATGCCACATGGACGTGCTGATCACCGAGATCGAACATCCGACGGCGGTGCGGCGGACCGTTGCTTTTGCCGAAGCGGTTTACCAAGGATATCAGACTGTTGAAGGCGTGAAAGCGGTTAGCGTGAGCAATGCGGAGGAAGCCCGGGCGCAATGGGCAGGCCGGAACATTCCGCTGCTGGTGGATTCTGACGCTTGGATCCGAGAAAAGATCATGCCTGCTGTTGTCGTGGATGCGATTATGGCTAAAAAAAATACCGGTACCACGATTTCCGACGCGCCGCTTGTCATCGGCGTCGGGCCCGGTTTTGTGGCGGGGGTGAACGTCCATGCAGTGGTGGAAAGCAATCGCGGTTATCACCTGGGCCGAGTGATATGGAACGGGGAGGCAGAGACCGATACCGGAATTCCATCAAGCGTGACAGGTTTCACGAATGCCCGCGTGTTCAGGGTACCCTGCGCAGGACGTTTCACGGCATTGCGCAATATTGGGGACTCGGTCAACGCGGGTGATACGATTGCCGAAGTGAAGGAAGTTCCGATCAAGGCGGGGATCCACGGACTCGTTCGTGGCATGCTAAAAGACGGCATCGAAGTGCCCCAGGGCATCAAGGCGGGCGACATTGATCCCCGTGGAGAAAGGGAGTACTGTTACGCGATTTCCGACAAGTCAAGAGCCATCGCCGGCGGCGTTCTGGAGGCCATTCTCCATGCTTTCGAGAATCTAAAAGTTCCTGCCGCGTGAAAGCGCGTTATTTAATATCTCGGATGGTGAGGCGAAAGTGAATCCGAAAGAGCTTACTATTGAAAGAGTCCAGGAAGTCCTGAGGGAGGAGCGATACATCTGCGATCGGTCATTGGCGACGATCGTCTATCTTTCCCTGCTCATGGGCAAGCCGGTGCTTCTGGAAGGAGAGGCGGGGGTCGGCAAGACGGAGGTCGCCAAGGTCCTGGCCAAAGTTCTCGGCGCGAAACTGATCCGTTTGCAGTGCTACGAAGGGCTGGATGCGAACACCGCCCTCTACGAATGGAACTATCCGAAGCAGATGCTGCGGATCAAGCTCGAAGAGGTCGAGCATGGCGATAAAGAGGCGGTCGAGACTGAGATCTTCAGCCAGGAGTATTTGATCAAGCGGCCTTTGCTGGAGGCAATCCAAAGCGACGGCGCCAACCCGCCGGTGCTGTTGATCGACGAAATCGATCGAGCGGACATGGAGTTCGAGGCGTTTTTGTTGGAGGTTTTGTCGGATTTTCAAATCACGATTCCCGAAATCGGCACGGTCGCGGCGAAACATCGCCCGTACGTTTTTCTCACTTCCAATCGCACGCGCGAGATTCACGATGCGCTCAAGCGCCGCTGTTTGTACCATTGGATCGAATACCCGAGCTTTGAAAAGGAATATGAAATTATCACCACCAAGTTCCCGGAGGTCGAGGCGACGATGGCCCGACAAATCTGCGCTTTTATGCAGCGGGTGCGCGAGATGAATTTTTACAAACGACCCGGAGTAGCCGAAACTTTGGATTGGGCGTCTGCTCTCATCGCTCTCAACCGAAAGGGGTTGGACGACAAGACCGTCGTGGAGACAATGGGATGCGTGTTTAAGTATCGGGAAGATCTGCACCACTTGCGCGAACAGATCGAAGGGAGACAACTGAATCTGGAGGCTTTGCTGAGAGTGTCGCCCGAATTGGTGAGCTAGCGAGAAACCAATGGAAGTCACCCCTGAAGCCATTGCGGCTGCCGTCCACCGCTTTTCCTCGGTGCGGGGTCACGGGACGCTGCCTAATTTGATGGCCTTCGCGCGCGCGTTGAAACAGCTTGGCGTGAAGGTCAGCTTGAGCCAAGTGATCGATGCTTCGCGGTCGGTAGAGTTCGTCGACGTCGCCCGCAAGTCTGACTTTCGCGCTCTGCTACGCTCCAATTTGATTTCCCAGAAGGAAGATTTCCCGATTTTCGACATGGTCTTCGACTGCTTCTGGCGCGAGCAAGTCTACGAGCGGGTGCCGATGGAGAGCCTTGAAATCGAAGGGACGCCGACGGAATCGAGAGCGCAAGAGGGGGGAGACGAAGAGGGCTTGGAAGAAGCGATCGCGGAGACGATGGCTAATAACGACGTCCCATTGGAAGATCTGGAGGAGTTTTCGATTCCAACCTACAGCCCGCAGGAGCTGCTCAATCATAAGGACTTCAGCGAGATGGGCGTCGAGGAGAGCCGCGCGATCGCGCGGGCGATCTTGCTGATCGCCACCAAGATCGCGACGCAGATCAGCCGGCGCAAGAAACGCGCGCGCAAAGGCAACGCCGTCGATCCGCGCTGGACCATGCGCAACAACATGAAATACGGCGGCGAGATTATCGACCTGGTGAACCGCAAGCGACGAATCAAGAAAACCAAAGTGGTCCTGCTCTGCGATGTCAGCGGTTCCATGGATTGTTACAGCCGCTTCTTGATCCAATTCATGTACGGGCTTCAGAACGAGCTGTGGGGCGTAGAGACCTTCGTCTTCAGCACGTCGCTCAGCCGCATTACCCACTTGATCCGCACCAAGGATATCACCAATGCTTTGGAAAAAATTTCCGCCAGCATTCTAGGCTGGTCGGGCGGTACGAACATCGGCCGGTCGCTTCATGCCTTCAATCGCAACTTTGCGCCCAGCATGGTCACACATCGAACGGTTGTCGTCATCATCAGTGACGGTTGGGATCGCGGCGACGTCAGTTTGCTGGAGCGGGAGATGCAGGGCTTAAAACGCCGCTGTAAAAAGATCATCTGGCTGAATCCGCTTTTGGCCAGCGAGAACTATGAGCCGCTGTGCAAGGGAATGCAGGCCGCGCTCCCTTATCTGGATCTTTTTCTTTCCGTGCATAACGTCGACAGCCTCATTGCGTTGGGGCGCACGCTGCAGAAAATGGTGGCATAAGAGACTCGAGGATAAGAGAATCGAGGATGGAGGATCGCTATCCGAAATACCGAAGATCAAGAATGGAGGATTCAAGATCGCCATCGTCGATCATCGATTTTCGATCATCGTACTAAGACTTGGAGGTAAGAAAATGGCAGGTCAAGGAACATGTTTTGATGACGCCCGTTCGGAGACAAAGAAGAAAGACTCCGTCTATCATCAGGTGAAGGAGTTCCTCGACAAGGGTGAGACTCTGGCGGTGGCGACCATCGTGTCGGCGAAGGGTTCGACGCCGCGGGAAGTGGGCGCCAAAATGGTAGTGACGGCGTGGGGAGAAATCCTCGGGACCATCGGTGGCGGCTGTGGTGAGGCGGATGTGAAACGCGAAGCGATTGAAGTGATTCGCACGCGCAAACCCCGAATGGTCAGAGTCGACCTTTTAGACGACATCTCGTCGGATAGCCCCGCGGTTTGCGGCGGTATCATGAACGTCTTCATCGATCCATGGTGGAAAGAGCGCGATGAGGAGGTGGCCAGCCCGAAATGAGTTCGCTGTCTGAAGAACTGGTCCGGATCAGCGAGCAAGAAGCTGCCGCGGTGCTCGCCACCGTGATCGAGGTAGAGGGAAACGACCGCGTAGAGCCCGGTGCCAAGTGCCTGATTCGTGACGGCAAGATAACAGCGGAAACCGTGGGTGACGCCAGGGTAGTTCAAGCGATCCTCCAGGAAAGCGGCACCCATCTGCGAGACGAGAAATCCAAACTGGTATCGCTCGACATTCCCGATGCCGGGGGTAGGCTGCAAATCTTTTTCGAAGTGATGCCCGCCCCGCCCAAGCTGATCGTTGTCGGCGCGGGGCATATCGCCGTGCCGCTAGCGAAGATAGCCAAGGTTTTAGATTTTCACGTGACCGTGATCGATGACCGCTTACTGTACGCCAATCGTGAGCGCTTCCCGGATGCGGACGAAGTCTTGGTCGGCGATATGGCGCAGATGTTGAAGGAGATGACCATCACTCCGTCCTGCTATATCGTGCTGATCACGCGGGGACACAAGTACGATGAGCCGTGCTTGCGCGAAATTATCCACAGCCAGGCGAAATATATCGGCATGATCGGCAGCAGGCGGCGCATCAAGGCCTGTTTTCAAAGGTTCCGCGACGAAGAGAAGATCGCCGAGGAAATGATCGAAAGAGTGTATGCTCCCATCGGTCTCGATATTGCGACCGAAACGCCGGCGGAGATCGCGCTGTCGATTCTCGGCGAGGTCATCAAGGTGCGACGAGGCGGCAAGGCGGCTTCTCTTTCCGACCGTTAGGGTCACGGCCGTGGCGGCAATGCGCAAAATAACCGGGGTCATCTTCTCCGACTTGGGCCAGGCCTCGTCTTTCATGAAGCTAGATTGGGTTCAACGAGCGTTGGCGAAAAGCCTCGGCTTCGCTGCCTTCCCAGCCACGCTCAACGTCCGACCCAAGACGCCCGAAGACGCGCAAGTTTGGCAGAACGTTCAGAATGAGTCTAACGAGATTGCGCTCCGGTCGGCGGATGATGGGTTTTGTAGCGCCCGGCTCTATCGAATTGAAATTCACGGACTTGGGAATTCCCGTCAACGCAAGATCAACGGAGCGGTTTTGCTTCCCGATGTGACGAATTATCCCAAGGATAAAATAGAAATCGTTGCGCCGGTCCGATTAAAAGAAGCATTCGGCGTGCAAGACGGTGATCAAATAACATTGGAGTTTGTCAATTGAGTAAGAAAAAAAGATTGATCATTGGCATTTCCGGAGCCACCGGCGCGATATACGGTGTTCGGATTCTTGAGATTCTCGGAAAACTCGAAGACATCGAAACCCATCTGGTCTTGACCAAGGCAGGTAGAATGACCATTCAGGTGGAGACTCCGTACGCCGTAAAAGACGTGGAAGCGATGGCGGACGTCGTGCATGATATCAGTAACGTCGGGGCGAGTATCTCCAGCGGTTCCTTTCGCACGGAAGGCATGGTGATCGCGCCTTGTTCGATGAAATCGATGGGCGGCATCGCTCATTCTCTGGGCGGCGACCTTTTGGTGCGCGCGGCAGATGTCGTACTCAAGGAGAGAAAAAAACTGGTTTTGGTCGTCCGAGAGACGCCGCTTCACTTGGGTCACTTAGAGGCGATGGCGTCGCTTGCCCGCATGGGCGCGATTATCTTCCCGCCCGTCCCGGCCTTTTACCACCGGCCCAAGACTTTGGAAGAAGTCATTAACCAGACCTGCACACGCATTCTCGATCAGTTCGACATCGACGTTGGCCTCTTCCACCGCTGGGACGACGAAGGGATGAGCCGACACCCCGAGGCGGTGAAGGCGACGCCGCTTGCTGCCGCAAAGGTGCGTCAGGTCGCCAAGAAGCAACGCTGAGATCCCCTCCGCTCTAATATCATGCCTCGCCGAAGGGTTAGAAAAGCCCTCACCCCAACCCAGCAGCGCAAGAGAGAGCACCTCGAGCTTTGTCTCGATACTAAGAGCGTCACAAACTCGTCGGGTACAGGACTCGACCGATACCACTTCGTCCACAACGCGCTGCCTGAACTGGACATGGACCAAATTGACTTGAGCGCGACTTTTCTCGGCAAGCGGCTCAAGGCGCCCATTCTAATTTCATCGATGACCGGAGGATTTGACCTCGCCCGGAAAGTGAATCGCAACTTGGCGGCGGCAGCGCAACAGCTGGGCCTCGCCATGGGCGTCGGCTCGCAGCGGCTGGCCATCGAAGAACCGTCCGTAGCTGAGTCCTTTCAGGTCAGAGATGTGGCGCCGGATATTTTATTGTTGGGGAACCTGGGCGCCGTCCAACTCAATTACGGCTATACGGTTCAGCATTGCCGGCGTGCGGTGCAGATGATCAGCGCGGACGGTTTGATCCTTCACCTCAACGTATTGCAGGAAGCCGTGCAGCCGGAGGGGAACCGCAACTTCAAGGGGCTCACCAAAAAAATCTCTGAGGTTTGCCGTGAATTGGAATTCCCCGTGCTAGCGAAGGAAGTGGGCAGCGGAATTTCTACGGATGTGGCGATCCGACTGAGAGATGCGGGCGTGAAGGCCATCGATATTGCGGGTCGAGGCGGAACCTCTTGGTACGCGGTGGAGGCCAAGCGGGCCACGAGTAAAGGGAAACCCGCTGAGACGACTTTTTTGGATTGGGGTATTCCAACTGAGGAGGCGCTCGTCACCGTACGCCAAGCGGTCCCTGATCTACAACTGGTTGCTTCGGGTGGAATCCGAACTGGGTTGGATATCGCCAAATGCATCGCCTTAGGCGCCGATATCGCGGCCCTGGGGCAACCCCTACTGGCTTCGGCTTTAGAGTCCACGGCTAAGGTGGTAGAGTTCCTCGGCGGCATCATTGAGGAGATCAGAGTTGCCATGCTTTGTGTGGGAGCGCCCAATTTGGCTGTTCTCAAGAAAATCCCCCTCGTGCGGCGAGACCCCTCGGGCTATCCGCTCTAAAGCTTTGGGACTTAATTCAAAACCTTAGTCGGTATATTGGAAAATTCAATTGCTTGTATGTCCGACGAATTGAAAAAGCAGGTTCTCAGTTACTTGGAATCGCATAATACCATGACTCTAGGGACCTGTTTCCAAGACGTTCCATGGGCCGCGACAGTCTTTTATGCCAGCGACGGCCTTAAGCTCTATTTCTTTTCTGCTCCTGATTCGCGCCACTGTCAGAATTTAGCCGCCAATCCGCGGGTTGCGGCGACGATTCAAGAGGACTACAAAAACTGGCAACAGATAAAGGGAATTCAGCTCGAGGGACGGGTCATTCTGGTGGATTCGCTCGCGGAGAAGGCCAAGGCGATGGCGGTCTATGCGCGCAAATATCCGGAAGTCATCAAACTTTTCACCAACCCGTCGAGCGGAGTGTTTTACAAAGCCTTCCTGAAGGTGAAATTCTACTGTGTCGCCCCGGAGAAGGTCTTTTATATCGACAATGCGCAGGGCTTCGGTAAAAGGCAAGAGCTGGTCATGGCTGAACAGACCAAAAGAGTAAGCTCTCGCGTCTAACTGCTGTGAAGGATTAACCCATGTCACGACTGGTAGGAAAAGAACTGACGAAGTTGCTTTTGGATCGGCTAAGTGGCCAGGATGTCACGCCCCATGAGAGCAAGATCATCCCCATCTTTACCTTAGATGATCTTGGTTGGCCGCATCCCGCACTGCTGTCGTATTACGAAGTCGTGGCGAAGAACTCCTCTACCGTCGACCTCGCCCTTTGGAAGGACAGTTCGACGGCGAATAACCTCCGCCGTCTCGGTAAAGTTACCCTGATGATTACGGACAAGGGCATCAATTATTACCTCAAGGGTAGCGTTAAAGAGCTGGAAGCAGAGATGGCGGGGGCACCGCAAGTATCGCGGTTCCGGATCGCCACGGAGCAGTTACTGGAAGATCAAGAACCTAACGCCGAAATTACCAGCGGCATGACCTATAGCCGACTGACGAAGCGCGAGGGCACCGATTTCGCTGCGAAGGTCTTGCGCCTTTTACGCGAAAAGTCATGATGCGGAAACGAACCCTCCTGACCGTTATTCCATTACTTTTACTCGTGGGCGCGGGGTATGGCTTTTGGCGATTTAGAACTGGCGCCAAGGAGTCTCCTTATGTCACCGTGCCGGCACAGCGAGAGGACGTTACCCAGGTAGTGTCCTCGACCGGGACATTGCAAGCTGTCATCACGGTTCAAGTCGGCAGTCAAGTCTCCGGAACTATCGACAAGCTTTTTGTCGACTTCAACAGCAAAGTGAAAAAGGAGCAGGTGATCGCGCAGCTGAATCAAGACAAATTCCAAGCCGCAGTCGATCAGGCGCGTGCCAACCTCCTCGCAGCGCAAGCCAACGTCGCAAAGGCGAAAGTGGCCATCGAGGACACGCAACGGACCCTGGAGCGAAACAAAGAATTGATGAAGCGGGAATTGATCGCGCAGAGCGAAATGGACACGGCTCAAACTGCTTACGATGCCGCCGTGGCTCAATACCAGGTGAACCGGGCGCAAGTCAACCAGGCGCAGGCGGCGTTGAATCAGTCTATGGTTGATCTTAACAATACGGTGATTCACTCGCCGGTGGACGGCATCGTGGTCTCTCGCAACGTCGATGTCGGCCAGACAGTGGCCGCCTCCCTGCAAGCGCCGACGTTCTTTACGATTGCCAATGACCTTTCAAAAATGGAAGTGCACACCAGCGTCGACGAGGCCGACGTGGGAAACGTGAATGAGGAGCAAGAGGTGACTTTTACCGTTGATGCTTTTCCGTCGCGCCGCTTTAGGGGCAAGGTCTACCAGGTCCGCAACGCTCCCACGATTGTGCAAAACGTCGTTACCTATGACGCGGTGGTGAGGATCGATAATAAAGAGTTGCTCCTCAAGCCCGGTATGACGGCTAACGTGCAGTTTCTGGTCAGTCGAAAAGAGAATGTCTTAACCGTCCCCAATGTGGCTATGCGGTTTAAGCCGCCCGATCAAAAAAACGAAGCCCAGGAGTTATTGCGGCAGGAGCAAAGCCGGGCAGCCCCAAAAGTCGGCGCGCGACGGACGAGCCGGCCCGGCAGTGGTGGCGGGGGGGCCCGAGGCGGCCGACGGCTTACTATTTATGTTCTGAGAGGCATCGAAGCTGAGCCCATGGAAGTCCAGCTCGGCATCACCGATGGGTCTAAAACCGAGGTGATGAGCGGTGATCTCAAAGAGAATGATTCCGTCATCATTGGAATGGCAAGCGGTGTGACGGCGCAGGGCCAAACCGGAATAGCGAATCCGTTCCAACCCGCCCGCCCGGGCGGCTTCGGCTTCCGATGAGCGAAGTCATTCGTGCCGAAAATCTTTACAAGACCTACCACATGGGAGACGTGGAAGTGCCGGCTTTACGCGGCGTCGATCTGACCATCGACCAGGCGGAGTTCGTTGCGGTTATGGGATCTTCCGGCTCGGGCAAGTCCACCTTTATGAATATCCTGGGTTGTCTCGATCGCCCGACCAGCGGCCGGTACTTTCTCGAAGGCCAAGAAGTCGGCTCCTTGTCGCGTGACGACTGGGCTCACATCCGCAATAAGCGAATCGGGTTTGTCTTTCAAGGATTCAATCTCTTATCTCGTACATCGGCGCTGGAAAACGTCGAGTTGCCGATGATGTATAACGGATTCGCCGGCAAACAGCGGCGCGAACGCGCGTTGGAAGTTCTTTCGTTGGTTGGACTCGACGAGCGTGTAGACCATATGCCCAATCAGCTCTCGGGCGGGCAGCAACAGCGCGTCGCCATCGCGCGGGCTTTGGTCAATCAGCCCTCTTTGATTCTCGCAGACGAGCCTACGGGCAACCTAGATTCGACGACGAGCGCGGAGATCATGGCTCTGTTTCGGCGACTGAACTCGGATCAGCACATCACCATTGTCCTCGTGACTCATGAGTCCGACATCGCGGCATACGCCGAAAGGCAGGTTCACTTTCGCGACGGCTCGGTTGTCTCCGACCAGAAGAAAACATGAAGCTAAAGATGAAGGGTTCTGGAATTTAAACAAGTGATCTAAAAGCAATCGAAAATCCAAAATCGCAAATTGGCCATGTGGTTCATGACTTTTAGAATCGCGCTTCGCGCGCTCGGACGGAATAAACTCCGCTCATTTCTGACGATGCTCGGAATTATTATCGGGGTCGGCGCGGTGATCGCCATGGTTGCCATCGGCGAGGGCGCCAAGGCGACCATCCGATCTCAGATCGCGAGCTTGGGCACCAACGTATTGATCGTGCTTCCGGGCACCGCAACTCAAGGGGGTGTGCGTACCGGGAGCGGGGGCGTCAATACGCTAGTGGACAGCGACGCCAAAGCGATGACACAAGAAATACGAGCCGCGGCTTTTGCGTCCCCCGTCATACGGCGCCCGGATCAGATCGTGGCGGGAAATCTGAACTGGTCGACTCTGACCCAAGGCGTGGCACCCGAGTTTCAGCAGATTCGCGAGTGGCAAGTGACAAAGGGCCGCTTCCTGCATGAAGGGGATATGGAGAGCGCCGCAAAAGTCGCGGTCATTGGACAGACCGTAGTCAGTCAACTTTTCGGCAACGATGACCCCCTCGATGCCATCATAAGGATCAGAAACATTCCGTTTCGCGTGGTTGGAGTGCTAGCGCCGAAGGGGCAAACCAGCCAGGGCACCGACCAAGACGATACCATCCTAATGCCCTACACCACCATGCAGAAACGGCTCATGCGGATCACTTACGTGCAGAGCATCGTGGTTTCGGCGGTCAGCGCGGAACGCGTGCAGGAAGCCCAGGAGCAAATTACGGCTTTGCTTCGCCAGCGGCACCGCATCGGTCCCGACCGCGAGGACGATTTCATGATTCGTAATCTCTCGGACATCGCTGAAGCGGCTTCCACCAGCGCGCGGGTCATGGCGGTTCTCCTTCCATTTCGCTTCTGGTAGGTGGCATCGGGATCATGAATATCATGCTGGTTTCGGTCACGGAGCGCACGCGCGAGATCGGCATCCGCATGGCCGTTGGCGCGCGGAGCCGGGACATCATGCTGCAATTTCTGGTGGAAGCGGTTGTAATGGCGGCCACCGGCGGCTCCATCGGTATCTTGCTCGGCATCGGCAGCTCCGAGGTGCTGAAGTTTTGGGCCCAGTGGCCGACCCTCGTGAGTCCCATCGTGGTCGCTATTGCTTTTCTTTTCTCCGCGGCCGTCGGCGTCTTCTTCGGTTTCTACCCGGCTAAGAAGGCGGCGCAGTTAGATCCTATCGAAGCGTTGCGTTACGAGTAGATCAGTGCGAAGTCTATCCCGCTACGGAAGGCGTTGATGCGGGTGACTTTGGCGCGCGCCGACCGCAGCTAGCTAGAGTCTCGGCGGACACGCCTGCTTCGTCGGGCCTAGGAAATCTTTGGGGATTATCGAGCGCTCTTCAATGAGGATGGAAGCTTCATTCAGTGCAACGAGGACGGAAGAAGCTCCGGAGGAAGCTTCCGATTTCCGTAACCGGCGCCGCGCTTCTTTAATATCTCTAGAGCGAATTAGTGAGGTCGCTATTTGCCTCCATCTTTTTTGTCTTGAAGCTTCTGGAGATCCTCTAGACGCTTAATGGCTCTCGCTCGGCATTTACAACATGCCAAGATAGAAACCGATACCTCTCGACAATCCGGACAATTTGGGTGCCCACAGAGTGGACAATTCGATCTGAGCAAGGGCCAGTCTCGCTGGTTGGCCATTCACTGGTCCTTTTGTTTGTCGGTCTCAATGACTGCTTTACTGAGATATCAAGGGAGGTAAACCCGGAGTTTGCTCCGCCGCTTGGACTGCTTTGTTTGCTCCGGCTTTGCATTGAGGAGGAGTCTCATTGCCTGGAGTTCCGACTTTAGTCGCTGAATCTCTTCTGTCATCTGTACGTTGACCTTTATGAGTTCTTCCTCGTTCTGCCTCAGTTGGTACTCCAAATCGGAGATCCTTGCCTTGAGGTTTTCTTCCGAGCCGATTGTGGCAGCTGCGCTTACAAGCGGTGTTCCCGATTGCTCCTGGATCAGCCCCTTACTGCTCGGACCGCCTTTTCCCGTGACGAAGGACTGCATCAAATCACCCCTTTTTTTGGTTTTTAAAACTCCCTGGTCTTTGTCAGCAAAGATGGTGCCCGGTAACAACCGTGCTATCTTGTCATGAAGTAGCTTTAGAACGGGAAGATTTTCTATTAGCTTTCGACAGCCGTGCGGAATGGGGTTGCCAATGGTGACAAAGATTTGACGCTATGACAGGAAAGGGCAATCGGCAACGCAGCCTTCAATTCAACATCTGAGGAAGCTCTCGTTGGACGTTCAATAGTTGTTCTTGCCTCTTCTATTGTCCCACCGGTAGATGTTGATCCGTCTTGTAAAGTTCGTCCTAAAAAACGACAGGAACTGTCAGAGTTGCTTGGTCTAAGGGACGTCTGTACATGACATGGGAAAATACTATGCGATAAAATTTCGTAGTGTCCGTACATTTTGGTGTTTAGCTCCGACGTCCAGTCGCTTTAACTCGTCGTATTGTTAGTGGTTACAGTTTGGCATGCTGCGTGCTCTGGTAGCCGCATACACGCCACTGCTGTGGCGAAAGATTAAAAAGGAGAAATTATGAAGATTTCGACATTACTAACAAAATTACCCGTATTCATGGTCATCTGCGCGTTAGGACTGACATCCTCTCCTGCTTTCTCAAAGGAAAAAGCAAAAGCCAAGGCAAAGGGCAACAAAAAAATCGAGACAAAGGGAAAACATGGTCGTGAAGCGGGCGAACTGCCGTACGGTTTAGAGCGTCACACGGAGAAAAAAGGTGAGCTTCCATCAGGGTTACAAAAAAAGAAAGATGAAGAAGGTCAACTAACCCGGGGCCTTGAGGAGGGCGGTAAAAATTTAAACTCTCCCAGCAAAGGGAAAAAGGCCCCCAAATAACGACCGCATAAACTATCCCCGGATTACAAGGCACTGTAATCCGCCAGCAATTCAAAGTCTATTTCGGAACGGAAGGCGTTGACACGCACGACTTTCACGCGGACGGCGTCGCCGAGGCGAAATTTGCGGCCGTGGCGGCGGCCTTTGATCACGTATTCCTTCTCATAGTAGTTGTAGTCGTCATCCGTCAAGGTGGAGAGGCGGACGAGACCCTCGACGAAGTAACTGTCCAATTCGACGAAGAAGCCGAAATTCGCCAGGCTCGTAATGACGCCTGAGAACTCCTCGCCTAACTTGTCCAACATGAACTGGGCTTTCTTGAGATCGACCATTTCTCGTTCGGCATCCATGGCGATTCTCTCTCGTTCCGAAGTGTGCTTACCCGTTTCCTGCAAGTAGCTCAGAAAGTCTTCTCGTTCGCTGAGTTTGAGTTTGTTGCCCTGCAGGGCTCGCGCCAAAATTCGGTGGACGATCAAGTCAGGATAGCGTCGAATCGGCGAGGTGAAATGGGTGTAGCAAGCGGAGGCCAAACCGAAGTGACCGATATTTTCGGGCTGGTAATGCGCCTGCTTCATGGCGCGGAGCAGAACATGGTTGATGACTTTCTCCTCCGGCTTGCCGTGGGCGGCTTCAAGTAGGCGCTGAACCTCCAACGGAGTGATTTTCTCTCGTTTCGCCGGCAAGCGATAGCCCAGGCTTAAGAGAAACGGCGCGATCGATTCAAACGAATCTTCATCGGGTCCTTCGTGAACTCGGTAGAGCAATGGGAAGCCTTCCCGCTTTAAATGGCGGGCGACCGCCTCGTTCGCGGCGATCATGAATTCCTCGATGATACGGTGGGCGATGTTGCGCTCGGCGCGGACGATATTCTCCGGCATGCCTTGGAGGTCGAGGATGATTTCCGCTTCGGGGAGGTCGAAGTCCAAGTTGCCGCGGGCTCTGCGGGTCTCGTTGATCAACAACGCCAGCTCTTCCATGAGCTTGAATTGATCCACGAGATCTCGATAGCGTTCTAAACACTCGGAATCTTTGTCTACCAAGATCCGCCGCACCGCGGTGTAGGTCATGCGCTCGTGGCTGCGAATCACGGAATCGAAGAAGCGGCTGCGAATGACTTCGCCTTTGTCGTTGATTTCCATGCATGCTGTTTTGGTGAGCCGATCCTCGTTGGGATTTAAACTGCAGATGCCATTGGAAAGAGCTTCGGGCAGCATGGGGATCGCTCGGTCCGGAAAATAGACGCTGGTGCCGCGGCTGTAGGCTTCCTGATCTAGGGCCGTTTCCGGCTTGACATAATGGGCGACATCGGCAATGGAGACAAAAAGCTCGTAGTGGCCGTTGGTTTTTCGCACGCACACAGCGTCGTCAAAATCCCGTGCTCGTTCGCCGTCGATCGTCACGATGGGCAACTCTCGCAGATCCGTTCGCGCGGCCATCTCTTCTTCCCTGATGGCGAACGAGCAGCTGGCAATTTCGCGGTGAACCGGCTCGGGAAAACTCGCTGCGAGACCGTAGCGGAAGACGATGGATTGAACTTGAACCTCGGGGTCATCGGGGTCCCCCATGACCTGCATGAGTTCTCCCTGTGGTCCCGACAGTGCCGTGCCATATCGGGAGATCTCCACGGCGATGACTTTCCCCTTTTCAGGCGTGGCGCCGCTCTGTCGAAGCGGAATGGCGGCGGCGACTCTCGGATCCATCGGAATCAGATAGCCTTTGCCGTCGAGTTCATCGTAGGTTCCAATAAGCCGTTTCTGCGCCCGTTCTATAATTTGCACGACGTGAGCTTCCACCCCACCCCGTTTTTTGCGATCGACTCGGACCATGACTCGGTCGCCATGCATCACCCGACGCATCTCGCGTCGGCTCAAGTAAAGATCTTCGGCGTCCTTGTAATCGGGAATGAGAAAACCGAAGCCGTCGGGGTGCGCCTGGATTTTCCCCGTTAGTAAATTCTGGCTGTCGGGGAGCGCGTAGTGATTTTTTTTCAGGCGAACCAGCCGGCCTTCGCGGGTGAGATCTCGAAGACTGTTCACCACAAGCTGCAGCTCATCGCGCGAAAATCCAGCTCGCCTCAGGATCTCCAGCGGGGTGAGTCGGGTGCTCGGCCTTTTTGCGAATAAATCGAGAATTCTCTGGCGCGTGCGTTCTGGGCCCGAAGCCGTGTCTTGAGAATCCTTGTTCATGAGAGGACCAATGCGCCTGCTGCTGGATCGCAGTTTGCGATCGCTCAAAGTTGGAGTGGTGGAGTGATGGAGTAAAGGGAAAGAAGGGATTTTATGGCGCAACGTTCCAACACTCCAGTACTGCAACACTCCAGTTGCGGAACTTAGGGTAACTCCGCGGCGAGCTCAGTCATGAACCAGTCGTCGGCTATGTCCGCGGGCCGTTCGATCTCGATAAGAGGCACTTCGTCTTTCAGCGAGTCTAAGATGGCGCGCGCGACCTGGAAAAAATCTTTCACGGCTAGAAGCACGATGATCGCTTTTTTCCGGTCAACGGTCCGGATCATGCCCACTTCCTCGTAGGACTCGAAGATAAACTTGATGTAAGCAATGTGCTCAGGACGAGTTTCGAGGTAGATATCTTGGAGTTCCACGGCATTAAAAGCTATCGATGCAGCAGCTGATTGAGGGACTCGGGAAGCCAGCCTCTTTTTTCAACTTTATTTTGGTCTTTTTCACTGCTCGCTGAGGGCACGTTGGCTTTCGGGGAAGAACGTCCGCGGAGGGCCTGCGTGAGCGCGCGGTTTTCCGGCCGTACCGTGATGTTCGGAAGCGTGCCTTCTGCGCGGAACGAGATGGAAAGCCTTCCCCGGCGATCCAGCAGGTAACGAATCATTCTGTAGTCGCGCTGCAGCGCTTGGGTGACCCACGGCGCCAGAACGAGCGATCCATTCCACTTCGTCTCCCCATCGAACCCCATCCAGCCGGCTGCCGTGATCGTGTAGTCGGGAGTCGATAGTGAAAAATTGTCGGTGCGAACCCGTTTCTGCTCGACCGTAAAACTAGCCTTGAGAGTGTCAAACGGTGTGTCTCGTTGATCCAACAAAGCGATGAGACTCGTGGGAAGAAGGGAGGATATCTTGGATGAAGCCGAGGAGTCGCTCCCTCTGAGGAGAAACTGAGAGATCAGATTGAAATCCTTAATTGTGCCATGGCTGATCTCGGTCTCACCCGACCCCTTGAGGCCGCTTTGGACAATTCGGCCGCTTTGAGTCGTCGCATTAAAACGGCCGCGAAAATTGAGTTGCCCTTCCAGCCGATTTCTTCGCTCCGGAAATATTTGGCTCATCAGGGTCTGGACGTCAATTGAATCAATTTGCGAGACGAGGTTAAGACTTTTAGAGGGCTCATCCCCTGCAAGCCAAGAACCGTCGAAGCGAAGGCTTCCGTTCAACGTCTGAAGTGAAAGATTTTTGAAGCCGATATGTGCTGGCGACCAGGAGACTTCGCCTCGCAGATCGCGATACAGGGTTTGTTGCAGCGTTCCCTCCGGGGAAAAGAGCGATCCCTCTAGTGAAAGAGCGCCATCCTGTATGTGCAATTCTCCGCTGGCCGTTACGTTTTTGATCCGAGTTGCCTGGCCAACGGGGAGAGCGGGCAGATCCGTTGGGTTCAATTCAGGTGACCACAATTTATAGCGCGCGCTTGGCTGGAATAAATCCGCTATATCCGCTGTCATGGATATGCGGGATGAGCCCAAGCGAAAAGAAGCGTTTTCAACGCGCGCTCCTTTGCCTAAGAATGAAATGCTGGCGTTGAATTGGTCAATCTTTCTGCCGCTTTCCTTGTGCCTTAACTCAGCGTCGGCGAGTCTTAGCTTGCCGCGAACCTTCCAGCCGTCGTCGGTCAAGGCAAGGCTTTTTTCCAATAGGATGTCCCAATTGGCACTGCCGCCAACACCGTAAAACGATAGAGGAGAAATCAGATGACCCCAAGTCGCGAGCTTGCTTGGGCCATTATGCAGCTTAAGCTGCAGCCGAGATTCCGGGGTGTCTTCAACAAGACCGGAAACGGTCATTATGGAATTGCCGAAGCTGAGTTCTGACTCATGCAGAACGAAGCCTTTTTTTTGACGCGAGATTCTCGCCCGCAGCCGGGCCGAGCTACCGGCGGGTTTGCGGAGCCAATCGCTGTAGCGCAAGTCGCTCTTGTCCGCTTTGATCAACGCGCCGATGCGCAGTCTCTCCCAACTTCCTTCGAATTGGCTGTAGATGCTCATCGATCCATCGGTCACGAGGGGAACGGGCAGGATTGGTTTCAAGAAAGGCAAATTGCGAAGACTTGTCAGGTTGACCGAATCGAGGGTCAGCTGTCCTTTGATCTGCGCTTGGTCCCAGGAGCGGCTTTGGGGAAGTTCCATCGTGCCCTGCAAGACGGCGTTGTAGTCCGAAGAGCCGAAGAGAGGCACCTTGAGTGTTACGTCCGTAATGCGAGGTTGCGCGAGGGTGCCGCCAAATTTCGCGTGGAGCGACATGGGACCGGTGACATCGAGCTCACGCGGTATATTGTTTCGAAGAAACGGCATCGCACGGGCCAGCATCGGCACATAGAGCGAATCGAATTGCATCTCTAGGTCCACCGGTTGCTGCGACCAACCGTGGTCGTGCTGCATCGGCCCCAGTTGGCCTTCGATCTTGACATCACGTCGCGGCCCTTCAGTCAACGCTGCGGTGAGTCTGAGTGCCGTTTTTCCCGCTGGATCGAGCCCGTTGATCTCCATGTTTATGTTTTTAATTTGAATCTCCGCGGGCTCTTTGATGGAGCGATCAAAAAAATCCACCCGGCCGTTTTTCAATCGTATCTTGGTTACCAAGAAACTAACCGTCGGATGCCTTCTATCCGGCGAGGCCATTCGCAATTTAGGAATCACACCGAGTTCTTTTTTACTGAACCCCAAGGCGGAAAGGTTCAAAAGGCCTTCTTCATCCGTGATGATCTGGAATTCCGGATTTTTAAAAGTGAGCGAGTCGATGACAACTTTGCCGAGCAACAGTTCTAGCAAGCTCACTCCCAGCTTCAACTCCGTGGCGTGGAGCAAGGGAGTTGCGGCAAAACGCGGATTGTCGGCAATACGAAATTCTCTCGCGGTGAACCCAAAGCCACCCCACAGGCTGGCTTCGAGGCCATCAAAACTCGCGTTCGCCCCTACCAGTTTTTGAAGCTCTTGATACACCGGGTCGCGATTCTTGCTCGCGATGATGCTTAACGACTGTACGAAAGCAAAAATCCCAACGGTGAAGGCGATCAGAACAAACAAAAGTCGTTTGTATAAGATTCTCATGAAGCGGATAAGCGGGTCACAGACCGTTTCCCTCCGGACGGGGGCGGCAGCCCTGATCGGAGAAATGAGTTAACCAACAGGAGAGATCAACGGCATCGCTGGTAATTTCTCAATGGTGCCGCCCGGGCAGCCATCGAAAAATGCTGGCGGGTTCCGTTCCGCGAGTGATCTCCTAGTGGAATCGCTCGACGACGGTGGCGATGCCCTGGCCGACGCCGATGCACATGGTCGCCAGACCATAGCGGCTGCCGCGCTTCTGCATCTCGTGAACGAGCGTCGTCATGATTCTTGCGCCACTGCAACCCAGCGGATGACCGAGCGCGATGGCGCCGCCGTTGACGTTCAGTTTCTTGAGATCGATACCGAGTTCACGTGCGCACGCCAGTACTTGCGAGGCGAAGGCTTCGTTCAACTCAATGAGATCAATCTGATCGATGGTTAGACCGGCTCGCTTGAGGGCCTTTTGCGCCGCGGGAATCGGACCGATGCCCATGTAATTGGGATGAACGCCAGCCGCCGCCGAGGCGACAATCCGAACCATCGGCTTGAGTTTGAGCTTTTCGGCTTTTTCCGGAGTCGTTACGAGCAGTGCGGCCGCGCCGTCTGAAAGCGGAGAAGAGTTTCCGGCGGTCACGGTTCCGCCCTTCTTGAACGAAGGCTGCAGAGCGGCAAGCTTCTCCAAAGAAGTGTCCGCCCGAGGTCCTTCGTCTTTGCTGTGGACGATCGGCGCGCCTTTCTTTTGGGGAATTTCGAACGGAATGATTTCATCCTTGAGGCGGCCGTCTTCGTACGCTTTCAGTGCCTTTTGATGACTACCCAAAGCGACCTCATCCTGGTCTTGGCGGCTGATCTGATATTTCTCCGCGACGTTTTCCGCTGTCTCGCCATTATTAATCAACGAATACAGCTCGCCCATGCGGCGGTTGGGAAAACGCCAGCCCAACGAGCTATCGTACATCGTCACGTCGCCGCGCTGGAAGGGATTTGCCGGCTTCGCCATCACCCAGGGGCCACGAGTCATACTCTCGACGCCCCCGGCGACGAAAAGATCGCCGTGTTCGGTCTGGACAGCCCGTCCCGCTTGATTGATGGCTTCGAGACCGGAGCCGCATAAACGGTTCACGGTGGCGCCCGGAATCGTGTAGGGCAAACCTGCAAGCAAAGAGGCGTTGCGCGCCACGTTGCGTGAATCCTCGCCGGCCTGGTTGGTGCAGCCGAAATAAACGTCTTCGATCTCTTCTTTGTTGATGCCGGTTTTCTCAATCAGCTCGGCGATGACAAAGGCGCCAAGATCATCGGTGCGAACGTCTTTAAAAATTCCACCGTAACGTCCCATGGGCGTGCGCACGGCTTCTACAATGACTGCTTCTTTCATGGTTTTACCTGACCTTCGTTATACGCATAGAATCCTTTGCCACTGGTTTCTCCAACAAAACCCGCGGTGACCAATTTTTTAAGGAGCGGCGCCGGCCGGTAGCGATCATCTCCCGTCTCCCGCTCCAGGCCTTCGAGTACCGCCAAAACTTCACCCAACCCGATTTGGTCGGCCCAACGGAGCGGACCCTGCGGATAATTGACGCCGAGCTTCATGGCGAGATCGATTTCTTCCGCGGTCGCGACGCCTTCTTCCAGGCTTCTCGCGGCTTCATTAATTATTAAGCTAAGAATACGTGGAAAGGTCAAGCCGGCAGAATCTTTGACGCGAACCGCTTCCTTTCCCAAAGTCTTAAATAACCGTTCGGCGGCAGCGATGGCGCTTTCCGCGCTGCGCATCCCGGCGGCCAACTCGATGATTTTTCGATCCTTCAGCGGATAGAAGGTCGCAAAGCCGACCAGACGCTCCGGCTTGTTGATCCAGGAGGCCATGCGAGTCGTGCTGTAACCTAGGCATGACGCGATGATCACCGAAGCGGGTGATAAAAAATTGTCCAGCTTCTGCAGTACGGACTTTTTTTTCTCCTCGTCCCCGGCAGAAGTTTCGATGACCACGGCGGTCGTGGGTAACAATTCGTCGGGCTGAAGAGATGGCGATACTCCGACGCCGTTTTCGTTGCAAAGATCACTCAACTCGCGGGCCAGTCGGCTTTCGCCGATTATCGCTGCGCTACTTTTTGTCATGCACGTAAAAACCCCGACCCGTCTTGCGCCCTAGATTCCCACCCATCACCATGCGGTGCTGAATCGGACTCGGTCGAAATCTCGGGTCTTCAAAAAACGCTCGATAAAGCGACTCGGTGGCGGCAAAATTGACGTCATTGCCGATCAAGTCCATGAGCTCAAAAGGGCCCATGCGGAAGTTGCCCGCCTGTTTCATGATCCGATCGATGGTTTCCACCGAAGCGTCGCCGTCACCCAGAATGCGCAGCGCCTCATTATAGAACGGCCGCGCTACGCGATTGACGATGAAGCCGGGCGTATCTTTTGCGCGTGCTGGCGTTTTCCCCATCTCCCGCATGATTGCGGTGGCCTTCTCAATAGCCGCTGCGCTGGTGCGATCTCCCTGGATGACTTCTACCAGGGCCATCAATGGCGGCGGATTGAAAAAATGCAGTCCCAAGACGCGTTCCGGATGCCGCGTGGATGCGGCAATGGCAGTGACGGAAAACGATGACGTATTCGTGGCGAGCAAAGTTTCGGGGCTGCAGATGCCGTCCAGTTGCTTGAAGATGTCGCGCTTGAGTTCAAGTTTTTCCGGCGCCGCTTCAATGATCAGGCTGCTTCCCTGGAAATCTTGCAATTTCGTTGTACTGTGGAGGCGGTCTAAAATCTGCTTTTCTTGTTCTGCCGAGATCTTGCCTCTTTGCCGACTTCCCTGCAGGAAGCTGCGGATGCGGCCCAAACCGGTGTCGATGAACTCCTGCTTGATGTCATACACCAGGGTAGCAAAGCCGCCCTGGGCGGCAACCTGCGCGATGCCTGCGCCCATCGTGCCGGCACCGAGCACTCCGATTCTTTCCGCTTTGTCAGGCATGATTTCAGTAGTTTCGAGTTCTAGTTTGAGGTTTCGGGTTTCAACTCGAAACTCGGCACTCGAAACCCGAAACAGACTTTTACTTTCCGGTAAACACCGGCGGTCGTTTCTCCAAAAAAGCGCGCACGCCTTCATCATAGTCCGCGCTTCTGCCGGCGATCTCTTGCAAATAGGCTTCGTACTCAAGATCGGATTCCAGGCTGGACAAATTGGCGTGGTTTACCGCCCGTTTGATGAGTCCAATGCCGCGCGGCGCGTGAGCGACTGTCTCCGCAATCTCTTTCGTTGACTTGGCAAACTCCGCCGCTGAAAAGACTTTCGCGACGAGGCCAATCCGCTGCGCTTCGTGGGCGTTCACGGGTTCACCGAGCAGCAGGAGCTCCATCGCCTTGCTGAGTCCCACGAGGCGAGGCAAAATGAAGCTGCCACCGGAATCCGGCGCCAGACCGACGCGGACAAATGATTGAATAAATTTTGCTTCCTCAGATGCGACTCTGAGATCACATGAGAGGGCCAGGTTACATCCCGCGCCGGCTGCCACGCCGTTCACTGCCGCAATCACGATTTTCTCCATCTGCCGTATCTGCCGGATCATCGGGTTGTACTTCTCGCGCAGGGAAGCCCCCAGAGAGCCTTTTTGATCCGGCGTGCGGTCTTTGAGATCCTGTCCCGCGCAAAAAGCGCGACCGGCGCCAGAGATCACCAAGCAACGCACCGCGCCGTCCCGCTCGCCGTCCTTCAGCGCCTCCAGTACCTCTTTGTTCATCTGCGGCACAAAGGCGTTCAGCGCTTGCGGGCGGTTCAACGTGATGGTTGCCACGCCGTTCTCTTTCTCGCAGATGATCGTTTCGTACGCCACGGTCGCGCCGGGTCTCTTTATTTTCCCTTAAATTCCGGCTTGCGCTTTTCCAGAAAAGCTTTCATGCCTTCCTTGCGGTCTTCGGAAGCAAACAGCATGTAAAACGACTTACGTTCAAATTCCAAGCCTTCGTCAAGGGCCGTGTTAGCGGATTTGAGCACCGCCTCCTTGGCTGCTTTTACGGCGAGCACGGGCTTCGCAGCGATCTTTTTCGCCATATTTTTAGCTTCTTCCAGCAGCAGCTCAACGGGCACCACGCGGTTCACTAAGCCGAAGCGCTCCGCCTCGGCGGCGCTCATCGCTTCTCCCGCCAGCACCATCTCCATGGCGCGATATTTTCCGACGGCGCGGGTCAGTCTTTGCGTGCCGCCGCTGCCGGGGATAATCCCGAGATTGACCTCCGGCTGGCCGAGACGCGCAGTCTCTGAAGCAATGATGATGTCGCAGCTCATGGCCAGCTCGCAGCCGCCGCCTAAGGCGAAGCCGCTCACGGCGGCGATGACCGGCTTTGATATTTTGTTAATGCGATCACGATATTTCAGCCGTTCTTGGATCCTTTCATCGAACGGACCTTGGTCGGCCATTTCTTTAATGTCGGCTCCCGCCGCAAAGACCTTTTCTCCTCCGGTCACGATCATGACTCGCACCTGATCATCCTGATCGAATGCTTGCATTGCCAAAGATAAATCTTTGACAAGATCGTAGGATAGGGCGTTCAACTGCTGGGGCCGATTCAGCGTGATGACCGCAACGGGGCCCTCTTTTTCCGCGATGACATTGGCAAAGTCCATACGAATCGACCATTTACCCATACACTATGGTCAGGGGTGATTCAAGAAACCGTGTCAACGCGGAGGCAACCAAATTATCTTGCAAAAGGCTATCATTGCGAGTATGAGAGCGGAGCTCAAGAGGGCCGTCAATTGGACGACTCTGCTCCCAAAGCGGGAGCAGAGTCGTTGACACCCCAAGGGCGATTTGCAAATATCAGTCATCCATGTCCAACCGCTCGGAATCCGCGAACCATCACTACGACGAAAAACTGCGGCAAATCCTCAAAACTTCGGCCAAAATATTTGCCGAGAAGGGATTTCACAGAACCTCCGTGCGCGACATCGCCCGCGCCACCCGGATGAGCTTGGCCGGCCTGTACTATTACTTCACCACCAAGGAAGAGCTGCTTTATCTCATTCAAGAACACTGCTTTCTGACACTGCTACAGCGATGGGAGCAGGCCAGTAAGGCGAACACGGACGTGCGCGCGCGCATCGGTATCTTTGCCGAAAACCACCTCAGCTTTTTCTGGCATAACATGCATGAGATGAAAGTGATGGCGCACGAGGATGAATCTCTCACCGGGGAGTTCCAAGACAAAATCTTGGTGCTTAAACGGCGCTACGTGAAAGTTCTCATGGGCCTTATCGAAGAGCTCCGGAAACAGGAAGGCGGCGGAGAAGTCGATCTCCGCGTGGCGACCTTTTCTCTCTTCGGCATGATGAACTGGATCTATACCTGGTATCAGGCGAAGCGGGATCTGCCGCTGCCCGGATTGATCGAGCAGATGCTGAGAATTTTCTTCTTCGGAGTCTTAAGAGCGGGGAAGATCGAGGAGCGTTGGTTTACTTCGACGGCGGCGCGGCAAAAAGATACTTTTTCGCTCTGGCAAAATATTCCTTGAGCATCGGTTCGCGATTTTGAGCGGCTAAGATGAGTCTTTTACGAGTCGGAGATAAAGCGCCGGACTTTACCGTTCAGGGAGTGCTGTATGGAGAGACTGCCGATTACTCTCTGTCGGCTTACAAGGGCAAATGGCTCGTCCTGTTTTTCTATCCCGCGGACTTTACCTTTATTTGTCCCACTGAGGTCACGGGCTTCAGCAAAATGGCAAAGGAATTCGCCGCCGAAAGCGCTGAAATCTTCGGTGTAAGCGTTGACTCCCTAGACAGCCATCGTTCGTGGGCGGAGGAGCTCGGTGGTATAGATTATCCGCTCCTCAGCGACGAAGAAAAGAAATTGAGTCGAGCCTATGGCGTCCTCGATGAGAAGGAAGGCGTTTCATTGAGGGCTACTTTCATTATCAATCCCGCCGGCGAAGTGAGCTACGTGGTTATAAGTCACGTTAATGTCGGGCGCAGCGTGGAGGAGACGCTGCGCGTGCTGAAGGCGTTGCGAACCGAGCGGCTCTGCCCGTCAGAATGGCAGCCCGGCGAAGCCACGGGGGATCTCCGCCTTAAATACTGAGCTGAAACACTCGGTTCAATAGGAAATGAAAATTGCAAAATGCAAAAGTCCAAATTGAAAATTCACGCAAGTTCATTTCCGATCTTCGCTCAGCTTGCATTTTTCATTCTGCAATCTGCATCTTGAATTGACGGCACGTCTTTCAGATGGCCCTTGAAGTCATCCAACAAAAAAAGCAGGTCATCGAAAGCCGGGCGCGGATTCGCGAATTCGTTTTTGGCATTCAAGATGGTTTGATCAGTACCGTCGGTCTTCTCGCCGGGGTTCAAGGGGCCACAGAGAGCAACATCGTCGTTATCATTACCGGACTGACCGCCATGTTTTCGGGAGCGATCTCGATGGCTGCCGGTTCGTACCTTTCTTCCGGCGCACAGAAAGAAATCTTCGACAAGGAACTGCGTGAAGCTGAAGCGATGGCTGAACGCGAGCCGTATATGGCCGCTGAAGGATTACTCAAGGCTTTGGCCGAAGAGGGACTCAGCAAGGAACACAGCTATCGAATGGTCAAGGTTCTCAGCCAGCAGCAAAATGTATTTCTCCGGACTTTCCAAGAAAAAGTCTTCGGTTTGGGAAGCGCGGAGATTAACCGTCCGCTGCAAGCGGCCCTGATTATGGGCGTGTCGTTCATGTTCGGAGCGGTCATCCCGATTGTTCCGTACACGGTCTTGCGCGGCGTTTCGGCGCTCTACGGATCTGCCTTACTCGGTGGCCTGACGCTCTTTGGCGTGGGCGCATTTAAAGGTTACCTCGCCGGCAAGTCCCTCTTACTCTCCGGCTCGGAATTTTTTATCGTCGCCGTGAGCGCCGCCGGTTTGGGATACCTGATCGGCCTAGTCGTCCAGTATTTCTTCCCGGGAGTCAGCGTTCCCGCTGGTTAAGATGAGATGGGAGAAGAAAAAAGAAAGATTGAAAGCTCCTTTTTTAAGCTTACCACAAATATTGGAGTCTATAGTAGATAGCATCAGTTGTGAGGTTACGCTGTTCGAAAATGTTGACCGTCGGGTCTCCACCAGATGCACTGATTTCTCTCATTCGAGTCGTCATTTCAAAGAAAGACATCAGTCGATATCCTACGGAAGTGCTTAACCCCTTCCAAGGAGTTTGATAAGTAATCGAGAAATCTCCGCCAATGAAAGGGAAACCCCGATTCTCATTTAGTTGAGAGGAACTAGGGTTAAAACCTCCCTGATCACCACAACTGAAATCGGCTGGCGCATTACACACCTGCTTAGCTCTGTTTCTCCCAAGGAGGTAACCGCCAGTGCCCCCGGCAGAGAGGGTCCAGTCCTTGCCGAACTCCCAGGCCGCCGTCAGACCGATTTTTGGTCCGCCCGCCCCGCTTTTCGACATAAAGTTCGTCGTAAAGACAGCGCTGGTGTCGGTGGCGTACTTGGTGGCGATGCTGTTATTGAAAAAAACACCCCTTACGCCTAATTCGGGTGTAAGTGTGAAGTTCCTAGTCACCTGAACCGGATATTGATATTGGAGGTCGAACTGATTCATCTCGACATTGTTTCTGGATGAAGCAGAAATGACGTTATTCAATTCAAAGGGGCCCTGGTTTCCGGGACCGACAAGGAAGCTAACCGGGTCACTGAAACTCGCTCGGCCGGTTGTGTTAACGTGAAAGAAATTCGCCGAAAGTATTCCACCACCGTTCGGCAAGTAGTATCCTAGTGTGGGCCTGGCGGAGAAATCTCTATCTACATCAACCGTTCTCCACCGGCCAGTCGGTATTGCCGCATTGAGACCCACAGGTTTCCTAGCCGCAAATGGACCTTCCGTGCCCCAAAAATTAATCGCCTGAAAATCCACATTAAAAAACCAGCCGAGAGCGGGAGTACTTGCGGCGGGAGGTGTAGGGGCTGGCGCGAGAAGCACTTGGGGAGCCTGTGCCTCCGGTGTCTGTTTGCCGGGACTCTTCGTCTCTTGCTGGATTTTTTCTTCCCTGACCTTCGCGACTTCTCTCTCAACCGCCTCTTGCAGTTTTCTTTCGAATTCTTGACGTAGCTCGTTCAGTTTTCTTTCAAATTCCTGACGCAGCTCGTCAGGGGACTGGGCGTAGATGTTTGACACAAGAGGGCCGCCCATACAAAGCCCCAAACCAAAGATTGTAGCGACAATCTTCAGAGTCGTAAGAAGCTCCTTAGCGAAACTTAAGTGTTTATTGGATCTGACTCCTGATTTTTGAGCGTTGTGTTTACTCCTTTTTCGAGGTCTTTGCAAGAAAAAATCGCATGACATTTAGCGATGCAATCAAGGCACCTAGGAATGCCAACTTGTCATGTTTCCCATTCCGGCTTTTCGGCAATTTTCTCAAAGCCGGTTTTGATTCAAACCGATGGACCGGGTGCGCATATCAAGCCTGACTAGGGGACTTTGAATATGGCAAATTCTTGCATTAACGCCTTCCTTTTCTACATTTTTGGCCAAAACGGAAGCGTAGGAAAGCCGTAAGTCTCTAATTAAACAAATTCTCGATTGTGGCCCGTCTTTTGCTGAGCCTTGGTCTCCTTAATTGATTAAGTATGTTTTTAGGTCTTCCAGGAAAATTTGCCTTTCTCAACAAGGGTCGTCAGATAACCGGCTTGCTAGTTGCCCTGGTTACGGCGCTCCTTGCCGTTGCTTTCCCGAGCAGTTCCCACGCAGCCCAGGCCACCCTCACGGATGACACGTACACATCGAGCATCGGTGCTCAAAGAAACACTAATTTCGGAACTAACGGTGCCCTTAGGCTTCAGGACCCGGCCTTAGCATCGATCGAACAGACTGTCTACCTGAAATTTGATTTATCGACCCTGCCCGGATGCCCTAGCTCATGCCCGCCGGGTAATCAGGTGAACAAGGCTACCCTTAGGCTCTTCGTCTCTCAGGTAAAGCACCCTGGTACATTTAGCGTTGTCGGCATCGGTCCTTCTACCTTCTCTTGGACTGAGGGCACCATCACAGACAACAATTCAGCGCTGACCGCGCCCCCGTATCTCCTCGAGGCGACTAGCGCACCGGTGGCTCAATATCAATTCATAAACATTGACATAACCAACTTGGTAAAGGATTGGCTGGACGGGATTATTCCCAATAACGGTATTGCTCTTATCCCTGATGGATCGCGCATCAACGCCCAGTTTGACAGCAAAGAGGGCGGAAGTACGTCTCATGAGCCCCTATTGGAAATCGACCTGGTGGGTAGTGGTGGGGGCTCCGTTGGGCCTGCTGGTCCCACCGGTCCTACAGGCCCCATCGGCGCTACCGGAGCAACCGGAGCCACCGGCTC
>Ga0209160_1000711_pt1 | contig 27529 bp, 31 predicted proteins | sample GraSoiAngelo_153_FD_186167 | JGI IMG/M metagenome (GOLD analysis project Ga0209160, IMG submission 186167) | Grasslands soil microbial communities from the Angelo Coastal Reserve, California, USA - 14_1009_12_40cm (SPAdes) (version 2) | ecosystem: Environmental > Terrestrial > Soil > Grasslands ...
GCGAGGACAGCCGTTAGCATGAGGAATAGAATTGCCGACGAGCGGATCAACAAGCTTCACGTGGCTAATTTGACGGCTCGTCCGGGCAGATTCTAATTAACCTTTGTAAGAAGAAGAGACGCGAATCTTTTCTCTAGTCTGCAATGAGGTACGTTCCATTCTAGTTACTCGAAAATCCGTGGCTTTCAGTCACCGTTTGGGAGGCGGTGACACTAAGACCACATTGTCTCCACGAACGATGATTGTACCAAGCTTCTTGGTGGAATCAGAGTTGGTGACGTCCTCAGCTTCCTCCAGCACGAGATTCATGTGCTGGTCGAAGCTGTATAATCTACCCCTGACGCTGCGGCCTCCTTTGAGCTGAACAAGTACTACCTTGTTTAGGCTCTCTTCGAAAATCTTTGCAGCAACATCAGACATTCGATATTCAACTGGGGAAGTGAGTGTCCCGGCGTTGGTACACTTTTAAAGATTGTCGTGCACGGAACCGAATTGATTTGACAAATAGAACTATCTTGAAAGATCGGGATTCCAAACCTCTCATCGAAGATTTGAACAAGATTCCTGGTTTCGAACATCTGTCCCGTAAATCCCGCGTGGAGACGGAGATGGTGAAGAGTTCGGAAGTCATTTTTGTCGATGGGGTCCCAGTCGCTTTCAAGAGGGAGGGACAGTTTGTGCCAGTCTTGACGAATAGGGTTGCTTTGGAAAAGATGCCCCATATTACAGTAGACATGGGCGCGGTCCCCCACGTGGTGGGTGGAGCAGATATCATGGCACCCGGAATCAGAAAACTCGAGGGCGGTTTTGGTGAGAAAGAGCTAGTTGTCATCATCGACGAGAAGCATGGTAAGTTCCTGTCAGTTGGGAGGTCGCTTATGGGCTCCGAAATGTTGGCGGCTACGAAGAAGGGGAAAGTGATTGTGAATGTCCATTACGTCGGGGATCCTGTGTGGGAGATGATCAAGTCTCAGGCCTCTTCTCATTCTGGAAGTTGACGATTTGTCTCGAATTTGGTCAGGCAAAGTTTAAAGTCGTTCTGGAAGCCGATTTCAGAAACGTAGCATCGTATCTCGATTTGATGTTTCCAAATGGCGCACTCTCCCCTCTACGTGAAAGCGCTTCCATTGCAGGAACTGGATGATGTTGAAGCTATCAAGACAGAGATTCGGACAGGAAATATCCTAATTGTCCGGATTACCCCCTTGGCTCGGAAGAGCGTTGATGAGACTAAGCTCGCCATAACGGAATTAACAGATCACGTAAAGTCGATCGGTGGCGACATCGCCCGGCTTGGAGAGGAGCGTATTGTAATCACTCCCCCTGGCGTCAAGATCTGGCGCAGGGAAACCGCGAGCTCTGAAACTGCCATTCCTGCGGTCTCATTGCAGAAAGAGACTCTGCCAGGAAGCAACTAGCGAAGTCTAAGCGACTCTAGAACATCTGGCACGACTGTTTTGATTCCGAAGATCCGATTGACGTTCTGAGCGAACAGGTCAGATTTTCTTCTCTCTCCATGGTTTACAATAATTCTCGTAGGTTTGGGCATCATTCGTTTTATGAAACCTAGAAGCTGGTTGCGGTCTGAATGGCCTGAGAATCCTTCGATCGATTCGACCCTCATATCACACTTCACCATCTCTATCTTACCGTCGGGACCGAAGAGTGATACTTCTTTCAATCCGTTCTTGATTCTATTGCCGAGAGTTCCCTCGACTTGGTAGCTAACGTAAGCTAGCGTGTTTCTCGGATCAGGGGCTAGTCTCCTGAAATAGTCGATAGCGGGTCCGCCCTCGAGCATTCCCGATGTAGCTATTATTACACAGGGTCCACCGGCGACTATTTCGTCTCTATCACCTGGGTGCGTGACTGGATGGAAGTATTCAGACTGGAAGGGGTTCAGATCTTGATGGAGAATTTGTTCTTTGATGTCTCTTACAAGATATTCGGGAAATGCTGTGTGTATCGCCGTCGCCTCGTTTACCATCCCTTCAATGTAGACGGGTAATTCGCGCAGCGCACCGTTTCTCATATAGGCGTCGAGGACCAGCATTATTTCTTGGGCTCGTCCAACTGCTGGGACGGGAATGAGGACCTTCCCGTTCTTCTCGACAGTTTCGTTGACTATGCTGACGAGTCTGCCTTCAACGCCTTCACGGTCGGGCATTATGTCGTCTGGACCTCCATAGGTGCTTTCGATGATCAGGGTCTCCGCGCGGGGGAATTGCGCCATCGCAGGGTCTAGCATCATTGTTCTTCCAAACTTGAAGTCGGCGCTATAGACGATGTTATGGAGGCCCTCGCCAATGTGAAGATGTACGATAGAGCTGCCAAGGATGTGTCCCGCGTTGTGCAGTGTCAGCTTGATGTCTGGAGCTACATCGGTCACAACATTGTACCTCAATGGGATGGTATGCGTTACCACCTCTCTGACGTCTTTCTGGTCGAAGGGTGAGTGTTCTCCTTCTCTGTTGTGAACGTCGAGGTAGTCGAGCTGGTGTAGTGTCATGAGTACCTGCGTGGGCTCTGAACAGTAGATTGGACCGTCATAGCCGTACTTGTAGAGGAAGGGCAGTATTCCACAGTGATCTAGGTGCGCGTGAGATATTACGACAGCGTCGAGTTTCTCAAGGTCAAACTCGTCAGTGTCGAATCGAGGATAGGCCGAGGACGGGTCTTGCGCGCCTGGATTTATTCCACAATCCAGGAGGACTGTGCTGGCTCCCGCCTGGATGAGCATGGCGGATCGCCCAACTTCGTGGAATGATCCGAGAGTCACTAGACGGACGTAGCCTGCCTTGGTGAAGGTTGGGCGGAAGATTCTCTCTCCTACATCTCGTAGGATTCGACTGCGCTCTTCGCTCTCGGTGTGGAGTATGTGACGTGTGCTAGCGATAATCTTTGAGTGTAACGGAGGTGCTCGTAGAATCCTCGGGCGCCATCTGGTCTCCTTAACGACTTGCTGAAGGACAGACGCCTCCTTACCTATCGCTACACCGGGTTTCTTCGCTTCTACAACAACTTCACCGAGGCTGGGGTCGAAGTTGATCGCCGTGACTTCAGCTTCAGCGGGTACGAGTTTTCGTATGTAGCCTTCTGCTTCTCTCTCGGGGAGACGGATGGATTGGTCTGAGCGTATGACAATCCGTTTGTGGAGCAGGTTCACAATTTCTGTTACAACATAGTTCTGTTCTGAGAGGAGGTTGACGTTCTTCACGTATATCGCGAGGCGCGGTCCTTCAAACTCGATCCTGGTAATTTCGGCATCCTTCGGCATGTGCTCTACTATTGTCTCTCGTATTCTCGCAGATACATCGTTGTAGGTTCTAGTCATTCGTCTATACTACTCCTTGTGTATGATGCGTTGGAGGGGTGGTTGAGAACGAGGTTACGCGTGGAGGATGTGCTTCTTCTCGTCCTCTGTGAGCTCTCTATACCCGTCCTTGGATATGACGGCTACGTCGAAGCTGTCGCCGCTGGCCGAATCCCGTTTCATAGCAGAGTCTATTGCTCGCACTACTACGGGGACGGACTCCTTAACATTCATCGTATCTTTCCATTCCGATTCCAGCACTCCGTATGCGACTGGAGATCCTGAGCCTGTGGAGACGAATTTTTCTTCCATCATGCTTCCAAGCGGGTCCAACATGAAAATGTGACCGCCGGAATCGTCCATTCCTCCGATGAGCGCCTGAACCCCCATCGGATAGTATCGGGATTGAAAGAGTACGTTCGATACGAGTCTCGCGGCAGAATTGATCGGGATTGGTCTCGCTAGGTCGAGCTTGTAAAGTGCGGAGTTCGCTCGAAGCATCTCGACGATGGCTTGTGCGTCTCCCACTACTCCGGCTATTGTCATTGCTATGTGTTGATCGATGCGATACACTTTCTTAGCGTGTTTGTGCGCCACGAAAGAGCCCATCGTTGCCCTAGTGTCTGTCGTCAGCACGACTCCGTCATGGCAGACGACGCCGATCGTCGTGGTTCCCTTAAGGACAGGTAGTTTTCCAGCTCTCTGAAATTCCAACTTGACGTGTCTCCTAATCATGTGATATTAAAGACCACTTTCCGAGAAAACGGAAAGAGCGGAATGCCGCTCGTTCTGCACCGCTTAAAAACATTTGGGGAATCCGTAGCTTCCTACCTCTGGCTCTCTGATCCCATCATTGCCCGCTTCGTTGGACCCTTTGACGCGGGTTTCTTGGCTGGAGCTCTTCTCTTCCGCGCTGGCTGCGCCGGAGCTTCTTGAGCTTTTTCTGTCTGCGGCTTGGTCTCGACTTGTTCGGTCGACTTGCTTGTTTCAACGGCCGAGGCTTTTGGCGTCTCTTCCGTCTCGGCTTCGGGTGGTCTTCTCTTGAACACCTCCCGGAATGAGATTGTGTCGATGTTTGGGAAAAATTTCTGCAGATCAGAGGTCACGGATTTCTTGGCTACTTGAAGTCCGCTAAGGTAGAACGCCTCCTCGGGGACCTCGACCGTCAGTTCCTTGCCGGTTCTTTCGACGCCGAATTTTTCCTTGTCAACTTCGGGGATTCGTTTTGATATGATGTTCAGAATCTTTTCGTTATCGTCGTCGACTATTTTTTCGATTGAGACATCGTAGATCAGGGTTCGTCCTGCGAGGGGATGGTTGTAGTCTACTTGGACGCGGCCGGCTCCCACCGCTCTTACCGTCGCGGGTCTGCCATCGAATTCGACCTGGGCGCCTGGAGTTGGGTCAATGCCTTTGTCGCGAAAGCGTCTCAACGGAACAAGCCGCATTTTTGCCGGGTCGCGTGTTCCGAATCCTTTGTCAGGAGGTAGTTCGACTGTCGTCTGTTTTCCAATGTCGGCTCCTACTAGAGAATCTTCTAGTCCCTTTGGAAGCCAGCCTTCTCCGAGGATTATGAAACGAGGACCATAGGTTGAGTCTTCTCGATGGAGATGGGTATCTTTCGCGACCGCGTCATATGTTGTGTCTACCGTTTCTCCGCTCTCCTTTACCTTGAGAGTGAAATTGACGAGCAGAAAGTCGCCGGCTTTTACGGCCATTGCCTAGTTCATCCTCGCAGGCAATCGACCTAGCGCTCTACGTGCGGCCTCGAGAGCTTCAGATATCTTGCCCTTGAATCCTAGGTCTGCGGTTGCTGATGCGACAGCGCTTACCGTTGACATGATTTCAGGTGATCCAATGTTGCCCATGATTCCGATTCTGAACATCTTTCCTTTCCACTTTTCCAGGCTACCCCCTAAGTCTATCCCATACTTAGTTCTGATGAGTTCCCTCAGTTTCCCATCCTCGATGCCACTTGGGCAAGCCACCGCGGCGACAGTGTGTGATCGCGATTCAGGCTCTGCCATTAAGCCTAAGCCAAGAGCCTCCATGGCGCCGTAGACCGCGTCCGCACAGATCCGATGCCGTTCAAATCTGGCTGGTAGTCCTTCTTCAAGGATCATGTCGCACGCCTCGTTAAGTGCATAGAATAGGGACACGGCGGGTGTGAAGGGTGTGAAGCCGTCTCCCATATATTTCTTGTACATTGGAAGGTCGAGGTAGAAGGATCGGTGTTGCTTCTTCGAGCTGATCTTCTCCCACGCCTTCGGGCTCACGCTCACGAACGATAGCCCAGGCGGGCACATCATGCATTTCTGGCTCGCGGTCACACACATGTCGACATTCCATTCATCGACAGGCAATTTGTCGCCCCCGAGAATCGATATCGCGTCCACAATCAGTAGGATGTCTTCCTCCTCGCAGAGTTTTCCGATCTCTTGGAGGCTTCTCACGGTTACTCCTGTGGAGGTCTCGTTGTAGACCACTGAAAGTGCCTTCGCATCAGGGTTTGCTTTGATGATCTTCCTAAAATCCTCTGTTCGGGGTGCCTTTCCCCATTCTGAGCTCACGACCAGGGGTTGACCTCCATAAGCTTTGATCGCTTCCGCTAGTCTCTCGCTGAAGAAGCCGTTGACGTTGACAATGATCTTGTCTCCATCTTCTATTATGTTCTGGAGGGCACATTCGGTCGCCCCTGTTCCCGAGGTTGTGAGAACGAACAAATCTTCCTTGGTCTGAAACACTTTCTTGGTCTTGCTGATTACTTGCGACAATATTTCCTTGAAATCGGGACCCCTGTGGCCCATGAGAGGCTTGATCATAGCCCTCATGACTCTGGGAGGCACGTTGGTTGGACCCGGCAGCATGATCAATTTCTGGGTCTCACTCACAGAGCAGCCCAACCATGTGATGAAGCGCGAGCCCGAGGTCTGGTTCTTTTAAGGATTGGCTCTCAACATGACAGGATTCAATGGTCACGATAACTCTACTCTCTGATTTCGGATTGACTGATCCATATGTCGCCGAAATGAAAGGAGTTATTCTTAGCGCCAATCCTGATCTTAGGATTGTTGATGTATCGCATGGAATTGAACGTCATAACATTGCGATGGGCTCTTTCATCCTCGAAACGGCATTGCCTTACTTCCCTCTGGGCTCGATACATGTAGCCGTTGTCGATCCTGGTGTTGGAACTGAGAGACTGCCCTTGGTAGTGCTGTGCAAGCTCGGAGTACTTGTTGGACCCGATAATGGTCTTCTTGTCAGGGCTGCTGAGAGACTTGGTTTCAAGGCAGCGTATCAAATAGACAGTCAGCGATTCAAAGGTGAGAGGGTCTCTGCAACCTTCCATGGAAGGGACGTGTTCGCGAGGACGGCCGCGAAACTAGCGGACGGATTGAGGCCTGACGCTGTCGGAGCTGTAGTCAAAGAGCTTGTGAGGCTCGACATCCCCAGCGTAAGCGTTTCGGATGAAGGAATGACGTGTACAGTTCTTCACGTTGATTCTTTCGGCAATGTGATTTTGAATTTGGGCGAAGAGGAGTTTCTGCGATTAGGCTTGCACGAGGATCGTCGACTAGAGGTGAAAACGATGCACGGACGATCCTCTGCGTCGATTGCTAGAACGTACTCGAAGATTCACGGTGACCAGCTTGGAATTATCTTGGGAAGTCAGGGATATGTCGAAATCGCGATGAGGGAGAGCAGCGCTGCGGCTAGGCTTGGGCTCAAACCATTGAGTCAGGTCGAGATTCGATTTTAGCCAGCCTTGTCGCTCTTTGAAATGTCCCTCAGGCGTTCATCGCCATCGATCTTCTTCAGGTAGCTGGCGACGGCCTTTGGAACGAGTTCTTTCCACGGCCCGTTAGTCAACAATCTTCTCCTGACTTCTGTTGACGTGAACTTCTTGCGGCTGAACATAGGAATGCGCTCGACCCTTAGACCCGCTTCTTTGAGTAATCGAAAGGTTAGAGGTTCGTTCGTGTAGACGACGTCGAAGCTTGGAGTCTGGGACAACAAATGAGCCACCCAGACTTTATGGAATTCATCGTCAGGAAGAGGGATAACGGTGAAACGATCCGGGCGAATCCCCGCTTGTTTGAGGGCCAGCCTTATCATTGTAATTCGTTCTCCGGCAGTAAACGGGTTGTCTAGGGTGTGGCTGTGCTGGGCACTGCCCACGACAATTATCAGCTCATCGACTCGTCCAAGAATATACTTCACCGCCTCCAGATGGCCCAGGTGGAATGGCTGGAATCGACCAACGTAGAGGCCGGTGGCCAACTAATCGCCTTCGGATGGATTCCAAAGAGCTGCTGAATCGATTTTGTCCCCGTCGATCGGCACGTCTTCGCGAACTAGCAACCCACGCTTCGTCGCGCTCCCGCTTTCACCAAGGGTCCCGCAAAGTGAATAGTTACCTATGGCTAAACTGCTGGGGACAACGCGGTGGCATGGAACGAAGATAGACCATGGATTCGAGCCGACTGCTGCGCCAACAGCTCTTGGCGCTGAGCCGATGTGATTTGAGATTAGTCCATATGTTGTGACTTTGCCTGCAGGAATCTTCTCAAAGACGCCACAGACTTTGGCCTGATGGGTAGAAACGAAGCTTATGTTTAGTTTCGCATTTTTCGAGTTCTTCGCTCCCTCAAATCGTCTGATCATTTCCTCGGTAAGCCAATGATTGATACGCGTCGGGGATTTGCCACCACTCCTAGCTGAATACTCTTCTAGGCGTTTCTCTAGAATGCGGGAGTTAGAGCCGAAAGAGGAAGCGACAAGTCTATCGTTTTGGTCAACGAGACAACCGAAAGACATCTCCTCCGACTTTTCGATCGATAGTCGAAAGTTCTTCATGTTGGAGGTTTGTCCAACGCACGCTCTCTTTAAAGAATAGCGTGAAGCTCAGCTGGAAAATGATCGAGATAGATGGAAGCATAGGCGAAGGTGGCGGGCAGGTTCTTCGAACCTCTCTGGCCCTCGCTGCTGTGCTGAGACGTGAAGTTCGAGTCTTCAACATCAGGGCGGGAAGAGAAGAGCCCGGATTGAAAGCCCAGCACCTAACAGGGGCAAAGGCGTTAACGCAGATTTGTGGGGCATCGTCCAAGGGACTGCAGATTGGTTCAACGGAGTGCATCTTCAGCCCAGGCCCTATAAGGGCCAGTTTCCTTCGTTTCGATGTCGGCACGGCGGGCAGTATAACACTGGTTCTTCAGACCTTGATGCCTCTGCTTCCCTTTGCCCCGGGAACTGTAGAGGTTGAGATTACTGGGGGGACAGATGTGAAGTGGAGTCCGCCGATCGATTATCTTCGACTGGTCACTCTTCCGTTACTGGCAAGAATGGAGATGCAGGCTTCGATTCTCGTTGTCAAAAGAGGACACTACCCCAAGGGAGGAGGAATCGTAAGACTCAAGGCCTCTCCCACTTCTGTCTTGAAGAATATCGTTGGCATCGATGGTGGTAATGTAAATGCGATAGCCGTCGTCAGTCATTCTATGATGCTTCCACGTCGCGTTGCTGAACGACAAGCTTCTGCCGCCGCACGAGTTATTGAAGAGAAGAGTCCGCTGCGTCCACAGATCCAAATCGACGCTTCAGAGAACGGTTCACACTTAGGTCCCGGTAGTGGAATAGTTCTGTGCGCTACAAGAGACAATAGAAGTGTGTTGGGCGGGGACAGTCTGGGAGAGAGAGGTCGACCTGCCGAGGTAGTTGGAGAAGACGCTGCGAGAAAGCTCCTAGAGGAAATCAGCTCCGGAGCTTTTCTAGACAGGCACATGGGAGACATGATTGTGCCTTACTTGGCGCTCGCGGCAGGCGTTTCTGACGTCTCTCTTTCTCAGATTACTATGCATACGTTCACGAATGTCAAGGTGGCTGAGCGGGTCGCGGGTGTCCGTTTCGACCCTTTGCCAGAGGTTGGATTGCCGGGTAGGTTGCGGGTCAAGGGTCTGGGTTTGAGGCGTGAGGAGGTTTCCGTTTCTCCCAGAGAATAGTCTTCGACCGGAGATCTGTGACGTAGAGTACTCGGTGGAAGGGAATCTGGGTCTCACGGTCGCCCAGCATGAAAGATCCTTTTCCTATATGGGTGATAGTTGAGACTCTGATTCGAACTTGGTTCTCGGGAGCTCCCCGGTGGAGATAAGCAAGCTCGGCCGCTGAAGAATCCCCTGGACCCCGCAATAGTCTGGAGAGAATCGATCTTAGTGGGTGCTCACGCATCTGCTATCATGAGTGATCTCAACTCCTTGTGGCTTGTTGAAGTATTCAGCCGTATTGGCCCTTGGCCGAAGACCCTCGCTGAATACAGTGGCGAACCGGTCCGTCTTGTTCTTGATGTTTGAGAAGTCAATTTAGCTAAGCGGTTGCTCTGTTGTCTCATGTCGTTGACCTTCATAGGTTTAGGATTGAACGATGAAAAGGGCATTACGCTGGAAGGACTAGAAGAGGCGCGGCGAGCCGACTCGGTGTACGGGGAATTCTACACGAATATCATGCCAAACTTGGACTTGAAGCGTCTCGAGAAGGAGATCGGAAAAAAAGTCGAAGTCCTCGACAGAAGCCAACTTGAAGACGAAGGAGGCAAGAAGGTGCTGACAGCGGCAAGCACAGAGAGAGTTGCCTTCCTAGTCCCGGGAGACCCTTTGATCGCGACTACCCATATCTCATTGAGACTCTCGCTTGCAAAAATGGGCATTGCATCACGAGTCGTCCACGCACCCTCCATCGTGTCCGCAGTGTGTGGCGCTACAGGTCTTCAAAGCTACAAGTTCGGCAAGTCCATCACTATACCTCGCGATCAGCCACTTCCAAGGTCTGTGCTCGACACTATCTCGGATAACAGTGACCGAGGCCTCCACACGCTGATTCTCCTAGACGTTCAGGCCGGGAAAATTTCTCAAATGAGCATACGAGATGCGATTACAAAGATGACAACGGCTGATCCTCGCATAGGAACACGAGTGGGCGTCGGGGTCGCCAGGATCGGTTCGAGGGATGAGAGGGTCAAAGCATCCAGAATGAAGGAGCTGATCGGCGAAGACTTCGGTATTGGTCCGCAATCAATAGTCGTAGTTGGCCGGCTTCACTTCATGGAAGCTGAGGCGCTTGAATTACTCTGTGGAGCCAGCCACGAAAGCCTACGTGAACTGAGTTGAAAGAGAGCGCGTCTGAGCGAACCGTCAAGTATGTTGAGGCGACATCTGCCTCTCTGAGGCGGATGAAGCCACGAAAGCTTCCGGCCTGGGTCGTACAGCCGCAGTTTGACTATGTCCTCGAAATGGTGCGAGGCTACGTGAAGGATGCTCGACACTACGCCGAAAATCGGAAACCAGTTACATCCCTCGCATGTATAGCGTATGCTGAGGGATTGTTAGATGCTCTGAAGCTCCTCGAGCTCGTCGATTTCTAGCCTTAAGTCTAGAGTAACACTGCTCTGATATCCGGCAGATGCCTTTTCATTATCGGCTCGGAAAAATGGTCAACTGTAGCGCCTGTTCGGGTATCATTCATCGCGACGAGCCTGTGTCGGCTGCTTTCGGCCAAGAGGGGAAGAGGAGCTACTTTCACAAGGGTTGCGAAGAGAAAGCGGAGTATCTCTCTCGATGGAGAGAGGAAGCAGCCTGGGCATTTAGAGCTGTTAGGCTGAGTGTTACGGAGTGGGGGGCTTGTAGTCCCAAGAAGCACTTGGGAGTCTGGCAGTCCATCTTCATCGCCCGGAGGGATGAGGATATCTGGTGTCCAGACTGTGGTCTGAAGATTGCCCGGCATGAGGGTCTGACGTGTTCATCGTGTGGTGCTCGTGGTATTGTTGTTGGGGTTGAGGCTACGAAGATGGTGTTTACGCATAGACAACCGCTTTACAAGCTGCTCGTTCATTGTACTGAGAAGGGGGAGGATTCGACGAGCTACGCTATCTCAAGTGGATTCACACCGGTCGCGATTACTTCTCGGAAGAAGGTAGAGACAGCGGAATCACAAGCACCCGCAATGATGCTTGAGTACGAGCCGAAAGAGAATCTGAAGAAAGGCCTCAAAGTCTAACGAGCTCTTCCGAGAGAAGCCTGTTTTTCTAGCGGTCGTCTGTAAAGTGTGAAGGACTTTTTTTTGGTTCTGACATACCCCGGGGGGTCGAGAAAAAGATAACAGAAAATAGTAGTTAAGAGAAAAAGAAAAGATAACAAATCGACTCGTCTCAAACGGGTGCGGGATTCTCCAAAGACCTGTTTTGCGTCGCAAGGATCAACTGCTTTTGAGATTTTCCAGAGAGGGGTCCCACCAGTTGAAGCTGATCTGGGCGAGTCTCACACTTCAGCGCCCAGAATGCATAGATCCGACGATTTCGAGATCGTGAATTAAGCGTAGAGGTCAACGCGAAAAAGTCGCAAGCTCAAATCGCCTCCCCCGATTTCTGATCGGGGCTTGTTCTGCGCTTGTCGGGTTTGAAGTGGAACAGTTTGTGTGACGCTTATCTTCGAGGTGCCGGGTATAGGATAAATTACTCTCTGTTAATTCCCTCCCGATATCCGACTTTAGTGTCGCGAACATCAAGTGCAATCGACGTTTCCTGGTTGGTAACGGGTTTGGTAACGGTGAATGGTAGCGTTTTAGGGTTGGAAGTTGAGATCTGGGGTTGCACTGATGGATTCTGGGGACCGAATCTCTCCGGTAGGAACTTTTGTGGCCCATCAGTACGAATGGAGAGCCGGTTTTAGCGGGCTTCTGCAGAGTTCACAGTTTGTCTTTTGTGCTGGATTTTTGGGGTTGAACTTTGCAACAATATACCTTTTTTAGTAGATTAGCGTCACAGATGAGCTACAAGAATGCCCCATATCGAAACCACGGACCTGTCCTTCATAGCCGACAGAGTCCAGCCCCAGACATGGACCCTATTCCAGGTGCTTCGGACTCGAATGAGACAAATGAAAGGCGTGACCATGAAGGTACAGTACGAGAAGCACACGAGGGAACCGATACCTGCGTTCTTCTACGGTAGCAGACAACTCTTCCACGTCCACGCTAGGGGAGAAGAGATCAGCGCAACGCTCCACGCCGACCAGAAAGCCCGGACCAAGATAGTCGAAGACCAGTCAATTGACTGGAGGACCAGAGACCAAGTCAAAAAGCGCACATGGGCAGCGTTTACCCTTCGATCCTCGAAGGACCTAGTTCCATTCATGGAGCTCGTGAGGGCAAAATACGACATGATCAACCAAGAGGCCACGAGCAAAGAGGAAGAGCAGCGCCCCATAGCATTCTAGTCGTCCGCACCAACCCCGCTCACGAACTGATATCGGCGCAGTAGTAATACTTGAAGCCAAACCGCGGCGAGACACATACGTGTCAGTCTAACTTCAGATAGATCCGGCACTTTCCCTGTTGTTCAGCGTGGTCGAGCAGGAGGTCCCTTGATCGGCTGAGGCTTCGGCCTATTCTCACTCGATTCCGCACTCTGTAATATGTGATGCTGGGCCAATAGGTCGGAAAACCGTTTCTTCAACAGTCTGAAGCGCGAAACTCTGAAGACGAATCCTCTGGTCCGGTCGATCTGGAAGGGTACGGAATCCGACGAGATATGTCTCCTCTCCATCTTTAGAACCGTGAGAAATCGATGCGATTTTCCTCTTGACCTGACAATACCAAGTTCGAACACGCCATCGGCCATGGTCCTGAGTTTTGCCACTGCGTCATCAGGAATCGCGCCCTTTGAAGCAGTCTCTATGAACAATCCACCAGTCTTCTTCACCTTGGCACCGAGAGTCTGGATGAAATTGACCGCCTGCTTGTCATCAACCCCGTTGAAAATCGGGGTCAGAGAGTCAAGCACCACCGTTACGGGGCCTCCCTTCGCCTTAGCGATGAAGGCTGTAATCTGGATATTCAGCTCAGTGAGGTCCGACGGGTCCTTGATTGCGCCCTCGCCCTGCCCCGCCAATCCGGAATAGCAGTCGATGATCTTCAAACGGCCTTTTCTAAGATGAGATATGATGTCCCAGCCAAACTCTGTCATTCTTGCTTGAACATCTTCGGGGAAGGCATCATACGACAAGAGGGCACATAATCGGCCAGATTCCAACTCGTCGTGAAGAAGCTGGTACGAGAGTATCGTCTTCCCGCTCCCAGCGTCTCCTAGGAGAAGTATGCTCGCGCCTCTTGGTAACGGTCCCCCCATCATCTGCTCAAGATGCTGGAACCCTTCGAGGGAAGTATCAAACCGTCTTACTGTCACAAGGCCACCCAGCACTGCTACAATTCCTGCAGCCACAAAGGGCCAATAGCTTAGAGGTGAAGTAACTATCTCGACGGGAACAGAGGTGGGGAGGTTAGGACCAGTGTTTCCGTTGCCATCGTTGAGACTGTTGGGTCCCACCACAACGGTCCAAGCGCCGCCCGGATCGAAGGTGGAGACTGGGTAGCCTGATGATGTGTAAAAGCCGAATAGTTGCCCATCGTAGGACGCGGTCAGGTTTGCGACTATGGACCCTGTGGGATTCTTGAGACTCACAGAATATTGGCCCGTTGTTAAACTGGGTCCTGAAGAGTATGTTATTCTAAAGAACGCGTAGATAGTGTCGCCGGGAGAAAAATTGGTCGTCGGTGATCCTCTCTGGTTGTACGTCGAAAGTGAGCTGACGATCAGGTCATTTTTTGTGATCGTGACCGTTACGGGTGAGCTAGCGCCGGAGTTTCCTGGATTGTCCTTGGCTCGAACAACAATGGTCCATGGACCCAACGGGTCCGAAGATAAGACCTGATACGTCCTCGAGTAGACACCGAAACCCGTCTGTGGCAACGACATGTTTTGGTTTGACGGAGTGTTCGCATAGACGTTGGCTGACGTGTCGGGCGCGCTGACGGTGGAAACGGCCACATCGATTGTGACGGTTTGCCCCCTTTGGAAAACACTTCCGGCGATTGGCTGAGAGGTTACTACCGTCAATTGTGAGCTAACCGTGAACTGATTAGATGCTACTGGGTTGATTGCCCCCGTCGGAGATGTCTGATTTGCGAAGACGCTATACACACCACCGACGTCTGTTGCGACCGTTCCGCTGCTAGCTGTCCAACCCGGATTCGGGTAGGTTGTCTGAATACTGCCAGCTCCCATATTGTTGGTTTGCAAGACACTTGAAACTGTGGCACTTCCATTTCCATTGGGTTTCACGACCGCGAACAGGATCGTGTATGCCGTGTTCTTGAACCCACCAGATAGGCTCAAGATAAACGTCATAGGCGTTCCCAGGCTTACGGTGGTACTTGGATTAATTGACAAGGTGTACGACGCCGCCGATACGGTCGGTATCATAGCGATCGCTACAGCTAGCACTATCAAACATGGAATCGTTGAACGTAGTCTCATTAGTCCCTAATCTCGACTGTCCACTGCATTCTCTGTCTTCGAGTTGAGAATGCGTGCCGCGGAAGCATTGTGTTACTCGGCGAGATTTGCGAAGGGAACACAAAAGGCTGAGGAGAACCGAGGTCGGTTTCGAAACCCTTATACAAACTCTGTCAATGTGTCACAATCTTTAATAGAAATCCGGAGTTCGCGGCTTCCGGCGGGTCTCTTGGGCCCGTAAGCCGGATCATCAAGGGTCTGGCCGGGCGGCTCAGCCAGGTAGAGCAGCAGGCTCATCGAGGCTGAAGCTCTTAACCTGAAGAACGAGCCTACGAGTCTCGTTCGGGGAACGGTCGAGGGTTCAAATCCCTCCGGGCCCGCCACAAGCGACTCGAGGCCTTTCACTCTATGAAAGCTAGTTTGATAGGAAAGCGGACCACTACTAGATTTGGCTCGTTCTAACCTAATGAAACGTGTTCACAAAATTCCAAAGATGATCGAGCGTTCTTGTACGAAGCACGGCGTTTACACTGGACCGTATTGCCCTGAATGCTATGAGAAGGCGATAGGTTCTGGCGAACCCTCGGTCGTGGCTGATAAATCGGAGTCCGACTAAAATAGAACCAGCCGTCGTCGTGCTAGTCAGGGTCATTAAGAATGAAGACCCAATTTGAAAAGGAAGTTCTATCTCTTCGCGTCGACAAAGACTCCTTTCTGAAAGACGATATAGATTCCCCGATTCCACCAGACGATCGCCTCAACTTCAAAGGACTCAACTATTTTCCACCCGACCCTGGCTATCTAGTCACCTCGAAGCTGGAAAGATTCGACACCCCAAAGCCCGTCATGATGGTCACTAGCACGGGAACACGACAAGCCTACTTGAGGTATGGAGCGTTCACTTTCCGGATTCAGGGACGAAGTCTGAAATTAGTTGTTTACAAGTCTGCCGAGGACCCTTACGCTCGCTCGCTCTTCATACCGTTCTCCGACCAGACATCCGGTCGCGAGACGTATCCAGCCGGAAGATATCTGGACCTTGAAGAGCAAGGCGGGGACGACTACGAACTGGACTTCAACATGGCTTACAACCCATATTGCGCCTATAGTGAAGAGTATACATGTCCACTACCTCCTGCCGAGAACAAGCTCGCCGTTAGGATTCTCGCTGGAGAGAAGAATTACAAATAGGATGAGTTGACAGTAGAACCGAGATCTATGACGACCCGAATGACCGACTATTCTCCGGACTTTGATACTCTGGAAAAGATGGAGTGGGCCTTTTCGAAGGGCGACGTAGCTTACATCAGTAAGGTCCTGGATAGTCGACCTAGCCTAGTCCTTAGGATCCATGGAGTCTGTATGCTGGCCGATATGAAGAGGGAGGACGCGATTCCAGCATTGGCGCGAGCTCTCCGAGAAGACCCGAGCCCGCTGGTCAGGCACGAAGCAGCGTTCGCGATGGGACAATTAGAGTTCAAGTCGGGAGTACCCTCACTCTTAGAGGCTATGGCGAAAGATGAGAGTGTTCTCGTCAGACACGAGTCAGCCGTAGCATTAGGCTCGATTGGCGACGAACGGGCTAGGCCGGGGCTGATGACGGCCTTGGAAGATGTTGACGAGGATGTGAGACTGTCGGCCGAAGTCGCATTAGCTGATCTAGAGTTCCTTAAGAGACTAAGAACCAGAACGGAGATTCAACCAATTGCCGAGACCGGCTAGTTGACTTCTCGCAAGAGAACACTCGCCAAGCGTCATGTTGAGAGGCCGAGCTTCCGCGTTTCTCGGTCAAGCACCGAAACTGCTATTCAGAACCTGATTAAGACGGGAATTCTTGATCGACATTTTTGTCTAAAAACAGACGGCCAAATGATTACGCTTCCGTTGGTACGCGACCCGACTGAGGTTGAGATTGACGAGCTACGGAAGCTTGTTCCCAGTGCGAGTTTAGGTCTCGGAGAATTCGAACCTCGGAAGAGGCACCCGCGAACCCTCGAAGAAGCTCTGGCATCGACTGTGTCGGCCGATGTTCTGTCCAGATTGCCCAAGTCTTTCGACGTGGTGGGCGACATTTCACTTCTTGAACTAGATTCCGAATTGGCCGCGTATCAGACTATCATAGCTGAAGCGATAATGGAGGTTCATCCAAACGTGCGGTCGGTCTTCGCAAAGACTGGAGAAGTCTCAGGAGCTGAGAGAATAAGGCCTCTCCGCTACATTGCGGGAGAGAATAGAACCCATACAATTCACAAAGAGTATGGGTGTCTATTCGGAGTAGATCTGTCGAAAGTCTTCTTCTCGCCGCGACTCTCCACCGAGCATCAAAGGGTTGTGCAGATGGTCGAGAAGGGTGAACGGGTGGTGGACATGTTTGCTGGAGTTGGACCCTTCTCGATCTTGATAGCGAAAAAGGTTGGCGATGTGAGGGTGGACGCGATCGACGCCAATCCGCAAGCGATAGAACTACTCCAAGAAAACGTGAGAGCAAACAAAGTCGAAGCGAAGGTCCACGTCCACCTCGGGAATGCACGAGAGGTCATCAGAAAGGAGCTGACCCAAATTGCGAGTCGGGTGATAATGAACCATCCATCGGCGTCAAAGGAGTTCATTAAAGAGGCATGTGACGCTCTCCGACCTTCGGGCGGCGTTATCCACTACTACACTTTCGCAGGAGAGAATTGGGAAGCAGACTCTCGACATGAGGTCGAGCACGAGGTCCAAGCGTCCGGCTACGTTGCGGAACGAGTCTTAGGGATTCACAGAGTTCGTGAAGTGGCTCCTGTGAGATGGCAAGTCGCAGTTGACCTCAAGGTCGTCCCCCGTCAATAGCAGAGATTTCGACCGTCACCCTACTAGTCGGGTCCTGAAGCAATCGCACCATGTCTCGAGGGATATCCATCGAGGATTTGTTCGCATGGATCATTAGGGTTCGGTCGGAAATGAAGCTGCTCTTTCTGACGACCAAATCCGTCTCATGGGAGAAAGTTAGTCGAGGGTCTCCTTTGCCCTCGACGGTGAATTCGAACGGCCCGACCTGTAGCTTGAGTTGGCCCCGTCCGTTCGAACTTGAGAGAACTCGCTTCAATTCTACCGATAAGTTTCGAACTGCACTGGAAGATTTCACCGCGACAACGCAGTCCCCTCGATGAGTCAGTTCATGGCTCGTCGTTATCTCTAGTGTGGTAGGGTGTGTCGACAGAATGGCGGGATGGCCGTACGCTTGAAAGATCGAGTGATAGACCCGGAATAGGTGTGAACGTTTCATGCTAAATATCCTTCAAAACTAGAAAGTTAACGGAGGCGATAGCCAGGTCAGTCAACTTCGCCAGTGAAAGGGAGAGAATGGTTCAGAGACTAATCAGCGAAGGGCTTCTCCGATCCCCCGAAGTGGTCGAAGCATTAAGGAAGGTTCCGAGGGAACTGTTTGTCTCGGACGAGCTTCGCCCTTACGCCTACAACGATACTCCGCTGCCGACTGATCGGGGTCAGACCATCAGTGCGCCACACGGCGAGCAAAGCCGGGCGATACATGGTGGCCATAATGAACGAAGCACTGGAACTGAGAATCGGCAACAGGGTCCTAGAGGTAGGTGCTGGGAGTGGCTACCACGCGGCTACAGTCGCAGAGCTGGTCGGACCCCAAGGTCGGGTCTACACCGTAGAATTAGTCCCCGAACTAGTCCAGGCTGCACGATCCAATCTAGAGAAAGCTGGCTATTCTGACCGTGTAACACTGGTCCAGGGTGACGGCTCGCTAGGCTACCCAGATCGATCACCCTACGACAGAATAGTTGTAACTGCGGCAGCGCCCAAGATTCCGCAACCTCTAGTCGGACAGCTACGACCCGGAGGGATTCTGGTGATCCCAGTCGGTGGCCGCCTGTTTCCCCAAGAACTGGTAAAAGTTCGGAAGGATGAGAAGGGACGTGTTGAACGGACCTCTCTTGGAGGGGTCGCCTTTGTCCCATTGATCGGGAAAGAAGGATTCGACTCCTAGGAGTCACTCTTCGATTCCGCTTTTTATTGTCCTAAGATGTCTCGAATGCACGATGGGTACGATGCCTACCACGGCCTTGAGTCAGAGATTCATGAGCTTGAAAGAGAATCTCTCGTCCGATCCTCGATCAAGTAGCAATGAAAGAGTGGATGCAGTTGTGGCAGTTCTTCTTTACCAAGACTCTGCCGACGAACTCAACACTCTCCTAATTCATCGTATGGAGAGGAGTAATGATCCGTGGTCGGGCCAGATTGGTCTCCCTGGCGGCAGGGTTGAGAAGTTCGATGGTTCTACGCAGGAAGCGTTGGAAAGGGAGGTCCGCGAAGAAGTGGGACTCGAGCTAGGCAGAGAAGGAGAGCAGCTCGGTGTTTTGAGTGTAGGTCATCCCGGAAGGCGTCTCGAAATGAGAGTTCAGCCATGGGTGTACAGCCTTCAGCGTCGACCTGAGGTGACGACCGGACCAGAAGTTCAACATGCGTTCTGGGTCTCGCTGTCGAGGCTTCCCTCACTTAGAGGGACTTCCGAGATCGAGATCAGAGGAACACGAATGATGGTTGAAGCATTTCTCGTAGACAGCAGAATCGTTTGGGGGTTTACGTACAGAGTTCTGAACGAATTACTGGCTGTTCCCGGGGTACTCGGGTAATCACTGAGGTAGACTTGCCATGGGTAGAAGTAACGGGTCTGCTACGGGCGTTTTTTCTCTCCGAGAGTAACCCTTCAAGTCTAAAGTGACGGTCATGAAACCTAGCTGCTTGAGCGCTCTGTCAATCTGGTCCATCACGACTTCGTCAAAGAAAAGTTTCCTCTCCTCAGGAGCAACCTCGATTCTAGCCATAGAGTTGCTGTAGCGGACCCGGAGATTCCTTACGCCTGTTAATTCCTTGATGTACAGTTCCGCCTTACCAATCATTCCAAGTTTGTCCGTGGTGACTTCTTCACCATGAGTGATTCGAGAGGATAAGCAGGGCATTGCCGGTTTGTCCCAGACCGAGAGTCCCAGTAGACGGGCGGTCTCTCGAACGTCTGCTTTTGAAAAGGATGCTATCAGCAATGGGCTTTTCACCCCGGCTTCTTGGGCAGCTCTGAATCCGGGACGATCATCACTGAGATCGTCAACTTGTGTCCCGTCGAGAATTGCTTCAAGTCCCAGACTGTCCGCGAGGGTCCGTAGTTCACCGTACAGAGTGTCTTTGCAGTAGTAACATCGGTCGGCGCGATTCGACGTGTACTCGGGATTCTGAAGTTCGTCGGTTTGTACCACTAGGTGCTTGATTCCGATTTCCTTCGCAGTCTCCTTGGCTGTTTCCAGTTCGTGGGGAGGGAGCGATTCAGAGATTCCAGTGACTGCGACAGCATGGTCGCCGAGCGCCTTGTGTGCAAGGAGAGCAACGAGCGAGCTGTCGACACCGGCGGATAACGCGATCACCGCTCCTTTGTTCAATCGAATCTGTGAAATGGCCGCGTCGAATTTCTGTTGAAGGCCCGGCGGAAGTGATTCTCCCAAGTTCAGAGGAAGATGATGAGACATTGTAATTTAAACTGTCCATCTGAAACTTTCTCTATGGCCACGCGGGACGACTTGGCGAGATTCGACGCCGGGTTCAAAGGATTGACAAACCGAACAAGTCTGCTCGCCATCCAGAGAGTGGCCCGCATTGCCCACTTGGACGTAGGGCGAGAAATAAGGAAGGGACTGCCCGAAATAATTCTCGCTGAAGGGAAAGCTCCCCAAGAAGTCGCGGAAATCGTCGAAGCGATGGTTAACAGGACCGGCAGGGCAATTGTTAGTCGAGCAACGAGGAAACACTTGCGCCCAATCCGCGCTAAGCGAATTCCAAAATCGAGCATTCAATTCTTTGAAAGGTCAGGCGTTATTCTAGCCAAGCTCAAGTCTTACCGGGTTAAGCAGACTGGAGGTAGAGTCGGCCTGCTTACGGCCGGTACGTCGGACATCCCAGTCGCAGAAGAGGCCCAAATGATAGCTGAGGAATTGGGCTGTAAGACCCGGGTCTACTACGATGTTGGTGTCGCGGGATTGCACAGGCTCTTCAAACCACTCTCCGAACTTCTCAAGTGGGATTCAGACGTAATTCTCGTTGTCGCGGGAAGGGAAGGCGCTCTCCCGACCGTGGTCGCGGGACTCGTTGACGTCCCCGTTATTGGTGTTCCTACTTCCCGAAGCTATGGGTTTGGGGACAGGGGCATCGCAGCCCTAGCGGCGATGCTACAGTCCTGTTCTCTGGGAATAGCGGTCGTGAACATAGATGGTGGTGTTGGAGCAGGGTCCGTCGGGGCTCTAATTGCCAATAGAGTAGCAAGATACCGGGCGGGACGATCGTGAGGCTAGGTTAAGTTGGGTGTCGATCTTGGAGATCTCGTTCCACACCGAAAGATAACGCTCGATGAACTATCAGGTAAGACGTTTGCTGTGGACGCTTACAACGCTCTCTACCAGTTCTTGGCGATAATACGGGGCCCGACGGGCGTTCCTTTGATGGACAGGCAGGGCCGTGTGACCAGCCATCTCAGCGGTCTCCTCTACCGGACAACGAATCTTGCAGAGCGTCGAATACGTCTCGTCTATGTTTTCGACGGGGTACCTCCAACTCTGAAGGAGACCGAGATCAAACGGCGACGAGCCGTCAAAGAAGAGGCGACGGTAAAGTATGAAGCAGCAATCTCTAGGGGTGAGGTTGAAGAGGCCAAGAAATACGCGCAGGCTACCGCTAGTCTGAAGGACATGATGGTTGAAGATGCTCATCGACTTCTCGAATATCTTGGAGTTCCATACGTGCAGGCAACTTCCGAAGGAGAGGCGCAGGCGGCGTACATGGCGGCTCGCGGTGACGTCTGGGCCGCCGTTAGTCAAGACTATGATTCGCTATTGTTTGGCGCAACTAGGCTAGTCAGGAATCTGGCGATAAGCGGAAGGAGGAAGTTGCCGATGAGAGAGGCATATGTGCAGGTCGACCCTGAGATCATTGAGCTAACGGCGACCTTGGAATCGCTCGGGCTAACGAGAGAACAATTGATAGATCTCGGAATCCTGATAGGTACCGATTTCAATCCGGACGGGTTCAAGGGAATCGGTCCGAAAACAGCCCTCAAGCTGTTACGGGAGAGTGTCAATATTGAGAATATAGCCCAAAAGAATCCGAATGTGCAGCCACCAATGAACCTGAATCGAATCAGGCAAATCTTCGTCAAACCTGAGGTTACTTCGCATTACACTCTTCATTGGAGGGAGCCTCAAACAGAGGAGCTTGTCAGATTCCTCTGCGGAGAGAGGGACTTTAACGAGGAAAGAGTGAGGACCGCAGTAGAGAGAGCGAAGAGTGCTATAGCAAAGGACTCGGGAAAACAAACCCTCGAATCATTCTTTCACGCATAACTGACAGCTCAAAGTTGCAGAAATGAACTAAGTTGGCCCGCGGAAAAATCGTTCTAGCGACCGGAGCGTTCGATCTTCTCCACCTCGGCCACGTCAGGTTCTTGGAATCCTCCAAGAGAAAGGGTGGCCAGGGGGCCAAGCTGATCGTGGTGGTTGCCCGGGATAAGACAGTTCTGAATCGGAAAGGACGAAGTCCGATCTTGCCCGAAGATCAGAGAAGGCAACTTGTCGGCTCCTTGCGAGTGGTTGACAAGGCGATCTTAGGCCACATGCATCTTGATCTGTTGGGCATCTTGCGGGAAGTAAGGCCGGACATTATCTCTGTCGGCTATGATCAAAAGCAGATCAAGGCTTCGGTCGAGAAGCTTCTAAGAGTGGAGCGTCTCCCTATTCGGGTTATACAGATTCCAAAGTTCGGACCTAGTGGACTCAATAGCAGTACGGGGATCAAGAACAGGGTAGCAAAACGCTGGAAGAAGCAGGCTAGGCCCCGAAGATCACCTTGATGTTGACAGGGTCACCGTCCTTCAGGTTGAAACGGGTCCTCAGCTTCTGGGGCGAGATGACTTCGATGACATCTTCTCCATAGTGAGCCCTAACCGGAACGATCACGGCTCCCTGAACTTCTCCGTTAATGATAGCTCGATAGCCTTTCACTGCCCCATAGGTACGTGTCTTGTTCGCAAATCCTTCTATTTCGACGAAGGGATTACCGTCAAGTTCTCGTCGCGCACCCAAGTCCTCTTTTCTCACTCTGAGGTTCAGCGTTCCAGGGAATGGGTCGAATCCTAGTTTGGACCTAAACTGCTTCCTGTACCCTTCGAGGCCCATATAGTAGGCACCTTCGGAGAGACCTGAGAAGACGACCGCGCTAATCTCGACCTCAGCCTTCGGAGCCTCGAAAACCGATCTTAACACTCGGTACATCTGGGTCAGACTGTCGAGACCCTCCTTTGTTATCCTGACTGTCTGGCTTCTTCCCTCGGCCGATTTGGTGAGAAGACCTAGCCGCTCCATTTCTATGAGTCTACGAGAGGCAGTCTGCTGCGATACGCCAATGCTCTCTGCGACGAGGTTCGTGCTGTAGGGCACATTCCGCTGATAGGCTCCCATCTCGGCAAGCTTGTAAAGGGCGAGGAGATGCGAAGGCTTCAATCTGAACCGCCCTGTTTCGCCCGGTTCGATTCGAGGTGGGCTTGTCTCACTGGAGAAGGATGCCCATTCACAAGGGACTTCTCAACTATGTCGGAAGCGGTTTCAAGGGAGATTCTGTGGCCGACGCTAACGTAGAATTTTCGATTCTGAGCCGTTAGGATTCTCCCGATTACCTCCCCCTCAGGGTCCAGAATCTTGCTATCATCTGATTTTCCATATAGCCGGGACTTTGCTACTCCGATTGTGGGCCTGTCCAATGCCAGTCCGACATGACAGGCCAAGCCGAATCTTCGGGGATGCGCGACTCCTTGTCCATCAATAAGGAACACGTCGGGCTTCTGTCGGATCTTTTCCGCGATCTTTACGAGCAGGGGGCCTTCTCGGAACCCGAGAAAACCAGGAACATACTTGTTCGACACAGCGTTCACGATCGTCACGGTCTCAGCAATCTCCTTGTTCACCGCGTCCCAGACGGAAGCAGAGACAAAGGCAGTGTCACCCTCGTATGCTGCGTCCATTCCACACAGGTATCGAGGCTTGAAGCCGGGATCGTCGATGAGTTTGATATGTGTTGACAGATCTCGCTGTAATGACGCGGCGTGATCTGTGTCTACGAACTGGAATAGTTTTTCCGAGGTCAATTCTTCGAAGAGGCACTCAGCCGCTTCTCCAACCTGTCCAGCGACTGTTCAAGAGCGAAGCGTCTTACCTCGGTGACCACATCGCCTCGAGTGGATTCAATGATTCGCCGGTCAGCATCCATCTTGACCCTAAATGTAGGGATGATCGATGTGTGTTCGAGAGTCTGAAGATCGTCGTATACGCCTTCCATCGCTCCCAGAAGTTTTTCCGCCTTTCTTACTTCGCCTCTTCGAAGGCAATTCAGGGCCATCCTCCGAAACTCGCCCACGGCATCTAGGAGTCCCAGAACATAGCTCCGATTGTCCGTCTTCAATTCTGAGATTGTAGGGATCCGTTCGCTCTGTGCGAAGGATCGGAGTGTCATAGCCTCCACATATTCTTGGAACGCTACGACCACCCCTGATGATGTCTTGAATTCAGAGAAGTCGTTTGCGAGGATCTCTATCTTGCTCAGAGTCTGTTCAACCTTGCGGAGCGTGTTTGACGCGGCTTCCATATCTCCCCGATGAATCTCCAGGATCGACGATCCCGCGAGCCTTGTCGCAGTCCTCGACAAGCTCAATACTGCTTCGCGAGCCTCGTCATAATGAACAAGCTGCTTCTGAACCGAAGCGAGATCTCTCTTACTCAACATGCGAGGTCAGCCTAGAACTCACCTGGGCGAATGACCCTATAACAGAATTTGCCTGCGAGTATCGTGTTTAGGCGAACTTTTGGGATTCTTCCTTTATGCCGTTATGTGTAATTATCAAGAGGTCAACTCCATCGCCGCTTGAGATGTCGCGTGCTACTGCCGACTTTATCGCTCTGAGAATCAGAGGCCTTCCTTCCTCTACAGAGAGACCATCTCTATATTCCGATTCAAGAACTCCCATGGCAATCTCTGCGCCAGTGCCTACAGCCGCAAACTTGTCGCCGAGAACCGACCCGATGGGGTCCAAGACGAACAGTTCAGGGACACCGTCGTCGATTCCTGCAATTATTGTCTGTGCGAGGTAAGGAAAGAGGCGTCTGCTCGAAAGGATTGACGCGAATAGCTTCGCGGTGTTCTTGACCGTGCCCGGTCTTCCCCGCTCGTACCGGTAGATGCTCATGTACGCGTTGGCCTCTCGGGCAAGAACCTGCATGTCCCCAATTATCCCGGCGCAGCCGACTCCAATGTTGTCTGTAATCTTGAAGACTTTCTTTGCTACCTTGCTCATGACGAATGTGCCGTATGAATATCTCCGTTCAGACGCTAGAATAGCGCCGTCTTTGCAGACGAGCCCCACCGTTGTGGCTCCAGGCATGAAGCCTTCTTCACTCATAAATCGCGCCGAAAGCGCAAACCCTAGTTCTGTCGCTATAAAGGTAGCGTCGAGTGAAACAGAGCCCGTCGCGGCGGTTCAGCCTACGAAGAAATATGGTCTCGCAGCTTTCGCTCGGGACGAGCATTAATCCCGTGAGGAATGTACGGATTGTTCCAGTCGATAGGTCCGACGGAGAATCTGTACTGGAAACGTCCAAGCACAAGGTCCCAGTTCCAATTGGAGAATTCAAAAAACTCGTCCCACTCCTCGCCTTCCAGGAAACCTGAGTGAACTAGGTCCAATTTTAGAACTCCTCCCTTGGCAACTTCCCCAAACGTGATGTCGACTCTCGTACGCAATCTTCGCACGTTTGGAAACTGGGGAGGCGCGATTAACTCGAACGCGAGATGCTTTTGGGGCTCGAGAGCCAGGATCTTGCACCCCTCAGTCCCTTGGAATCCTTTAGGCGATTTCAAACTTGAGAATAGTTCGTAGCGACCGCCTACCACTGGTTCAATGCTGGCCTTTGGGACAAGGAAACTTGTTACTCCTTCGATAGTAGTCCAGGCCTTCCAAGCATCTTGAAGGATGGCAGTTGTGATAGTTTCTTTTCTTATGACCTTCGAAGAGTTGATCAAGCTTTCACTCCTTTCAAGCATGTGACGACGGTCGTCGGTATCATCGATCTATGCCGCGACCTCAAGTTTGTCCACTGTGACGCCGACCATCTTGCAAGCCTCACAAATCTCCAGGGTAGTGGGCTCACCACAAGATCGGCACGATAGTAGGACGGAATCAGGGACGCCTGGCTCTGCAAGGGCTCGAAGCTTTGTCATTGCACGGTAGGACGAGAACAATACTCCCGGATGCGCGAGTTCAAGCCTGTTGAGCATGGTCCGCAGTTCATTCCTCAAAGCCTCAGTCATGTAGGGGCACGACGCCGACTGGAAAGTCAGACCCTCCGCATATCCATACAGCGCCACCTCCTTCTCAGGCACTTCGCACAACGGCTTGACCCTTGGGAGGAAACCGCCGCGAGGATCCCGGAGGACCGGGTTGAACCGGGCAAACCTCTCAACATCGCCCTGAAACAAATTCAACAAGTATGTCTGGACAACATCGTCCAAGTTGTGAGCCGTCGCAATCTTTGTCGCTCCGACCCTCTTGGCCCCGATGTTGATCGCCTTTCTTCTGAAGACGCCACAATACGAACACGCCGTCATTCGTTCTGGTCTTCCTCTGAGAAAATCGTCCAAGCCATCGCCGTACAATTCCTTGAATGATACGATCTCGTGATCGACGTCGAGCTTGTGACAGTATTCTTTTGCCAGGTCTACCGCCTCCTCCCTGTAACCAGCGATTCCCTCATCGACAGTGACGGCGGTAATCCTAGTCTGCTTGAACTTAGCCGATAATTTCTTGAGAATCATCAACATCGTAAGGCTGTCCTTCCCGCCAGAGACTGCAACAGCAATGTGGTCTGCCGGAGAAAACATGTTCCAGTGGCTAATTGTTCGTCGGACTCGACGCTCCACCGATTCCGTGAAACAACTCTTGCATAGAATAGACCCCTCGTTCTCGCGTTTATAGAACGCAGTGCGGTGATGACAGCTACTGCAACTCCTCCTATGCAACGTCTGTCTCTATTTCGGAAATATTGTGCCGAAGAGAACAAAGGAGAGGATAAGGTTCGACCCGAGCAGTAGCAGAGAAACAATGCTTGCGACGGTTCTAACATTCTTCGTGTTCTTCATTCCTAAAATGCCCAGTATAGTGTCAAAGTACCTGTCACCGTCAAAAGGAAACATTGGCAGCATGTTGACCAATGCCACTCCGAGAAGTATCAGAGACATCCATGATAGAGTGTTGTAGAAATGGTACGGCAGAGAGACTGGAAGAAAAGACGCGACTGGTTTGTAATATGGGAAGGTGAAGATTCCTATTGTCGCTCGACTGCTATTGTCCGAGGCGGGTTGAGTGATGATCGAATAAGTTGTCTGGGGATTTGACGCGCCATTATTGATCGTGAGTAGAAGATGATGTCCGGGTAATAGAGGCGACAAGACGTTTCTTAGCGATTCGACGGAGTTGACTGAAGTGCCATTGACCGCGACAAGCACTGACCAGCTTGGTACATTGTTGGTCTGAGCTGCTCCACCGTTGACCAGGCCGGTAATCAGGACTCCCGACGATTTTGAGTCGTATAGAGGGCTGATGACGAGGGCAAAGTTTGTGATCAAGAGGACCACCAAGAACCAGCTGACTACATTAGTGAACGACCCTCCAGCAAAGACTCGGAGTTTCGTCCGAGCCTTCCTCTTAGAAAGATCCTCTTCGTCAATCTCAACAAACCCCCCCGGGAGAAATATTGCAAGGAAGACTCCCGAAGACTTGA